>Ga0105048_10015970_pt1 | contig 11626 bp, 7 predicted proteins | sample MAT05_FD_78382 | JGI IMG/M metagenome (GOLD analysis project Ga0105048, IMG submission 78382) | Freshwater microbial communities from Lake Fryxell liftoff mats and glacier meltwater in Antarctica - MAT-05 | ecosystem: Environmental > Aquatic > Freshwater > Ice > Liftoff microbial mat | place...
AACTGCACGGAGCCGCTCGGCCAGTACCTCAACAACAACGTGATGATGACCAACGCAGTCATCTGTCTCGGTGACCGCAAGCGGGCCCGCGAGATCGCGCTCGACAGCCTGAATGGCTACTTGGTCACGATGGTCAACATGTACCACGACACGATGCCGCAGTCCCCCGACGCGATCGTCTGGCCGAACCCACCCTTCGTACTCCGCGAGATCGCCGGGGGCGACCCGGAGGAGTTCCTCGACTCGCTGATCCGGGGTGGCTACATGCTGTGCGGCACGCCCGACGAGGTCGCCGAGCAGGTCACCAAATACCAGACCGTTGGATGCGACCAGCTCGTGTTCGGACTGCCGAGCGCTCTGCACCACGACGAGGTGTTGGAGATGCTCGAGTGCTTCGGACAGAAGGTGATCCCCGAGTTCGACCACGATCGCACGCACTCCACCACCCGTGCTCGCGCCAATGCCACCCCGAAGTACGAGAAGTTCAACAGACCGGTTCCGGACATCTCGGTGCCGCGGATTCCGGCGAACGCCCTCCTGCCGCTCGCCTGACCCGAGGAGCAACGAGGCCACACTCGAGCCGGTTGCGTCAAGGTCCCGGATGTCACAGCGCAGTCGGAAGGTTCGTCGGTAGGTTGCACGGCGTTGCCCGTCTCGCTCCAGGCGTGCATCATCGCCACCAAGGGGATTCCTCATGTCCGACACCGCAGTGCACGAGCACGGCATCGACCCAGTCGTGTTCGAGCGAAGGTGGGCGATTCTCGGCGTCCTGTGTCTCAGTCTCGTCCTGGTGGTCGCGGCCGTCAGCTCGATCAACGTTGCCATTCCGTCGATCCGCACACAGCTCCAGCCGAGCGACGCTCAGCTGCTGTGGATCGTCGACATCTACGCGGTGGTGTTCGCCGGCCTGCTCCTACCGGCCGGGGCGCTCGGCGACAAGTTCGGTCGCAAAGGTGCATTGCAGATCGGCCTCGTCATCTTCGCTGTTGCCGCCGTGCTGTCCAGCCAAGCCGGCAGTGCGAACGTTCTGCTCGCTTTCCGATGCCTGATGGGCGTGGGCGCAGCGCTGATCATGCCGTCGACGCTGTCGCTGCTCACGAGCGTGTTTCCAGCCCACGAGCGTCCCAAGGCAATCGCTGTCTGGACCGGGTTCGCCGGCGCCGGCGGCGTGATCGGCACGCTCATCGCCGGGTTCCTCCTCACCCACTTCTGGTGGGGTTCGGTGTTCTTCGTCTCAGTGCCGATCGCACTCCTCGCGCTCGGTCTGGTGACGTTCATCTGCCCGTCATCGAAGGAGTCCCACGATGTGCCGCTCGATCCGATCGGTGCGCTGCTGTCCGTGATCGGCTTCGGCTCACTGCTGTACGGCATCATCGAAGGACCGGAGAAGGGTTGGGGCAGCGTCCACAGCTACGGCGCATTCGCGCTGTGCATCATTGCCTTCGTCAGCTTCGTGATCTGGGAGTCCCGCACCGAGCACCCGATGCTCGACGTGAAGTTTTTCAAGATCCCTCGCTTCGGAGCGGGTGCCCTCGGCGTGACGTTTGCGTTCTTCTCGATGTTCGCGATGTTCTTCGTGATCACGCAGTACCTGCAGTCAGTGCGTGACTATTCGCCGCTGAAGGCCGGCTTCGCGACACTCCCCTACGCATTCACGATGGTCGCCGTGTCGCCTCGGGGCGCGTCGTTGTCGGCCAAGTTCGAGCCACGTCGGGTTGTGCTCACTGGCTTGTGCATCATGCCGGTGGGCATCTTGCTGTTGTCTCTCGTAACCGTGTCGACCAACTATCTGTTCATCGCGTTGGCACTCGTCGTGATGGCTGCCGGCTCGGCGCTCGCCCTGCCGACGCTGTCGACCGGCATCGTGCTCTCGCTGCCAATGGACAAGGCGGGCGTCGGTTCGGCGGTCAACGACACCACTCGCGAGGTCGGCGGCGCCGTCGGCATCGCCGTCATCGGCAGCATCCTCGCCTCGCAGTACCGCAGCGGCATCGCGGGTTCGCTCGCATCACTGCCGCCAGAGGTGTCCGATGTCGCCAGCGATGGCGTCGGGGCACTCTCCGGCCTCGCCAAGGCCCGACCCGACATCCCTGGCGTCGCCGAATTGCTCGGAGTCGCCCGTACCTCGTTCGTCGATGGCATGCAACTCGGCATGCGGGTGTCGGCCGGCGTCTCTGTCGTGGTCGCGATCGCCGTCTGGCGGTGGTACCCCACCGGCCAACTGCGCCCGATCGGCATGGACGCTGTGGAGGCTCCGGCTCTCATCCCGGCCGCCGGCGGCTGACGATCGGGCCCGTCGGCCCACTCTCAGAGCAGGTCGGCGAGTGCGGCCTCCAGCGTGGCAACCCGGGCCTCGAGTTCGGCGACCCGCTCCGACAGCCCGCCCGCCGGCGCGATCGCGTGCGAGCGTGGCGCCTGCTCTGCCTCCTCCGCGATCAACTGCCGCCAGCGCAGTTCCTTTTGGCCGACTGCCCGCTCGAGCAGCACCACCATGGGACCTTCGGGCGACAGGTCCGCTGCGGCGAGCGATTGCAGTGTCGCCTCGATGTCGTCGATCGAGGCGAACGCGTGCTGGCGTTCCGAACGAGTCCGCAACTCCACCACGGTCTGCGGGCCGCGCAGCAACAGCACCGCCATCACCGCGGCCTGCTCCACACTCCAGCCGTAGTGCTCGTCGGCGACCTGTCGATATCGCGTGACGCTGCGGCCGTGACTCGGATGCACCAGTCGAGTCAGACCCTGGGCCTTCATCGACATGATCGCTGCTTCGGCGTCATGGGGATCGACGGTCATCACCGGATCTCGCGATGTCGACTGAGTACACGCAGACACCAGCGCATTGAGCGTGAGCGGATACTGGTCCGGGGTCGTGCGCTCCTTCTCGAGCAGGCAACCGAGGACGCGACCTTCGATGACGGTGAGCATGAGCCGACACTAGTGAGCATTGATTCCGCTCCACCGATCTGACGTCGCGTCAGATACTCTTCGTGCAGCGATGGTGCATCAGGGGACGCCCGTCGCCCAAGGGGGACTGCGATGAGCACCGACGACCGACCAAAGACGTCCACGCGTGACCACACGGTGGTGCGCGATCAATTGACCGCATGGCTCCGCGAACGCCTCGATGGTGCGTGTATCACCGACTTCACGGTGCCGTCCACCAACGGGATGTCCAGCGAGACAATCCTGTTCGATGCCGAGTGGGACCGCGGCGATGGCGGTCGCACGAGCGACCGATTCGTGCTCCGTTTACCACCGGACCCGGCATCCGAGCCCGTTTTTCCGGTGTACGACATGCCGCGACAGTTCCATGTGATGCGTCTCGTGGCCGAGCGGACCGGCATCGCGGTACCGCCGACGGTGTGGCTGGAAGAGGATCCGGCTCCACTCGGCGCGCCGTTCTTCGTGATGGGCAGGATCGATGGGGTCGTGCCGCCTGACGTCATGCCGTACACCTTCGGCGACAACTGGTTCTTCGAATCCGATCCGGCCGACCAACTGGCATTGCAACAGGCGTCGGTGGAGGTGCTCGCCGCGATTCACACGATCCCGGCGAGTGATCCGGATGCGGCGTTCCTCACGATCGACGCTCCGGGCGACACGTCCCTGCAGCGTCACGTCAACGATCAGCGCGCCTTTTACGAATGGGTCGCCGCCGACGGTATCCGTTCACCGCTGATCGAGTCGGCCTTTGCTTGGCTCGACGAGCACTGGCCCGACGACGAAGGTGATTCGGTCGTCAGCTGGGGCGATGCCCGGATCGGCAACATGATGTATCGCGACTACCGTCCCGTCGCTGTGCTCGATTGGGAGATGGCCGGCCACGGGCCGCGAGAGATCGACCTGGCCTGGATGATCTTCCTCCATCGGTTCTTCCAGGACATCAGCAACATGCTCGGCATGCCGGGCCTGCCCGACTTCATGCGCACCGCCGACGTGTGCGAACAGTACGAGCAGCTCACGGGTGTCGCCCCGAAGAACATTCGCTGGTATCTGCTCTATGCCGCGCTTCGCCACGCGATCGTGATGTTCCGCATCACCCGCCGCCAGATCTTGTTCCGCGAGACGGTGATGCCCGACAACCCCGACCACGCCTTCATCCATCACGCCACCGTCGCCGCGATGATCGACGGCAGCTATTGGAGCAAGCTCTGACCGAGCGTTCTCATGCCTGTCAGCGCGGCGTGGCGCCGACCTCGACGTAGGCGTTGTAGCCGGCCGGCAGGGCGAGGAAGGCGTTGACGGCATTGTTCCGCAGGGTGAACAGCGATTCGTAGCGGTCGTTGTAGTCGGCGGCGGTCTGACCAACCCCGATCGCTGTACCGATCAACACGTTCGCGATCTCCTCGTTGTAGATGTAGTACTGCTCCTCGACCACGGCTTTGGCGGCAGCGATTTCGGACTGGGTCGCCCCCTGCGCCGCCAGTCTGGCGATCTCTTCGGTGACCACGGATGACACGATGCCGACCTGATCGGGAGCCGTGGAGACCTCGATGTCGAGGTTGAGCCAGGCGTCTCCTCCCGTCGGAGAGGGGGTGAGCGAGAACGCAGCGTACGGCGAGTACGACTCGCCGAGTTCTTCTCGGATCCGGTTGCTGAGCCGGGTCGAGACGATCTCGGTTGCGATGTCGGCGACCACCAACGAATCGACGTTCTGGGCGATCGTGCCCGTGTAGGTGCGGACCAGCGTCGCCCGGTTGCCGGTGCCGGCGAGGATGTCGACGGCGACGATTCCAGGTGGCGGAGGCGGGATGATTTCCACTGGCCGTGCATCCGGCCCGGTGTTCACGAGGGTGCCCAGATAGCGCCGGGCAAGGTCGGTGGCAGTCGCCAGATCGAAGTCGCCCGTGATCGCGAACGTCCACCCGGCGGCGTTGGCGAAGTTGGCTCGCCAGACCCGCTCGATCCCAGCGAGGTCCATCCCGTCGGCGTCGGCTGCGGTGAGCAGGTAACGGAACCGAGCATCGTCGCCGTACTTGGCAGTGGACAGCGCGTCGTATGCGGCGATGCCCTGGTTGGCCAGCGGGTCGGCAGCTGCGGCACGGATATCGGTGACCACGTTCTCGAGCGCTACCGGATCGAAACGTGGCACGGTCATGTACTGGTTCACCAGTTGCAGGAGCGTCTCGAGGTCGATGGTGGATGCTGAACCGGCAAAGGCGTCGTCGGAGAAGCCGATCGACGGGCTGAGTACGGCCGATGAGGCAGCCGTCAGTTGAGCGAGTTGGGCCTGGTTGAAGCTGCCGACACCGCCGCTCGTGACCACTTCGGCAGCGACACGGGCATCGACGATGTCATCTGCAGCGACCAATGACAGACCTCCGTGGCTTTCTGCTCGCAACACGACGTCGCCGTTGCTGATGCCGGTGCGCTGGAACAACACCGTCACGCCGTTCGCGAACGTGATCTGGGTCGGATCGTCGATCAACACGTTGGGAAACGGAGTGAGGGCTTGGGTCGACGTCTCCTCGACCGGCTCCGGGACCGCCATCAACGGACCGGCCACCGGCTCCGGAGCGCGACGGTCGACGATGTCTCGGTTGGCGACCGCAGCGATCGCGACGCCGATCTGGTCGACCGTCGGCAGGTTGGCTTCGTCACCCTTTGGACCAACGACGACAACATGTGGCGCACTCGCCGCCCACCGTTGCTGGAACCGCTCGTTCACCCGCTCGATCGTCATTGCATCGAGCACGAGCACGCTCGCATCGAAACGGGCCTGCTCGGTCAGGATCGGCGCGCCCCGCAGAAAGGTTTCGACGTAGGAGTCGGCGAAGTCGTTGTCCTGGCGGGTGTCACGCGACGCATACCAGTTGACGGTTTGGGCACGGAACCCACTGATCGCCCGCTGCAACTCGACCTCGGCGAAGCCGTAGCGCCGCACCCGCTCGAACTCGTCGAGCAATGCCTGCATCGCCTCCGTCGTCTGGCCGGGCTTGGCGTCGATGACGATGCTCGGCGCATCGAGGGAATCAACGAAACTGTTGCCATCGACGCGAGCTGCGTCGAACGGTACGACGGCCGTCACGGCATCGTCGCTGAGCCGGTTGGAGATCATCGTGAACACGAGCGAGTCGGCGGTGACCTGCGGAGACGCTTCGAGTCCGCTGCCGACGGCACGCGTCGGCAACGAGAACTCGACGGTCGCCGACACAACATCGGGATCGAGGAGCAGGGCAGGACGGGGCTCGACGGAAGGTGTGACCGTCAGCGGGTCGGCGGCGGGGGCGGCAGCCCGCGCCTGCAGTGGTCCGAAGCGGTCGGCGATCTGTGCCTCGACGAACGCCGGCTCGATGTCTCCGATGATCGCGATCGACGCGTTGTCGGGTCGATACCAATCGTCGTAGAAACGCCGCAACAATTCGGGGGTCATGGCCTCGATCGCGGCCGTGGTTCCGATCGGCGACCTCGTCGCGTACACCGAGCCGGCAAGGAACAGGTCTTGAAAACCAACCCGCAGACGGCCACTGCTCGACTCCTGGCGCGATCGATACTCGTCGAGCACGACGCCACGTTCCTTGACGACCTCGATCGGATCGATCGTCGCAGCGGACAACCACTCCTGCATCACCTGCATCGCGGTCGCGAGCGCCGCTCCACCGTCTTTAGCGGGCACCGAGAGCTCATAGACGGTCTCGTCGTAGCTGGTGTAGGCGTTCACATCGGCACCGAATCGGGCGCCAGAGTTGCGGAGAACGTCGATCAGTTCGTTCTCCGGGAACGATGCCGTTCCGTTGAACAGCATGTGCTCGAGGAAGTGGGCGACGCCGGACTGATCGTCGGCTTCGCGACCGGATCCGGCGCGGATCGCGAGCCGCAGCTGCACCGAACCACCGGGATTGTCGTTGTGTCGGACGTAGTAGGTGAGCCCGTTCGCCAGCGTGCCGGTGACGAGATCGGGATCGCCGATGTCGATGCTGCTGAGATCGATCGGCGGCTGAGGCGCAATCGTCGTCGTCGATTCGACGACGGTGGTCGATGGCGACGAGCCCGGTGTGTCGGTCTCCCCATTGGTCGTCTCGGTGGTGGCCCCGGTGGTCGTGTCGGCGGCGGCGGGCGTCATGGCCGGTGCCGATGTGCCCCTGCTGACGCCGTCGTCATCAGAGGTACAACCAGCAACCAACATCGCTGAACATGCCGACAGAGTCAGGAGCTTGCGCCACATGAGGGACGATCCTAGGTGAGGGTCCGTCAGCGCCCAGGCTGGTTCGACGCGGCACGTCCTGCGATGAACGTCGAGCGGATCAACGGCACGCCTGGGCGATAGACGAGGTGCAGGTGACTGGGAGCATCGAGCATCACGAGATCGGCGCGTCCACCGGTGGTGATGCGGCCGACATCGTCGCGACGCAGGGCGGCCGCTCCCCCTGCTGTCGCCGCCCAGAGCGCCTCATCGGCGGTCATCCCCATGTCTCTCACGGCGAGCGCGATGCAGAAGCTCATCGACGTGGTGTTGCTCGAACCAGGGTTGCAGTTCGTCGCCAGTGCCACCGTGACCCCGGCATCGAGTAGCCGCCGGGCGTCGGGATACGGCTGACGGGTCGAGAAGTCCGATGCCGGCAACAACGTCGCAACCGTAGCGCTCTCGGCAAGCAGCGCGATGTCGATCGAGCTGAGGTGGGAGCAGTGATCGGCAGAGGCGCACCCCATCTCGACCGCCAGAGCGACGCCAGGACCCGCGCCGAGCTGGTTGGCATGGATCTTCGGGATCAGGCCGACTGCGACCCCGGCGCGCAACACCTCGCGGCTCTGATCGACGTCGAACGCGCCGACCTCGCAAAAGACATCGATGAACCGGGCGTGGGGCGCCGCCAACGCGAGCATCTCGCCGCAGACGAGGTCGACGTATTCGTCCGCTCGGCCGGCGAACTCGTTCGGGACGACATGAGCACCGAGAAACGTGGTGTCCGTGCTGAACTCCTGGGCCATCCGCAGCGCCCGGGCCTCCGAGGCCGGCGTCAGTCCGTAACCGGACTTGATCTCGATCGTGGTGATGCCGGCTCGCCCGGCCTCTGCTCGGCGGCCGCTCACCAACCTGCGGAGTTCGTCGTCGCCCACCGCGGCGGTGGCCTCGACCGTCGTGCGGATGCCGCCCGCCGCGTAGTGCTCACCCGCCATCCGCGCTGCGAACTCCTCGGAACGGTCGCCGGCGAAGACCAGATGGGAATGGCTGTCGACGAATCCCGGGATGACGCAGCGACCCTCGGCGTCGATCCAATCGTCAGCCACCTGGCCGGCAGCCCCGATCGACATGATCGTCGACCCTGACATCACCACCGAGGCGTTGCGGACGATGCCGAGCGGCCCGTCTCCCAGAGTCGAGTCGTTGGTGACGAGCAGCCCGATGTTGTCGACGACGACGGTTCGCACGGGTTCAGTCGGCATTGGTTGCCTCCGCGGTGATCTCGGTGATGGAATACGCAAGCTCGGTCGCGACATCGATCGACCGATGATGGCCTCCGCTCACGATGTGACGACCGCCGACGAACACGTCACGTACGTCTGCTGCGGTGGCGGCGAAGACGATTGCTTCGATCAGCGCTGCCTCGGGAGCTCCCGCGAGCCGGGGGGACTCCAACGAGATCGTCGTCAGATCGGCGAGCGATCCAACGGCGATCACGCCCCCACGAGGCCAGCCGAGACATGAGTAGCCGTTGGCGGCACCAGCGGTCAGCAACGAGGCAGCATCGTGGTTGCCGCGCCGCATCGACCGCAACCGCTCGTTGGTCTCGACCGCTCGGATCTCTTCGAACGGATCGATCACAGCATGCTGATCGCTGCCGATCGACAGTGCAACACCTGCGGCGGCGAGCTCGATCGATGGCCCGATGCCGTCGGCAAGATCGCGCTCGGTGGTCGGACAGAAGCAGCAGGTGCACCGGGCCGACCCATACAACTGCACATCGGCTTCGGTGAGGTGGGTCGCATGGACGGCCGTGAACCGCGGCGACAGCGCACCCTGCTGGGCGAGGATCTCGGTGGGCGTGCAGCCGTACTCCATTGCGACCTGTTCGTTCTCACCGATCTGCTCCGACACATGAGCGTGCAGCGGCATCTGGCGCTCGTCGGCGAACGATGCGACCATCGCGATCGACGCAGCGTCGACAGCGCGCACCGAATGGATCGCGGCGCCGATGCGAGCCGTCTCGTGGCCATGGAGCGCAGCGTGGAGCTGATCGACCCGTTCGGCCCAGCGGGTCGCAGTCCCGTCACCGAAGCGCTGCTGATCGACATCCAGTTCCACACCGGCACCGCCACGCAGATAGCACGCGTCGAGCAGCGTCAGACGGATTCCGGCTTGATCGGCCGCCTGGACCAGTGCCCGACCCATTGCATTCGGGTCGTCGTACGGTTCGCCACCCGGGCCGTGGTGCACGTAGTGGAACTCGCCGACGACTGTGTAGCCGGCGAGCACCATTTCGGCGAACGTTGCACGAGCGAGGGCCAGATAGTTGTCCGGCGTCAAGCGGGACGCGATGGCATACATCTGCTCTCGCCAGGTCCAGAAGTCTCCGGGCCCGCCGTGGGTGCGGCCCCGCAGCGCCCGGTGAAACGCATGGCTGTGCGAATTCGCGAACCCGGGAAGGGTGAGACCTGACAACCGCACCGAGCCGTCTGGCCGGTCGATGTCGATATCGATCTCGATGTCGATGTCGATCTCGATCGACACGATCGTGCCACCCTCGAAACCAATCAACACCCCCCGCTCGATGCCGCTCGGCAACAGCGCCCGCTCGCACCAGACATGCTCGACCGTCACGAGTTCAGCTACCGACTCGCTCGACGAACGCGGTGATCCGCTCGACGAACGCCGCGCGGTGGAATCGTTCGAACTGTTCCCACGTCGTCAGCGTCGTCGTGTCGGTGACCCGATCGACGAACAGCTTGCCGTCGAGATGATCACATTCGTGCTGGAACGTGCCGGCAGTCAGGCCACGCTTGACCTCATCGCGCTCATTGCCATCGCGGTCGAGATACCGCACTCGGATGTTGACGTTGCGGCTGACGTCGCCACGTAGATTGGGCACGCTCAGACAACCCTCGTTGATGGTGACCTGCTCGGCGTCGATCGGCTCGATGATCGGGTTGACGACGACCGTCAAGGGGATTCGCGGCTTGTACGGATAGCGCGGGTTGTCGTTGACCTCGATCACCGTGATCCGCAGATGCTCGCCGATCTGGTTCGCAGCGATACCGGCACCGTTGGCGTCACGCATCGTGTCGATCAGGTCGTCGATCAGCTGCTGGGTTGCCGGCAACGCGAGCTCGTCGGCCGTGATGCGCCGGGTCGGTTCGCGCAGCACCGGGTGGCCAATGGTGACGATGTCGCGGATCATCCCGGGTCAGCTCCGTCGAGCGCCGGAGCAGGCATCGGGATGGTCACGCCACGCTCGGCTGCGACCTCGTAGGCCTTGGTGTACCCGGCGTCGGCATGGCGGATCACGCCCATCCCCGGGTCGTTGGTCAGGACCCGCTCGAGCTTTTGCGCAGCGAGTTCGGAGCCGTCGGCCACGCTGACCTGACCAGCGTGGATACTGCGGCCGATGCCGACACCGCCGCCGTGATGGATGCTGACCCACGAGGCGCCGGACGAGGTGTTGACGAGCGCATTGAGCAGCGGCCAGTCGGCGATCGCGTCAGAGCCGTCGATCATGCCCTCGGTCTCGCGATACGGCGAGGCGACCGAACCGGAATCCAGGTGGTCGCGACCGATCACGATCGGCGCCTTGAGCTCACCGCTGCGGACCATTTCGTTGAATCGCAGCCCGAGTCGATGGCGCTCGCCATATCCGAGCCAGCAGATGCGAGCGGGCAGGCCCTGGAACGCAACCCGCTCACCGGCGAGACGGATCCACTTGTGCAGATCCTCGTTGTCGGGAAACTCCTCGAGCACCGCGCGGTCGGTCGCGGCGATGTCGGCCGGATCACCCGACAGTGCGACCCAGCGGAAGGGCCCGAGCCCTTCGCAGAACAGCGGACGGATGTAGGCCGGCAAGAAGCCCGGGTACTCGAACGCCCGCTCGTAACCGCCGAGCGCCGCCTCGGCGCGCAAGCTGTTGCCATAGTCGAACACCTCGGCGCCAGCGTCCTGGAACCCGACCATTGCCTCGCAGTGACGAGCCATCGACTCACGCGAGCGGCGGATGAACGACTCCGGCGCATCTCGTCGCAGGTGACCAGCAGCCTCCATCGAGAGATCGGTCGGCACGTAGAACAGCGGGTCGTGGGCACTGGTCTGATCGGTGACGATGTCGGCATCGAACCCGTCGGCGAGCAGCCGCGGCAGCAGTTCGGCGGCGTTCCCGACGAGCCCGATGGACACTGCCTTGCGAGCTGCTTTGGCAGCGTCGCAACGAGCGATCGCGTCGGCGTACGAATCGGCCAGTTCGTCGAGGTAACGGGTGTCGAGCCGACGCTGCACGCTGACCGGGTCGACGTCGATACAGAGTGCGACGCCGCCGTTGAGCGTGACCGCCAGCGGCTGGGCGCCACCCATCCCCCCGAGTCCGGCAGTGAGTGTGATCGTGCCGGCGAGCGTGCCGTTGAACCGCTTTCGGGCAATCGCTGCGAAACACTCGTAGGTGCCCTGCAGGATGCCCTGCGTGCCGATGTAGATCCACGATCC
>Ga0105048_10015972_pt1 | contig 11626 bp, 11 predicted proteins | sample MAT05_FD_78382 | JGI IMG/M metagenome (GOLD analysis project Ga0105048, IMG submission 78382) | Freshwater microbial communities from Lake Fryxell liftoff mats and glacier meltwater in Antarctica - MAT-05 | ecosystem: Environmental > Aquatic > Freshwater > Ice > Liftoff microbial mat | place...
GTGCAGGCACCAACATAATACTTATTTAATCTCGGGGAATAAAGAATGTAAATAAAGGGCATAAAAAAAACCTCTGCTTTTATAAGAGGTTTGTGAACTGGCTGGGACTCGAACCCAGGACCCATACATTAAAAGTGTATTGCTCTACCAACTGAGCTACCAATTCATTATTCCGGTTGGTGTTTTAATTTTGGAGTGCAAAAATAAGGGAAAACACATTTGAAGCAAACTTTTTTACAAATCTTTTTTATTTTTTTATAAATTCCTCCCAAAACAACTTTGTTTAGTTACAGCCAAACAAGTGGCTTATTTTTGTAGTACAACCATTTTATATGAGTAATTTTTTTAAAGATAAAGTAGTAGTAATTACCGGCGGTAGCGATGGTATTGGTAAGGCTTTGATAAGCGCCTTAATTCCCTTAGGAGCTAAAATAGCCACCTGCGGTCGCAATCAAGATAAACTGTACAGTCTTCAGGTACAATATTCAAATCACTTGTTTCATGCAATGGTAGCAGATGTAAGCAGGTATGAAGATTGTAAGCATTTTATCAATTCTACCCTTGAAACCTTTGGCCATATAGACATTTTAATAAACAATGCCGGTATATCAATGCGTGCACTATTAAAAGATGTTGAACTGGATGTAATAAGAAAAGTAATGGATATAAACTTTTATGGTACAGTGTATTGCACAAAACTAGCACTTGAATCAATAACTAAAAATAAAGGAACTATAGTGGGCGTATCTTCTATAGCTGGCTTTAGGGGCCTGCCAGGTCGTAGCGCTTATTCGGCATCAAAATTTGCAGTTAATGGTTGGCTTGAATCAATCAGAACAGAACTTTTAGACTCTGGTGTAAACGTAATGTGGGTATGCCCCGGCTTTACAGCTAGTAACATCCGCAATGTTGCTCTTAATAAAGATGGCAATGCACATAATGAAAGTTTAATGAACGAAAATACAATGATGAGTTCTGATGAATGCGCCTATCATATTTTAAAAGCTATTGAAGAAAGGAAACGTACCATTATACTTACTTTTACTGGAAAGAGAACTGTTTGGCTGAATAAGCTTTTTCCTTCATGGGCCGATAAAATGGTACAGAAATATTTTTTTAAAAACGGAGAACTCATAAAATAACTTAACCGTTTTTACTATAAAACAATTGTTGTATTTGAGTAGTAAAGCTTTAATATTTTTTATTTAAATAATTATTATTAGTACAATTGATACCAAAATATATTTTGTATCAAATCAAAAAAACATTTCAGCAGTACGTATGCCTCTAGTAACCTTAACATCAGATATTGGCCAACACGACTTTGTTGTTGGTGCAATTAAGGGACAGTTATTACAGATGAATCCACAGCTCACTATTATTGATATTTCTCATCAACTTTCACCTTTTAATTATCCACAGGCAGCTTACGTTTGCCGTAATGCTATAAAAAATTTCCCCTTAGGTACATTACACCTGGTAATGGTAAATCTATTTGAACAAAAACCTACCCATTTACTTTTGGCAGAGCACAATGGCCATTTTATAGGATGCGCTGATAACGGCTTACTTACCATGATTTTGGAAGAATTACCACAGAAAGTAGTGGCATTACCACTAGAAAAAACAAACGTAAAAAATGTATTGTACTACACACAAGTATTTGCCAAAGCCTTTGATGCTTTGTTAAGTGGCTCAAGCCTCGATACCATTGGGGTTGCAATTGTATCTATTCAGGTAAAAAATGCGTTGAGACCAATGCAGGGCAGTAACTGGATAGAGGGACAAATAATTTTTATTGACAATTTTGAAAATGTAATTGTAAATATTACCCGGACAGACTTTGAGGCACAACGTAAAGGCAGAAGTTTTAAAATAATATTTAAACGAGATGAAATTATTGAGCGAATCAGTGAAACGTATGCAGATGTTGCGGACGGAGAAAAATTGGCTATTTTTAATTCGGCCGGCTATTTGGAAATAGCCATTAATAAGGGTAATGCTGCCGGCCTGTTGGGTTTACAAGGTTTTTCCGAAGCGCAACAACAAGGTAATGTACAATACGCAAACAGCCGCTTATTTTACCAAACAGTAAAGGTCTTCTTTGAGTAAACCCATAGTTAATTTATATATTGGCAGGCTTTTACATTTTAAATTTTACCCAACAGCAGTCTTGAATTTTATAAAAAAAATACCAATAGTTGAGGCAAGCGATGCTGAACTAATCAGAGCCTATAAAAACAACGCTGATAAAGCAAGTTTGGGCAAGTTATATGAGCGTTACATGGAGCTTGTTTTTGGGGTATGTTTAAAATATTTTAAAGATGCTGAAAGAGCAAAAGATGCTGTAATGGATATTTATGAAGAATTATGTACAAAATTGCTGCAACATGAAGTAGAAAATTTTAAGGGTTGGCTAGCTGTAGTGGCCAGAAACCATTGCCTGATGCAACTAAGGAGCCCAAGAAATTTAAAATTTGCAACATTTAATCCAGCTATTATGCAAACAGCTCAACAATCGCATCTTGAAAATGAGGCGTTTGAAAAGGAGGAACATTTAGTAAGGTTAGAGCATTGTATAGAAAAACTGCCTCCAAATCAAGGGGTATGTATTAAAATGTTTTACTTACAAAAAAAGTGTTACAACGAAATAGCAGCGGCTACAGGCTACGAATGGCGTAATGTAAGAAGCTACATACAAAATGGTAAGCGAAATCTTAAACTATGTTTAGATAGTTAAAAAGGTTGATACTATTAAATTTAGGCTGTAGAAATCTTACCTGGTGTGGGCTTAATAAAGAATGAAGAAATGAGTAAGGAAGAATTGCATAGTAATTATTCAGCGAAAGATATTGAACGATATCTGTTGGGCAAAATGCCCAATGAAGAGATGTATGCTTTAGAAAAAGCCGCCCTGGATGATCCCTTACTTGCAGAAGCTATAGAAGGGTTTGAAGGAATGGAAGAAAAAAATTGGGAAAAAGTAATTGTTGATTTAAGAAGCAAATTGGCTGCTGTTGAAAATACTGCTATCGTTAAAATTGATAAAAATTCATTTGCCAAATGGTGGCGTGTAGCGGCAGCGTTGTTATTACTTTTATCTAGCGTAGCAATCGCTTACATTTTTACTACAGATAAAGCGCCGCTGACTCTGGCAGATGTAAAAAGCAACGATAAAAATATTACCATTGATTCAGTTGCAGTAATATCTTCCAAATTGCCCAATAATGATACTTCAACTGAACCTGCAGTTCAATCTGCTACAAAATCTTTACAATCCCTTACCGAACCAAGGACCGAAAAATCGATTACCCCATTTGCTCCAATTAAAAATACAACAAACAAAAATTTTGAGTATCTACCCAATCAAAATCTATCAGCCGGCAAAAATGGTGTGATTACAACAACAGATGAAAATTATTTTAACCCTACTACGGCAAATGGCAATGAGGTTAACAGATTCTCCCATACCAATAAGAATATTGATGAAAAAACAACAGTAACTGAAGTAACACAGCAAAACAGCCTCAATGAAATTTCAATAAATAATGCAAAGGAATCTAACACAAAAAATGACAGCTACAATAATGTGCAAATTGATCGTTTAAACGATAATGCAACGCCGTTTGCACAAGAAAATATAGAGGCAAATAAAAAACAATCATTTGCAGATGGCAAAAGCAATACTAAAAATACTGATGAAGATAGTTCAATGCCCGAAATTGTAAATGTTGTTGGGTATGGTGCTAAAAAAATCACTAATCAAAACCTTCAGGGATTGCAAAAAATAAAAATAAAAGAAGCAAACGATAGGCTAAAAAAAATAAAAGCTTCTGAAGATAACATTGATAAAAAAGTGGATGCCAGTAGAATAAATGTACAAGATGAATTAAAAGAACAAGCAAGTGAAGATGCTGAACCCATCATTGGTTGGGCAGAGTACAATAAATATTTGTGGAACAATGTAACACAAAACAAAGTAATTGCAGATAAACAAGTACACGGAATAGTAGATGTATTTATAAAACTAAATAAAGAAGGTTTAATAACAAAAATAAAGATAACGAAATCGCTGTGCCCGGAGTGTGATGCTTTAGCAGTAAGGCTTATAAAAGAAGGATCCAAATGGAAAGTAAAAAATAATAAAGCAAAAAATATTACTATAAAAGTAAGATTTTAGTTGTTGTTTTAAAAGTAGAATCCTCATAGTTATTTAGCTAATTATTCTGATGAATAAAGATAAAAGACACCGTGTATTTAACAAAAAATAATGGACTAAAAGTATGTTAGCTGCTGTTGCCCGGTAACCGTAAAACACCCTCTGTAAGAATATAATTATGACCGTAGAAAATAGTGTAGTTGAAGACACAAATGAAATTTTAAGGCTTTACGAAATTGCAAGAGATTTTCAAAAGACAAAGGGTGCTGTTCTTTGGCCAAAGTTTGATGAAGAACTGGTTGAAACTGAAATAGCAGAAAAACGTCAATGGAAAATTTTGATTGATAAACAGGTTGCTTGTGTTTGGGCTACAACTTTTAGTGACCCTGAAATTTGGGAAGAACGAAATAATGACCCATCCATTTATATTCACAGAATTGCGACTAACCCGATTTTCAGGGGACAAAATTTAGTTAGTGAGATTGTTAAATGGTCAAAAAAATATGCAGCAGAAAATTTAAAGAAATTTATCCGAATGGATACCGTAGGTGAAAACAAAGGCCTTATCAACTATTATCAAAAATGTGGTTTTGATTTTTTAGGACTTTCGAAACTGAATAGCACAGACAATTTACCAGCCCATTATCACAAAGCTACTGTTAGTTTATTTCAAATGACATCCATATAAATTTAGCCATTAAAAAAGCTGCTAACGCACAGTAGCTGTTATTATTACACCCATCAAAATGAAACTTGAACTTTACCAGGTAGATACATTTACAGGCAAACTCTTTGGAGGTAACCCTGCTTGTGTAGTGCCATTAACTGAATGGTTACCAAATGAAATGCTTTTAAAAATTGCAAAAGAAAATGCAGTTGCAGAAACAGCTTTTTTTATTGACAAAGGCTACAAAATACAGCTTCGTTGGTTTACACCAGAAATAGAAATGGATTTGTGCGGTCACGCTACACTTGCAACAGCACATTGCTTACACTCAATTTTAAATTACCCTCAAAACATACTTATTTTCGAAACATTAAGTGGTGATTTAACCGTTACAATTAGAAATGAATTGTATACCCTATGCTTACCAGCAAGAAAACCAACAATGGACAGCTTGCCGGAAATAATTAGTAAATCGTTGAGCATACAACCAATAGAAGTTTTAAAATCGAGAGATTATGTTTTAGTATATGAAAACGAAACTCAAATAAAAAATCTGGTTATTGACAGGCAAACTTTTGACAAAATAAATTTGGATCCTGGCGGTATAGCAGTAACGGCACTAGGAGATAATTGCGATTTTGTATCAAGGTATTTTACACCACAATCAACAATTTTAGAAGATCCGGTTACGGGTTCAGCACATTGTTCTTTAATTCCATTTTGGGCAGAAAGACTTAATAAAAAATCTATGTTGGCTTATCAATTATCAGATAGAATTGGGAAATTAATTTGTGAGGATAAAGGAGAAAGAATAACAATAAGTGGAGAAGCAAAAACTTATTTTGTAGGCTCGCTATGGACAGAATAGAAAGCATTTTTTAAAAGTATTATTACAAAAATTGAAAACAGCAGTAAATTTTCGGCTGCAATCTTTTTTGCAGCATTTACTTTTTGTGAAATTTACTTTTTAGGAAATTTACTTTTTGTGAAATTTACTTTTTGTGAAATTTACTTTTTGTGAAATACGCAATAAAAGCTACCCCATTTTACTGGAATAGCTTTCTTTACTTTTTTTCATTAAACCAATTTTACCATTTTTTACAAAATGTTTATTTCTTTTGCAGCAACTTTCTCTTTTTCTTTTTTAGGAAGTTCAATAAGCAAAATTCCATTTTCGTACTTCGCTGCAATGTTTGCACTATCAATTTTTTCATCAATAGTAAAGCTTCGTTTAAAAGCCTTTTGGGTAAATTCTGTTCTAATCATTTTTACCGTTTCATCTTTTACCACATCTTTTTTTGTTGCGCTGATGGTTAGTAAATTATTTTCCTGCTTAATGCTGAAATCAGTTTTTTCAAATCCTGGAATGGCTAACTGCAAAAGATAGGCAGCGTCATTTTCCTGGATATTAACTGGCGGATAGGCAAGAAAATCTTCTCTTACCGACTTACCAAAGTTTACAGGCAATTCGTTTAAAAACTCATTCATTAAGCTATCTAAAGATTTTGAAACCGGGTTGTTTACTTTTACGAGTGTCATAATTATATTTTTTTGGGTGAATAATTTTGTAAAAAGAAAATTGCAAACACTATTCCATTATAATTTTTTAGCTAAAATGACAATTTTCTTCACATAAATATGTCATTATGGCTACTTAATTTTCAATTTACAGACACAATGACTTGTTTTATTCATTTTTGTATTATTCTAAAAATGCAGTAAATACTTAAATACTACTTTGCAATCAAGTTTGTATTTTTGCATTTCACACAAAAACTAAAATATGTATCCAGCAGAGATAGTAATACCAATGAAAGAAGAGTTAACAGAAAACGGCTTTGCCGAAATGTTGACCGCATCTGAAGTAGAAATAAATATTGCAAAAGAAGGTACCACATTGGTTGTAATTAATTCCGTTTGTGGTTGCAGTGCAGGTACAGCAAGGCCGGGAGTATTAATGGCTGTTCAACACAGCGATAAAAAACCAGATATTTTAACAACAAGTTTTGCCGGCTTTGATATTGATGCTGTAAAAAAGATAAGGGAACATTTACTACCTTATCCTCCATCTTCACCATCAATTGCATTGTTTAAAAATGGGCAATTGGTTCATTTTATTGAAAGACACAATATTGAAGGGCGCAGCGCACAAATGATTGCAGAAAATTTAATTGGTGCGTTTGAACAACATTGCAACTAAATTTATTAAAGTGGGTTAATAAGTACATCCTGTAACGTATTGTTACAGGATTTTTTTTATTGATAAGCGTTTGAGCCCGATTGTTGAAACTGAAAATCTATTTCGGCGTAAAACTACCAATCCGGGTTAAACACTACTCAAAGGTACTAGCTTGCGATGCCAGCACTTACAAAGCTCAATGCTACAACATTGAACTGAAAATAGTATTAATGATCCAGTACATTGCTAACTATGTTTTCACCTATACTTTTTATTAAGTTAATAAAGAAATATTATTGATATAGAATAGATAACTTGCAACCCACAATAATTTGTAACGACTAAATATCTGTATGTATCCCAATTTATATTATGTATTTAAAGATTTTTTGGGCCTTGAGTGGAAGCCACTCAGCTTTTTAAATACATTTGGATTAATGGTTGCATTGGGTTTTATAGCCTCTGCCATAGCCATTTCCAGCGAATTGAAACGAAAAGAAAAGCTTGGCCTTTTACACCCAAGAGAAGAATCTATTTCAGTAGGTAAACCAGCATCAATAGTTGATTTACTGCTTAATTTTTTAACTGGTTTTGTTTTTGGATACAAGCTCGTTGGCCTGCTTTTTAATAAGCCGGAAGATATGAATCCACAAGCTTATATTTTTTCGATGGAAGGTAATTTGATTGCCGGCTTGTTGTTGGGTTTATTACTTGCCGGGCTAAACTGGTGGGAAAAAAAGAAGCAGCAGCTCAAAGTTCCGGAAGAAAGAATTATAAGAATTTGGCCGCACGATAGGGTTGGCGACATTGTAATTATCTCCCTGATATTTGGTATTATTGGCGCCAAGCTATTTGATAATTTTGAAAACTGGGACGATTTTATACAACACCCTTTAGAACGAATTTTTTCTGCCGGGGGTTTAACTTTTTATGGTGGTTTAATTGTAGCAACCATTGCATTAGCCGTTTACGGAAGAAAGAAAAATATTAATCTGATACATTTATCAGACGCTATTGCACCTGCCATGTTACTAGCGTATGCTATAGGTAGAATTGGCTGCCAGGTAGCAGGTGATGGAGATTGGGGTATTTACAATAGCGCCTACATTACTGATGAAAATGGGCATGCGGTGGAAGCAAAGCCTGGCGAATATGAAGCACAACTTCAAAAATATTCAACCTATTTTTTAGAAGGAGCAGTAACAGATGGTGAAAATGGTACTAAAATGATAGTGACCGACAGAAAAAGTAATTCGCTTGCAGAGGTGCCTCATAAAAATGTGAAAGCGCCTTCATTTATCCCAACCTGGATGGTAGCCTACAGCTATCCGCAAAATGTAAATAAAGATGGCATTAAAATAAACTCTTTAAAAGATGAACATAACAGGGCTTTGCCGGTGCCTGTTTTTCCCACACCATTTTACGAAACGGTTATATGTGGATTATTGTTTTTAATTATCTGGTCTGTTAGAAAGCGGTTTAAAATTGCGGGCACTATTACAGGTATTTATTTTATTTTAAATGGCACCGAAAGATTTTTCATTGAAAAAATAAGGGTAAATAACGTAATTACTAAGGGTGGCCTACATTTTAGCCAGGCCGAGCTAATTGCAACATTATTGGTTTTGGCTGGTATTGCTATAATAATTTTGGTGCGGATAAAACCATTTAGAGAAAAATAGGAGGTGTTTTACCGAGGTGATAGTCTACCATAGCTGTATAAATATTTTTGGAAACATCTGCTTGTGCTTAATTAATAAATGCAACAAATAGCTTTAGCTTTTCTAAAATAATAATTAATTACAGGTTTAATATTTTATTAAAAAAGGATACTTTTTTTTCGAAAGTATCCTTTTTTTTGATCCTGATCTGCAATTAATACAGCATGCGAACCTTAATAGTATCTTTTACTTTTTTGAGCAGTTCAGCCGCATTCTTGCTTAAACTTTTATCCAAATCAAGTACAACATACCCAATACTTTCATTGGTTTTAAGGTACTGTCCAAGAATATTAATTTTATGCTTAGATAAGGTTGTGTTTATTTCACTTAATACACCCGGCACATTGTTATGGATATGAAGAATACGATGCGTACCCTCTTGTGGTGGTAAACTAAGGTCGGGTATGGTATGCGATCCATAACTGCCGCCTTTTTCCAGGTAATTAAATAATTTATTACTTACATCATCACCAATATTTTGTTGAGCTTCTTCGGTACTGCCACCTATATGGGGAGTAAGTATTACGTTGCTCAAGCCTTGTAATGGACAGGTAAAAATATCGCCATTTTTTTCTGGTTCTAAAGGAAATACATCAATAGCTGCGCCACCAAGTTGTCCATCAGCAAGGCTTTTGGCCAATGCATCAATATCTACCACTTCTCCCCTCGCATAGTTAATAAGAATGCTGCCAGGCTTAAAAAATTTTAGCAACGCTTTATTAACCAGGTTTTTGGTAGATGGTAGCTCGGGCACGTGCAGCGATACAATATCAGCCGTTGCAACCAATTCTTTCAGCGATTTTGTTGAAGTTGCATTACCCAATGGCAGTTTTGTTTCTGTATCAAAAAAAAGCACTTTCATACCAAGGCTTTCTGCTAATACACTTACCTGGCTACCGATATTGCCATAGCCAACTATACCAAGGGTTTTTCCCCGTAATTCAAAACAGCCTTTTGCCTCTTTAAGCCAAATGCCTTTGTGAGCTGCATTATTCTTGTCTATTATTTTTCTGATGAGTAGAATAGAAGTGCCAATTACTAACTCTGCCACGCTTCTTGTATTGCTATAGGGTGCATTAAATACCGCCACACCTTTATTGGTAGCTGCTTTTAAATCTACCTGGTTTACGCCAATACAAAAACAACCTATAGCTTGCAATTTATCTGCTGCTGCTAATACCCTGGCAGTAATGTGGGTTTTGCTTCTTATACCTAAAAGGTGTACATTTTTTATTTCCTTAATCAACTGATCTTCGCTTAGCGCTCCGGTAATTTTTTTTACACTGCTATAGCCTGCTGCATTAAAGTATTTAACTGCTACATCACTTATATTTTCTAAGAATAATACGTTAATTTTCTCTTTAGGGTAACTCGTTTTATTTTTGTCAGACATCTTTATTACGCTTTATTTTGCACAAATATATTTCATCTACGCTTTACAATCTATGTTGCATATAAAAAGAGGGAACCACATTAAAAAAACCGCCATTGTTAACTACTGTTTTTCATTTTTCATATTACTTTTAGTCGTTACCATTTTTTCTTGTACCGGTCACCAAAAAGCCGATAATTTATCACTAAATATAGATAGCCAATTAATACAGTTACCAGCCCCAACGCCTATTTCAGCGGCGGAAAAGCTGGTATTAGCTGCCGGCTGTAAGGCCTGGTATGATGCTGTTTTAGTTAGTACAGGATTTAATGGCGGCATTTTGGTTGCAAAAAAGGGAACAATCGTTTTTGAAGCGTACAGTGGCAATGCACATATAGGTGGTAACGACGCTATTACAGATAGCACTGCAATACATATTGCGTCGGTATCTAAAACATTTACAGCAATGGCTGTTTTAAAACTTTGGCAAGATGGTAAAATAAATATTGATGAAGAGCTGGTAAAATATTTTCCCTCATTTAATTACCCGGGTGTTACCATACGTACCTTGCTAAATCATAGAAGCGGCTTACCCAATTATGCGCATTTTATCAATAAAAAAAATGGTTGGAATGAAGAAAAATTTGTAACCAATGAGGATGTGTATGATTTTTTAGTAAATAAAAAAGCACAACTTACAGATATCAGCAAACCCAATACCCATTTCACTTATTGCAATACCAACTATACATTGCTTGCTTTGCTGATAGAAAAAATTAGCGGCGAAAAGTTTGGTCATTTTATTAATAAAACTTTTTTTGTACCGCTTGGTATGAAGCACAGTTTTGTTTTTGATACCAGCATGAAGGCTACCGTAACGCCAAGTTATGAATGGAATGGAAGATTAAATGAATTTAACTATTTAGATGCTTTGTACGGAGATAAAAATATTTATACTACTCCAAGAGATTTGTTAATTTGGGATAGAGCACTTACAAGTGATAAAATCTTTACAGATTCCACACTGCGGGCCGCATACAGCCCATATAGCAATGAAAGAGCTGGTGTTAGAAATTATGGTTTAGGCTGGCGGATGAATATTTATCCAACAGGAAAAAAAATAATTTATCATAATGGTTGGTGGCATGGAAACAATGCATCTTTTATACGATTATTAAATGATTCTGCCACCATTATTGTATTGGGTAACAAGTTTAACCGGGGTATTTATCATGCTAAAGAAATTGCAGCAGTTTTTGGTAATTATGACGATTTGGAAGATGAAGACGAAAACACCAGGAAAGCGGCTACTATTAAAAAAATAGTAACAAAAAAAGTAATGGCATCCCCAAAATCCATCATAAGAAAAAAGAAAGTAAAAGCTGTGGTACCTGAAAATAAAAAAAGACCCATCAGGAAATAAATCAATTTTAATGATTATTTTACCTAACAGGTCTTTCAACATTTTATTAAACTTATTTTATCTGAAAACAGCTTCTGTTTTTTATAAAAACAAAAGGTATTTAAA
>Ga0105048_10015974_pt1 | contig 11624 bp, 8 predicted proteins | sample MAT05_FD_78382 | JGI IMG/M metagenome (GOLD analysis project Ga0105048, IMG submission 78382) | Freshwater microbial communities from Lake Fryxell liftoff mats and glacier meltwater in Antarctica - MAT-05 | ecosystem: Environmental > Aquatic > Freshwater > Ice > Liftoff microbial mat | place...
CACGGCGATTTCGGCCTGGGCAATGGCGAGGTGCACCACTTCGTAAGGGCCAACGATGTCGCCGGCGGAAAAAACATGGTCGAGATTGGTCTGTTGCGTCGGGCGGATGGTGGCCAGGTCGATATTCGCAGATTCGAGGCCGAGACCAATCGCGCGAGGGCGGCGTCCAAGGGCGTAAAAGATTTCCTCAGCTTCGATTTCGTGAAGGGTGTCGTTTTGCAAATAAATGATCTTTTTTCCGGTGGCAGTGCCGCTGGCGGATTGAATGGTGGTGCCCGTGTGGACGGTGATGCCGCTTTTTTCGAGAGCGACACGGAGGGCCAGAGCCGCGGTGGCATCGGAGCCTTTTAAAAGGAGGGGACTGCGCTGAAGAATGGTGACGCGGGAGCCCAGGGCATGATAATACCAGGCAAATTCGAGGGCCACAGCCCCTCCTCCGAGGACGACGACGGAGGCGGGCAGTCGGGTGGCTTGGAGGACGGTATCGCTGTGGGCAAAACCGATGTCGGCGAGGCCGGGCAGGGTGGGGGGAGCGAGTTCGGAGCCGCTGGCAATGAGAAAAGTAGAGGCGGTAAGATGGCGTCCGATTTCGGGGCCGGAAGTGAGTTCGATGGTGTGAGCGTCGCGAAAAATGGCGTAGCTGTGAAAAAACGGGAAGCGTCCGCTCAAGATTTGGCTGCGACGATGGTCCGCAAAATCGCGGATGTGCTCATCTTTTCGGGCGACGAGAGTGGGCAAGTCGAGGGTGCTATTTTCGGCTTGCAGACCGAAAGACTGGCTGTGGCGGGCCTGATGAAAACGGTTGGCGCCAGCGAGGAGTGCTTTGCTGGGCATGCAACCGCGAAGGATGCAGAGTCCGCCCAGTTCGGCGGCACCGTCGATGAGACCGACGCGGAGGCCGAGGGAATGAGCGAGCGAGGCGCCGTTGTAGCCAGCACTGCCCGCGCCGATGATGAGAAGATCGAAGTCCATGGGATTTAATGAGTGTTCAAGGATTGAGGAGATAAGTTAGCACAGATTCAAGGAGTGGGGGCGACGCGATAGAGTTTAAAGAAAGAGGTTTCGTGCGCGAGCTTCAGAAACGAAGGAGCGCGCTGAGGTTGTTCGTAGAGGATGATGGCGAGGGCGTCGTTGGCGGCAGAAATGCCGAGGAGAGAGGAGGAGGTGCTGAGAACACGGCTGGGTTCGTAGGCGAGCACCCAGGAGATTTGTCGGTGCTGAAGGAGGCCGCGGGTTTTTTCTGGAAAACGGGAGAGATAAAATTGAGCAGTCGCTTCGATGCCGGGGAGGCTTTGGTGCGAGCTGCCAGCGAGACCGTTGGCACCGCTCCAGTAGGCAAGTGGAGGTGAAAGCCACCAGGGGGCGAGAAATCCATCGTGGCGGGGCAAGTGCGTGGCGATTTGGCGAAGTTGACGATAATCCTCGCGCTGTTCGGCGAGGCGTTCGCGCTCGGTTTGAGATGGGAAAATGCGGGTTTCCCATTCGCTTGCCATTGGCCAGAAACCGAGGAAAAACGCTGCGAGAAGCCAGCGATTGGTCCATTTTTCGAGGAGGAATGGCAGGGCGAAAATAACAGCCAGGGCAAAGAAATACCCCCAGCGAACGGCGGTCGCGGTGAGGAGCCAGGTAGCGGTGAGGAGGAGCAGGGAGGGGATGGCGAGGCGGTTTTTATGGCGAAAAATCTGCCAGAATAGGAACGCTGGGAGAGCGAGGAGGATGAGACCATTCCACTGGAGATAAAGACTGGAAAAAAGGCCGGGAGCAGCGAGTTCGCCAATGGAAAGTGACCAACGCTCGAAAAGTGGGCCACGGGGCAGGGCGGAGATTCGCCAGTGCTCGATGGCCAGGGCTATCAAAAGAACAAAGCCGGTGGTGATGGCGGATCCGGCAAAAAAGCGATGTAAGGTTTTTTTTCCGAAGGCGGCCATGCTTCCGAGAATCGTGATTGCCAGCAGAATGGCGGGTTCAAAAAGCGATGTCCAAAGGGCCAGTCCCCAAGCGAGGCCGTTCAGCAAAGCGAGTATGCGAGAGGGCGAGGTGTGCAGACGTTGGCCGGTGGTCCAGGCGAGAATGAGGAGAAAAATGAGCAGCGATTGATGATCGGGGCGTCCCAGCAGCGTGCCGTGAACGAGAATCGGGCTCCAGGCGAAGAGGAGAAGGATGAAAAATTGGGTGGTGAGACGGAATGGGGCGGCCCACCACCAGAGAACGAAGCCGGCGGCAAGGGCGAGAAACAGGGGGGTGACGGCACCCGCGAGATCGGTCGGTTGGGAGACAAAAGGTTTCAGGATAACGGCGACGCACGCGATGAGATAATCGAGTGGCAGAGTGGTGTGAGGTGTGGTGCCGATGGGCCAGTTCTCAAAATCGTGATGCCGTAAAACGGTGCCGGGCTGGTCCAGGACGGCGGCGACGCGGGTCATGCGCGAGTAACAATCGGCATCAACAAAGTAAATTTGTCCATCGACAAAAACCTGGTCCGAATTCCAAATTCGGGCGGCAAGGATGAAGCCAAGCGAAAGAATGAGTAAAAACCAGCGCATCGATGGAAAGAGGATGCGATGAGAGAGAAAGGGTGTCGATATCGGATTTTGAAGTGGGTTGGTCAAGGGATTGTGGTTTTTCGAGTGGCAAACCACAGCATCTCGTGGTGGTGTCCGTTTTTTTGCGAAGAAAACCGTTGATTTTCTCGCAAAGAAGTGGTAATATTTCACTTCAATTTACTCCTGAGTTTTTATGCCTGACAGCCCGTCCGATTCCCCTGAATTACCCGATGTTCCCAAGACTGGTCTTCAATCTGAGACCGCGTCAAAAAAAGCCGAATATAATGCGGACGATTTAAGTTCGTTGAAAGGGCTTGAAGCCGTGCGGAAAAAGCCTGGGATGTATATCGGCGGCACTGACGAGCGGGCATTGCATCATTGCGTGTCCGAGGTTTTGGATAATTCGGTGGACGAATTTTTGGCCGGACATTGCAATCATATCGATGTGAACATCCACAGCGATGGCTCGATTTCCATACGGGACAACGGCCGGGGAATTCCGGTGGACATCAACAAAGAGGAGGGAATTCCCGGAGTGGAATTAGTGCTGACACGTCTGCACTCTGGCGGCAAATATGGCCAGGGTAATTACGAGTATTCTGGTGGCACGCACGGGGTGGGCGCCAAATGCGTCAACGCGGTGTCGGAATGGTTCAAAGTGGAGGTGACCCGCGATGGTCAGATCCATGCCATGAGTTTTGAGCGAGGAACGACGAAGCAACAATTACATGTCATCGCCGAGGTGAAGAATATAAAACAGTCGGGGACTTTGATTACTTTTCAACCGGATCCGGAGATTTTCGAGGAGACGACAGAATTCAAGTCGGAGCGGATTCTCACTCGGTTAAACGATTTGGCTTACATCAATGCCCCACTTTCTTTTACGTTTTTGGATGAGCGGGTGGAAGGCCTCCGCCCGGTGCAGGTGCAACACCCGCGAGGGGTGGAGGATTTCATCAGTCGGCTGGTGGAAAACAAATCGTTGGTGCATCCCAAGCCGATCATGTTCAAAGGCACACGGGATAAAGTGATCGTTGAAATCGGTCTGCACTATACGGACACCTACAATGAGCAATTGCTTTTTTACACTAATGCGGTGCCCAATCCGGATGGGGGCACCCACTCCACCGGTTTTCGTGGTTCGTTAACGCGGGCGATTAATCAATACGCGAAAAATAATAATCTGATTAAGGACAAAGAGCCTGCGATTACCGGGAATGATGTTTTGGAAGGTCTGGCAGCGGTGGTGAGTGTGAAGCATCCCGATCCGCGCTTTGAGAGCCAGACCAAGGTGAAGCTGATCTCGCCCGAGGTGGAAAGCATTGTAGGTTCGGTGAGTTATGAGGGGTTGATGTTGCATTTTGACCAAAATCCGCAGGTGGGAAAACGCATTATCGATAAGTGCCTTATGGCGGCGCGGGCGCGTGAAGCGGCTCGCAAGGCGAGGGAAACTGTGCGTAAAGGAGCGCTGACTGGCGGTGGGCTGCCCGGTAAACTGGCCGATTGCTCCGAGCGCGATCCGGCTTTGACGGAACTTTACGTGGTGGAAGGTGATTCCGCCGGTGGCTCGGCCAAACAGGGACGCGACCGGCGTTTCCAAGCGATATTGCCCATTAAAGGCAAGATCATCAATGTCGAGAAAGCCCGGCTCGATAAAGTTTTGCAAAACACTGAGGTGCAAACCCTGATCACCGCGATTGGGACGGGTATTGGCAGTGGCGATCAGGAAGGATCGTTTAACATCGAAAAATTACGTTACGGGCGCATCATTATCATGACCGATGCGGATGTGGACGGGTCGCACATTCGGACGTTGTTGCTGACTTTTTTCTATCGGCAGATGACCGAGTTGGTAAAACAGGGCAAAATCTACATTGCCTGTCCTCCGCTTTATTTGATCAAACGGAAAAAGCGGGAGGAATACGTCGATGATGACGCGCAGTTAAACAAAATCCTGATTTCGCTCGGGGCCGAGGAAGTGAAGCTGAAGCATCTGAGTGACGGACGGGTTTTTTCGGCGAGCCAACTTAAGGACGTGCTGGAATTACTGGAGCGACTGGCGAAATTTAACGACGCGATTCGGCGTCACGGTGGAGAGTTTGAGGAATATTTAAAGGAACGCAACCCGAAGAACGGTCTGCTTCCGGCGTATCTGGTAAAAGTGCGTGAGGGTAACACCGAACGGACGATTTTTTTCCCTGGGGATGCTGAATTACGGGCTTTCCACGAGGAAAATCGGGATTTAAACCTGTTCGATGAAGAACCAGTGCTGGAAAATCTGGAACTGATCGGGGATAAACCGGCAGTTAAAAAACTTGATCCGATGTTCCGTCGCCGGGCAAAAAAAGTGGAGCTTCACGAATCAGCCACCGTGCAAAAAATCATCGACGAACTCGCTCGCAAAGGTCTGAAAATCGATCATTACGCAAATAGCGACCAGCCAATTTATGAGTTGACCGAGGGCGAAGGTGACAAGGCGGTTACGCACGCGCTTTTTTCCATCCCGGAAATCCTTGGCAAAATCCTGGAAATTGGGAAAAAGGGCCTGACTATTCAACGCTTCAAAGGACTTGGCGAAATGAACCCGAAACAACTCTTCGAGACGACGATGAATCCAGAGAAAAGGCGCCTGCTGAAGGTTGATCTTAATGAGGATAATGCGTTGGATGCCGACAGCATGTTTACAGTTTTAATGGGAGACGTGGTGGAACCCAGGAAGCAATTTATCGAGGACAACGCCCTCAACGCGCGACTGGACGTGTAAAACCGCACCGCTATCACGCATGATTTCATTTATTAGATGACAAGCTATAAACCTACCGAAATAGTTCCTATCGGTAAAAGGGCACGAAAGAGCATAGCTTTTTAAAATGTTAGTGCGAGGCCGCCAAAAAATTTGTTTATCCCTGAATTTCCCGAATAACCAATGTATCATACCAACGAAAAAGTAGAAAAAGTAAATGTAGCTGAAGAGATGTCGAAATCGTTTCTCGATTACTCGATGTCCGTGATCGTATCCCGCGCCCTGCCCGATGCCCGCGACGGGTTAAAGCCTTCACAAAGGCGCATTCTTTACGCGATGAACGATTTGGGCGTGCAACCCAATCGCAAGCATTTGAAATGCGCCAAAATCGTTGGCGAAACCATGGGTAACTATCACCCGCACGGTGACCAGGCGATTTATCCGACCCTTGTTCACATGGCCCAACCCTGGGCGATGCGTGAGATGTTGATCGATGGCCAGGGCAACTTCGGCTCGGTCGAAGGCGATCCCCCCGCGTCGATGCGTTATACCGAGGCCCGTTTGCAGCATCTGGGCGCAGCTTTAATGCAGGACATGGATAAGGACACGGTGGATTTTGTCCCTAACTACGATGAAACGCGTTCCGAGCCGACGGTGTTTCCGGCGGCGTTTCCCAATTTGTTAGTAAACGGCGGCACAGGGATTGCCGTGGGCATGGCGACTAACATGGCGCCTCACAATCTCAAGGAAATCATCGATGGGATTTTTGCCCAAATCGACGACCCCGACATCACTATCGAAGGTTTGATGGCATACATCAAAGGGCCGGATTTTCCCACGGGTTGCATTATCCAGGGGTATGCAGGAATAAAACAATATTTCGAGACCGGGCGCGGCTCGGTAAAAGTGCGGGGAAGAATAGGCACGACCGAGGTAAAAGGTGGACGCGAGCAAATTATCATCTCAGAAATTCCATACAATGTAAACCGCGCCGAGCTGGTCAAACGCATCGCCGAGCTGGTGAACGAAAAAGTGCTCACGGGGATAAGCGACGTGCGCGACGAGAGCGCCGAGGACACCCGCGTGGTGATCGATTTAAAGCGCGACGGCAATCCGAAAGTGATTGTTAACAATCTTTACAAGCACACCGCACTGGAATCCTCCTTTAGTGTTAACATGTTAGCCATCGACCACGGCAAGCCGCGTTTGCTGTCGTTAAAGGATGCCATCGGCTGCTTTATCGATCATCGCCGCGAGGTCGTCATCCGGCGCACGAAATATTTGTTAGGTCAGGCCGAGGCGGAGGCGGAAAAACTGGAGGGTTTGCTCATCGCCCTCGCGCACCTCGACGATTTCATTAAAATAATCCGCGATTCCAACGATCGCGACGATGCCAAGCAGCGGTTGCTCGCTCTTTCCTGGAAGCGTTCGCTGGTGGAAAGTCTCGGAGTGCTCATTCGCAACGAACAAAGAGTGGCAGACGGGTTCTATCGTTTGAGCGAGAAACAGGTCGGGCATATTCTGGACCTGCGTCTCTATCAACTCACCGGTTTGGAAAGGGGAGCAATTAAGAAAGAATACGACGATCTGGTCGCTGTGATCAAAGATTTGCTGGATATCCTGGCCAATGAAATCCGCGTTTTAAACATCATCAAAGACGAGCTGCGCGAAATTCAGCGCAAATACGGCAATGATCGTCGCACTAACATTGTCGCTGCGGAAGGAGAAATCAACATCGAGGATCTCATTGCCGACGAAGGATGCATCATCACCATCACACACAACGGCTTTATCAAACGCACCGCTGTATCCGCCTATCGCGCCCAGCGTCGGGGAGGAAAAGGCGTGATTGGCATGGTGGCCAGAGAATCGCAGAACGAGGATGAGGACAGCGATTTTGTGGAGCATTTATTTACTGCCACCACGCATGATTACCTCGTGTTTTTTACGCAGGACGGACGTTGTTATGTGGAGCGGGTCTTTGAAATTCCAGAAATGAGCCGGGCGAGCCGCGGACGTAGCATTGCCAATTTCCTGGAATTGCGCCCCGATGAAAAACTGGCCACCACCATTCGCGTCCAAGGCCAGAAAGATCTGGCCGATACTTGGACCGATAAATTACACATCGTATTTTGCACGAGGAGCGGGATTGTTAAGAAATCGAATCTCTCAGATTTCAAAAACATTCGCAAAGGCGGACTCATCGCGATAAAAATCGAAGAAGGCGACCGCCTGATCGATTGTAAACTCACCGACGGACTCAACGAAATCGTGCTTATTACCCACGGCGGCATGAGCATACGTTTTAGCGAGGAAGAAATGCGCGATCAAGGTCGCGACACGGTCGGCGTGTGGGGAATACGGCCAGAAAAAGGCGACTACATCGTCGGCGCAGCCTTGGTGAACAACGATGCCCAACTGTTAGTCGCCGGCGACGAGGGGCTGGGCAAACGCACCAAATTCGATGAATACCGCACCCAGGCGCGCGGCGGCAAAGGCATTATCACCATGAAAGTGACCGGACGCACTGGCGGCGTCGTCGGCGCCCTCACCGTGCGGGACGCGGATGAACTAATGCTGATCACCAACAAAGGTAAAATGGTGCGCACCCGCGTGGCCGAGATTCGCGAAGTGGGACGCATTGCGCAGGGGGTAAAACTGATCGATCTGCGCGACGGCGAACGCCTCCAAGCCATCGCACCCGTGGTAGCCACCGAAGAGGAGGAAGCTGAAAAAATTGTGGAAGAAAACAGTGGAATATAATGAAGCTTGATGTATATACTGCGGAATGAAGCAACAAGCGATTTATAAAGTTAGCGAAGCTTTTGAGCCTACCGTGCTAAAAGAAATCTCCGATCTCAGCCAAGGGATCGAAGGCGTCGGTAATGGTCGAGTCATGGTCCGCACCCAGATTTACCTCACTGCGGAGGAGCATGCGTTTCTTCTAAGTGAAGCTCAGCGCACCGGAGGTACGATGGCTGGCATTCTCCGCGCCTTCATCGACGAAAAAATGCATATTCCGGAAAGTGCCTGGGAACAGAATTCACTCCTGGAAGAAGCACCTCCCGATGTGGCTTGGGATGGGCCTGTCGATCTGTCGCGGAATCTCGACCATTATCTTTATGGGCTGCCGAAGATTGAACTTTCCCAGTCGTTGGCCCAAAAAAGCTGATGCAAACGGTGCTGGCCGATTCCTCCTTCTGGATTGCCTTGCGCAATGAGCGGGACGTGGAACACCTCCGAGCCAAAGCCTTGGTGCGCAAGGTTTTAGGTGAGCGAAATCGACTCCTGGTCACTCCCCTTATATTTGCCGAGGTTCACGCCACATTTAGTCGATCGAAGATTTTAAGAAATAGCGTTATCAAAGATTTCTGGCACAATCCCACGGTTATTATGGAAACCCTTACGCCTCAAGATTACCGGGAAGCCTTGGACCTTCTGGAGCTTTATCGCGACAAGGATTTCCCATTTTGCGATGCCACTTCTTTTGTTGTCATGGAAAGATTAAGTATTAAGCGCGCCTTGAGTTTTGATCGGCATTTTCAGCAGTATGGCGGTTTTGAGGTTCTCGAATAATAGCATTTATGATCCCAATAGAACACCACGACCCGATCAACGAACGGATTCTTGCCGTCTCAGAAGATCGCATTCAAGGCTTTGTCCGTGAACCTTTTGTGCAGATTGCAGAGGAATCTGGCGTGGAATTGGAAGTCGTCTTGCAGCGCATTCGCGCCATGCTGGAGGCCCAGACGATCCGGCGCGTGCGTCAAACCCTCATCGCCACCAATCTTGCGGAAGGTGCCTTGGTCGCCTGGAAAGTTGCTCCCGATAAACTTGATACATCGTTCGATTTTATGTCAAAGAACGACCCTTTTTCCGGCCATGTCGTGGTCCGTTCGACCGATTCTGTCACCCCCGGGTCGGAATACAAGTTATGGACCACCGTGAAAGTGCCCGCCGGGTTCAGCCTCGACGCGCATTGCCAGCTTTTATGCGAAATCACTGGAGCGAATAGTTTTCGGCTGATGCCAGCCAAAGGTATTTTTGCTCTCGGAGTAGGGCATGTGCGGCGCAAAACCATCGAACCTGGTGATAAATCCGTCCTCCCCGCCACCATGCTGAAAACTGGCGTCGTCCAACTGAGCGACCGGGAATGGAACATATTGCTCAGCCTCAAACGTGAGTTTTTGCCGGAAGAAATTATCGTCAATCCCTGGGCGGCTCGGGCTCAGGAAGCAGGGGTCTCTTTGGAAGACTTTTGCGAAACAGCCGGGGAACTGAATCGGCGTAAAGTTATCGGGCGTTTTTCCACTTTCCTTGAACACGTGAAACCTTCGATAACCGGCGTGCGCGTCACCCGTTTCAATGGCCTTTTCCATTGGGCCATCCCGGCCGGACGCGAGATTGAGGCGGGATCGGAGATAGGTCGTCACGACATTCTCACCCATTGTTACTGGCGTGAGGGAGGTCCGGAATTTCGTGGCGTCAACATTATGGCCGTGGCCCACGGCACCGAAAAACCGCGTTTGCTCGAACACAAAGCTGCCATCGATGCGCATTTGGAAAAAATCGGGATGCCGGTCAGTTACACCAACGTTTTTTGGGGTGGCCGCAGCGAAATCAAACCCTCGGAGATTTCTCCGGTGCTTTACAAAAAATGGGTGGCCGAGCAGCAATCGGCACCTGTAGCCTGATTTTTTTATTCCCGGAAAGCAGTCGGCGGCAATTCGTTGCGAACGACCGCATCTGCACGTTTGCGGCGGTTTTGCACGAACGTATTGTTATCGCCATAAAGCGACCACGGGCCGTGCGGCACTTCCTCAAATTCCACAAATTTCCAAGAGGTGATATCTTTGCCCGACATGCCCAGATAATCTCGCACGGCGGGCGATACATCCAGACCTGCGCCCTGGTTTAAGTTGGGCCGGGGGCGTTCGTTACCAAAAACATATTGCCAGTGATCGGTGCGAAAAGGTCCGCAATCCTCCCATTGGGCGTAGCAAATACGGTCGCCCTTGCGAATGGCCAACCAGCGCCCCTTGCAAACACTTTTTCCGGGTCGCTCGTATGCTTCCTTGAACCAGGGAATCGCACCTGGAGCCTCGGGTTTTGTGGTCCCACGAGTCACATCATTGTAAGGCAGAGCAATGTAAAAAGGGTTTTGCCGGGGAACAAAGTTGATCGGGATAAAACCACGTCTGGCGCGTGGATCGGGATTATCGTAGCCGCCAAAGCTTCTCGCCCAATGTTGATCCCAACTGCTGGCATAATTTGGCGTCGGATTGCGCGGTGTGGGATGCTCTCCCACCCAGAAAACAGTGGTAACGATATTTTCCTTCCAAGGATACCTGCCGTGACGGGCTGACTTGAATGACACCGGCTGCATGGCATCGATTTTTTCCAGCACGCCCTCGCGTAATTTCGAAGTTAAATCGGTGTGCGAAGAAACGGTTTGCGCTGTCGCCAGCGGAAAATTCAAGGAAAATAGGAACGCCGAGGCGAGTATGGAGATGAAAAACCTCTTCATGGTCGGGGAGGTGAGTTTAAACGCCGACCAACGCGGTGTCAAATTCCGCAACTTCAACCGCCAGAACGCAAGAGGCTGCTTGCAAAATTCACGAACTGCGTCAATCTGTCTCTTTTCTGACATGAAACCAGGCTTCCTCGATAAACTACTGGATCGTTTGCATCGGGTCGAACCCGAGGCGGTGCAGAGCTACATTCTGCGGTTGGCGCAGGAAAAAGGATTTTTCGAGCGCATCTTCAATGCCTTGCAAGAAGGCGTGATTGTCACCGATTCCTCCAGTCGTATTTTATATTTGAATCAAGCCGCCTGCGCCTTGTGTGGATTGGATGCAGTATCGGACATTGGCGAATTACTGACAGATCGTGTGCGTGGGCTGGATTGGCGGGGATTATCCCAGTCGGATCGGGTGATCAGTCGCGACATGGAGATTTTTTACCCGCAAAATCGATTCATCAATTTTTACGTGGTTCCATTCAATCTGGACGAGGCGGAGGAACATTCATCTTATTCGAAAGAAGAGCATGGTTACGCAGTCATCCTGCGCGATATTACCGAGACGCGACGATCCACTGAGGAATCGTTGGAAACAGAGCGTTTTTCGGCCCTTACCCTGCTGGCCGCCGGAGTCGCGCACGAAATCGGTAATCCACTCAACTCTCTTCACATCCACCTTCAACTGATGGAGCGTCGCATTCGCAAACTGGAGTCAAAACAGCGTCCGCTGCTCGAAGAATCGGTCGCCATCGCCCAAGAAGAAATCAAACGGCTCGATTATATCGTCAATCAGTTTTTACGAGCCATCCGCCCCACG
>Ga0105048_10015975_pt1 | contig 11623 bp, 9 predicted proteins | sample MAT05_FD_78382 | JGI IMG/M metagenome (GOLD analysis project Ga0105048, IMG submission 78382) | Freshwater microbial communities from Lake Fryxell liftoff mats and glacier meltwater in Antarctica - MAT-05 | ecosystem: Environmental > Aquatic > Freshwater > Ice > Liftoff microbial mat | place...
CGGGCGAGAGCCGGGTGCCGAACAGGGGCGTGCCGGTGCGTTCGGAGAAGCGACCCTGACACGTGCGACAGCGGAGCATCCGCGTCCGGCGAGGCCCGTACCGGGCGGTCACGGTGAGGTTGCCGTGACCCCGCTTGGCGTGGTCATCGCAGTCGGGATTGAGACAGCAGAAGCGGCTCAGGTCGTGTTCGTCCACGAGACTCCCTCCCCACGCGAAAAGCCAGTCGCCCACACCCAAAAGCTTACCACGCCAGCAGTACCGCCTACAACTCAAAAAGGCCACCACCAGTGAGTTGATTCCGGGCAGTATCGTACACCCGGCGTCACTTGGTGGCGGAAAAGCTGGCGGACGCATCCCCGTGGATGTTCACGTCTTGCCACTGCCAGTTGTCGTCGGCGCGGTAGAAGGTGAAATCCCACACAATCACGCCACGGGCACATTTTTCCAGATACGTGTAGCGAACCAGCGACTTGCCAATGGCGCTCACCCGCGCGAGGTCGAACTGGCCCGACGATTTCCCCACAATCCCGCCTTGCCCGTCGCGAGCTTTCCCGAAGCCGAGGGCCGCCGATCCACGGAAGCCCGCCAGGAGAATGGTTTTGCCGGGGGCGAACACGGCGTCGAGCAACGCATCGACGCCGCCCTTCTTGATGGCGTCCACCCCTTCGGTTGCCAGGGTTCGTGCCCCTTTGAACTCGGCCGCGTCCACCGGGACCGTCTGCAGGTCGCCGGCCGTGCCGTTGGTGAAGTTGAACCCGTTCCACACCCAGGCCCCGCCGTCGCCACGGTAGAAGGTGAGATACCAGAGCATCGGGCCGCGCTCCCACTTCTGGACATAGACGAACCGGACGAGCGAGTCCCCGGCGACATCGGTACGAACCAACTCGTGACGCCCCAACGCCTTCCCGAACCGGATCTCCACCTGATCGAAAAGGGACCGGAACAGGCGCTCGGCGTTCGCCCGATCCGCCACCTTGAGCGATGCGGCATCGCCGGAGAAGGCCACGTCGAGAATCGCCGAGAGTCCGCCGACGGCCAGAGCGGACGTGGCCTTCTCGGCCAGTTTCGACGCCGGCGCGTAATTCGCGATGGCCGTTTTCGCGGGGGGCGTCTCGCCGGGGTTGGAACCGAGGGCCAGCAACAGGACGACAGCGGGGGAACTGAACACGAGGAGCCTCTCCAGAGGTATCAAACTGACCACCAGTTACTTCAAGTCAAATTGTTTGTCAATCGCTCCTGGTTTGCGATAAGGCATGACACGACGACTTCCCCGGCCGTGTCGGGGCTACCCCTGTCTGGTGGGCGCGGTTCCGTTCCGCCCGGCTCCCTCAACTCAGCACGGCATCCACGACGGTGCCGTGGACGTTGGTCAGGCGGCGGTGGATGCCGTTGTGGTAGAACGTCAGCTTCTCGTGGTCCAACCCCAACAGGTGCAGCACGGTGGCATGGAAGTCGTACCACTGCACCGGGTTTTCGGTCGCCTTCCAACCCACGTCGTCGGTCGCGCCATAAGCGATGCCGGGCTTCAACCCCGCGCCCGCCATCCACACGCTGAACCCGTACTTGTTGTGGTCCCGCCCGGTGCCGACTTTATCCCCGGCCGCCTGCGTGAACGGCGTCCGCCCGAACTCCGTGGTGAACAGCACCAGCGTGTCCTTCAGCATCCCTGACCGGCCCAGGTCTTCCAGTAACCCCGCGACGGGTTTATCGATGCGCGCGGCTTCCACGGCGTGATTGTCCTTCACGCTCTCATGCGCGTCCCAACTGCTGCGCGGCGAGCCGGCGATGGGGCCGCCGCTGAACAGTTGCACGAACCGCACCCCCTTTTCCAGCAGCCGCCGGGCGAGCAGGCAGTTCTTGCCGAACGGGGCGGTGGTCTTGTCGTCCAGCCCGTACAGCGCGTGCGTCTCCTTGGTTTCCTTGGAAATGTCGGCGACGGCGGGCACGGCCAACTGCATCCGCGCGGCGAGTTCGTAGCTCCGCATCCGGGCCGTCAGGAGCGGTTCGTCGCCGGCGCGGTCGCGGTGAAGGGCGTTCATCTTGGCCAAAAGCGCGCGGCTATCGCTGTCCACTTTCGGGTCGATTTTCGACTTTGGGAAGAGGTCGCGGACGGGCACATCCCCGGTGCCGAAAAGGGTGCCTTGGTGTTCCGCCGGCAGGAACCCGCTGCTCCAAATGCTGGCCCCGCCGTTGGGCAGACCGCGCGGGTCCGGCAGCACCACATACGCCGGCAGGTCGTCCGTCTCGCAACCGAGGCCGAAGCTGGCCCACGCGCCGACCGAGGGGAAGCCGCTGAACTGGAACCCGCTGTTTTGCAGGTACAGGGCGGGGGTGTGGTTCGCCGAGTCCGCCGCCATCGACCGGATGACGGTCAGCTTGTCCGCCTGCGTGGCGATGTGCGGGAACAACTCGGACACTTCCAGCCCGGACTTGCCGCGCGGCTTGAACGCCCAATCCGGCTTTCGCAGCAGCCCGACTTGGCCGAAGAAGATGTCCGGCATCTCCTTCACGCCGAGGGATTTGCCGTGCCGCTTCGTCAACTCCGGCTTCGGGTCGAACGAGTCGATGTGGCTCAACCCGCCGATCAGGCAGATGTGAATAACCCGCTTCGCCTTGGGCGGGAAGTGCGGCTTCGGCCCGGAGGCGGTGCCGTCGCGGGCGAGCAGGTGCAGGAACGCGGCCGCGCCCAACCCGGAGGCGGTCCAACTGAAGAAGTCGCGGCGAGTGTGCATGGTTTGAAAATCCTGTTGAACCGCCAAGTCGCCAAGAAGCCAAGGAAGAAAGAGATCGAGAAAAGAGTCCTGCTCGATTTCAAACTTGTTGTACTTGGCGTCTTGGCGGTTCGAAAAATGATTGACTGAACATTACTCGATCACCACGAATTCGTTGGCGTTGAACAGCACTCGCGCGAGGGCGGGTAGGCCGTGTTTGGCCACCAGCGCGGCGACCAGTTTCGCCTCCGCCGGCGTCGGTGCGCGGCCGAGCGCCAGGCGATACATGGCCGCGATGCGCGCCTCGGCGGTGGGCGCGTCCGCCGTCACTCGCGCGGCGAAATCGTCCGCCAGGCGCAGCACGAGCGAGTTGTTCCACAGGGCCAGGGCTTGCAGCGGCGTCGTCGTCACCTGCCGGCGGGGGGTGAAGGCGGACGGGTCCGGGCAGTCGAACGTTTCCAACACGGCGCTGCGTTCCCCGCGCGGGCTGAAGCGGTAGATGGTGCGGCGGTCGAACGCCGGGCCGGGGCGGTCCACCGGTTCGTAAAAGGTGGTGCCCGCGCCGCCGTAGGTGCGAACGTCGTGGAAGCCCGGCCCGCCGGCTTCGCGGTTCAGCTTGCCGGCGACTTCGAGCATGGCGTCCCGCACCGCTTCCGCGTCCAGGCGGGTCGGCGACTTCCGCCACAGCAGGCGGTTGTCGGCGTCGATCTTCCGCGCCTCGGCGTTCGGCGCAGACGCCTGCCGGTACGCGGCCGACGTGACGATAAGGCGGTGAATGTGCTTTAAACTGAACTTGTTTTGGATTAACTCGGTGGCCAGGTAATCCAGCAACGCCGGGTGGCTCGGTGTGCCGCCGTTGCGGCCGAAGTCACTCGGCGTCTCCACGATGCCGGTGCCGAAGTGGTGTTGCCACAGGCGATTCACCATCACCCGCGCGAACAGCGGGTTGTCGGCCCGCGCGACCCACTCGGCCAGCGCCTTCCGCCGGTCCCCGTCGGCCGCGTTCGTCTTCAACTTGAAGTCCGCCGCGCCGGGAATCGCCGCGACCCCGCCGGCCGTCACTTCGTCGAGCGGGCGTTCCACGTCGCCGCGCTTCAGCACATGCATCGCGCCGGGTGTCTTGCCGACGACGGCGAACACTTTTTCCGGTACCGGCGGCGGCGGCCGTTTGGATTGCAGTCGGTTTCGCTCGGCGAGCCACGTCGCGCGGTCGGCCCGCTCGGACTCCGTGAGCGCGGCCAGCAGCTTCTCGGCCGGCACCCCATCGGCACCCGGCCCGGCGGCGAAGGACTTGGCGACCTCGTCGGCGGTCAAGGCGCGGTCGTACAGCCGGGCGTCGTCGAGTTCGCCGGTGAATTGCCCGTTGCCGCCGCCGGTGTGCCGCAAGCCGAACAGCACCCGCGCTTGCCCGGCCTTGAATGACACCGGCTTGTCAGCGGACATGTACCCGGTGCCGTAGGGCTTGCCGTTGCGGTAGGCGGTGACGGTGCCGTCGGCGGAGTACGTCAGGACCGTGTGAATCAGCCCGGCGGTGTCGGTTTCGTCGGGGCCGTTCAGCGGGCGGGTGCGGACGAAGCTGTTGCTGCCGGCCATCCACCGCTTCGGCTCCCGTTCGGCGAAGACGATGCTGTCGAACACCGTGCCGGTGTTCGTCTCGACCGTCATCACCCCGCCCCCGCGCTGGTTCAGGGTGCCGAGCTTCACCCACGCTTCCAGGGTCTTCGCGGTCAGATCGACCGTCAGCGGCACCGTCACCGCGACGGCCGCTTTCCCATCCAGGATGAGCCGGCCGCGTTCCACCTTCGCCCCGTTCTTAAGCGCCACGGCGGCCGCGTCGTCGGTGTCGAACGACCAGCGGGCGACCGGTTTGACCGGCAGCGTCGGCGCGTCGATCTTCAACCGCTTGCGGGCGGTCGCGTCCAACTTGGCGAGTTTATGGTCGAGGTCGGCGAAGTCCTTCTTCAGCGCGGCTTCCAGTTTCGCCCGCTGCGGGTCCGGCTTCGGCACCAGCGTGCGCTCGCCGTGCGTCACCCCGCCGAGGGCGGCCGCGAAGCGGTAATAGTCCGTCTGCGTGATCGGGTCGAACTTGTGGTCGTGGCAGCGGGCGCACTGCACGCTCAGTCCCAGAAACGTCTGCCCGACGCCGGCGATGATGTCTTCCAGTTCGTCCTGCCGGGCGGTCGCGTTGGCGACCTTGTTCGACCCCAGCACGGTGTTATGGATGCCGGCCACCAGCAGCCCGGTGGCCTTCGCCGACATCGGGTCGGCGGGTTCCAGCACGTCGCCGGCGATCTGGAGTTTGGCGAAGCGGTCGTAGGGCATGTCGTCGTTGAGGGCGCGAATCACCCAGTCGCGGTAGTGCCAGGCGTTCGGGCGCGGACTGTTGCGTTCAAAGCCGTCGCTCTCGCCGTAGCGGGCGAGGTCGAGCCAGTGCCGCGCCCAGCGTTCGCCGTAGTGCGGGCTGGCGAGCAGGTCATCGACCAACTTCGCGTAAGCGGCGTCGGTCGGGTTCTTGGCGAAGGCGTCGATGACGCCAGGCGGCGGGGGCAACCCGATGAGGTCGAAGTACAGCCGGCGGACTTGCGCGCGCGGGTCGGCGGGTTTGCTGAAGGCCAGCTTCTTCTCGGCCAACTTCGCCAGTAAGAACCGGTCGATGGGCGTCGCGCCGACATTCTTCGGCACCCTCACCGGGGCGAGTGGTTTCAGCGACCACAACGGCTCTTGAGCCGATGCCAGCGCGGGGAGGAGGAGAAGGGCGAGCGGGAGGGTGCGAGTCATGAGAAAAGTGTACTCGACTCGCGCGGCCAGTGGAAGCTACAGGTTGGCGAAGATCATCCGGATCACGCGGCGGGCCTCCAGCGGTTGACTCGGCTCTCGGCAAAAGGTCAGCAACTCGTGATTCTGGCAGCCGGCTTCTTCCAGCGCGTCGGCCAAGATGGGCAGCGCCGCATATTCGCGGGTGTCGCGCACCTTGGCGGCGAGGCCGACGACTGCTTCCGTGCGCCACTTCGGGTCGAACTCTTGTCCGCCGAACGGGTTCAACTCCACGTCGCGGACGAACGTCGGGCCGGGTTCGAGTGGCTTCCACCCTTTCCGAATCGCCGTCCGGATGACGTGCGCGACATGCGACGGCAGAACGGTTTCCCGCCAGTCCACGGCTCGAACGGACAATACCGCCCCCGCCGGATCGAGGGATTGAACCTGAATCCGTGCATCCGTTTCCTCGCCCAAGTACCGGTCGTAGCCGCTTGCGATCCACCGGTAGCGGACGCGGTCCACGGTGATGAGGCGGGTGCCCTTCTTCGGCATGGCCATGCCCGACCTCCGTGGATGTGTCCCCCGCTCACTTCCGGCGCGGCTGGAACAGGCCGGTGCCGTTGGGCGACGTCGTCATCCAGTACACCTCGCCGTCCTCGGCCTCGCCGAACGACAGGATCGCCTGACTGATGTCCTGGAACGGGCGGTTCGCCACCACCCGCTTCTTCGCCGGGTCGTACTTCAGGGCGAACACCTTCGACGTGACGTAGTCCGCGTACAGGTAGTGCCCCTCCAACTCCGGGAACGCCTTGCCGCGATACACGAACCCGCCGGTGATGCTCTTGCCCAGGTCGTGGTGGTACTCCCAGATCGGGTCGGTCATCGCTTTCGTCGCACCGTGGCCGTCGGGGGCGAACGGGTGCAACGCCTCCCGCCGCCGCCAGCCGTAGTTCGCCCCCTTCGCCAGCAGGTCGATTTCCTCGTACAAGTTCTGGCCCACGTCGCCAATCCAGCCCTGACCGGTCTTGCGGTCGAAGCTCAGCCGCCACGGGTTGCGGAAGCCGTAGGCGTAAATCTCCGGGCGGGCGTCCTTGGTCGAGATGAACGGGTTGTCCTTCGGGATGCCGTAGGCGGTCTTCGCCCCTTTGGTGTCCACGTCGATGCGAAGGATTTTGCCCAGCAGGGTGTTCAACGCTTGCCCGTGGTCGTCCGGGTCGCCGCCCGAACCGCCGTCGCCCAACACGATGTACAGGTGCCCGTCCGGGCCGAACGCCAAGGTGCCGCCGTCGTGGTTCCAATACTTATGGCTGACGCGAAGCAGCTCCTCCTCCGACGCCGGGTCGGCCTTGTTCGGGTCGGTCTTGCTCACGCGAAACCGGCTGACCACGTTTTCCAGTTTCTTGTTCTTGTCGGTGTAGAAGACGAAGAACTCGCCGTTGCTCTTGTACTTCGGGTGGAACGCCAAGCCGAGCAACCCCTGCTCGTTCTCGTTGTCCTTGTACAGCACCTGTTTCTGGATATCCAGGAACAGCTCGCTCTTGGCGGAGTCGGCTTTTGGGATGATGTGAATCAACCCTTGTTGCAGCGCGACGAACGTCCGCCCGGTGCCGTCGTTGGCGTGCGTCAGCACCAGCGGCCGCGCGGCGATCACCTTGCCGACATCCTCGCCGTAGTCCCAGCCGGTCCACTTCTTCAGGTTCGGGAAAGCCGGGCCGGCGGTCAGTTTCAACGGCGTCTGGTCCACCTCCCAGCCGGGCATTTGCGGGCTAAGGCTGTTCAACGTACCGGCCTTCATGTCCGGGATCAGCAGGCGGTTGTTCCGCGCGTCGAAGGCGAGGTCGGCGGCGCTCTTCATGCCTTCCGCGAGCAGGATCGGCGCGACGCCGGGGCGCGGGATGCCCCACACTTTGCCCTGGCCCCAACTGGTGACGTACAGCCGGCCGAACGTGTCGAAGATGAGGCCATCCCCACCCTTGAACCCGTCCGCGACTTTCTCCGCTTTCTTCGTCGTCAGGTTCAAACGGTTCAGTTCGCCGCTCTCGAAGTCCAACACCAGCAGATGGTCCTTGCTGTCCATGAGCAGGCCGTTGGGCTTCTTCAGGAACGGCGACGTGTTGCCGTCGGCCACCAGGGTCGTGACGCGCTCCGGGGTGTACGGGCCTTTCTTCTTGGGCAATCCTTTCGTGGCGATCTTGAACACCGCCGCGCCGTGCGTATCGGACACATACAGGGTGCCGGTTTCGTCCGCCACGAGGTCGTTGAGGAACTTCGGCGGGGCCGGGAAGTCCTTGGCGTCGGCCCACACGTCGACTTTCTTGGAGGTCAGATCGATGCGCAGAACGCGGGTCTGGTCGGCCACGAACAGCCACCGCTGGAACGCGACCAGCCCTTTCGGGTCGTTCAACTCACTGACGAACGGGACCGCCTTGCCGTCCACGATCTCGACGATGCCGCCGTCGCCGGCCTTATCGAACTCGCCGATGACCGACAGGAACACGCGGCCGTCGGACGCGACGGCCACGCTTTCCGGGTTGACGAGACCGCTGACGACGACTTCGGGGTTGGGCGCGGCGAACGCCGGGGCGGTGCCCAGCAGCAGCAGCCAGGAGAGGACGCGATTCATCGGGTGTCCTTGACGAAGTGGGAGTGGGGAGAGCGACACCCGGCGATTCTATGGACCCCCACGCGCGGCGAACGCGCCACCCCGTCGGGGTGGTGAGATCTTCTCGGCCTCCATGACTTCCGGACCCTGCGCCGGACAGGAGCCGTGGCAGCCCTGGCAATTTATTCCGGCGGATTTGGAAGTTGCGATCCGGCGCTTTTCCCTGATTGCGCGAGATGCATGCGGGCCGACGGTGACAACAATGACAATCCGGGACGGCCGCCCCTACGAATTCCTTGCGGTGCGGCCCACAATTGTTGAAGTTCGACCGCGCCTCGCTTTTCGGCGGTACCCACCACCATGACGCACCCATCCCCACGCTGGCTCCCACTGCTGCTAGTCGCGGCCGTCGGGTGCCAAAATACCTGCCGCGAGCGGCCCCAACTGCTCTCCCGCCTGCGCGGCCCGACTCCGGCCGTTGTCGGCCCCGGTGACACCCGCGGGGTGGACCGCTTCCGCCAGACGACGCCGGCCGGGTGCTGCGACGACGCCCTGCCGCCGCCGGGGTCGAGCGGGTTCGGCCAACCGGTCAGCCGGGGCGGGTCGTTCGTCTCGCCGCTGTCCGGCATCCCGTACAGCAGCCCGCTGCCGACCGGCGGGTTCGCCCCGGTGCCGAGCTACCCCTACGGCACGCCGGTGCAGATCAACGGCAACCCCACGACGCCGAGTTACCCTTACGGCCCGCCGTCGGAAGACACCCTCCCGCCGCCGGGGTACACCATCCCGTCGCCCGGCGTGCCGCTCGCCCCGCCCAAGTCCACGAACGACGTGAAGGCGTTACCGCCCGTCGGCGGCGGCGTCGTCACCGGCGACCCGAAGAAGTGACGCCCCGTGTCACCGCTGTTGGGTGAACGGCTGCGTGACGGTGGTCGGCACCGGCGGGACGGTCGGCCCGGTGTTCACCTTGACCAACGGGGACGCGGGCGCGCTGGTGACGGCGTACGGGTATCCGCCCGCCGCGCTCGCGGCCGCCAGCGGGATGGGGGCCGGGGCCGGATTCGCCGACACGGGGCCACTGACGAAGTACGGCGTCGGAGTCGAACTCGGCAACAGGCTCCCCAGCAGCGGAGTGCCGGCCGCGCATCCGCCCGTCGGGCATGTCCCCGTCGCACACGTCCCCGTCGCGCATCCGCCGGACGAGAAACCCCCACCCGGAACGCACGCATCCCACATGCGGCGGATCAGGTTCGGCCGCTGGATGCCGCCCGTGCGAAATTGCGGAATGGCGATCGGTCGGGGGCCGACGGGCGACGCGCATTGGCCCGTCGCGTAACCGCCCGCCGACGGGCGCGACGGCAGCAATCGGCCGCGACCGCCGTCACACTTCCCCGGCCACCCGGCCACCCCGTTCGCCCCCGTGATGTGTCCGTAGTCCGGCGTCCACTCCTGCGGCGCGGCGACCGGCGGGGCGAACACGAAGCCCATGCAATAGGCGGGGCCGGGGCCGCCGCACAGCCACGTTCGCAGCCGGCCCAACAGGGTGCCGCGCGACCCACACCCGGTCGCGCACGACGTCGTCGGGTACGCCTGGTATTGCGGGATCGGCACCGGCTGCACCGACGGATAAACCTGGTACGAGGGGGCGAGCGGGGCCGGCGTACCCCACGTCGGTTGACTCACCATCACGGGCGGGGGCGCGAGCGCCAGCCCGCCGTTCACGACGCTCGGTAGCGACTGCGAAAGGCTGCCACTCGCCGGCGGTAGTACCGGGACCGGTTCGCCGGCCGACACCCCGTCGGCGCACGACACGAGCAGGCCCAGGGTGAGAAGGCGGTTCATAACGAATCTCCGGGACGGGGGAACGGCGTCGCGGAGATCATCGGCATCGCAAGCGGGGCGATCCGGGAAATTGACGAAAGCGGCGAGACGCCGACAACCGCCGGCGGGTTAATAATCGACAAGAACCCCGCCGAATGCCGAGATTAAACCGGGTGTGGCGACTCGGCTCGCTCCGCCAGCCGTTCCTGGTATCATCGTTCGGAGCAGACCGTCCGTTTCCCGAGTGACCCCATGTCAGCGTTACCCAAATACGTCGGGCTGGATGTCGGCGGCACCACCATGAAGGCCGCCGTGGTGGATGACGCCGGGAAGGCGTCCGCCGCCGTCGTGATGGACACCAACTCGGAAGACGGGCAGAAGGCCGGCCTGTTGACCATGTGCGAGACCATCCGCCGGGCGGTGGAGGTCGCCAAACTGACGCTCGCGGACATCGCCGGCATCGGGGTCGCCACCCCCGGTCTGGGCGACATCCGGACGGGCGTCATCATCGACCCGCCGAACTTGAAGCCGTGGAAGGACGTGCCGGTGAAGGCGTACATCGCCGAAGCGTTCGGCAAACCGACGGCGTACCAGAACGACGCCAACGCGGCCGCCCTGGGCGAGTTCTGGGTCGGGTCCGGGAAGGACGCGAAGAGCATGGTCCTGTTCACCCTCGGCACCGGCGTCGGCGGCGGCATCATCATCGACGATGCGGTGATCGAGGGGGCGCACAGCCACGGCGGGGAACTCGGCCACCTGCGGATCGACCAGCCGGACCGCGGGCGGTTGTGCGGGTGCGGCGCGCGGGGCTGCCTGGAAGCCTACGCCAGCGCGTCGGCCGTCACCCGCCGGGCGCGAGAGGAGTTGGCGAGTTGGCGCGGGCCGACCGCGATGAAGGCGTACTACACCGCCAACGACGACGACTTCGACGCGGAAGTGATTTTCGACCTGGCCCAGAAGGGCGACGCCTGCGCGACGAAAGTGGTGGACGACACCGCCTTTTACCTGGCGATGGGGGCGTGCGCGGTGATCGCCGTCGTGGACCCGGAACTGATCGTGTTCGGCGGCGGCATGGCGGCGGCCGGCTGGTTCCGCGACAAAATCGCCGACAACGTCGTGCGGTACGGGCTGCCGTATCCGGTGGCGAAGGCCGCTTCACCGGTGCGGATCGCGTTCGCCAAACTCGGCTCGGACGCCGGCTTCATCGGCGCGGCCGCCGGGGCGCGGGCGCTGGTTCGGAAAGTCTAACGACTCACGACGCCCGCGCGGGCGGCCTACTTCCGCACCGGCACGGTGTCGCCGACCTGCTTCTGGACCGCTTCGAGTTCGGCCGTCCGCATCTTCACCGTACGCGCGCACTTCGGGTCGGCGATGCGGACTCCGGGCGTTACGCGATCAGTCCCTTGATGACCTTCCCGCCGAATTGGCTGAGTTGCTTGTACCGTCCGGCGTGGAGGTCGGTCAACGTGTTGTCGTCGAGGCCGAGCAGGTGCAAGAGCGTGACCTGGAAGTCGCGGACCGGGTGGACGCACTCCGCCGCCGCTTGGCCAACCTCGTCGGTCGCGCCGACGACGGCCCCCTTCTTCACCCCGCCGCCGGCCAGCATCATGCCCATCCCCTGGATGTTGTGCCCGCGGCCGATCGCGAGCACCCCGCCGCGCATGTTGTTGTCCGGCGCGGTTACGAACCGGTTCAGAGCTCGCCCGTGTGGCCGAGTCGGTAGGAGTTGCGAAC
>Ga0105048_10015976_pt1 | contig 11623 bp, 9 predicted proteins | sample MAT05_FD_78382 | JGI IMG/M metagenome (GOLD analysis project Ga0105048, IMG submission 78382) | Freshwater microbial communities from Lake Fryxell liftoff mats and glacier meltwater in Antarctica - MAT-05 | ecosystem: Environmental > Aquatic > Freshwater > Ice > Liftoff microbial mat | place...
GTGTTCGCGCCAGTCAGGGTCGTGGTGCCGGCACCGGCCTTGGTGAGGTTGCCGGTGCCGCTGATCGCGCCACCGAACGTGACCGCGTCCGAGCGGTTGAACGCAAGCGCGCCGTTGTTCGTCACGTTCCCGGCGATACTGCCAGTGATGCCGCCGGTGCCGAGTTGCAGTGTCCCGCCATTGATGGTGGTGCCGCCGGAATACGTATTTTCATTGACGATTTCGAGCGTGCCGGAGCCAGACTTGGTCAGGCTGGCGGTGCCGCCGATCGCGCCGGTGCCACTGAACGTATAGTTCAGCGACGAGTTGTTCACTGTCACAGACGTTGGTGCCAGCGAGCCGGCGAGTGCGACTGTGCCGGTCGTGGCCGTGTCGTCGAACGCGACGGTGTCGAGGTTGTAGAAGCGGTTGTCGGCCGCGCCGCTAAAGTTGTTAGTGGTGGTGATGAGATCCCAGTTGCTGTTGTTGGTGCCGGTCCAGATCAGACTTGCCGGGCTACCGGATACGTTCAGAAGCACACTGCCTGAGGTGGCGGTGTCGATGGTAAATACTTGACGAGTAGTGCCGCTGGACGCGCCACCGATGGTCAGGTTACTCGCGTTCCCGGTCAGGCTACCGCCGTAGGAAAACAGCGTGTAATTGCCGCTGGCGAGGCCGATTACTGGCTGGGTGATGTTCAGCGTGCTGGTGCCGTTGAGTATCAGGTTGCCCCCGACAGCGACGAGGTCGTTCACCCCGCCGCCAGCAGTGAGGGCCGAACTGAAGTCGAACCCAATCGTGCCGCTGTTGAGTGTCAGGTTGTTGGCGAAAGTGGCTGTGCGGAATGCAGAACCACCGAGGCTCAGATTTCCTGCGAGGGTGAAGTCGCCGGTGATATCGGTGGCGGCAGTTGCCCGGCCAGCGGTCAGCGTCCTGCCAGTCGCGAGCGTGTACCCGCCACTGACAGCAGATACGTCGAACACGCCGCCGGTGATGTTGATGGTGTTGGTGGCCAGTGTGCCAGTGCTGCCGAGGGCGAGCGTACCTGCGTTTGCGTTCAACGCGCCTGTGAACGTGTTTGCCGCGTTCAAGATAGTGGTGCCAGAGCCGACCTGGTTCACGACACCAGAGCCGCTGATCACGTTGGCCACGGTGATCGCGTCCGAGCGGTTAAATGCAAGGGTGGCATTGTTCGTCACCGCGCCAGTGCCGAGGTTGCCGATCGTCCCGCCGCTCCCGATCTGGAGCGTGCCAGCCGAGACGACCGTACTGCCGGAGTAGGTGTTCGCGCCGGTGAGCGAAAGCGTACCGGCCCCGACCTTCGTGAAACCGAGCGCTCCGTTCGACGCGACGACGCCGCCGATGCCGGCCGACAGCCCGGAGCCGACGCCGATGTTCTGCGCGGCACCGCTGTTCAGGTAGAGGGAGTTGCCGATCGTGAAATTGCCGGCGAGTTGCAGCGCGCCGGCCGGCGGGTTGTTGCTGTCCAGGCGGATGACGGTGGTGCCGGCGGCGTTGGCGTTCCCCAGGATCAGCGGCCCCCGTTGCACGTTGAGCGTGCCCTGCCAACCAGTGTTGTTCCCGTTGATTGTGAGGGCACCGGTGTTCTGGCCGCCCGCCCCGCCCTGGAAGAACCACTCGGTCCCGGTCGTCGTGGCGATGCCGGTGTTGGCCGCCCCGCCGCTTATCGTGCCGCTCAAGGTGGTCGAGCTGATACTCGGCGTGCCGAATGTCACGCGCCCGGCGGTGTTGGTCAGGCTGATGTTGTTGGCGAAAGTGGCCGCGGTGCCGGTCACGCTGATCGCCGTGCCGAGCGCTCCGACCGTGAGGCCACCCGTGCCGAGCGCTGTGTTGTTGCCAAGCGACAGCGTGCCGGCGTTGAGCGTCACCCCGCCGGTGAACGTGTTCGCCCCGCTCAGGGTGAGTGCGCCGGTGCCGGTCTTGGTAATCGCATTCGTCCCGGCTCCCGTGATGTTTGCACTGATCGTGATGCCGCCGGTGCCGTCGATAGTGCTGTTCGCAGTGCTCAGCCGCAGGCTCATTCCGGTGCCGCTGCCTCCGGCGAGCGGGGCGAGCGTGAATAGCGACGAGCTGGCGTTACTCAAGATCAGGTTATTCGCGCCGGTGCCGTTCAACTGCACGACGCCAGCGGTGGCCGTGTTCGCACCCATCGTTTTGGCGACAGTGTTCGAGGCCAGAATGTTGACGGTGCCGAGGTAGTACGGTGTTCCAAGAGTGCCGAAGTTCATCTGCATCTGGGTGCCGGTGCTGCCGACCCCGAATGCGGCGATGTCGTTGTTCAACACGTCGGTGCTGGAGCCAGCTCGAACCCCCCCGGCCCAGTTGGTACTCGTTGCCCACGCCGTGTTAGCGTTCGTGCCCCATGTATACGTCGTTTGCGCCGCCGCGCGGCCGGAGCCGAGCAGCGCGAGGGCAAGGGAAAGTACGACAACTCGCAGTTTCGGCTGCATAGCAAAGACCATGAGAAAATAGGCATTTCAGGCACGTAAGCGACATGATATTGATAGGCCTCGTTATGAAGGCGAAGTTTTGACGAATACCCGGTGAAGGTACTCGACGGGCATGAAGCTACCGCAATTTTCGCTCGATGAAACCCCAGCAGCCCAAGATCCATCGCGCCTGCGGTGAGCATTCCCGCCGCTCAACCAATGCAACTGGAGCCAGCACGTCCTGCGAGATGAACTATGGGAATTATGGCAAAAGCGATTCGATTGGGAGCATGGCCACCGCGACGCCATCGAGCGTGAGCGGCAGCGATTGCCATGCGGTGTAGTTTTGCACGTTCGTATAGCTGTCGCCAACGGGGAGCGTGTGGACTTCGATCTGACGGTCGACGAGGTTCACGATCCAGTATTCGACGATGCCCGCACGGGCGTAGATTCGCGATTTGTCGATGCGATCCCTTGTCAGCGAACTATCGGAGACTTCGATCGCCAGGCCGACCTCTACCGGTGCGGGATGCCTGAGTGCAAACGTCTGGTCATCTCCTTTCACGATCGCGAAATCTGGCTCGGGCTGGCTGTCGGTGCACACAATCGACGACTGACATCGTAGCCGCCATTCATCGGGAGTAAGTCGGGAAAGCGTTCGATTGAATCGCTGGATTGCGTTCTCATGGGGTGGGTTTCGCGGCATTTTTGTCACCAGATAACCTTCGAGCAGTTCGATTTTGTCGTCGTCGGTGAGAACGCCCACTTCGATCATCTGCTGATATTGCTTCACGGAAAACCGGTACGATGTTGGCGGTGCGGCCACGACCGGTATCGCGCGGGGCGGGGGCGTCACGGATGTCGGCGTCGGTGTTGGTGCGATGGCTATCGTCATGGCTGCTCCTCCCAGAATGCGAACGGCAACGGAATTCTATCCGTTGCCGCGCGGGTTCCACAATATCGATTGGCTCGTTACTTCTTTGCGGCAAAGGCTTGTTGCACGGCTGCTCCGAGGTCGGCGGGTGTCGGTGCGGTTGCGATGCCGGCCTTTTTCAGGGCGGCGATTTTATCGGCGGCGCTGCCACTGCCGCCGCTGATGATTGCCCCGGCGTGGCCCATGCGGCGACCGGCTGGGGCTGTCTGACCGGCGATGAACGCGGCAACGGGCTTCTTCATGTGCTTTGCCACGTAGGCTGCGGCAAGTTCCTCGGCTGTACCTCCGATTTCGCCGATCATCAGAATCGCCGACGTGCCGGGATCGTTCTCGAACATTTCCAGCAGGTCGATCTGGTTCGTACCGATGATCGGGTCGCCACCGATACCGACGCAAGTCGATTGCGAATAACCGAGTGCGGAGAGTTGGAAGACCGCTTCGTAGGTGAGCGTGCCGGAACGGCTGATGATGCCGACGCCGGTTTTGCCTGGCTCGGTCGGCTTGTGAATGTACCCCGGCATGATGCCGATTTTGCACTGGCCGGGCGTGATGACACCGGGGCAGTTCGGCCCTATCAGGCGGGAGCCGGGCTTCGATTGCACGAACCGCTTCGCCTTCGCCATATCGAGAACGGGAATGCCTTCGGTGATCGCGACGATGAGCCGAATCCCCGCGTCGGCGGCTTCCATGATCGCGTCGGCGGCCCCACCGGGCGGGACGAAGATCATCGTCGCGGTCGCGCCGGTCTTCGCGACCGCTTCGGCCACGGTGTTGAACACGGGCAACTGTTTCTTCGACTCTTTCCCGGTCCACGTCGTGCCGCCCTTTTTCGGGGTCACGCCGCCGACGAACTGACTGCCATACAGCAGGCACTGATCGGTGTGGAAACTTCCCGCAGACCCCGTGATACCCTGGCAGATCACTTTGGTAGATGCGTCGACGAGAATGCTCATGGGTGTGTCTCGGTACTTTTCGGTTCGGTGGAACGCAACTGCCCGGCGAGGTACGCAACGAGCGCGTTACTCGATTGATACAAGTGACTCCGGTGCCCGGCGAGGGCGAGATAGCCGCCAAGTGTAAAAAGTGCGAGCGGCGCGGGCCATTCCACGAGGTCTGGTGGCTGGTTTGCACGCACGACCAAGCCCATGCCGATGAACAATCCGACGCCAGCGGCCGCGAGGCCCAACAAGATCTCGCACTTGGCCCAAATGGGTTTCAAACGCCGCAACTGCAACTCCACGTGCAAGCGTTCGAGTTCGGCAACAATTTCCGGGCGCATCGGGCGAAGCTCCTGTGTCGGGAGATCATGCGAGTTCAAACGATGCGGTCATTCTTTTCTTAATCTGGTTCTGTTCCGGTTCTGCTCTCTCAAGCGGAGAGCAAGTGGGTAACAGAAACCGGAACAAAACTGTCACTGAAATTTGATGAAACGATCAATCCCCGCGCAGACTCAGGATCCGCGGGTACCAGAATAAGATTCGGATCTGCATTGATACGCATGCCAACTGCAAAGTCATCCGTTTCTCAAAAGGCGAAGTAGTGCCGCGTCAGGAAGTCGGTGAGTGTGAACAGGAACAGCAGGAAGGTCCAGAATATACTCGCGGCGACGACGAGCCACGTGAGTTTGTCGGATTGCTTGAGGTCCATCGAGAACACGCCGACTACGGCGGCTTGCACGAGGGCGATGGCGAGGCTCACCCACACTTTTAACGCACCGAGTTCGAGGAATCCGACCAGCAGCGCCATCGCGGTGAGACCCGCGAGAGCGAGGAAGATCGTGGTCGACGCGGCCACCGAGGGCGGGCCGGCGTGTTCGTGTTCGAAGACGGTCGGTTTTTGTGCAGACACGGTCGGACTCCGGCAGAGATTGTGTGGTGGCTTACAGGTGTAAATGGTCGGCGTGGTGGTGCCCGGCCATGTACAACAGCGGCAGCAGGAAAATCCAGACGACTTCGACGAAGTGCCAGTAGAGGCCGAGGACTTCGACGTAAACGTAGCGTTCTTGCGGGCGGAAGAAGCCGAGGTTCGCGAGCACGAGTTGCCACACGAGCAGGCCGATGCCGACGATCATGTGGACGACGTGCAGCCCGGTCATGCTGTAGTAAAACACGAAGAACAACCGTGCGCGGTCGAAGTCGACTTCCTTCAACTTCTCCGGATGTTCCTTATAGTATTTCTTTTCCTTGAGCACGTGTTCGAGTTTCTGCCCGAACAGGCTCAACGTCTTATGGGCATCCAGAACCGAATGACTATCGTGATCGCTGACGATCGCGGTCTTGGCGCTCGGAATCAACCCTTCTTCGAAGTCGACGTAGTATTCGCGTGCCTTGAAACCGAGGAATGCTGTGCCGAGCAGGATGGTCACGGCGAGCCACATTTTGAGACCGGGCTGGTTACCGTTGTACGCGGCGCGAATCGCCAACGACATCGTGAAGCTACTCGTGAGTAGCAAGAACGAGTTAATGCCCGCGATCAGCGGGTTCAGCGCAGTACTCGCGGCTTCGAATTCGATCGGATACAAGATGCGGTAGCAGGTGTACGCGCAGATGACCCCGGCGAAAAAGAGCACTTCCGTCACCAGGAACAGCCACATGCCGAAGCGCACGGAGGACTGTTGCTGACGCAGGTTATTGAAGTGGTGCGCGACGATTGGAGGCGTGCCTCCTTCGGTCGCGTGTGCGTTGCTAGTGGCCACTCTTCGCTCCTTCTTTCCCGGTGTGCCCGTTCTCGTGAACGGTCTCTGGTCCGGTTTCCAGTGCATACCGGCTCGGCATCGAATACTCGTAGGGGCCGTGCGTAACGATCGGCAGTTCTTCGAAGTTGTGCATCGTCGGTGGGCTAGGCGTCTGCCATTCGAGGCCCGTCGCCCTCCACGGATTCGCCCCGGCGCGACGGCCGAAGAACAGCGATGCGGTCAGGTAGAACAACGGCATCGCGTAGCCGATACCCTGGATGCTCGCCCCGGCCGTCGACAGGATATTCAACATCTGGAATTCTGGTGGGTAGTACGGGTACCGCCGCGGCATCCCGTGGTAACCGGCCACGAACTGAGGTAGGAACGTCAGTGTGAACCCGACGAGCATCGTCACTGCTGCCAATCGACTCCAGAAGTCCGAGTACATCCGCCCCGTCATCTTCGGCCACCAGAAGTGGAGGCCTGCCTGCCATGCGAACATCATCCCTCCGACCATCGTGAAGTGGAAGTGCGCGACGATGAAGTACGTATCGTGCAAGTGAATGTCGGTGCCCATCACCCCGAGGAACAATCCCGTAAGCCCGCCGATGGTGAAGAGCACGATGAACCCGAGGACGAAGAGCATCGGTGCCTGGAACGAGATCGAACCCTGATACAGCGTGGCCGTCCAGTTGAAGACCTTGATCGCACTCGGCACGGCCACAAGCATCGTGATGATGCTGAAAACCATACCGAGGTAAACACCTTGGCCGGACAGGAACATGTGGTGGCCCCAGACGAGGAAGCCGACGACTGCGATCCCGATCGTGCTCCACGCGACGGCCTTGTAACCGAAGATGTTCTTGCGGCTGAAGCAGGTAATAACTTCGTTGATGACGCCCATACCGGGCAGAATCATGATGTACACGGCAGGGTGCGAATAGTACCAGAACAGGTGCTGGAACAACAGCGGGTCGCCGCCGAGTGAGGGGTCGAAGATCCCGACGCCGAACAATCGCTCGACGGCCAGCAACACGATAGTAACAGCCAGAACGGGCGTGCCGAGGATTTGAATTACGCTGGTGGCGTACATCGCCCAGACGAACAGTGGCATCCGGCCCCATGTCATGCCGGGGGCGCGCATCTTGTGGATCGTCGCAATGATGTTCAGTCCGGTGAGGATCGACGAGAACCCCGTGATGAACACGCCGAGGCCCGCGAGCAGCACGTTCATGTGCGAGTATTTCGAACTATACGGCGGATAGAATGTCCAGCCGGTATCGAGGCCGCCTATGAGCAACACCGCGACGAAGAACGCCGCCCCGAAAATGTAAACGTACCACGACGCGAGGTTCAGTTTCGGGAACGCCATATCCTTCGCGCCGATCATCATCGGTACGAAGAAGTTCCCTAGCACACCCGGTACGACGGGGATGAGGAACAGGAACAACATGATCGTACCGTGGGCGGTAAACGCCTTGTTGTACTGATCGAGTTCGAGGATCGCCCCGGTCGGTTGCAGCAAGTTGATCCGTACCAGTCCGGCAGCGAGTCCGCCGAACAGGAAGAAGATCGAAACGGAAACGAGGTACAGGATGCCGATCCGCTTGTGGTCGACGGTCAGCAGCCACGACAGCCAGCCGTAGTCGTTGTTCAGGTAGTGAACGGCGGGTGGGCCATCGACATCTCTGACGGGCGGGGCCGTCTGTGGAGTGTAGTCGAGTTCCATCACGTTGATATTTCGGGTTTCCGTACTCACGGTTATTTATCCCCCTTTGGAGTCGTTGTCGGAGGCGTAGCCGGGGCAGGCGCGGGGGCCGGTGCCGGTGTTGGGTTGATAATTGGGGAACTATCGCCGAGCGACTTCGCCGTTCCCACTGGTGCACCGACGGGGGCTGCGGTTCCATCGGTTCGCTTCGGCAGCTTGCCGAGGCGGAGGTAGTGGATGTATGCGGTCACGTCGGCGAGTTCGTCGTCGGTCACTTGCGACTTCGGGAACGCGGGCATGATCGGCTTCCAGCCATCGTGAACCTTCGCCATCGGGTAGCGAATCGATTCGTGAATGTAGCCCTGGTCCGCCACAACAGTCTTTCCACCCTGAATTGGCACGACGGAACCGAAGAGGCCTTCGAGGTTCGGAGCGCGATTCGAGGTGTTCGCGGCGGCGGTATCGTAGACATTATTATGGCAGGTGATGCACTGGAGTTTCAGGAACAACGCCTGGCCGCGCCATGCGGGGGTGCCGTCGGTGGGCCGGTCGCCGGGGGTACCTGGTGCGTCGGTCTTGTGGCCTTCGCTCCAATCGGCGTATTCGCTCTCGGTGAGGACGTGAACGCGACCGACCATCTGCGAGTGGCCTTGACCGCAATATTGATCGCAGAAAATGTGGTAAATGCCGGCCTTCGTCGGCTTGTACCACGTACTCACGTAGCGGCCCGGCATCACATCGATCTTGTGGCGGAACGCGGGCACGCCGAAGTCGTGAATCACGTCTTCGGACGTCAGCGTCAGCTTCACGGGTTCGCCGATCTTCAAGTGCAACTCGTTGATCTCACGGACGCCATCGTTGTGCTGCATCTTCCACATCCACTGCTTACCGACGACGAAAATTTCGCGGGCACCTTCAGGTGGGCGGGTCGCATCGGCGAACAGCACTACGCTCCATGCGAAAAAGCTGAGGAAGAACATCAGCGGGATGACCGACCACACGAGTTCGAGCTTGTGCGAACCGAGGATTCGCGGCGTGCGCCGGCCATCACCTTTGTTCGCGTAGCGGAAGCAGAAGTAAGCGAGCGCGCCGTACACCGCAATCCCCGATGCCGACGTAACGGCGAGGATGTAGATGAACAGTTGATCGGACTGCACCGCAAATTCCGATGCTTGCACCGGCCAGAGCGGCAGTCCGAATTCGGCAAGTAACATATTTCCGACCCTCGACTAGTGTTTTTGCGGTCGCACGGTCTACTTGACGTCCGTTCCCGTGCCATCATCGGTGCGTACGATTTTCTTTTCGACTTTGGATCGCTTCCACGCGGACCAGGCGATCCACCCGACCAGAAACGGGAACGGCAACGCGAGCAAGCCCATCGCCCGCATTGCCACCATCGTGTATTTTCCGCTCATTTCGTCGTAGGCGAAACAGAGGATCGCCATGCGGTCGGTCAATTTCCCCATCTTTCCGTTCGACGCTTCGATCATCGAGAACTTGATGTCTTTCGCAGTGTAATCTTGCGGTGCGAGATTGTGAAAGTAACGCGAGATCTTCCCTTCGGACGTCAGGATGATGATCGTACTCGGATGGATGAAATCCTTGCCCGACGGATCGACTTCGTACTTGAACCCGACCGCGTTCGCGATTTCGGTGATCTTCGCCTGTGCGTCCTTGACATTCGATCCTTGCCCCTGATTCGCCGACAGGAACCACCAACCGGCTTCACTCTCGGCGCGTTGGTCGTATTCGTTCAGGTAACTCTGCCGTTTCATGCGGGCGAACGGCGGCGATTCTTTCGGGTTAATGCTCACCGTCACGACGTTGTAATCGGGACCGGCGACGTACCCGCTGCGGCTGAGTTCCCGCATCTCGCCGACGAGGCCGTTCAATACTTCGGTACACAGTTTCGGGCACGAATAATACGCGAGGATCAGGATCGTCGGTTTGCCGCCGATGCAGTCTTTGAGCGTGATCGCCTTGCCTTCGTGGTCGTAAAACTCGGTGAGCATCGGGATTGTTTCGCCGAGCTTTTGCTCGACACCGACATCTTTGCCCACATCCGGGGTACGCGGTAACCGCACGGCTTTTCCGTACGACGAAACCTGCGCCGCGGCGAATGGCGATGCCACGAGGACCGCAACCAGCACAGCGAACGACAGCAGTGTGCGTCGTGCCATTAGTGCTTCTCCTCGGCCTTGACGGGTGCCGCAACCACTTTGATTGCGGCAGTCGGTTGGCCGCCATTCGACAGCTTAGCGGTGTCCGTTACAGTCGTCGTCGGCTTCAGGTCTTTGCGAGCAGGCAGTTTGCTTGCCAATAAGTGCATCGCGCGATCGACCGGGATCAGCGGAGCATCTTCGGCAAGGACTTTCTTGCCCGTGGCCGGGTCGGTGTAGCGGTCCGGATACAGGTCTTGTGGGCGGATTTCGTAGGTGTTCGTCCGGCTCGCTGCGGGCGTGTACGACCGGTAAAACACTGGGTCGGCCTTCGGATTATCGAGCTGCTTCATGTACTCCAGGCGCGGCGCGGCAAACGGGGCCTTCTCGTCCGTCGAGCTGATCTTCACCACTCGCTCCGAGTATGGCTTCGCCGATTCTTCCTTGGCCTTCTCGCTCGCCGAAGCATCCGCCTGCGGCTTGCCAATTTCAATCGCGCTGAACAACACCGTAATCAGTGCGTACGACAAAATCACAGTCACGATCACGAGTGCCGGAACGTACAGGATGCCGCGTGCATCGAAGCGATCCGCTTCGTGGCCCGCAGTCTGGCTTTCTGCCGAAGCCCCCGGCGCTTCCTCAACGTGCGGACCTGGAGCCGTCGCACCCGTCATCGTTTCGTATATCGTCGCCCAACGGCTCGGTTCCGTCGGGTCTTTCGGTAGTTCGCTCATAGCCAACCTCCTCAATCAAAACGCTCGATCTTAGCTGGTCATCGCTCGAATCTCGCCACTCGCCACTTCCTAATGATGTCCCCAATTCGCGAGGAACGCGGTATCCTTCTTCGGCAAGATGTTCGACTTTGCCAGTTCTTTCGTGAACGACAATCCCCAGATTCCACCGATGCCGACGACTGCGGCAATAGCCATCGGCACGTGCAGATAGCCGCTGACGTGCGGGTAGCTGGGCACAATCCACCAAATCACGTCGATGGCGCAGATGGCCAAAAGCATCATCGTCAGTTTCCGCATCCGTTGCGGGTCGGTCTTCACTTCGCGGAACAGCAAGATGATGAACGGCAGGAACCAGTGGACGATCATCAGCGAGTAGGCCATGTACTCCCAGCCGCCGTTTAGCCGTCGCTTATAGTAACCGATTTCCTCGGGGATGTTACCCGCCCAGATCAGCATGAACTGGCAGAACGAGGCGTACGACCAGATCATCGTGAAGCCGAGCGTCAGGCTGCCAATGTCGATGCGGAACTTGTCCTTGACGATGTCCAGCACGGTCTGGTTCTTGCCGACGATGGTGTAGAACAGGAACGTACAGAACGCGAACGCTGTCAGAAGGCAGTTCAGTCCCGCCACCACGGGGAACATCGTCGAGGCCCACGTTGGCTCGACGGACATCACCCAGTCTGTCATAGCAACCGTGAAAAGCAGTGCCCACGCAACCACGCCCGGCCCGCCGAGTATCAGCAGTTTGTTCTTGTAAACTTCATTGCCTTCGTCTTCTGCCTTCGGCGACCACTTCTTGATCCCACGCATAATCAGGCCGAAAACGAGGAAGACCACCGTTGCACGCACCAGGAACCCCGGCCAGTTCAGGTACAGGTGCTGCTTGTGTGCGATCTCTTCGATTGCGACTTGGTTATCGTTGACGAACTCGATGTCTTTGGCTTCGACGGCCCACCAGAACGACGACTCTTCGCCCATGAAC
>Ga0105048_10015977_pt1 | contig 11622 bp, 6 predicted proteins | sample MAT05_FD_78382 | JGI IMG/M metagenome (GOLD analysis project Ga0105048, IMG submission 78382) | Freshwater microbial communities from Lake Fryxell liftoff mats and glacier meltwater in Antarctica - MAT-05 | ecosystem: Environmental > Aquatic > Freshwater > Ice > Liftoff microbial mat | place...
AAAAAAAAAAAATTTTAAAAATTTGGCCTTAAAACGCTAAAAACCCTTAACAAAGTTTGGGGGGTTGGGTTGGGGTGGGGGTTGGGGGCTGGGGTGGGGTTGGGGGGGGGTTGGGGGGGGGGGCCGGTGGTGGGTTCGAGATTGGGCCTGTTGGAGCACGGCGGCGGCGGGCCTGGCAAAGACGGTCGCGGTTAAGCGTCGCGCGGAATTGGTCGGCCAGATTTGATCGCAAGGAAGCACACGTTGAGCGAGCAGACACCCACGCCACGAGTCCCGGCAGCAACTACGGCCACCGCGAGCGACGGCGCGACGCCCGCCACGAACGGCACGGGCACCGGCGGCGCTGTGGGCGCGGGCCCTAGCGGCAACGGAACTGCGCCCGAGCAGAGCGACGGGTCACAACGCGGCGGCGCTGACTACGGGGCCGACCAGATCCAGGTGCTTGAGGGGCTTGAGGCGGTGCGCAAGCGGCCGGGCATGTATATTGGCGGGACGGGCATCGGCCCGCTGCACCATCTGATCTACGAGGTGGTGGACAACTCGATCGACGAGGCGATGGCGGGGTTTGCGAGCCATGTGTGGGTGACAATCCAGGCCGACGGGTCTTGCAGCGTGGTGGACAACGGGCGCGGGATCCCGGTGGAGCCCAAGAAGCACGACAACCCGCAGTACGACGGGAAGCCGGCGGTCGAGATCGCGATGACGGTGCTTCACGCGGGCGGTAAATTTGGGCAAGACGGTAGCGCGTACAAAGTCTCGGGCGGTCTGCACGGGGTCGGCGTCTCATGCGTCAACGCGCTGAGTGAGTGGCTGGAGGCGGAGGTGTATCGCGGCGGCAAGGTGCATCTGATCGGGTTTGAGCGTGGGCGGACGGCCAAGCCGTTGCGGGTGGTCGGACCGATCCCCGAGGGTGCGCCGTTCAAAACCGGTACGAAGGTCACGTTCATGCCGGACTCGACGGTGTTCCCCGAGACGCGGTTTGACTACGCGATTTTGCAGGGGCGGTTGCGCGAGCTCTCGTACTTGAACCCGGGCGTGACGATCCACCTGAGTGATGAGCGGGTCGGCGCGGACGGCAAGCCGCGTGGCGAGGTCTTCAAGGCCGAGGGGCTCAAGGAATATGTGCAGTTCTTGATGACCGGCAAGCAGGCGGTGAGCGAGGCGGTGCACTTCCGCAAGACCGTGGGCGACATGTACTGCGAGGTGGCGCTGCAGTATCACGATGGTTACAACGAAACACTTCTGAGCTTTTCGAACAATATCAATAACAAGGATGGCGGGACGCACGCCTCGGGCTTTAAGACGGCCCTGACGCGCGTGATGAACAGCTATGCCAAGCGCGTGGGGATCCTGAAAGAAAATGACCCGGTGCCCAGCGGCGAAGACCTGCGCGAGGGGCTGGTGGCGGTCGTCTCGGTCAAGCTGCCAAACCCCACGTACAACAATCAGCCGAAAGAGCGGCTGCTGAACCCCGAGGTTGAGAAGTTCGTGGGCGAAGTGGTGGGCGAGCAGCTTGACGCGTGGCTGCAGGAGCACCCATCGGAGGCCAAGCGGATCGTGCTCAAGGGGCTGGTGGCGGCGCAGGCGCGCGAGGCAGCCCGCAAGGCCCGCGAGCTGACGCGTCGCAAGAGCGCGCTGGACAGCGGGAGCATGCCGCACAAGCTGCGCGACTGCAAGACGCGCGACGTGGACCGCTCGGAGATGTTCATTGTCGAGGGTGACAGCGCCGGCGGAAGCGCCACGCAAGGGCGTGACGTTGAGACGCAGGCGATCCTCCCGCTGCGCGGCAAGCTGATCAACGTGGAGAAGGCCCGCCTGGACAAGGTGCTGGCGTTTGAGGAAATCCTGACTCTCATCAGCGCGCTGCGTTGCGGGATCGGGCAGGAGTTTGACGCGGCCAAGCTGCGGTACGGAAAGGTCATCATCATGACCGACGCGGACGTGGACGGGAGCCATATCCGCACGCTGCTGCTGACGTTCTTCTTTCGGCAGATGCCCGAGCTGATCCGGCGTGGGCGTGTGTACTGCGCGCAGCCGCCGCTTTATCTGCTGGAGTGGGGCAGCGGGCGGGCCAAGCAGCGCCGCTTCGTGCTCAACCAGGGCGAGATGGACCGGGTCCTTACGCAGCGCGGGCTGGACAGGGCCGTGCTGGTCGTGCGTGACATCATGGGCATCGACGAGCGAAATCTACACGCGCCGGTGGTGCGGCGGCTTGGTGGTGACGAGCTGCGTCGGTGCGTGCGCGTGCTGCAGCGGTTGGCCGAGCTGGTCACCATCGCTGAGCGCCGCGGCGTGAAGTTTGCTGACCTGCTCGCTCAGCGCCGGCGCGACCCGCAGCGGCCCGAGGGCGGGCCGGGGCGGCTGCCGACGATCCGCCTGACGTGGACCGGTGGCGAGGCGTTTGTGTGGAGCGAGCCGGAGGCGCGCGAGCTGTGCGTGCGCCGTGGGCTGCGATTGGCGGACATGGCCGTGGAGGTTGAGGCCGAGGGCGCGACGCCAGCGGGCTCGCCACAAGCAAATGCCATGGACACGCCAGCTATCGCAATACCAGTGATTGCAACACCAGCGATTGCAACACCAATCCCCGCAACTCCAGTCACCACAGTTCCAGCCTCCACAGCGCCGGCCCCCACGGTTTCGGTCCCTGCGGCGGGCCCGCTGGCGACGCTGCGTGAGCTGCACGAGAACCGCGAGCTTGAGCGGCTGTTCGTGCAGATCGCGCAGTTCGGGCTCTCGATCGAGGACTACTCGTTGACGCAGGAAGAGGCCGCCAGCGGCGAGAAAATGCCCACGAAGTACGCGTGGGAGATGGTCGGCGAGGCGGAGGGGGGCGGCGGTGACGCCGTGGCTTCGCGTGTCGAGCCAGAGGGCGGCGCGGGCAGCGATAGCGCGGGCGAGGGCGACGCAGAGGACGCCGCGGTGCGGGTCGCGACGGCCACGCGAGCGACCAAGGGCTTACTCGAAGCCGCGAGCCTACCCGATGTGCTCGCGGGCCTGCACGCGGTGGGCAAGCGTGGCATCGAGCTCAAGCGGTTTAAGGGTCTGGGCGAGATGAACGCCACCGAGCTGTGGGAGACGACGATGGACCGCAGCAAGCGCACGCTGCTGCGGGTGAATTGGGACGTGGCGAGCGAGGCCGATTCGCTGTTCAGTATTTTGATGGGTGAGGACGTTGAGCAACGCCGCAAGTTTATTGAAGAGCACGCCTTGGAGGTCCGCAACCTGGACGTGTGAAGCGCCCTGCGGTTCGCGTTGCGAGAGGCGCCCATGCCGCGCCGCACACGGCTTCCAAGCCGCACTCGGCTTTCACGATGGTGCCCAAGATAACTTCACGCCGTTCCCCCACGCTGTTCCCCCACGCCGTTCCCCCACGCTGTTTCCTCACGCCGTTCCCAACCCTTCACACATGAATCTTCCGCTGCTCGCGCGTGACTCTGCCGCCGCCCCGCCGACCGCGGGCAGTGACGGCGCGCTGACGATCGCCGAGACGTTCGTAAGCCTGCAGGGTGAGGGCAAGCTCACGGGCGTGCCGAGCTGGTTCTGTCGCGTCTCGGGGTGCAACTTGCGGTGTGTGTGGTGTGACACGCCGTACGCGAGCTGGCGGCCAGAGGGGCGACGTCGTAGCGTAGACGAGCTGGTCAGCGAGGCGCTTGGGCACGCGGGGCAGGGCGTGCGTCACGTGGTGCTGACCGGTGGCGAGCCGCTGATGTTTCCGGCCGCCGCCGTGCTGGCGCGAAGGCTGCGTGAGCACCGCCTGCACGTGACGATCGAGACCGCGGGAACGGTGGACAACCACGCGCCGGCAGACCTGATGTCGATCAGCCCGAAGCTTTCGAGCAGCACGCCCACGCCTGCGCAGGCCAGGGTGCTACTGAAGGTACCAACCAACGCAAAGCCCCGCGGTCGCGCCGACGCGCGAGCCGAGGTCGAAGCCGACGCAGAAACTGACGCGACCGTCTGGCCCGCGCGGCACGAGGCCCGGCGACTGAACCTGCCGGCGCTGCAATCGCTGATTGACCGTTGCCCTGAGCGGCAGCTGAAGTTCGTCGCGTGCCGAGAGCCCGACCTCGCAGAGATCGACGCGCTGCTGCGCAAGCTTCGCGGCTGGCAGTGCCAGGATGTGATGCTCATGCCCGAGGGCACCGCGCCGCCAACACCGGCGCACAAGGCGTGGGTCGCACGGGCGTGCATGGAGCGCGGCTGGCGCTACTGCGCACGCCTGCACATCGAGCTCTACGGCAACACGCGCGGGACGTGAAAGCGGGCCATCGGGCCATCGGGCCAGATCGCAAGTCAGCGACTATTGTTGCCTGTAGTCATCGTTATTCTGGCCGTTCCTAGCGCGCACCGCGTAGGGAAGGATACTGGCGTTCGATGTCCTCCTGAACGACGCAGTCGGCGGGGAAGGTGGCGAGCGAAAGCGAGCGGAAGGGGCGGATAAGAGCGACGAGTGACGAATGACGAGTTTAGAGCCTACTGCCCGATGGCCGGTTGGAGACCGCCCACTCGAAGACAAGAAGGTACGATGGAATCCTGACCCATGCGAGGCAGAGGCGGCGGGTAGGGGAATTGGCGCCAAGGCCGCATGCTCAGGGCGCGTGCTTCGCGCCGCTGGCGATCTCGGCAAGGGCCGCGTCATCAACACCCAGGAACTCGCGCATCTGCTGGTCGTAGGTCTCTTGGTCCTTGTCGCGTGAAAAGTCAAGGCGCATCTCGTTGATGACTTTGGTCCCCTGGCCGATCCACTGCTGCCAGGTTTCTTGGCTGATGTTTGCGGCGATCCACCCGCCCAGCGAGCCGCGAAACGGCGCGTAAGGCAGGCGCGTGCCGAGGCGCCCGGATTGGCGGCAGCGGATCATCCCCTCGGGCACCGGGCCCGCGTCGCCTGTACTATTTTCGTTGCCGGACGTTGCGCCCTGTGAGCCTGCGGTTGTCGGTTCTTCGGCGACGGGCGCGCCCAATTCACCCAGCAGCTTGGCCATGGCGGTTTTGGGCATGAGGTCACCCTTGCCGCCAGCGATGGTGTGGCCCTGCATCAGCACGCTGATGGCCCGGTCGTTCTGCCCGCCCTTGGCCAGCGCCTCGCCGGCCATCTGATAGGCCTTCGACATATCGGGGACCAGCTCAACGCAGCGCAGATAGCTTTTGGCGGCATCATCGAACCGCCCGGCCTCGGCATAGGCCTTGCCCAGCGAGAAGTGCGCCATCTCATTGGTCGCGTCGGCCTGGGTCATGTTCTCGAACTGCGCGATGCGGGCTTTGTTGTCCATAGTGCGTGATTGTTCGCCGGCGGCGCGGCCGGGGCGTACATTGCCACGATGGGACTCTTCACCCCTAAGCCCGCCGCACGCCTGACCACCGATCTGTGCGGCATCACGCTGGCGAGCCCGGTGATCATGGCCGCGGGGACCTGCGGCTTGCTGGACGAGATGGCCCCACTGCTGGACCTTTCGAAGGTTGGGGCGCTGGTGACCAAGTCAATCACGCCGCAGCCGCGCGAGGGGAACCAGACGTGGCGGATCTTGCCGGCGGGGCCGGGGGCGATGCTCAACGCGATCGGGCTGGCGAACCCGGGGCTGGACGTCTTCTTGCTCACGCATCTGCCGCGGGCTAGAACGCTGGCGTGCAAGGTCATCGTCTCGGTCGCCGGTTTCAGTGTTGAGGATTACGCGCAGTGCGTCGCGAACATTGAGGCTTTCGTTCAAGACCAAGGCGGGCCGGCGGCGGCCAACGTGCACGCCATCGAGCTGAACGTCTCATGCCCGAACGTGCGCACGGGGACGGAGTTTGGGCATACGCCGCAGCTCATCGGCGAGCTGATGGGGGCCGTGCGCGGGCACGCCAAGCAGCTTCGGCTGCTGGTGAAGCTAAGCCCTGCGACGCCGCACTTGGCGAAGGTGGCTCGGGCGGCAATCGGCGCGGGCGCCGACGCGCTGACGCTGGGTAACACGTACCCCGCAATGGCGATTGACGTCGAGGCGCGCCGGCCAAAGCTGGCGAACATTACCGGCGGGCTCTCCGGCCCCGCGATTCATCCGATTGCGCTCAAGCATGTCTACGACGTGCACCGCTTGGTGACGCGCCCGGTGCTTGAGAGCGGCGGGCGGCATGTGCCGATTGTCGCGCTTGGGGGCGTGATGGGCTGGGAGCAGGCGGCGGCGTTCATGCTGGCGGGAGCGTCGGCGATTCAGGTTGGCACCGGGCTGTTTGCCGACCCGCGCTGCCCGGTCAAGATTGGCCATGGCCTCGCGCGCTGGGCCGGGCGGCAGGGGGCGGGGGCGGTTAGTGAGCTGCGCGGGCAGCTCTTGGGCCCCAGTACAGAACCGATGTGACGCCCTGGGCGTGCGATGGTGGTGCCGCGCGAGAGCACACGCGCGCTCGTCCGGGATCAACGAGGGCGGCTAAAGCGCAGGACTATCAAGCAAAAGGCCGCCCCGCGTGTGCGGAGCGGCCTGCGATGTTGGTGAGAGCAAATTGGAAGGACGGCTTAGCGGCGGCGACGGCCGGCCGCGAGCGCACCCAGGCCCAGGAGGGCGGCGGCGCCCGGGGTCGGGATGACGGTGAAGCTCACCGAGCCGCTGCGGAAGAAGGCGTCAATGGTGTTGGCGGCATCGTCAAAGCTCTCGAAGAACTCGATCCGGATCATGCCGTCGGACAGGAAGCGCGACGCGGGCGGCAGGCCAGCGAGGCTCAGGGGCCCGCCGAAGAAGTTCTCGATGCCGACGCTGGGGCGCTGCGACGCAGCCCCGGTGCCAGAGGGCGCGAAGCTGAAGAGCTGAGCGTTCGAGCTGCTGCGGAACAGCATGCGGGCTTCGCTCAGCCAGGACTCATCGAGCGTCTCGATATTGACGTCGAAGCTGAGGGTCAGCAGGTTGATCGGGGTGCCGGTGGGGAAGCCCGCGCTTGCCGCAACGTCGTAGGTAAGCACGACGTTGTTGGGCGAGCCCAGGTTGTCAAAGCTCGCGGTGTTGGCGGGCAGAACCAGCAGGGCCGTCTGAGCCGAGGCGGCGCAGGCGAGGCCAGCAACAGCGAACAAAGCGATAGCGTTCTTCATCTCTCGTCCTCCAGAATGTCCCGCCGAGGCGGGGTCCACACGATGGTGGGGGGGGGTTCAGGGCGGTGTGGGCACAAGCCCAAACCAACGCCCGCAGACACACACAGTTGAGATTGTGCGCCGAAACGAGGATTTGTCAAGATTTATCGTGAAGGCTGACACCAAGTTGCCGGATCGAGCTTGATTATCACAGCCCTTAGGGTCTAGCTGAAGCGACGCGGTGGTAAGCTAGGGAAGGCCACTTTGCGGCAGTCCACCCGATCCGAGGGCCGCTGTGGAAGCAGAGGCGGACAACCGACAGGTTTGGCGGGCTCGAGACGGTCACGACGCGCGCGACGGGGCGGGAGTCGGGGCGGGTTGATTGCACGGGGCGACGGGGGGATACTGGCGTAGTTGGCGGGCACGGCGTGCCTGCCGCGGCGGGCTGAGATCCCAGGATGGGACCGTCAGGGCTTTGGCCTTGGCGGGCAAAGCAGGAGGCGATTGCGCATGCGTCTGTCAAAGCTGACGGTGACGGGCTTTAAGTCGTTCGCAGACAAGACCGAGTTCACGTTTGACCAGCCGATCACGGGGATCGTCGGTCCGAACGGGTGCGGCAAGAGCAACGTTGTTGACGCCGTCAAGTGGGTGCTTGGCGAGCGGAGCAGCAAGGCGCTGCGCGGTACGGAGATGCTGGACGTGATCTTCGCGGGCAGCCAGGGGCGCAAGCCCCTGGGGATGGCCAGCGTGGTGTTGAGCTTTGAGAATCCGGTGGTGCGTGGCGCGGCCGGTTGGGCGGGCGCGACCGACGCCGCTGCGCTGTTGGGTGAGCGGGCGCTGGAGGCGCGCCCCCAGAGTAACGCGCACGCGGCCACGGGTGCGGCGATGAGCGCGACTGGGCTTGATGAAACAGTGCTGGACGTCTCGGAGAGGGGGCGCCGGAGTTTGCCGATTGATGCGGACGTGGTTGACGTTGAGCGTCGGTTGTACCGCGACGGGGCGAGTGAGTATTTGATCAACGGCAAGCGCGCGCGGCTCAAGGACATCCGCGAGCTGTTCATGGACACGGGGGTGGGGGCCGACGCGTACTCGATCATCGAGCAGGGCAAGGTTGATGCGATGCTGATGGCGAGCCCGATGGAGCGGCGGACGGTGTTTGAGGAGGCCGCGGGCGTGGCGAAGTATCGCCAGCGGCGTCTGGAGGCGGAGCGGAAGCTGGAGCGGACGGCGGCGAACTTGGCGGTGGCGCGCGAGCAGCTTGAGGGAACGGAGCGTCGGCTGCGGATCGTGAAGGGTCAGGCCGCCAAGGCGCGTCAGCACCGGGCGCTGAGCGAGCGTTTGACGGCGCTACGGATGACGCTGGCGGTGCAGCAGTTTGATGGGCTGCACGCGCGCCTGGTGGGGCTGACGAGCCAGCTCACGCAGCTTGACGCGACGCGCAACGCGGCGATCGCCGAGCTGGGCGAGCTGGAGCATCACAAGCAGGAGGCCGAGCTGGTCAGGCACGAGCTGGGCGAGGCGCTACGCGGGGCGGAGGCGACCTTGGCGGCGGTGACGCTGGCGGTGCAGTCTGCCCAGCAGCGTGCAGCGGGGGCGCGGTCGGCGGCGGAGCAGGTCGGCCAGCAGCTTGCGCAAGATGGTGCGCGGCTTGCGGAAGTCGAGCAGCGCGTGGTGCTGCTGGAGGCGGGCGAGGCCGAGCTTGGCGAGCAGCTTGCGGCCGTGGCGGAGCGGCAAGGTGACGGTGAGCGAGCGCTGGCACAAGTCAGTGCGCAGCGTGCCGCGGCCCTTGAGGCGCTGGCGGGGCATCGGCAGCGGCTCGGCGAGCAGCGCGGGCGTGCGGCGGCGATTGATCGGCAGCGGGCCGGGTTGCTGGCGTCAGTTGAGCAGGACGGGCGGCGGCTTGCGCAGTTGCGTGAGCAGGTGGCGCGGTGCGAGACAAAGCTGGCGGCGGGCGCGGGTGAGGCAGCGCGGGTTGGCGCGGCGCGTGAGCAGCTTGGTGCGACGGCCGAGGCGCGCCGGGCGCGCGTGGGCGAGCTTGAGCGGTCTGACGCAGAGCTTGAAGGTCGGGCCCAGCGGCTGGCGGGTGATCGGCGTGCGCTGGCGGGCGGGCTCGCGCAAGACCAGCAGGCGTGCGCGCGGCTGGAGAGCCGGTGTGCGACGCTCGAGGAGATGCTCACCAAGCGCGTCGGGCTTGCAGAGGCCGTTCGCGGGGTGCTTGAGGCCCGGTCGCGCGGCGAGGGGTTTGCGAGCGTGCGGGGCGTGCTGGCGGAGCTTATCGACGCGGACCGGCGTCATGCGCTCGTGGTCGAGGCGGCGTTGGGGCCGTACTTGCAGGCCTTGGTGGTGGGTACGCTGGCGGAGGTGCCTGGTGCCGAGGCGATGGCGGGCTTGGGCGGGCGGGTGACGTTCGCGGCGATGCACGGGTTTGATGGGCCGCTGCAGGGTGAAACTGGTGGCGAGGCGGATGTGTATGTGCCGGGGGTTTCGCGGGTGCGTGGGCTGGTGCGGCCCCGGCCGCTGGGCGAGGGCGCGTTTGACATCGCGGCGCTGCTTGACCGCGTGCTGGGCGCGACATACTTGGTACGCGACCTGGACGCGGCGATGATGCTGCGTGCTTCGGGCCTGCTGGCTGGAAGGAGTGGTGGGGGTGCAAGCAGTGGGCGCGGGGCCATTGGTGGTGCGCGCTTTGTGACCAGCGCCGGCGAGGTGCTGGAGCATGACGGGCGCGTGGTCGCAGGGCCGGTGAGCGCGAACGAGGCGGGTGGGCTGCTGGCGCGGCGCAGTGAGCTCGAGGAATTGGCGGCGGAAGCGGGCGTGCTTCGGCTGGGTGTGACCTCGCAGCGCGAGCGGCTAGAGGAGATGGACGCTGACGCCGCGGGGCTGGCTGGTGAGCTGGCGTGGGCGAAGTCGGCGCTGAGCGAGGAGCGTCGTGTGCTGGCGCAAGAGGACGCGCGGCTCGAGCAGCTTGGGCGTGAGGGCGAGCGGCTAGAGCGCGAGCGCGTGAACCAGCAGGACGAGGCGGACCAGCTTGTTGGGCGGGCGGCGGAGGTTGAGCTTGAGCAGGCCGAGCTAACGCAGCGGGCGCTGACGCTGGCGGCTGAGCATCAAGAGGTGGTCGGCGGCGCGGCGTCGCTCGAGGCGGAAGTTGCAGGGCGGCAGCAGCGGGCCGACGAGCAGCTTGAGCAGATGACGCAGTCGAAGGTTGAGCTGGGGCGGTTGACCGAGCAGCTTCATGGGCTGCGGCGCGAGCGTCAGCGTGCCGAGCAACAGCTGGTTGATGCGCGGCGGCAGCGGGTCAACCTGGTTGAGGCGGGCCAGCAGCGGCGAGCACGGCTGGCAGATCTTGAGGCCGAGGCGGCGTCGGCAGCGTCGCTTGCGATGGCGGGGTTATCTGGGGTTGAGTCGGCGCGGGTGAGCGTGGCGGACCTGGGCGGGCGGCGCGATGCCGTCAACGCGCGGGTGAGCGAGACGGCGGGGCGTGTGACGCGGGCCCGCGAGCACGCCGAGCGTGTGCAGCGTGACTGGCACGCGCTGGAGATTGCCAAGCGCGAGAGCGAGGTCAAGCGTGAGAACCTGGAAGACCGGGCCGAGCAGGAGCTTGGCGTGCGGCTGCCGGTGCTGCACGCTGAGTTTGTGGCGATGCTTGAGGGCCAGGGTGGCGCGGGCTGGGATGGCGCGGGCCGGGGGATCGAGAGCCTGGGCGAGGACATGGCGGCGAGCGCTGGGGGCGTGCGGCTGACGATGCCCGATGCCGAGGCGGGCCAGCGCGAGGTGGCGGAGTTGCAGCGGTTGATCAAGGCGCTGGGCAATGTGAATCTTGACGCGATCGAAGAAGAGGGGACGCTGGCTGGTCGCAACGAGGACCTCGCGGCGCAGGTGGCGGACCTTGACGCGGCGGCGCGTCAGCTCGCTGAGCTGATCGAGAAGCTCGACGAGGTCTCGCGCGGGCGGTTCAAGGAGACCTTCGAGCTGATCCAGCGGCACTTCGCGGGCGAGGACGGGATGTTCCGTAAGCTCTTTGGCGGTGGCAAGGCGGAGGTGCGACTGATGCCGGTGGTGAAGGACGGGGTGGAGACGGATCAGACGGACTGGCTGGAGAGCGGTATCGAGATTATTGCAAAGCCTCCGGGCAAGGAGCCGCGGAGCATCAGCCAGCTTTCTGGCGGCGAGAAGAGCATGACGGCGGTGGCGCTGCTGATGAGTATTTTCAGGAGCAAGCCGAGCTGCTTCTGCGTGCTTGACGAGGTGGACGCGGCGCTGGATGATGCGAACGTGGACCGGTTCTGCCGGGTTGTGGAGCAGTTCACGGATCGGTCGCACTTTATTGTGATCACGCACCACAAGCGGACGATGCACTCGGCGCATCAGCTTTATGGTGTGACGATGCAGGAGCGTGGTGTGTCAACGCGGGTGAGCGTGAAGATTGATCAGGTCGGTGCGGACGGGCGGATCAAGGCCTCAGCACAGGGCGGCGGGACAGGTGATGGTGCGTTGCGGCGTGGGCTGGCAGGGATGGTGGGCGGTGGCGCTGGCGGTGGGGCTGGCGGTAAGGCGGAGGTGGCGGCGGACGCACGAGTTGGAGCCGCTCA
>Ga0105048_10015978_pt1 | contig 11621 bp, 9 predicted proteins | sample MAT05_FD_78382 | JGI IMG/M metagenome (GOLD analysis project Ga0105048, IMG submission 78382) | Freshwater microbial communities from Lake Fryxell liftoff mats and glacier meltwater in Antarctica - MAT-05 | ecosystem: Environmental > Aquatic > Freshwater > Ice > Liftoff microbial mat | place...
GCTTTAAACGGATTAGAAAAATGAAAAATCGCAGGAAAGAAATGAGGAACAGCAGCAAAGTATTGATGTTCAGAAAAATTTACTGAATCATAAAGTAAAGCGATATCTTCTATGACAATAATATCCGTGTCTAAATATAGAGTCTTCTTAAGATCGGGAAAAATACTGCCTAAAAATAGACGAGAATACAACATATATAAAGCATTTGTTCTATCAGTACTTGGTGGTTTATATTTTTGAGAGATATATTCTTGAATCTTAGAAGTTGGCGTATATTCTTTAATTCTAAATTCAATTATTGAGTCCAGAAAATGTTGTGATAATTTACTTTCAAAAAACTCGATTTCGCCTTTAGGAATAATTATATGGAAACGAAGTCTTTCTGGCTGAGCTGTATTTTGGATAATTGAATTTATGGTAGCTAAAAGACCAAATAAATATGCCGAATTTACAGAGAAAATTATATCAATTTTCATAGACAGATTAAGTTCAATATATTAAATAAATGAAACACTTAAATATATTAAACGAGAGGATCTTAGTTAGACAATAAGTATTATTACTCAGTAGATGTGAGTATATATTTCCCTCCTAAAACTAGCTCTGCTTAAAAATATTTTTAAAGGTATTTTAAAGGCGATCGCTTAGCTAAATTAGCGATCGCCTTTCAAGTAGTAAAATGAAGAAAAATCTAATAGATTTATGATTGTAGCAATCTCAAAAAAGTAAGAAATCTCTTTGATATTTTTAGAGATATTTTCAGATTTTGACTACATTCAAGGTAGTTAGGGCCTGTTGAGGCTTTGAGTAATACAGAAAATTTTTTGAAAGTGCCGCTTCGCGGCACTTTCAAAAAATTTTCTGGGTTTTATAACAGCGCAAAGCGCTGAAGTGCCTAATAATATTTGAAATTATGGAAATAGAACTTGAAGCTCTCCGATCGCATCAGTGGTTTAAGCTAATTTGTGGTGCTAGTTATCAACATTTACCAGCAATTCGCAATCTAGCCCTAATTTATACGCTAGCAGGAGCAGACTGCATCGATATGGCTCCCGATCCTGCCACAATTGCGGCAGCGCGTGAGGGAATTGCGGCGGCAATAGAAGTAAATGTAAACTTGAATGTAAATGTACTAAATATAAATGTGCGATCTCCTTTAGTGATGGTCAGCTTTAATGATGGCGAAGACCCACATTTTCGGAAAGCGGTTTTCGATTCTCAGCTTTGTCCAATCGATTGTAGTAAACCTTGCGAAAAAGTATGCCCCACCACTGCAATCCAGTTTAGTAATGATTACAATGGAGTTATGCCAAATCTTTGTTATGGGTGCGGTCGTTGCTTGCCGCTATGTCCAGTGCAGATTATTCATACTCGCGAACAGGTTTATGTCCCTGAAGATATTTTTGATCAAGTGCTTAATCAGTCAGTTGATGCGATTGAAATTCATACTCAGCCGAATCGCACCAAAGAATTTGCCACATTTTGGCAGCGTTTGAGCCCGATTATCCCTAAACTCAAATTAGTTGCTGTCAGTTTTCCAGACTGCGAAGACTTGCGCGAATACCTGATGTCTTTGCTGGAAGGTATGAATCCGAGACCGCGATCGCTGATCTGGCAAACCGATGGCAGACCGATGAGTGGCGATATTGGTGATGGCGCAACTCGTGCGGCTTTGCAACTAGGTCAAAAAGTACTAGATTTTCAGTTGCCGATGGGCTTCGTGCAACTGGCGGGTGGTACAAATGACAGCACTGTCACCAAACTTCGCAAAGCAGGTATAGCTGCGGCAGGTGTTGCCTATGGTAGCTACGCCCGCAAAATCGTGACTGATTTTTTAGAAGGTGGAGGACAAGAAATCCCCGATCGCCTCGAAGAAAGTCCTGACCTGCTCTGGCAAGCCGTAGCGATCGCGCGTCAACTCGTCTCGCAAATCAAAACCATCTAAGAAGTATTGAATGCGATCGCGCCTAATACTTCTTAAAAAAGACTTCTAAAAAAATTAAACCTAACTGTAAAACCTTAAAAGCCTAATGGACTCAATCCGCAAGCAAGTTACCGACAATCTCGATCAACTTCTCGATATTTTGCCACCACGTATTAAAAGCAGCGTCGAACTATGCGGCGGGTTAGACCAACTTGTTGAAATTGTGATGGACTTAGGCAGATTGCCTGAAGCGCGTTATTTTGACAGTACCAAATATTTGACTGATGACCCGATTACTAAAGAAGATTTGGCGCTTTGTGTGCAGCAAGTCGGTGAATTTGGGGGCGACAATCGTGCGGGCATCGAACGCACCTTGCATCGTATCAGTGCCATTCGCAACCGCAAAGGTGAAATTATCGGGCTAACCTGTCGGGTCGGTCGCGCCGTTTATGGCACGATCGCGATGATTCGTGACTTAGTAGAAACAGGCAAATCAATTTTGCTATTGGGTAAACCAGGGATGGGTAAAACGACGGCACTGCGTGAAATTGCGCGTGTGCTTGCCGATGACCTAAATAAGCGTGTAGTGATTATCGACTCCTCTAATGAAATCGCAGGCGATGGCGATATACCTCACCCTGCGATCGGACGGGCGCGCAGAATGCAAGTCTCTCGACCCGAATTGCAACACCAAGTAATGATCGAGGCAGTGGAAAACCATATGCCTGAAGTGATCGTGATCGATGAAATTGGTACAGAACTTGAAGCCTTAGCCGCCAGAACGATCGCGGAACGTGGTGTGCAGTTAGTCGGCACGGCGCATGGCAATCAACTAGAGAATTTGATTAAAAATCCTACGCTCTCCGACTTGATCGGCGGCATTCAGTCCGTCACTCTAGGTGATGAAGAAATGCGGCGGCGCGGACTGCCCCAAAAGAGCATTTTGGAACGCAAAGCTCAACCCACTTTTGATATTGCTGTGGAAATGTGGGAGAGATATCGTTGGGCTGTCCATGCTGATGTTGCAGGAACGATTGATATGTTACTGCGCGATCGCGATCCTGGTCGTCAAATTCGCGCTGTAAGTGATGAAGGTGATGTTACGACAACTGAGGAGAAGCCAAAAAATCCTGAAGTCGTCCGCAATCCTTCTGTCAAAGGTTGGCGATCTGCTGGTCGAATGAAGCCAATTCCAATCGAGCCGCAAGTACAAACGCGGAATGAAGTATCCGATTTAGTGAGCAGGATTAACGGCAATTCAGTTAACGACATTAATGAATCTAACTCATCTGACGAAGACGAAGAGGAATTTACCGATCTTGCTTCGTATGGCGCGATGAAAGAGAGGTTTGGTACTTTAAGTATTTATCTGTATGGAGTCAGCCGTCATCAAACCGAGCAAGTAGTTCAATCGATCAATTTGCCAATCGAGATTACCAAAGACCTTGATAGCGCTGATATTGTCTTAGCCTTGCGATCGCAAATTCGGACTAGTTCCAAAGTCCGCCAAGTTGCCGAAGCTCGACAAATCCCCATTCACGCGATCAAAACGAGCACCCTTCCGCAAATCACCCGCGCTCTGCGGCGAATCTTACATATCGACGAAAGTCCCACTGATACAATCAGCGACTTGAATATGTTTGCCTATGGAGACTCTGAAGACGAAATCGAAGCCCTTGAAGAAACCCGTCTCGCTGTTGAGCAGATCGTCATCCCTAAGAGTCAACCCGTAGAGTTACTGCCCCGTTCTTCGATTATTCGGCGGATGCAACATGAATTAGTCGAACATTACCAACTGCGATCAGAGAGCTATGGCGCTGAACCTAATCGTCGCTTACGAATCTTTCCTAATTAATCAAAAACTAATCAAAAACTAATCAAAAACTAAAAAAGAGAAGAAGCACTCAGCACTCCTTCTCTTTTTTTAGTTACTCCCTTCCCAGTGAAAGATTAGATATTAAAACCAAATAATTAGCGTTGCGGCGCAACGCTAATTATTTAGTGGGATGGGAATATAAACTCAACACAAAAAACTTAGTTAGGGTAACTTAACCGCTTACCACAAGGCAGGAACAGGTCGAGCAGGTGGTGCTTCATATCGAGGAGCACGAACTGCAGGGGCAGGTTCTTCAGGCGCAGCACAAGCATTAAAACCTTCGGCAAGCAAAGAAGAACAATAAGGACTTGGCAAATCACGGGTGCGAATAGTCGCATCACTAAGAGTTTGTAAGTCGATCATTTCTCGATGAATTGCCCGCAAAGCATTAAATTGACGCTCAATCGATTGATCCCTAAATGTAGTTTGAATATAGGGATTAGGCAAATTAGGATCAGAAGTCATATCCAAGACTTTGTTCTGTACCTGAGGGTAGGTAGGAGGAAAGTTACGAGGAAATTGATCTTGATCGGTAAGCAGGGGATCGGCAAAAGCCCCACCGCTAACTAGCAGCGTTGATGCTGCAACCAGTGATGAAGCCAGCCAAGAGAACCTAGTACTCATATAAATACATATCCTCACAGTTGAACGCTGACTAATGTAGCAGATCCAGTTATATATTACACAAGAAACTAAAGAGAGGATGAAAAACGCCTCCTCTAATTTCTTGTAAACTTATGAAATTATTTATAAAATCAAAAGCTAAATCAAAGTTGTGGAACATTCAAATCGCGAAAAGTTACTAGATCTGTTTTGTCGTCTTGCCTACAAAAGTGGTGACTTTACGCTGTCTTCTGGACAAAAAAGCACTTATTACATCAATGGCAAGTTGGTGACATTACATCCCTTTGGGGGGTTGTGGACTGGACAGGTTTTATTGTCAATGTTACCCGAAGGGACAGGGGCGATCGCAGGTTTGACATTGGGTGCTGATCCAATTGTGAGCGCGGTGAGTGTGGTGTCTGCTTATGAGAATCAACCAATACCCGCTTTAATTATTCGCAAGCAACCAAAAGGGCATGGTACAGCTGCATGGATCGAGGGGCCAGAGCTTACGCCCAATACTAATGTGGTGGTGCTTGAGGATGTGGTCACAACAGGTCAATCCGCTTTATTTGCAGTCGAAAAGTTACGTGATGCAGGTTATAAAGTAACTCATGTATTAACGCTAGTAGATCGCCAACAGGGTGGGGCGGAGCTTTATGCAAAGGAGGGATTAAAATTTGGTGCAGTATTCGATATTGGTGAAATCCAAAGCTATGCCAAGTCGATTAGCTAAGTAAAGGAGAAGGGCGCTGTGCGCCCCTTCTTTAAAGTAGATTTAAAGTAGAACGTTTTGTCATATCTAAAAACATGTTTTATACATAAAAGTGATATTTTTATGTAGTATTTTTAAATCTCATATATAATTAGCTGTATAATTATCTTTTCTTATGAGCTTTATATATGCAAATATGGCAAGTTAAAGATCAAATTTCGGATTTAGTGACAAAGTATAAGCCTCAAGTCGATTTTTTTTCACTTCGGTTAGAGCGATCGCAAGGGGCAGATATATTTTTACGCAGTGGCAAAATTGAAACACTGAGCACGGGGATTTCGATTGGTGGACAGGTGAGAGTTTGTCACAAAGGTGGATGGGGGTTTGCAAGTTTTAATGATCTTAATAGTTTAGAAATCAAGCTCAAAGAAGCGATCGCTGCTGCAAAATGGGTAGGTAACGAAGAAACAGTGCTTGCTGAAGTTGAGTCTGTTCAAGTCAAAGTATCATTGATTCAAGAAAATCCACATCAGATAGAACTGATTGATAAAAAGAATTTGTGCGCTCATTACACAGATATTTTGCGATCAGTTTCTGATCGAGTAGTTAGTACGGCTGTGCGTTATGGGGACTGTACGCAGCAAGTGATATTAGCAACCTCAGAAGGCACAATGATCGAACAAGAATGGGCTGACTGGGAGTTACGGTGTTCGGCAACTGCTAGGGATGGTGATATTGTCCAAACTGGTCGGGAAACATTTGGCTCAAGGCGATCTTATACGGATTTGATTAATTTAGAACAACAAGCGATCGGTGCTGCTCAGCGCGCCGTTACTGCATTAGATTTACCGACAGTTCAAGGTGATACTTATACAGTTGTAATTGATCCGATCTTGGCAGGACTATTTGTTCATGAAGCTTTTGGGCATCTATCAGAAGCAGATATGCTTTACGAAAATCCCGATATGCTAGAAACAATGAGCATAGGTAGAAAGTTTGGTTCCCAAGATCTCCAAATTTTTGACGGTGCAGCGATCGCTGATCATCGGGGAAGTTATCTCTATGACGACGAAGGTGTACCTGCGACTACAACTCAATTAATCGAAGATGGTGTATTGGTTGGCAGATTACATTCGCGTGAGACGGCAGGTAAATTGGGCGAAAAAGTAACTGGGAATGCACGTTGTTTGGATTATCATTATCCGCCAATCGTGAGAATGACGAATACTTGGATTGGACGGGGCAAAACGCCTGTTGCCGATTTATTTAATGATATTCCTGTTGGCGTGTATGCCAAAAACTGGCAAGGTGGAATGACTAATGGAGAGATGTTCACGTTTACAGCAGGGGAAGCTTGGATGATTCGTGATGGCAAAATTGCGGAAGCTGTGAAGGATGTAACGCTATCTGGAAATGTTTTTGAGACTTTAGCGGACATTGAGGCGATCGCTGATGACTTTTTGTGGGATGAGTCAGGTGGTTGTGGCAAGGGCGGACAGGGAGGTTTAGCCGTTGGTTGTGGTTCACCGAGTTTGAGAATCAAGAATGCGATCGTCGGAGGTGAGTGTGATGGCTAATTTAAGCCAAAAACTTAAAGATGTTAATTGTCAATTAGTCCAAACGATCGCCGATCAACAAATGACCGAAGATCGGTTGAATTTGCAGCTAACGCGATTGAAGTTAATGTACGATTTTGTATCTGCGTTAAATACGGCGCAAACAATTAGTGAAATCTATCAGATCGCTTTAAGTGGAATCGGTGCTGCTTTGCGAACATCGCGTTTAGGTGTAATGACTGCTGATTCTAACTATAGTTTAAAATATCAAGAATCTACAGGGCTTAGCGAAAACTATAAACGGTCAATTGAAGCATTTTTTGATACTTTGTGTAGTGCACCAAAATTAACATCTAGAACTTTTCCTCACTGTGCGATACTGCCTAGCGATATGGTTTTGCAGAATATATGCCATGCCGAAAGTATTGGCGCATGGGCAGTATTTCCATTGGAGTATGAATCTAGGCATTTAGGAGATATTGCTGCTTACTTTGACGAACCCAGACAATTTACAGAAGAAGAAGTTCAATTGACGCAAACGATTGTCACGTATATAGCGATCGCGCTAACCCGTAAGCAAACAGAACAAGCTCTCAAAGAAAGTAAACAATTTATTCAAAGAATAGCCGATACAACTTCCAGTATTCTCTATATTTACGATCTAGAAGAGCGTCTGAATATCTACTGCAATCAGGCGATTACGCGTATTCTTGGTTACACTCCATTAGAAATACAAGCAATGGGTGAACTGATGCAACATAAAATTGTTCATCCCGATGATTTAGACAGGGTAAAAGAACACTACAAGATCATTCGGCAGAAAAAACTTGGGGATTCATTTGTGATTGAATATCGAATGAGAGATATTCATGGCAAATGGAAATGGTTTTATTGTCAAGAAACTATTTTTCTATATAGTGAAGATGGAACAGTTAAACAGACAATTGGTGCAGCTTCAGACATTACACAGTTAAAAGAAATTGAAATTAAACTGCAATCATCCTTAGCAGAAAAAGAAGTGCTTTTGAGAGAGGTACATCATCGTGTCAAAAATAACTTGAGCTTGGTTGATAGTTTGCTATCAATGCAAGCTCGCTATATAAATGATACAGAAGCGATTAAATTACTCTCAGATAGTCAGCGCCGTATCCATGCAATGGCTCTAATTCACGAGCAGTTATATCAATCTCTCTCTGTTGACAAAGTTGATTTTTGTGAATACCTTAGCCGTTTAGTAGGCAATCTTTACAATTCCACAAGTTTTAACCCAAATAAAATTGAATTAAAGTTAGAAATTCAGCCAACTTTATTAAATATTGACACCGCAATTCCCATCGGCTTAATTGTAAATGAATTATTAACTAATGCTTTTAAATATGCGTTCCCTAATAATATGGGATTAATTGAAGTGATTTTGCATGAGTCTGAAGCTGACAAAAAACTACATTTAATTGTTCGAGATAATGGAATTGGTATTCCTAAGCATATTAACTTTAATGAAACTGTTTCGATGGGATTAAGACTAGTGCGTATTTTAACTCAACAACTTAAAGCTAGCTTAGATTTATCCTCTTCTGGAGGCACAAGTTTTCATTTTACGTTTTAGGCAAATCTTAAACAAGTCGGCGATCGCATCACAACGAACATAAATTACGCACCAAAGTTTAATAGGATCGATAATAAGTTAAGTTTTTATAAAGAATTAGAAATAACCACGTATGTTATCAGCCTACCGTGACCATGTTGCCGAGCGTGCCCAGCAAGGAATTCCACCTTTGCCATTGAGTGCCGCGCAAGCCTCTGCGCTTTGCGAGCTATTGCAAAATCCGCCTATAGGTGAAGAAGAATTTTTGTTGTCGTTACTGCGCGACCGCATCCCACCTGGTGTTGATCAAGCGGCTTATGTCAAAGCAGGATGGCTAACCGCGATCGCTAAAGATGAATTGCGATCGCCCTTAGTTTCGCGCGCTAGAGCCGTAGAACTACTCGGCACAATGGTCGGCGGTTATAACGTCCACACCCTGATTGAGTTGCTAGAGAATGAAGAGCTAGGTGATTTAGCAGCAACAGCTTTAAAAAAGACTTTGCTAGTATTTGATGCCTTCAACCAAGTTTTAGAACTATCAAAAACCAACGCCAGAGCGCGAGCAGTGATTGAGTCATGGGCGGCGGCGGCATGGTTTACGAGTCGTCCTCAGTTGCCAGAAACTCTAACCGTAACCGTATTTAAAGTCACAGGTGAAATTAATACCGATGACTTTTCGCCAGCCTCTCAAGCTTTCTCTCGTCCTGACATCCCTCTCCATGCACTTTGTATGTTGGAGTCAATGATGCCAACGGGTTTGCAAAAAATTGCGGAACTGAAGCAAAAAGGATATCCCGTCGCCTTTGTTGGTGATGTCGTGGGAACAGGTTCTTCACGCAAGTCGGCGATTAACTCAGTGCTGTGGCATATTGGCAACGATATTCCGTTTATTCCCAATAAGCGATCGGGTGGAGTGATTCTGGGCAGTACAATTGCTCCGATTTTCTTTAACACCGCCGAAGATGCAGGAGCATTGCCAATTCAATGTGATGTCTCGAAATTAGAAACTGGTGATGTGATTACAATTCACACTCGCGCAGGAAAGATTACTAACGCGGCTGGCGAAACCTTATCCACATTCAATCTCACTCCCGATACGATCGCTGATGAAGTTCGCGCTGGTGGACGCATTCCTCTCTTGATTGGACGCAGTCTGACCGCCAAAACTCGCCATGCGATCGGGCTTCCTGCTAGTGATATTTTTATCCTTCCTTCCACTCCTATCGATACTGGCAAAGGCTATACTCTCGCCCAAAAGATGGTTGGCAAAGCTTGCGGCGTTGTTGGCGTTCGCCCCTATACTTCCTGTGAACCGCTGATGACAACCGTTGGCTCCCAAGACACAACTGGCCCCATGACTCGCGATGAGTTGCAAGAGCTTGCCTGTTTAGGATTTAGCGCCGACCTCGTAATCCAGAGCTTCTGTCATACGGCAGCCTATCCCAAACCCACCGATATCAAAACTCATAAAGAACTTCCCGACTTCTTTTCTAATCGAGCTGGTGTAGCGCTCCGTCCCAATGATGGCATTATCCATTCTTGGCTAAATAGAATGCTCTTGCCTGACACCGTCGGCACTGGTGGAGATTCTCATACGCGATTCCCTCTCGGTATTTCCTTCCCCGCAGGTTCGGGACTAGTCGCTTTTGCCGCCGCCCTTGGTATCATGCCTCTCGATATGCCTGAGTCGGTTTTGGTTCGCTTCACAGGCGAGTTGCAAGCTGGTGTAACCCTCCGCGATGTCGTAAATGCGATTCCCTATATTGCTATTCAAAAAGGATTGCTGACCGTTGAGAAGAAGAACAAAAAGAATGTCTTCGCAGGTCGGATTATGGAAATCGAAGGTTTGCCCGATCTGAAAGTCGAGCAAGCCTTTGAGTTAACCGACGCCACCGCTGAACGTTCTTGTTCAGGTAGCACGATTAAACTTAGCATCGAGACTGTTTCCGAATACTTGCGCTCGAACATTGCTTTGATGAAGAACATGATCGCTCGTGATTACCATGATGCGAAAACACTCACTCGCCGTATCGCCAAAATGGAAGAGTGGTTAGCCAACCCTGTCCTTATGGAAGCTGATGCTGATGCTGAATATGCCGAAATCATCGACATCGATCTTAATGAAATCAAAGAGCCAATTGTAGCTGCGCCTAACGATCCTGACAATGTAAAGTTACTTTCAGAAGTAGCAGGCGATCGCGTTGATGAAGTATTTATCGGCTCCTGCATGACCAACATCGGACATTATCGCGCCGCTGCCAAAGTCCTCGAAAAAGAACCTCCTGTTAAAACCCGTCTCTGGATTGCGCCACCAACTCGCATGGATGAGTTTCAACTCAAAGAAGAAGGGATTTACAGCACCTTCGGCGTAGCTGGCGCAAGAACGGAAGTACCTGGTTGTTCGCTCTGTATGGGCAACCAAGCAAGGGTAGCCGATGGCACGACCGTGTTTTCCACTTCCACCCGCAACTTCAATAATCGCATGGGCAAAGATGCTCAAGTCTATCTCGGTTCGGCTGAACTCGCGGCGGTCTGTGCCTTACTGGGACGCATTCCCACAGTTGATGAGTATCAAGCGATCGTGACCAGAAAGATCGATCCTTTTGCTAGTGAGCTTTATCGCTATCTCAATTTCGATCAGATTGCCAATTTTGAAGATCAAGGGAGGGTGATCCCCTTAGATCAGATGCCTCGCATTGAGGACATTCTGGGTATGCCTGTAGGCGCGAAGTAGTTAGTTAATTTGCGTATAGGTGAGTTCTTTAAACGGCTCACCTTGGTTTACTGTAACTAAAGAACAGGTCATTTATTTTTTAGATGAGTTAGGAAGAACATTTTTTCAGTATAGTTGTTAGGATTTCTAATCGCATTGGTGGGATTCCCATTCGGACAATTCGCTCTTTTTGCAAGAATATTTCAGATGATAATTCGGGAACGGCAAAACCAAATTCTTGAAGAGTCATAACAATTTTAATCGCATTGGTTGGATTGATATTAATCCAAATATCCATGTCTCCTGTCGCTCTGACAAAGCCATAATAGCCAACAGCATAGCCACCAATTAAGAGATATTCAACTTGATGGAAATTCAGCAATCTCAAAAACTCTTTGAAGTCTGATGGTATTTGGATCATAGCCATACATTACTTGTCGTAGATATTCTAGAGCAACTAAACGTTCTCTAGGACTTTTTGATAACCAGTATGTTTTATCTTCTGTATCTTCGTCATGTAAGTTGGCAATGCTGAATGTAGATCGATTGAATCTAATATTTTTAGAGCGATCGCTGTCCATAGGTGATTTAGGGTTGATGATATTTACCGTAAATGCTTTGGTTATCATAGCGCACCATTATTAATACA
>Ga0105048_10015981_pt1 | contig 11620 bp, 9 predicted proteins | sample MAT05_FD_78382 | JGI IMG/M metagenome (GOLD analysis project Ga0105048, IMG submission 78382) | Freshwater microbial communities from Lake Fryxell liftoff mats and glacier meltwater in Antarctica - MAT-05 | ecosystem: Environmental > Aquatic > Freshwater > Ice > Liftoff microbial mat | place...
CTGCCAGAAGATCACCTCGCGTCCACGGGCCTTGGCGAACACGAACTGCGAGCGGTTCTCCCGGCCCCGATTCAGCTGCAGGTCGATCGCCGCGCCGCGTCGAACGCAGGACGACACCGGCACCCGCTCCACGATGTCCGGGTTGTCGGGCCAATCGGTGGACGGATGGCAGTAGATCTTGGCCGTGCGCGGCCACGTGTCCTTCACCTTGAGCACCACCCCGGCGTCACCGAGCGGAAGGCGCACCAGGTACGGGAGCGACGAGTTCTCGTCGGGATTGCGAGCCACGACGAACTCGAGCGGCGCCGGCATCAGGTGTGGGGCGGGCGCCGAGGAATCGGCGGAGCGTTCCGGCACGACTTCATTCTGGCCGCCCTGAGTGCAGTGGGCGAATAGCGCTCTCCTCCCTTGATCGCGGCGCTCGCCGCGCTCGCGTCGCTCGCGTCGCAATGATCACCTTCTGCCATCTGAAGTCAGTGGTCGAGCGACGGATCGCAGATGGCAGCAGTGGCGCCGAAAAGTTGGCGTTTGTGCACCTTGATGACGTTGCGGTCCTTCGGCGCCATCACCGCGGCCAGTTCGATGGCCTTTGAAAGGACGTCGGCTTCGGGAACCACGTGCTCCACGATCCCGGCGGCAAGGGCTTCGTCGGCCGTAAAGCGCCGACCGGTCATGATCGCGTCGAACGCCGCCGCCCGAGGCAGGCGAGCGGTGACGATCGCGTGCATCGGTTCGGTAAGGGGCAACCCGAGATCGACCTCGGGGAGGCACCAGTAGCCGCGGTCGGATCGCATGACCCGGGTATCGAAGGCACAGGTGAGCATGGCGCCGCCGGCGAAGGCATGGCCGTTGATCGCAGCCACGGTGTACGCGGGAAACAGCACCATGCGACCGAAAAGGCGATGCACACCGTCGACCACTGCGCCGGCGCTCTCGGGGTCGGTGGCAAAGCCATCGAGGTCGAGACCGTTGCTGAAGAACTTGCCGTCGCCCACCAGCACGAGCGCCAACGGACCTTGCACGGCCTCGAGTTCGTCGAGGATCTCGTGCCACCGCCTCACCGATGCCGAGTGGTAGCGGTTCTCACCATCGGCCCAACGCAGAACTCGTACGTCGCCGACGGTTTCGATCTCGATCATGAGGTGCTCCTGGATTGGTCGCCTGTGGCGGGCGGACGAGACGTGGTGCCGATGAGCCGGTCGAAACCATGGCCGGTCACTCCGAACCAGGTGGTGGCGTCGAGGTGGTGATGCCGGCGATGGTGTCGGCGCACGGTGGCGAACCAGGCCGACCGGGGTTGGAAGGGCGCATGCAGCAGGAAGTGTGTCCACTCATAGGCGAGGACGAGGCCGAAGCCGGTGGTCGCGGCGGTAAGCCGTAGATCCTGGCGGGGGAGACCGGGGAGGGCGGCCACCGAGATTCCGGCCACGAGCACGGCGGTGCCGATCGGACCGATGGGCACGGTGGTGGGATCGTCCGGCGAGTCGTGGTGTCGGCGATGTGCGGTGGCCGGATGCAGCTCCCTCGGGATGCTGCCGATGGTGATCGGCGCGAGGTGGAGCACCCATCGGTGCAACAACCACTCGATGGCCGAACGTCCGCCGACCATGCCCGCGACGACGGCTGCATCGCCGGGCCCGAGCCGTCCCCGACGGAGCCGAACCGCCGTCGTGGTAACGGCACACGGCACGATGATCCAAGCGGTGGGCGAGCGCACGAACTCGCGTGCAAGTTCGTGCAACGGCCGTGGCGACGGGGTCGACATCACTCACGAGTATCGCGCCCGGCCGGTACTCTTTCCTCGTGTCGTCGTTGGCGGAGCGCTACGAAGCGGGCGATTGTGAGGCGGTCTGGGACCGGATCGCCGACCTTGGTGAGGCGGCCGCGTCACCACAATGGCGGGCCGACGTCGAAGCAGTGGCGGATCTCACGATGGCCCGAGTCGCGGGGAACGTCGCCACGATCGTGGTGCGCCTCACCCTCATGGGGTATCGCTTCGGTCACCGTTACAGCCGCAATCGCCGGTTCCGCACGATCGAGGACCTCAACCTCCGTCGAAGCATGGAATCCGCCGGGCGTGATATGGGCTGGCTCGATGAGGGTGAGGTGGAGGAGACCGTGATGGGGTGGCCGGGGCCTGCCCCCGACATCGACGATCGGGTTTCGAACGCCGAAACGCTCCTCGGTTGTCCGCTCCCGGCCGCGCTTCGATCGCTCTACCAGCACGTGGGCGAAGTGGACCTCGCCGGTTCGTTCGTCGAGTGGGATCCCTCCGCGTTCAACTTCGACGACGATTTGGACTGGCCACCGTTCGGGCGCTTCACCGATCCGTTCAACCTGCTGCCGGTGGACTGCATCGGCGAGCATGTCGATCCTGCGACTGGAGATCTCGACCTCACGCATCTCTCCGCCCGCGGCCAACTCACGGTGCCGATCGCCAACGGTCGCGAGCTCAGCGCCAACCAGATAGGCGATACCAAACACGTCTTGCTCCCCATGCTCGGCATCGAGGCCGGTGCTGACCCAGTGGTATACGGAATGGCCGGAAACCCCGGAACCCCCGGAACCTCCGGGGTGCGCCTGGTGGCCTACCTCCGGGAGGCGTTCGTGTGGGGAGGGTTTCCCGGATTGGCCCACGCCGACCTGCCGGTCCCGGCCGAGGTCGAACGGCTCCGGACCGGCCTGCTCCCTATTTGAACCCCCGCCATTGTGGCCTTTGGCACGGAAGACGGTCGGTGAGAACCACCAACGGCCGCCCACGGATTTCGTGCGCGAGCGCCCGGCATCGGCGGTCGCTCCCTCGTTCTGCGACGTGAACACCCTGCGGAGAACACCGGTGGAACCCGCTGAATCACCGCGCTACAGTCGCCGGACCGGGGAATCACACGGCTGTCATTTGTCCCCAGCCTGGGGACAACAACTGTGGACAAACGGGTGCACGCCACCATGGCGCGGCCCGGCAATCAAACCGACCGTGTCACGATCGACCAAGGACAGTTCAGCGTGCCGAAATCGTTCACGCACCTCCATGTGCACACCGAGTACTCGATGCTCGATGGCGCCGCCCGTGTGGGGGAGCTCGTGGCCAAGGCGGCGGCCGACGGACAGCCGGCAGTCGGGATCACCGACCACGGCAACATGTACGGCATCCTCGACTTCTACAAGGCGTGCCAGGAGCACGAGATCACGCCGATTCTTGGGTGCGAGCTCTACCAGGCGTTCGACGAGCGCACCGAACGCCCTACCCGGCGAGGCAAGGTCGACGACTCCGGTGGCGAGACCGAGGGCGGGAAGAAGGCGTACTACCACCTCACCACGCTGGCGGAGAACAACGTCGGCTACAAGAACCTGATCCAACTGGCCAGCCGCGCCTACTTGGAGGGTTACTACATGAAGCCCAAGGTCGACTGGGCGCTCCTCGAAGAACACCACGAGGGCGTGATCGCCACCACCGGGTGCCTCGGTGGGCACGTCCTCCAGTCGATGATGAACTCGGGATTCGACGCCGCGGTGGAGAAGGCCGCTCGCCTGCAGGACATCTTCGGGCGAGACAACCTCTTCGTGGAACTGCAGGACCACGGGATTCCCGAGCAGAAGTGGACCAACCCCGAGCTGGTTCGCCTTGCCCGCAAGATCAAAGCGCCTCTGCTGGCCACGAACGATTCGCACTACACCCATCAAGCCGACCACGAGAGTCACGACGCGCTGCTCTGCGTGCAGACCGGCTCCTTGATGGCCGACACCGACCGCTTCAAGTTCCACGGCGATCAGCACTACTTCAAAGACGCTCGCGAGATGCGAGAGACCTTCGTGGAGGTGCCGGAGGCGTGCGACAACACGCTCTGGATCGCCGAACGGTGCAAGGTGGAGATCGAGTTCGGTAAACCGCAGCTCCCGAACTTCCCGTTGCCCGACGGGTTCACTGACGCCGCCGCCTACCTCGAACACCTCACCTTCGAGGGCGCTCGCGCTCGCTGGGGAGGCACGGTGCCCGATGCTGCGGTGGAGCGCCTGGCCTACGAGCTGAAGGTGATCGGCGACATGGGGTTCGCCTCGTACTTCCTGATCACCTGGGACCTCATCAAACATGCACGCGACGCCGACATCCGGGTGGGGCCGGGCCGAGGCTCGGCGGCGGGTTGCGCGGTCGCCTATTGCCTGCGCATCACCGACCTCGATCCGATCAAGTACGACCTCCTCTTCGAACGATTCCTCAACCCGAGTCGAGTCTCGATGCCCGACATCGACATGGACTTCGACTCCCGCTACCGGGACGAGATGATCCGGTATGCCGCCGAGCGTTACGGACGCGATCACGTGGCGCAGATCGTCACGTTCGGCACCATCAAAGCTCGCCAGGCGGTTCGTGACGCCGCACGCGTGTTGGGCTACGAGTACAACGTCGGCGACCGCATTGCCAAGGCCATGCCGCCGCTCGTGATGGGCCGCGACACGCCGCTCTACGCCTGCCTCGACGTGCACGAGAAGTACGAGGAAGGCTTCAAGATGGCGGCCGACCTCCGTCAGATGTACGAGCTCGATCCCGCCAGTAAACGGGTGATGGATGTGGCGAAGGGCCTCGAAGGGCTTCGCCGCCAGGACGGCATCCACGCTGCCGCCGTGGTGATCACGAAGGAACCACTCACGGAGTACCTGCCGATCCAACGCAAACCGGTGGCGGGATCGAACCCCGAGGATGCACCGGTCGTCACCCAGTACGAGATGGGCGGCGTGGAAAGCCTCGGCCTCCTGAAGATGGACTTCCTGGGCCTCCGAAATCTCGATGTCATCTCCGATGCGTTGGCGATGATCGAGCGCACGCAGGGCGTCACGGTCGACATCGACAACGTCGCCCTCGACGATCAGCCCACGTTCGAACTGCTCCGAAAGGGCGATTCGATCGGGGTGTTCCAGCTTGAAGGAGGGCCGATGCGAGCGCTCATGCGCTCGCTGGCGCCCACCGGTTTCGAGGACATCGCCGCCTTGGTCGCGCTCTATCGGCCTGGGCCGATGGGCGTGAACATGCACAACGACTACGCCGACCGGAAGAACGGCCGCAAACCAATCAACTACTTCCACCCCGAAGCAGAGGCTCTGCTCGGCGATACCTACGGGCTCATGATCTACCAAGAGTCGGTGATGCGGGTGTCGCAGAAGTTCGCCGGATTCTCCCTCGCCGACGCCGACAATCTTCGCAAAGCCTGCGGCAAGAAGGTTCGTGCGCTGATGGCCAAGGAGCGCACCAAGTTCGTGGAAGGCTGCGAATCCGCTGGGTACGGGGCCGCGCTGGGCACCGAGTTGTTCGACGTGATCGAGAACTTCGCCGACTACGCGTTCAACAAGTCGCACAGCTACGGCTATGGCCTGATCTCGTATCAAACGGCCTACTTGAAGGCCAACTATCCCACCGAGTACCTCGCCTGCCTGCTCACCTCCGTCAAGAGCAACCTGGAGAAGGCGGCGGTGTACCTCGCTGAGTGCAAGGTGATGGGCATCCCGGTGCTCGTCCCCGACGTGAACGTTTCGGAGATGGACTTCGCGGCGGTGCTGCGTTCCGAAGACGTGGGGACCAAAGCGCAGAAGGGTTCGATCACCTTCGGTCTCTCGGCCGTACGCAACGTGGGTGAAGGCCTCGTCGGTGCGATCATCGTGGAGCGCGATGCCAACGGCCCCTTCGCCGACTTCTACGACTTCTGCGAACGGGTCGACATCAATGTGCTGAACAAGCGCACGATCGAGTCGCTGATCAAGGCGGGCGGGTTCGACAGCTTCGATCACCCGCGCAAAGGCCTGCTCCTCGTCTACGAGCAGATCATCGATCGCATGATCGCCAAGCGGCGCAAGGAGGCGGAAGGGCAGTTCGATCTCTTCTCGATGATGGAAGGCGACGCCGGCTCTGGGAAAGCGAAAGACCCGTTCGACGATGCCCGCCTCGAGATCCCCGACACCGACTTCGACAAAAAGGTTCGCCTGGCGTTCGAGAAGGAGATGCTCGGCCTGTACGTCAGCTCCCACCCGCTGCAAGGGGCCGAAGGCATCCTCAAACGTCGAAGCGACTGCACGATCCTCGAGCTCGAAGGGGTGGAGGACGGCGCCTTGCGGTCCATCGGGGGACTGATCACCAACCTCAACCGCAAGTGGACACGCAAAGGCGACCTCATGGCGGTGTTCGAGCTCGAAGACCTCCAGTCCACGATTGAGTGCATGGTGTTCCCGAAGACGATGGCCAAGGTGGGCCACCTGCTCGAAGACGACACCGTCGTGATCGTGAAGGGCCGAGTGGATGGTCGTGAGGACCAGGTGAAGTTCATGGCCCAGGAGATCGAGGTGGTGACCGACCTCATCACCGACGGCGCCCCACCGCTACGGGTTGCGGTGCACCCCAACCGGGCCACCGAGCAGCTGCTCGGTGATCTCAAGACCCTGCTCACGGAACATCCGGGCGAGTCGCAGGTGTTCCTCCACATCGGGGATCGGCAGGTGCTCCGACTCCCGGATCACTTTGCCGTCGACGTGAGCAATGGCCTCGTCGCCGAGCTTCGTGTGCTCCTTGGTGCCAACGCCATCATCGCGTGATGCTTCTCCGATTCGACCACGTGCAGTTGGCGATGCCGGCGGGAGACGACGCAGAACGAAGGGCAGAATCGTTCTACGGCGGGGTACTTGGTCTCGCTCGCCTGCCCAAGCCCGACGCGCTCGCGGCTCGGGGTGGGTGCTGGTTCGGCAATCCCACCGTTGCCCTGCACCTCGGCGTGGAGGACCCGTTCCTGGCGGCGCGCAAAGCCCATCCGGCGTTGGTCGTCGACGACATCGACGGCTTGGCCTCCACGATCGAGGCCGCCGGCGGTGACGTGCGATGGAATCACGAGCTGCCCGACGTCCGCCGATTTCATACCGACGATCCGTTCGGCAATCGTTTGGAACTGATCGCGGGGCCGTGATCGGCTACACCTTCGTCATGCATCGCCCTCGTCTCGCATTCCTCCTCACACTCCCCGCCGTGGTGTTGTTGGCCACCGCTTGCCTACCTCCGTATGAAGGTCCGACCGGTGGACGCAAAGCCGTGATCCTCGGCGACTCGATCATCTTCGAGACGGGGTTTTCGGGCGCGCTAACCACCACGTTTCACGGTCGCAACTGGCAGACCTCCGCCGAAGCGGTGATCGGATCCTCCACGGGGAGCCACATGGGCTCCATCGTCAAGGCGCCGGGGATGCAGTCGGAGGTGGTGATCTTGAACCACGCCACCACCGACGTGAACGGCGTGCTCTTCGGAGCGATCGTTTCCAAGCCGGCGTTGCGTGAAAACGTGCGCGTTGCGCTGACCGCTGCGCTCGACACGCTCGCCGGCGTGCCCTGCGTCGTGGTGGTCACCGCCACGAACAATGCCATCACGCCTGGCTTCAACGCCGAAGCCAACCTCCACAACGCCATGCTGGTCGGTGCGGTGCAAGCGCACCCCAACGCCACCTGGCTCGACTGGGGCGCGTGGTCTGCGGGGCACCCGGAGTGGTTCCGGAGCGCCGATGGGGTGCACCTCACCGATGCCGGCACCCTGGCCCTGGCCAACATCATGGAGCAGACGGCGGCATCCTGCGGCGCGTGGTGAGGGGCCAACCGACGGCCATTCGGGTCTCGTGTGCCGCACAAAAGCCGCACCGAAACCAACCGTGAGCGGAGCAAGAAACCGGCCGCTGAACGCTCAAGTTGCACGAAGCGGACGGACCGAGTGAACTATCGGGACCATTCCGCGAGCAAAGGGGGGCCGAGGGACCACATGGCGATCACCGTCGAAACCAAGGACTGCACCCAGCTAGGCGATGCCGAGCTGGCTGAGATGGCCGACCTCAGCGCGGAAGGCCCCGCGAAATACGAGATCGGCGTGCTGTCGAAACAGGCCGAAGCATGGGTGCTCGTATCTGTCGCCCGTGAAGGCAACAAGCTGCGAGGGTTCTCGTTCTGCACTCTGGAGCGGATCGGGGGCACGCCGTGCATCCTGATCGGCTGCGCCACCGTGCAGCGAAACTCCAAACGAGACACGGTCCTCAAAGCAATCATGACCGACCAGTTCCGCCGGTCGGTGCTGGCCTTCCCCGACGAAGACGTCGTGGTCGGCACCCGCTTCGTGAGCGCGGCCGGCTACGAGGCCTACAAGTCCCTGCAGGACATCGTGCCTCGCCCAGGCCATCGAGAGACCGGCGAAGAACGGGCATGGGGCCGCCGTTTGGCCAAACGATTCGGTATCGAATCGTCGTCCTACGACGACCGTTCCTTCATCGCCGCCGGCGACAACAGCTACCCGCTCTCGCTTGATCACGATGCGCTCAAACCGGAGAAGGTCGACGCTGAGGTCGCGTCGCAGTTCTCGAAGGTGAACGCCAAGCGGGGCGATTCGCTCATCGCCTTCGGTTGGGCCATGGCCGAAGATCTCGCCAAACTCGGCGACTGAACTCGGGTAACGATGGACCACGCCCGTGTTGTGCGGGCTCGCCGAATGGTGCGTGCCTTCACCGCGGAGATCGTCACCCCTCATGAGATCGACGCGCTGGTCGACCTCGCTCGACGAGCCCCGTCGGCGGGGAACAGCCAAGGCGTTTCCTGGTTGGTGCTGACCGGCGCCCACGAGGTGCGCCAGTACTGGGATGTCACGCTTCCGGCCGGGCCGGATCGGGATCGTTTCCGATGGCAAGGCCTGCTTCATGCCCCGGCAATCGTGCTCCCGATCGTGAGCCCCGAGCGGTACCCCGAGCGCTACGCCGAACCCGACAAGGCGAGCACCGGATTGGGTGAGGGGATCACGGCCTGGCCAGTTCCCTATTGGTGGGTCGACGGGGGGATGGTGGTGCAGAACCTCCTCCTGGCCGTGGTGGAGGCAGGCCTTGGGGGATGTTTCTTCGGCTTGTTCCATCACGAGACCGCGGTGTGCGCACGGTTCGGGATTCCGGAAGGCCAACGCATTCTCGGCGCCGTGGCCATCGGCCATCCCGACCCCGAGTCCGACGGTGTTGGACGTTCGTCGGACCGTCGCCGTCCGTCGCTCCACGATGTGGTGCACCACGGCGAGTGGTGATCGGCCGGCAGTGCTCGTCGGTGGGTGTCAGGCTGACGTGAGTCGCTCGGTGAGGGCCGCGGTGGTGTCGGCTGGGAGGTCACAAACGAATCCTCGACACACGTATGCCCGGCCGTCTTCGTCCTGCTCCTCCCGCCCGGCCCACAGGGGCGAGGGGTAACGTTCGCCCCAGGCCAGGACCACGGTGGGCCGGTAGGACCGTTGGACCAGTTCCACGAGGTCGGGTCGGTGGCCGGTGATCACGACCTCCGTAAGCCCCGTGAGGGCGAGATCCAAAGCGCCGAGGAGGTGCCCGAACGCCAAGGCGTGGCGCCCTGCCATCGGGCCGAGCAGTCGCAGGATGGCGAGAGCATGGTCGGTGTAGCGGACTTCTCCGGTGAGGGCACCCAGTCGAAGCAGGGAGAACGCGGCGAGGCTGTTGGCCGAAGGCGTGGCGTTGTCCATGATGTCTTTGGGTCGGGTGACGAGCGCTTCGGCGTCGGATCCCGTGGTGAAGACCCCGCCCTGGTCGTGGTCCCAGAAAAGGTGGAGCAGGGCATCGGCGGTGCGGCGTGCCTCGTCGATCCAACGAGCCTCGCCAGTGAGCTCAGCCAGTCGGGTGAACGCGTCGACGAGGGCAGCGTGGTCGGCGGCATAGGCCAGGTGTTGGGCGCGACCGGCCCCGGCTTCCAACGGAGAGGTTCTCGGCCCCTGCCAGGATCGCAGCCAACGCCCCTCCGAGGTGCGGAGGTGCCGGCACAGGAACTCGCCGTTGCGCACCGCTGCGGCGTGCCACGCCGGGTCACCGGTGGCCGACGCTGCTTCGGCCAGGGCGGCCAGCATGAGGGCGTTCCATTCGAGCAACACCTTGTCGTCGAGCCCTGGCCGCACCCGCAGGTTCCGCACGTTCAGGAGCGCACCTCGTGCCCGTTCCACGACCGCGGGGCGTTCGAGTGACGGCCAGATCTGCGTGCCGGCGGTTGCGGGGGTGCCACCATCGACCGGGAGTCGGCGCAGGATGTTGTGGTGCTCCCAGTTGCCCACCGACGTGACGTCGTACCACGCGGCGACCTGATCGATCTCGGCTGCGGTGAGGCCCGCGCGTTGGAGCACCTCGGCGACCTCTGCTTGGTCCCACACGTAGAACTTGCCCTCGACGCCTTCCGAGTCGGCGTCTTCGGCCGAGAAGAAACCACCATCGGGATGGGTGAGGTCGTGGAGCACGTAGCCGACGGTCTCGTTCAGCACCTGGCGGAAATCGGCGTCGCCGCGGCGTTGCCAAGCATGGGTGAACGCCCGCACCAGGAGGGCGTTGTCGTAGAGCATCTTCTCGAAGTGGGGGGCCAGCCACTCCTCATCCGTGGAATATCGGGCGAAGCCGCCGGCGAGATGGTCGTAGATGCCGCCCGATGCCATGGCGCGCAGGCTCACCTCCGCCATCGTCTCCGCTCCGTTGTCGGCTTCTGACCGGGTTTGGGTCTGGGTGCCCGACGACGCCGCGCCCGCAGGTGCGGGCGATCGGGCGAGATGGCGCAAGAGTGCGTCGATGCCCATGGCTTGGGGGAACTTCGGGGCGGACCCGAAGCCACCCCAGCGAGGGTCGAAGGCCCGCCGGAATGCCAACAGGCTTTCATCGAACACCGCCGCCGATGGCAGGTGCTCCGCCGCCTCGAGATCATTCGATCTTCCAATCGATGCGGTGAGCTCCGTGGCTTGTTGTTCGAGGTCGTCGCGCCGGGTGGACCACACCTCGTCGATGCGCGCGAGCAGTTCCGGAAAGCTCATCATCCCCCGGCCGGGGCGATTCGGGAAATAGGTGCCGCCGAAGAAGGGCTTGCCCTCGGGGGTGAGGAACACGGTCATCGGCCAACCGCCATGACCGCTCATGGCTTGCACGGCCTCCATGTAAATGGCATCGACGTCGGGCCGTTCCTCCCGGTCGACCTTCACGTTCACGTAGAGGTCGTTCATCACGGCGGCGATGTCGTGGTCCTCGAACGATTCGTGGGCCATCACGTGGCACCAGTGGCAGGCCGAATAGCCGACCGAGAGCAGGATCGGGCGATCCCGACGGCGGGACTCGGCGAACGCCTCGTCCCCCCAGGGAAACCAATCCACCGGGTTGTCGGCGTGCTGGCGCAGATAAGGGCTGGTCTCGTGAACGAGGCGGTTGGCCATGCGGCGAGGCTACCGGTGGGTTGCGCCGCTTCTCCGTACTCGGCTGTTTCCCTACTCGGCTGCTTCCTTGGCGGTGAGCAGCTTCTGGGATGCCACGCTGAGGGTGGAGTCGGCCAGCACGTGGCTTCCGACGATGGTGGTGCTCACGATCACCACGGACATGAACCGCCCCTGCCGGACGAGCACAAGCGTGAGCTCCACGTTCTGGGCGGCGCCGGACTGGGAGATGATGAAGCCGACGGTGTCGTCGGCCGACGTCGGCCGGTCGAAGACCGTGACGCTGTAGGCGATGTTGGCCTGCTTGGAGGTGATGTCCTTGGCGAGGCACTCCTGGACTCCGGGATCGGCGTAGGTGGCGGCGTAGTCGGCCGCATCCTCCTCCGAGCGCGCCGC
>Ga0105048_10015988_pt1 | contig 11618 bp, 9 predicted proteins | sample MAT05_FD_78382 | JGI IMG/M metagenome (GOLD analysis project Ga0105048, IMG submission 78382) | Freshwater microbial communities from Lake Fryxell liftoff mats and glacier meltwater in Antarctica - MAT-05 | ecosystem: Environmental > Aquatic > Freshwater > Ice > Liftoff microbial mat | place...
CGGATGCGCCACTCGACGGACGTCGCGGGCAGCGAATCGGTTTCGACGGCCCAACTGGAATTCGAAGAAGACGAGCGCGAAACGGTCGAGTCCCAAACCAAGCGGCGGGCCGCTCCGGTCGCTCCGGTACAGGTCGAGCCGAGCGCCGACGACCGAGCCTTGGCCGGGCACGCCCGAGAAGCCGCCGAGGCTTGCGTGGAGTTGGGCAAACCCATTCCCCCGCGCCCCGAACAATTCGTGAGTGTGATGTTGGCAAAATGGGGCTTGGCGCCGTCCGAAATTCCCGCGGGCGAATTCATGCGGTACTTGCGGAAGCTCGGCTTCGACGACAATCCGGCGAGCCCACCCGATCCGCAGGCTTCGCCCGTGGGTTCAACCAGATTCACTGCGGATCGGGCCAGCGTCGCGCCGGTTTTTGCTTCGGCAGGTTCCTAACCCCCAAAGAATGTGGTTGCACACTCCGACTTCACTCATTCCGCAACATCCGCCGTTTTTCTTCAGTCCGGACACTGGCGCAACCGATACAGATTGCACGACTCTGCGCGGATCTCCGCGCCGTCGCTCGGGGAATGCAGATGAACGTCACCGCTTTGGCCCTGCTCGGACTGGCGACCACGATCGGTCAACCGGCTCTGCCGGACGCCCAAGATTTTCAGGTGACGAAAGTCCGCACGCACAAACTCGGCGTGAACTACAAACCCGAGCGGAAGAAAGACATCCAAGAAGCCCGGCTGTTCGTGTCCCGCGATCAGGGCCAGACTTGGGAAATGGTGCAAACGATTCTGCCGACCCAAGACGAATTCACCTTCAGCGCCAAAGCCGACGGGCTTTATTACATCAGCATGCAGCTCGTGTTCCTGAAAGGCCCGGCCGAACCGGTCGATGTCAGCCGGGTGCCGCCGGCTCAGAAGTTGGTCATCGATTCGACGAACCCGATCGTCAAAGTGACCTCGGCCGCACGCAGCGGGGACGAAATCGCGGCGGAGTGGACGATCGACGACAAATTCCCCAACGACGCCAGCACGAAACTCTTCTACCGGGCGCTCGCCGGCACCGAAGCCGACTGGCAAGCGGCGCCGGACGGCAGCGTCTCGAAGCGCAGTGCGAAGTTCAAGTCGCTGGTGTCGGGGCCGGTGGTCGTGCAGATCGTGACGCAAGACTTGGCCGGGAACGTCGGCCGGGCGAATAAGGAAGTGAACGACGGTGGTACGGGTGTGAATATGAGCACTCCGCCGGTGACGCCGAACCCGATTGTGCCGGTGGCGAAGGCGGGCGAGCCGCTGCCGCCGCCATCGCTAGCCGGCATCGGCGAGCCGACGACGCCATCGATCATCGTACCGATGCAAACCGAGCCGGTGTACAATCCGGCGCCGATGCCGATTCAACCGATTCAGCCCGATGCTCCGAAGCCGATCGCGATGGGTTCGGGTACGACGCCGATCGCCGTGCCGACGACAACGTTCACACCCGCACCGGCGACCCCGGAAGCGACGACCGCGGCGCTGACGAAGTCGCCGAAGTTCGACCTGAATTACCAGCTCGAAGGCGGACCTTCGGGGATTTCCAAAGTGGACCTCTACGTGAGCCGCGACGACGGCCGGACGTGGATTCGCTGGAGCACGCACGCCGGTACGGAGAACCCGCTGCGAGTCGTGCTCGACACGAAGTTCAACCAAGAAATCGAAGGGGAATACGGACTGAAGCTCGTGCCCGTGAGCGGCGCCGGCCTCAGCGACGCGGCGCCGGGTGCCGGCACCGCCCCGGAGTTGCGGGTGCAAGTCGATACGACCGCGCCGATGATCAAAGTCTTCCAGCCGACGGCCGATCCGGCCAATCGGCAAGCGCTCGTGCTGCATTGGGAAGCGACCGACAAGAATTTCGGCAAAGAACCGTTGGGGATCGAATATTCGGAGCACCCGAATGGGCCGTGGAAATCGGTCGCCGCGGGAAACGACGCCGTGGTACCGGTCGCCGGTGGGGGTATCAACGCGGTCATCCGCATGGCGAACACGGGGAATTATTCGTGGGTGCCGCCGGCGACGCTGGCCCAACCCAAAGTCTACCTGCGCTTCACGGCCTGGGATTTGGCTGGGAACAAGAGCGAAGTGACGACGCCGAGCCCGATCTTGGTCGATCTCACGAAGCCGAAAGTGAAGAACCTGACGATCTCACCGAGCGCGATTCGGTGAGACCTTCCGGCTGACGAGCCACCGGGCTTGCCCCGGTGGGTGATACACAACACCCCCGGGACGAGCCCGGGGGCTCGTGTGGTTGAAGATTATTGACGAGCCACCGGGCTTGTCCCGGTGGTGCCGAGTATCTCGCACCCGGACGAGCCCGGTGGCTCGTGGACACACAATCCGTCCCAAGGGCGTCGCTCACCCCCAGGTCACCAATCCCGGCTCGAGCGCATTTGGCAGGTTCGGGTGCTTCGGCAACACGCGGACGCTGAAGCCGAATTGCCCGCTGGAGGTACAAGGGACGGTGCCGCTGAACAGCACCGAGCGGTTGGAATCGGGCGGAGACGAGGATTGCAACGAGGCCGTCTTCGGCTCGCCGATCTCGCCTTTGTTGTCCACGATGCCGTAGTAGAGTTGCACGTCGACTTCGTCCGGTTTGATGGCCCCGAGGGACACCTTCACCTGCACGGGGAAGTCTTTGCCGACCCAGAGCGTCTGCCCGGTCGGGGCTTCGACGGTTTCGATGCGCACGTCGTTCCAAGCTCCGCCGACGCGCTTGCGCCAATTGGCGAGTTCCAAGGCCGGGGCGAGTTGGTCGACCGTGAGCTTGGCCTCGCGGCTGTAGGCCGGGAGGTAGCAGCGTTCGAGGTACTCTTGCACCATGCGGTTGGTGTTGAACTCGGGGACGAGCGTCGAGATCGCCCGCTTCATCCGGCGGATCCACTCGCGTGGCAGCCCGTCGGCGCCGCGGTTGTAGAATGTCGGGGCGATGTCGCGCTCGAGCAGTTCGTACAGCAACCGGCTTTCGACTTCGTCTTGGTACTTGAGGTCGGAGTATTCCTCGCCGCCGCCGATGGCCCAGCCGTTGTCGTTGGTGCAACCCTCGACCCACCAGCCGTCGAGGATCGACAAGTTCAACCCGCCGTTGGGGGCGATCTTCATACCGCTGGTGCCCGATGCTTCGAGCGGCCGGCGCGGGTTGTTCAGCCAGACGTCGACGCCGTGGACCATGTGGCGGGCGACGTTCATGTCGTAGTCTTCGATGAAGACGACGCGCTTGCGGAACTCCGGGATGCGGGCGTTCTGCACGACGCGGGCGATCAGTTCCTTGCCGCCTTGATCCTTCGGGTGAGCCTTGCCGGCGAAGATGAACTGCACCGGCCGCTGGGTGTTGTTGACGATGGCCGCGAGGCGGGCAGCATCGCGGAAGACGAGATCGCCGCGCTTGTACGTGGCGAAGCGGCGGGCGAAGCCGATGGTCAGCGCTTCGGGGTCGAGGACTTCATCCGCGGCGGCGATTTCCGAATGCGGTGCCCCGCGGCGGGTCAGTTGCATCTTCAACCGCGAGCGGGCAAAGGCGATCAGCCGCGTCCGGCATTTCTCGTGCGTCCGCCAGAGTTCGCTGTCGGGCACCGGGTCGATCTTCGACCAGACCGCGTGATCCGTCGGCTTGGCTTCCCACTCGATGTGCAGGTAGCGTTCGAGCAATTGGCCCATCTCCGGGGCGAGCCAGCTCTGCGTGTGCACGCCGTTGGTGATCGACGTGATCGGCACTTCGACGCTGGCGATCGTCGGCCAGATGGCATTCCACATCTTGCGCGACACGGAGCCGTGGAGCTTGCTGACGCCGTTGCTGGAGTTCGACATTTTGATGGCGAGCACCGTCATGCCGAACGGTTCGCCTTCGTCTTCGGTGTTCTGCCGGCCGAGGTTGAAGAAACCTTTGCGGTCGAGCCCCAGCTGCCGGTAGTAGTCGGTGAAGTATTGCTCCATCATCGCGGGCGGGAAGACGTCGTTCCCGGCGGGCACCGGCGTGTGCGTCGTGAAGACCGTGCCGGCCTTCACCGCTTCGGACGCCGTGGCGAAGTCGATGGCTTTTTCTTCGATCAACTGGCGGACGCGCTCGAGGCTGCTGAACGCGGCGTGCCCCTCGTTCATATGGCAGACCGACGGCTCTTTGCCGAGCGCCCGGAGCGCCCGCATACCGCCGATGCCAAGGACGATCTCTTGCATCATCCGCATGTTTTGGTCGCCGCCGTAAAGCTGCGACGTGATGCCCCGATCTTCCGCGCGGTTCTGCGGGATGTTGGCGTCGAGCAAATACAGCGGCACCCGGCCGACTTGGATGCGCCAGATTTTCAGGAATACATCCCGGCCCGGCAGGGTCACGCTCACGAGGATCGGCGTCTCGTCCGGGTTCAGTTCCGCGATGAGTGGCAGGCTGAAGAAGTCGTTCTCCGGGTAGCGTTCTTGTTGCCAGCCGTCGGCGTTGAGGTACTGCCGGAAGTAGCCTTCGCGGTACATCATGCTGACGCCGACGAGCGGCAGGCCGAGGTCGCTGGCCGACTTCAAATGATCCCCGGCGAGGACGCCGAGGCCGCCGGAGTAGACCGGCACACTCTCGTGGATGCCGAACTCCATCGAGAAGTAGGCGACCTTCAATTTCGTTTCGGTCGGGTAGGTTTCTTGGAACCACGTTTTGGCTCCGAGGTAGTGCTTCATGCCCGCTTCGACGCGGTCGAGGTGGGCGAGGAAACTGGCGTCTTTTTCCAGCTCTTCGAGCCGGGCTTGATCGATGGCGTAGCCCAAACGAACGGGGCTGTGGTCGAGGTCTTCGAACTGCTTCGGGGCGATCTTGCTGAACAAAGCCACGGCGTCGGCGTTCCAGCACCACCAGAGGTTGTAAGCGAGGGTCTGAAGGGCCTTCAGGCGATCCGGGATCGAAGGCAACACGGTGTAGGTGCGAACGGTGCGAGCCATGGAGTGCCCTTTGGATGCGACGAATGGAACCGCAAATAACTTAGGAAAAACAGTTCGCCGTTTGTAGGACGCGCCACCGACCTGTGTGAACCGCTGCGTCTTACTCTTGCACGCGGAGTACCTTCACTCCCCATCCGCAATCGCCCGCAATTCCAACGGCGTCCCTTTGCTCGGGTCGGCGACGCGGATCGATACCTTACCTTCCAACACCCGCTGCAATCGCGGGAAGATGAATTCCCGCCGCCAGCCCTTGGCGAAGGGGGAATCCTCCGGCGCTTCCGCACCGGGGGCATAGGCCCGGATGACATCTTTGATGTGATACTGCGAGCAGACCAGCGATTGGGCCAAGTTCAATTCTTCGCACAATTCGCCGAGGACGAGCGACAAAATTGCCGTGAGCGTCGGCATCTGTGGCGGCTCGTGCGGTTGTGTCTGCACTTCTGGGCACTCCGCGAGAGGCCGACCCCGGCCGCGCCGCACGGCCGCCAAGATGTTGGCGAACTCGCTCTTGGGTAGGCCGCGGATTTGCAAGAAATCCTCGGGCGACCGCGCCCCGGCCCGTGCGGCTTCGACCAAGACATCGTCCCGCAGGACGGTACGAACCGGGCGGTTCTGCCGCTCTGCGGTGCGCTCGCGCCAGCCGTAGAGTTCTTGAAGCAGGGCCAGTTCCCGCTCGCCGAGGGAACCGATCCCCTTCAGCTTGCGCCAGCGTTCGACCGTCGGGTCGTTTCCCACCGCCCAGTGGAGGAACGTCGCGAATTCTTCCTGGGCCCAGGCCAGCCGTTCGAGCTTCTTCAGCCGCTTCACGATGCGTTCGTACGCCGGGATGAGGTAGCGCACGTCGTCGTAGGCGTAGCGCATCTGCGATACCGTCAGCGGCCGGCGCCGCCAATCCGTCAGTGTGTCCGACTTGTTCAATCGGACGCCGAGGATCTCTTGGACCAGCCCGGCGTAGCTGATGGGATAGGTCGAACCGATGAGGCCGATGGCGATCTGGGTATCGAAGATCGACGCGGGCGGCTTCCCCGAGAAAAACTGGCACATCCGCACTTCTTCGCGGCCGGCGTGCGCGATCACCGTCCGGGCCGGGTCGTGCATCAGCTTCCAAAATTCCTCGACCGGCCCGCAGTGGTACGGGTCGATGACGAACAGCCGCTCGACCGTGGAAATCTGTACGAGGCAGAGCTCCGGGCGGAAGGTCTCTTCGCCGACGAATTCGGTATCGAAGCCGAGGAGATCGACGGTGCGGAGGTGCGCGACGCACTCGGCCAATCGGGCGGGGTCGTCGACGAAGGTTTCCGGCAGGGCATCGGGGCGGAACGAACGGCGGGCCATAAAAGGGGTCACAATCCATCGGAAGGGAAAGCCGAACGCGGCACTCCTAGAATAGCGGAATTGATTCCGATGGGAGGTTTCCGCCGTGGAAGCGACCGACGCGCTGATCCTCGATCAATTTTTGAACTGCAAAGTCGTCATCGACTTCCGGGCGGAGTACGTCTGCTTGGGCACGCTCAAGAGCATCGGCGAGCACTTCCTCGAACTCAAAAACGCGGACTTGCACGACCTCCGCGATACGGATACGAGCCGGGAGAACTACATCGCGGCGTGCGTCATCACCGGCATCAAACGGAACCGCAAGCGGCTTTTGATCACCCGCACCGAAATCGTCGCCATCGCCGACTTCGACGACATCGTGGAGCAATGAGCTTGGAACCCGATCTGCAAAACCTATGCGAAAACTTGGCAAATCAGGCCCAAGCCGCGAGCCGCACGCTCGCCGCGATTACGACTGCCCAGAAGAACGAGTGGCTACTCGCTGCCGCCGAGGCCATCGAAGCGCAGTGCGACTCCATCCGCGCGGCCAATGACAGCGACGTGTCAGCGGCTCGGCTCACCGACATGACCACCGCGAACCTCGACCGGCTGACGCTGACGCCGGCCCGGATTCGGGCGATGGCCGAGGGGCTTCGCCAAGTCGCGGCGCTGCCCGACCCCGTCGGTGAAATTCGCGAAGACGCCGTGCGACCCAACGGCCTGCGAGTCCAGAAAATCGGCGTGCCCCTCGGCGTCATTTTCTTCCTTTACGAATCCCGGCCGAACGTCACCATCGACGCGGCGGGTCTGTGCGCGAAGGCCGGCAACGCCGTGATCCTGCGAGGCGGGAAAGAAGCCGTCCATACGAACCGGGCCCTGCACGCGATTCTGGAGCGCGAGTTGGTGAACGCCGGCTTGCCCGCCGAAGCGGTGCAACTGGTGCCGACCCTCGACCGCGCCGCCGTCGGGTTGCTCCTGAAAATGCACGAGCGGATCGATCTCGTCATCCCGCGCGGCGGGGAGAGCCTGATCCGCCGCGTCGCGGCCGAGGCGAGCATGCCGGTGCTGAAGCATTATCAAGGCAACTGCCATGTTTACGTGGATGAACACGCCGACTTGGCCATGGCCGAACGGATCATTCTCAATGGCAAATGCCAACGCCCCGGCGTCTGCAATGCCACCGAAAGCCTGCTGGTTCACGCGGCGATCGCCGGGGAATTCTTGCCGAGACTCGGTAATAGCCTGCGAGAAGCCGGGGTCGAAGTGCGGGGTTGTCCGCGGACGGCCGAGTGGATTTCCGAAGCGAAGCCCGCGACAGATGCCGACTACGCCGCCGAATTTCTCGACTTGATTCTCTCGGTGAAGGTGGTTACTGGGCTATCCGAAGCGCTGGAGCATATCCGGCGCTTCAGCTCGAAGCACACGGATGCCATCGTCACGGGAGACCCGGGGACGGCCCGCGAATTCGCGGCGAAGGTCGATTCGGCCGCGGTGGTGGTGAACGCGAGCACGCGCTTCAACGACGGCTTCGAAATCGGCCTCGGCGCCGAGATCGGCATCAGCACCGATAAGTTCCACGCCCGCGGCCCCTGCGGCCTGCGCGAACTCACGTCGTACAAGTACATCCTCACCGGGAACGGGCAGATCCGAGTATGATGCGAATGATTCTGATCGCCGGCGTTGTTCTCGTCGCCGTGTCGTCGGGTTGTTCTTGGACGAAGAAGCCGATGAGCCAAGATCCGCTCGTGCAGAAGAAGCGGGCTATTCCGGGCGACATGCGGGCGATGCCAAAAGTCTGCGAGACCGATCACCCCTGCCCGCCGGGGCCACCGACCGATGAACTTGCGAAATGACTCACCCCGCCAGCGTCGTGTATTCGCCGAGCTTGCGGAACTTCTCGTAGCGGGCTCGTAGCAATTCGTCCGTCGGTGTGCCGGTCAGTTCCCGCAGCGTTCGCACCAAGTACGTCCGCAGTGTGTTGGCCATTTCGCGCGGGTTGCGGTGCGCGCCGCCGATCGGTTCGGCGAGGACATCGTCCACGACACCGAATTTTTTGAGGTCGGTCGAAGTCAGTTTCAAGGCGTCGGCCGCGCGGGGTTTAGTCTCGTCGTTGGCAATCTTCCACAAAATGCCGGCGCACCCCTCGGGGCTGATGACCGAGTAGTACGCGTGTTGCAGCATGCTGACGCGGTCGCCGATGCCGATGCCGAGGGCCCCGCCGGAGCCGCCTTCGCCAATGACAACGCAAATGATCGGCGTCGGCAGCACGGTCATTTCCAAGATGCTCGTGGCGATGAGTTGCGATTGCCCGCGTTCCTCTGCCCCGATTCCGGGATAGGCCCCGGGCGTGTCGATGAAGCAGATTACCGGCAGTTTGTACTTCGCCGCGATCTTCATCTTGCCTTGGGCCTTGCGGTAACCCTCCGGATGCGTGCAGCCGTAGAAGCACTCCTGCCGCTCCTTTAAGGTCCGCCCTTTCTGGTGGCCGATGAACAAGACGCGCTGGCCGTCGATCCGGGCAAAGCCGGTGCGGAGGGCGCGGTCGTCGCCGAAGGCGCGGTCGCCGTGGAGTTCGACGAATTCTTCGAAGACGAGATCGAGGTAGTCGAGCGTCTGCGGCCGGGCCGGGTGCCGGGAAACGAGAACCGTTTCCCACGGCGTGAGGCTGGCATACTTGGCCTTCTTCAGCGCGAGTACTTCTTTGCGCACGCGTTTCACGTCGTCGCTGTCAACGGCGGAACCTTCGAGCTTCGCCAGTTCGACCTCGAGGGCATGGATATCGTTTTCGAACGGCAGCGGAACGGGGATCATCGAACACTCCGAATCGGACAGCGGCGAACCGATCGACTACATCCCGTGGTTGTCTTCATCCGGGTCCTGCCGGGACTTAAAGACGCTCTTGATCTTGCGCAGATCCATCATCGTTTCGAGCAGGTTTTTGTAGCGATCGTCCGGTTTCTTCGCCAACATCTTCACGAGGATCGCGTTGAATTCATCGGTGACATCGGGGTTGTACACCGATGGCGGGCTCGCTTTTTCGGTCAGGTGCTTGCGGAACAAATCCGACACGCTGTTGCCGCGGAAGGGCGGGCGGAAGGTCACGACTTCGTACATGGTGCAACCGAAGCTGTAGACGTCCGAACGCGCGTCGAGCAGTTCGCATTTGATCTGCTCCGGCGACATGTAGCTGGCGGTGCCCTCGGGTTGGCTGCGCTTGCGGAAAAGCCGGGCCAAGAAGCCGCTGCTGACCCGTTTAGAAATCGCGAAGTCGATGATCTTGGTGTCGCCGAGCGCGTTCACCAAGATGTTGTCCGGCTTCACGTCGCAGTGGACGTAGTTCGACGAATTCATGTACGCCAAGCCGGTGCCGGCCTGTTTGAAAATCTTCCGGGCGTGTTCCTTCAAGAATTCCTTGTCGCGCGGATCTTTCGATTGCAGACGTTTGCGGATGCTCCCGGACGGAAAAAACTCCATCACGAAGTGCGGCGTCTCCATACTCCGGCTGACCCGGACGATATTGATGACGTTGGCGTGCCGCAGTTTGCTGCCGATCTCGGCCTCGTTGAAGAGGGGATTTCGGTGCGATTTGCTGTCCGAGAATTCGGGCAGCAGGATCTTCATGGCGAAGTGCCGGTTGCTCGTCGGCTCGACGACTTCGAAGACCTGCGACGTCTGTCCGGTTTGGAGCAGCGAGCGGATTTTGTAGCCGCCGATGGTGGCGCCGATGTCGGCCATGGTTGAACCCGTTTTCGTGAATGATCCATTCCAGCTCCGCGCCGTTGCGGCGAAGGACCAACGGACGGTCACCAATACTTCTCGAAGTGGATATTCCCTTCGATTTTCAGCATCGGGTTATCGGCGCGGAAGCCCTTCGCCTCCAGAATTTCGATGACGCCCGGCGGCTGCGGGTACTCCCACAAACCGGTCTCTTTGCTCTTCGCGGGGATGCCGATCATCTTCGGATTGCCGCAGAGGAAGACATGCGTGTTCGTCGGATCGAGGCCGGTGGCGCCGAGTTCCTTCAAATGCGTGTCGAGTTCCCCACTGGAAATCAAATCTTGGATGTAGACCTTCCCGGTCATGCTCGCTTCGCGGGTCGTCAGCGGCAAGTAGCGGTACTGCGGATAGAGCTTCATCAAGCGATTTTGGGTCTCGAGATAGCCGAGATCCTTACGGTAGCGTACGCAACAAGCCGCGAGGATTTTCCCGGTATGGCCGGTGCGGAGCAAATCGGCGAGCATCGAATTGTGCGGCGCTTCGCCGGTGCCGGTGGACAGCAGCACGACGTTGTCTCCCGGCTTCACCGGTTCGAGGGTGAAGTGCCCGGCGATCTTTTCGCCGAGGGCGATACGATCCCCCTTCTGGAGATTGAACAAACGCGGCGTGAACGCCGGCACTCGCCCGTCCGGGTTCTCGCGCACCAAGACGATGTAGAACTCGACCCAGTCGTCGTCGGCCGGATCGCGGATCGCATCGCCCTCGCGGAAGACGGAACTGCTGATGGAATAGGACCGCCGGACGAGTTTGAGTTGATCGTCGACCGAGAGCGATTCCGGCTGACAGCCTTCGGCGCGCATTTCGAAATTGGCTAAGCCGAGGGTGCAGTATTGCCCCGCGAGGTACAACGCCCGCGGCGCGTCGGGCTTCACGCGCAACACGAGGAGATCGGCGTGACGTTGCTCGAGGTGGACGACGGTGGCATTGTAGCGCTTGGCCCGGAATTCGAGGATTTGCTCTTCGGTGAGACTCATCGTGTGCGGCCCCGAAACGCAAAACCCCCGCGACTACCGCAGGGGTTCGTAGCCCACCTAGTTTAGGCCGGGAAGGGGATTTCTGCCAGTGTTACTTCTTCGCGGCGAACAGGGCGTCGATCTCGGCATCTTCGATCTTCTCGACGCCACTGTCGGCGTCGATGATGAGGGCCGTGCCGCTCGGGGCTATCCAGACCATGTGGTTGCCCACGCGGAAGACGTCCTTCAAAGTCGGTTGCTTTTCGAGAAGGCGGAAGTACGCCGCGCTTTGGGCTTTCACCGTCAGCGTCTTCGTCTTGTCGTTGAATTGATCATCGACCCAGACGCCGCCGAATTCGACGCAGTTGCGGCCGAGAATCTGCTTGTTCGCGGTCTGCGTCAAACGCTCTTGGTTCCGCAGGTTGTTCGAGGCTTGTGCCAAGTCGACGCCGAGCCGGCCGATTTGGTTTTGGCGGAGTTTGTCGCCCTTGTAGTTGTTGTTGGCGTCTTGTTGGAACTTGGCTTCGTCTTTGGCTCGGTTCAATGCATCGGCATACGCACCTTTGCGTTGATCCACCGTCATCTTCTCGAGTTGTTCGTTCAAGACGCGATCTTGCACCACCCCGCGGCCGCC
>Ga0105048_10015992_pt1 | contig 11615 bp, 3 predicted proteins | sample MAT05_FD_78382 | JGI IMG/M metagenome (GOLD analysis project Ga0105048, IMG submission 78382) | Freshwater microbial communities from Lake Fryxell liftoff mats and glacier meltwater in Antarctica - MAT-05 | ecosystem: Environmental > Aquatic > Freshwater > Ice > Liftoff microbial mat | place...
CGGTGCGTTCCGATGACGACATCAATCGCGCCTTCTTTCAAGCGGGCGATGATGCGATTCTGTTCGGCAGCGGTGCGAAATCGGGACAGCATTTCCACAGTGACCGGAAACTCCGCCATCCGCTGACTGAAGGTACGGAAATGCTGTTCAGCCAGCACGGTCGTGGGGACGAGCACGGCGACCTGACGACCACTGTCGACGGCTTTGAAAACCGCCCGCATGGCGACTTCTGTTTTACCGAAACCCACATCGCCGCAGATCAGACGGTCCATGGGCTTCGGTTGCTCCATATCCTGCTTGAGATCCGCGATGGCAGAGACCTGATCGACGGTTTCCGTAAATGGAAATGCCTTATCAAATTCCACCTGCAGGTGCGTATCCGGCGGACATTGCAGGCCTGGCCGCGATGCACGCTCCGCCTGCAGTCTCAGCATATCGGTGGCCATGTCGGAAACGGCTTCGGCGACCTGATCCTTTTTCTTCAGCCACGACGTGCCGCCGTACTTTGTGAGTTCGGGGGATGTCTTCGCCGGGCCGATGTATTTCTGGACGAGATGAATGAGTGACACCGGCACGTAAACGATCACGCTGTCGCGGAATTCCAGCAGCATGTGTTCTTCCTGCTGGCCGCTGTTTTCGACCTTTGCCATGCCGCGATACTTTGCGATCCCGTGCGCCACATGCACGACCAGATCGCCGTCCCGCAGGTCAAGGAAGCTGTCGATCGCTCTCGAGTCAGTCCGTTTTTTGCGAGTCGTCGCGCGAGTTGCTGCACGGGAAAAGAGTTCGTTGTCACTGATCACGATCAGAGCATGATCAATCAACCGAAACCCGCGTCGCAGGCGACCGGTGGTCAGTCGAATCCGGGATGTCAGGCCGGTGTTGTGCGAGGTGTCCGTCTCTTTGATCAGTTCACGCAGTCGTTCGTGCTCGCCTTCGTTGTGACAGCAGAGCAAAACGTGATCGTCCGGTCCGAGCAGTTCAGACAGCTCGACAAGTGCATCGCGGCGACTGCCGGAGAGGCGTTCTATCGGTTCAATACTCAGGTGACAGGCCGTTTCATAACTGTCGGCACCGAGAGCATCGATCGTGACGGAAGGGAACTCAGTCAGTCGGGCCATCGTGGCATCGACGCTGTAAAGGCCGACCGGGCTTGAAAGCCGTTGCAGGTACATGCGGCCTTCACTGATGGATTGTTGCAGATCGTTGAGTACAACGATTGTCGTGGACGGCAGCGAATCGATCAGGCTCTCTGTCGGGCCGGCGAAAACTGGCGAAGGCGTGTCGGGCGCACCCGAACGCGCTGCCGCGTTTTTCGTTGTATTGGACCGGGGGGCTGACGCCGCCCCGCTCGCCAAAGTTCCAGTCGGAGTTGTGGCCGTCAGTGAGATGCTCTTCAGGTCTTCCAGTCGCCGCTGACTTTCGACGTTGAAGGAACGGATCGATTCAATTTCATCGCCAAACAGCTCGATCCGTATGGCGTCGGGTTCGGACGCCGGAAAAATGTCCAGGATGCCGCCGTGAATACAGAATTCACCAGGAAGTTCAACGGCTGTGACTCTTTCAAATCCGCGCGCGATCAGCCATTCGATCAATCCATCCAGCGGCAGCTCGTCCCCGACGGAGATTGTGCGTGTCGCGGCCTTAATGGCGTCACGAGCGGGCACCGGCTGCAGGAGGGCCGGGACACAGGTCACCACCAGCGCGGGCGTTCGATCGAGCTGATTCAGTCGACGAACGACGGCAAGGCGGGCAGCGTAGACGGCGTCGCCGGCATCAATGGCGTCCGGCAGACTTTCCCATGCCGGGAACAGCAGCACTGGCGACTTCGTGAGGTCCGACAATTCGTCGATGAATTCTTCTGCGTCGCGAATCGTGGGCAGCACTACCAGGTGTGAGCGTTTCAGGTCCGCTGCAGCAATCGCTGCCAGACTCAGCGCGCACGCCGAACCCCAGGCGCCGTCAATGGTCGCACTCTGCCCGGAATGCAGTGAGGTCACAACCTCAGCAAACCCCGGAGCCTTTCCCACCAACGCCGTCAGATCAGCAAGAGTCGAAGGAACCTGCCGTCCTGCTTTAGCCATGACGGCGGGATTGTAAACAGCCTGCGGCGGGATACGAGTCTACGACGCCTGGATGTCAGAAAAAGGAGCGTGGCAGGCAAACAGGATATCTCATTGTTGACTGCGTCGGGGAGCACCCAGCCGTTGGGATCGTTCGAGAATTAGGTATCCGATTTGACAATCAGCCATTGGGCGCTAGCCCGATGGTACTCGATTTGCGATTAAAGTAGCCGTCACTCTCTGAGTGACGAATGCCAAAGGCCGCGTTTTCCGGCCTGCCTCACTCGGAGAGTGAGGTCTACTATGTGAAATCGAGTGCCGTTGCGCACTAGCCCAATGGCTCTTGCGGAAACCGGACGCTAGCGCGTGGCGGCTGACGCGGATGCGGCAATAAATTCTCGAACATTCCTTACGGCACCAGGACTCCGTTCACGATAATCTGGCCATTGTTGGAACCGAGCGGCATGAAGAAGTCCTGTTCCACAACACCATTACCCGGCAGCAGGTTCTGCTGAATGACCACGAGGTTATTGATATTGCCAAACAACTGGACCACACCTGTGACCTGGCTGAAGATGATTCCGCGTTCCGCAGCCGTACCAAAGTCGGACAGCCCGATGCGATTCCCTTCGATCTGGAAGCTGGAACGGGCAGCAGTCCTCACGAACTGAACTCCTGTGCCTCCGTCGCCGGTAATAATGATGTCGTTGTTAATCAGAGCGAGGTCTGAATCATTGGCAAACTGGTACCTCAGCGCTGTCGGACGACCACCGGCCACGACCCCGGTCGCTCCGCCGTCACCTACGTTGAACAGGTTATTCGCCGTGCGAAATTCCAACGTATCCATCCGAGCCGGACCGTCGACTCGAATATCGACGGCTCCGACGCCCTGAGTCACGCTGTTCACGTTAACAATGTTGTTCTGGATCGAGAGTTCGACCACATCGGTGAGTGAGCGCGTTCGATAACTGATCGCCTGAGCCTGGAAAACAGAGGTCATGTCGAACGTATTCCCGTCGATGTGAGCCCGCACTGGTCCGTTCCAGTCGAAGATAAAGGCGTCGTCGAACACACCGGAACCAGTCGGGTCGCTTGTGTCGGTGACATTAAATGTATTGCGGAAGAGATCTGTCTGGATGGCAGCGCCTGCTCCGTTTGACTGGGTGATGTTGATCACGTCCGTCGTATTTGAAGTGAAGTCTGTGTCCTGGATCAGCACCTCAAACGGATCGTCTGCCTGATCGAAGCGTGTGATCGTGTCCAGATCGAGGCGAACAGTGTAATCGAGGAGAATCGATTCGCGACCGACAGCGGCATCGTCACCGTTGTTGTCGAATGTCGAGTTGTCGATAAACAGACCCATCAAGTCCTGGCTGTCGAGTCCGCGAATATCGGAGTCGAGGACAGTGGACGTTACGAGGACAAAGTTCTGCTTGATATTTTCGGCGAGGCCGGGAGTCGTTTCGGTGTTGCGAATACGGATCCCGAATTCGTTGTTTTCAATCTGCATGGCACGCAGGCGCACCTGACCGGCATTGCTCAGGAAGACGCCAGCAGAATCATTGTTATCCAGCCCGTCACCATTGGCACTAAGGATCAGACCGCCGTCACCTGGTACTGCATTGACGATGGTAGGATCGACATCAAACGTCCTGAATCCGGTCTTGTTGGTCTCCACCAGTCGGATGCCGTAATTCGGAGAGTTCGTACTTGTGACGCTTTCCAGGGCGATGTCGATGCCGGTTTCTTCAATATCGACGGCAGCAGCGGCGTCGGTCACGATGTTACCATCGTTGATACGAATGCTGGTGTTATTGAAACCGAATAGTCCGATACCCCCGAACGACTCAACATCGATCGCACCAAAGCTGACCGCTCCGGTATTGTTGACAACATTGATGCCGGCACCACCCGGGGCCCCGCCCTGCGCGTTCTGAATGCCGGCGTTCTGGACAGAAATTCCACCCGAGTTTCCGGTGAATGACATCGCGGCAAACTGCGACGGAGGAATATTGTCGTTCAGAATGAGTGTCAGGTCCGTTAATGCATCACCAAACTGGACCGCACCCGAGGAATTCGTGACCAGAATGCCTTCCTGAAGGCGTCGGGTGATTTGGGTTGATCCCTGGAACTGGACGGCACCGGAATTCGTGTTGATCTCAATGGACGCCAGATCTGTGGCGTCGATGAAAACATTGCCCAGAAAATTGACGACGCCAGCCAGATTGTTGCTGATATTGATGCCATTCCCGTTACTTCCGCGACCCAGGCCACCAGCCCCGATGGTCAGGTTATCCCGGAAAGTCACAAAACTCCCGGCCAGTTGATCATGAATGGAGACCGCCGCTTGCGCGCCGACCCCGGCACCCAGTCCGTTGATCGTGACGACATCAGAAAATATTGCTGTCCCGGAGGACTGGCGAATTTCAATCCCTTCGGCATTTCGATTTGTAATCAGCAGTGCGTCGGTGAAATTCACCTGACCCGAAGCGTTGCTGATGAGGACACTCTGGAGCGCCGCATTATCGATCGTGATCTGTGCCAACTGTGCGTTGGTCTTGCTGAACATATAGACACCGGCGCTGTCGATGACCGCGATCCCGTTACCGGGGCTGTCAGTGACCGAAACGTTATCAATCGTCGCCGAACCTCCCGTGTTGTTCTGAATCAGAATGCCATTTCCGCCTGTCGTCGTATTGTTCGAGTTCGTCATGTCAACTCGGCCCCCCGTCATGTTCTCGATCAAGACTGCGGGTTGTGCTGACGTGTTGGTGAGCGATGCCAGCCCGAAGATATTCGTGGAACCATTCGCGGCACGATCCGTGGAGCCAAAAGTCACGCTCCCATCGCCGCCATCCACATGGAACAGCGGAGCGGTCGTGGCTGCGCTGGAAACCAGAGTCGTATTTGTAATCCTGGTCGAACCAATCGTGTTCAGCAGGCTGATTCCGGAAACGCCGGCATTCTGTACCAGGACATCGTTGATGATCCAGTCGCTTACGCCGTCACTGACGATCCCGCTGCCGGTTGGGCTATCGATGATAAAGCCCGAGAACTGGCTGCCCTGAGCCATTGTCACAGTGTTGCCCACAGTATTGCTGAGCGTAGGTCTCAGGAAGCTCGGGTTGGCGGCGAAGGTCGGTGACTGTGGAAGTGGAATCGGTGTTGGCGTGCCAAGAAGGTCCACGATGATCGTTGAGTTGGTGTTGCGCCCCGGCTGGATGAAGCCTTCTCCAATGACCTGCTGGCCCGGTAACAGATTGACAACGTTCTGTGGTGCCGCGTCGAACACGCTTCCGGCATGGACGAAGACCAGGTCCGTGCCAGCCGTCAAGCCCTGAGTCAGCAGTTCGTACGGATCGTTCACCGTTCCGTTAAAGGCAGGGCCCGTCGCGTTGCTGTTGACGTGCGCGACGGTGATCGGTGTGCCATCCACGACGGACGTGGCGACCTGATTTCCCACGATGATGTCGGTCTCCGATGCCGCAATGTTCATGTTGCGGCGAACTGGTTCACGGAACCGCTGGATGGCCGAACGCTTCGTGTGCTCCTGACTGCTGAATCCGCCCAGATGGACAACTGCGCTGAACGACACGGTGGTGTCGAAGAGTTTGTCGTCGGTGACCTTCAGACCTAGTTCCAGCCAGCCAGCGACATCGGCCTGCAGCCGGGAAGACCACCCCGTAAACCCCGGTATATTTTCACCTTCATAATGATAGCCGCCGCCAAATGCCCGCAGATCGAACCGCTCGGACAGAGCGCCGGGTAACAGGAAGCCTGCTTCTGCATCGAACCCTTTCAACGCTTCGGCAATCGTATCAATCCGCGAATATGTGATACGCTCACCCTCAAATGCCACGCTCCCCGGAGCCACCTGCTGATTGGTCAGTGTCGGGACGCTGTCGAATGGCTGGTAGTAGTTTCCACGTGCTTCCCAGTTGTTGGCTAGAAGTTCTGCACCAACGCCCCATTGCTTCAATTGAGCGCCAGTCAGCTGGTCAGCGTCAAAGTAGCTGTTCGCACCAACAACAACGTCCCAGGCAGAAATATAGTGTCGATATCCACCGCCAAACGCCCATGCCAATCGACTATCGTTAGCCATAGACAGACGGGAATCGCCAAAGAACAGTCCATCTTCGACATTGAAAAACGGCGTCAGATTAATATGACTGATCGATTCGGTCCGTCCGACCGTATTGCCAGCCGTATGACCACCGCGAAACTGAACCCCGAAACCGTCACGGTTGTAGTCCTTGACTTCGGACGCTGAACCGGTTGGCGTTCTGCCAAAGGTGTAGTCTTCCTGAGACAACGCTGATCCGGAACTGGTCATGAGGCCCACCAGAGCAGCCGCTCGGGATAGTTTCTTCAGCCAGCGATTGGGGTTCTGAACGATCTTCATGACGTTCCTCAAACCAAGGTCGTGATTCGCTTCACCGAACTGATGTTGCGAAGGACAAGCCGGGGGAAGCCTGTCCGTGATCACTGGTGCTTGTTGAGTCTCCAACTGATCGCCGGACATCGAACTTCATGTTCGAATCAGAATCCGGGATCAGCCTGTCGATCGAGACGCCACGCCACGATGAGGGCGGAACATCTCCATCAAGAGACGCCGCTCGTTGTAACTGTGCCCGGAAACGCCATCAACGGGATTTGCCGGGTTCGTAGACCTAAATTCTCCACGGTTTGCGTGTCGAGTCAGGCACATCTGCTGAAACCCGAAACACAACCCACTCACTCGGCAGCTTTCGCCTGTTTGGGCGACTCATGAAGCGGCAAGGACGCAGAGAAACAATGATCGCATGTTCACACTGTGCAGGCGAAGAAAAAAGGGAGACTCTCGATGATGTAAAGTGTCAAATCCTCGCTTGATCCATCGTGGCGATCCGAAATTGCATGCAGGGACTATGTGGACGGATCGGCTCGTTCTTGTTCCTTGCCGGGACCATCGGAACAGAACTCGTTGGACAACGCCACTTTTTCCAAAATAGTAACCCGAAGCGTAAGCGAGGGAACGAATCAGGTACTATCCCTCGCTTACGCTTCGGGCTGCAAAAACGCTCGGTTTCTGCCAAAACTGGCGCTGTCCAACCAGGAGGAATCTTCGTTCCTGACCCGATCAATTCGGCCTCCGACGCTGTCACAATGAGTGGGATTCTGCACCCTCTCGGAGGCGTCTTTGGCCCCGACACACCAGTCGGTTGGCCGAACCGTATTGGCATCATGTCCGGATGCGCCTGGCTCATGATCGTCAGCTGGCGAGCAATGAGCACGAAGTGCTGAACGGCAGGCTCATCCCACGGAGCGACTAATCTAATTCGATCTTCAAATCCGATGCACCGGATCTCGGTACTTCCAGAGTGATCCCTGACGTGTCTGGATTGGCATACATGGCAGGAATCTCGACCGGTGGTGCTGGCATATCAGCAGGATCATCAATTGCACCAGCGGTCGTGTCGTCTGTCGGAGGGGGGCCAGCCCAGACAACAGCCACGTTGTGGAAACCAGCCTCAGCTCCATCGTTCGCACCATTTGTGCCGAGTACGAACTTACCAGCGGCATCCGTGATGCCGCTAGCTGGGCGTTTTCCTGACACGGGCATAAAAGTGACGGTGAACCCTTCGAGTGGCTTTCCCTGAAATGTCAGAACCCCGCATGCGTTGACGACTTCTATCACTTCACCCACAGGTCCGACCTGCTGATTGCATCCAAAGCCGGCAACAGCCATAGCGGCCAGGGTACAAAACGTGACACGGTTCATTTCACAAGCTCCAACGGAACGAAAAAAGCCGACAAATCACCCAAGGCCCCGGACAAGGAAGTGAAGCGGCCAGGAACATCCAGCCGCTCAGAATCCAGTTTAGGATCGCTCGATAAATAACTGTCCGATATGAAGTGAGCGATCCTTAATTACCATTCACCAATCACTTCCCCATCTCCCTTGCTGCCAACAGAACGCCAGATGGTGTCGTCAATATTGTCGCTTGCGAACCGCACGGAACCGTCGCCAAGCACGATCTGCGCTCCGCCAGTATGATAGCTTCGAGCTGCCAAGTGGCCGCGATCAACACCTGTTCCCCGGATACAGTCATGACGTCGCGAATTCGGCGTCAGTGTGTGCGAGTAGTACGTCGTCACAACGATTCCGCGATAGTACTGCTTGCCGCGATACAGGTAGTTTGAGGTTGCCGCATTGTCACATTCCGGTACTGCAATGGTGTCACCGGTGGCACTGGCATCCCAGGTACCAAATGCCAGATTCGTGGCCGTGTTGTAGTAGTTCTGGTTGGTGACAGCCAACACACCCGTCGTGGGGCTGCCAGCGGACGGTCCAAGCCGAATCTCACCGAAGAAAGCTGTATTACTGAGTCCGTCGGTCACGTCGCGAAACCTTGCTCCATAGCGACGACCAAACGGACCATTATTGCTGGCGTAATTTGCGTTGTTGCCAAGACTCTGCACATACGTCGTCGTACCGCATCCATTGGGACACTGAGTCCCTGCGATGACAAACGCAGGGAGACCCGGATGAGAAGGGCAGTTGAACATCGGCATGTTCTGCTGGCGCGCCGCCTGATTGACAACATTCGTGTTCAGGTCCACATTAAAATTGAATAATCCATATGCATTTCCCTGCTCGATAAACGGCAGTATCATCGGAATGGGCGAAGAATTATTCGGTGATGTTCCGCCGTTAAACGTTCCCGCAGGGAGAATCGAATGTGTCGATTCATAATTGTGCAGAGCCAATCCGATCTGTTTGAGATTGTTCTTGCACTGGGTCCGGCGAGCAGCCTCACGTGCCTGCTGCACCGCAGGCAGCAACAAGGCAATCAGGATCGCAATAATCGCAATGACCACTAACAACTCAATTAACGTAAAACCACGTTTTCGCATCAGAAATACTCCACCGCTAAAAAGAAAGTGACCGCAGAAAATGATGGCTCACGCACACCATGAGTCACTTGAGACATATCACTCCCCCGACTATATCGCGATCAAGCTCATGTCGTCAAATATGGAGTTGACATATCGCAGAGTTTCCAGTCGCGTGTGGATACTGTACGATGTACACATCTACGCCTATTTTAAAAGTCACATTCATCATGCCATCCCGTTCCATCAGGCTCCTTAGTTGGACAGCGCCAGTTTTGGTGGAAACCGAGCGTTTTTGCAACCCGAAGCGTGAGCGAGGGATTGTGCCTAACTCGTTCCCTCGCTTACGCTTCAGGTTAAGATCTGGTGCTCACAAAAGTATCAGTTTCGGCCGCGTGGAGTATAACATGACAGACTGAAGCTATTGCGACTCAACTTTGCAACCTGCAACTTTGCAACTTTGCAGCCTGCAACTTTGCAACCTGGTGAAGTATACCATGACAGACTGACGCTACTTGCGACCGTTCGGCTTTGACGATTCAAAGTCTGGATTCACAGACGACTTTACAGCGCCGACTTCGGACTGCCAGTCGAGCAGCATCTGTTGCAAACGTGCGACTTGCTCGTGTTCTGCTGACGCCAGATTTCTTGATTCGCCTGGATCTGCCGCAATGTTGAACAGTTCGACCGCTCCGCTGTCGAACCATTCGATCAGCTTCCAGTCACCGTCCAGAACGGCGGCACCCGGGCCGCCTCCCTGGTTGCCGTAATGAGGATAGTGCCAGAACAGCGGGCGGTTCGCAGTGGGTTCGCCGGACCGCAGTGACGCCAGATGACTGACGCCGTCCTTGTGATGATCGGGTTCCAGTGGCAGACCGGCAGCATCCAGAATTGTCGGAAAATAATCGGGACTGATCACATGCGACTCATTCACAACGCCCGGTGAGATCACTCCCGGCCAGCGCATGATGAGTGCCGTGCGGTTGCCGCCCTCATAGAGCCATCCCTTGCCGGCGCGCAGCGGCAGATTGGAGGTCGGTGATCCTTCGCTGGTGGACAGTCCTCCGTTGTCGCTGGTCATGATGACGAGCGTGTCTTCGGCAAGGTTGAGTTCATCCAGTTTGGCGACGACTTTGCCGACAGCCTGATCCATGGCTTCAACCATGCCCGCATACACGGCATGATCCTGAGTCTGCCGCACCTTGCGTGGTGGTTCATCCCCGAAAATGTCTATCTGTTCGAGCTGCGCTCTTTTCTTCTCATACTTCTGCACCAGATCAGGCCTTGCCATCAATGGAGTATGGACGGAATAAAACGGCAGATAGACAAAGAACGGTTTGTCACGATTCGCTTCGATGAACTTCGATGCCTCCGACGCCAGGCGATCCGGCAAGTGCTCGCCTTCCGGACCATCCGGCAGTTTTGGATTTCCGTACGGAGAAAAATACTTCTTCCCGCCATACGGACCTCCGCGTTCAAGTCCGCCGATATTGATGTCAAAGCCCTGATCCTCTGGTGAAAATCCGTCGCCGCCCAGATGCCATTTGCCTGCAAAGAACGTGGCGTAACTGTGGGCCTTCAATGATTCCGCGAGCGTCACATATTCCAGTGCCAGATGTTCCGCATAAGGTGCGGGAAGGTGCGGCGTATTGCGTTTCCAATTCGCTGGTTGCGCCGCCCCGATGTAGTCGGTAATCCCCGTGCGCTGCGGGTATTGTCCTGTCATGATGCTGGCGCGAGTCGGCGAACAGACGGGACACGCGGCGTACGCATTCGGAAACAATGCGCCTTCTCGTGCCATCCGATCCAGATGCGGCGTTTCGTAAAATGTGCTTCCATAACAGCCAAGGTCGCGTTGCCCCAGATCATCGACCACGAAGAACACGATGTTCGCAGGACGCTTGTCACTGCTCCTGATCGAAATCGGCGTCGCTTTCTGTTGCTTTTGCTTTTTCCTGCCGGGTTTCTTTCCTCCCGCGTCTTCAGCGCCGTCTGGTTTCACGGTCGGATTGTTCACGATCGGAAAGTGAGCCGCAAGTTGCAGTTTTAAGTCAGCATTCTCCGGTTGCGCTGCAAGGTTTGTCCATTCGTAAGGATCATTGGAGTGGTCGTAGAGTTCTTCGCTACCGTCGGCGTATCGAATATATCGCCAGCGGTCATCCCGAACCGCGTGATTGTTCCGACCGAATGTCGTGATCGCCACGCGGGGCTCAGTCGATGCGGGATTCGCCAGCAGCAATCGAATCGACGCTCCTTCCACATGCGACGGCACCACAACGCCGGCTAAATCACACAGCGTGGGATAGATGGTCATGAAGTCCACGGGCCGATTACAGACGCTGCCGGCTTTGGTCACGCCTGGTACAACCCAAATGAACGGCGCGCGAGTCGCTTCTTCCCATAGCGCAAATTTTCGCCAATGCTCCTTTTCGCCCAGATGCCAGCCGTGATCTCCCCACAGGCAGATGATCGTGTTGTCTCGATGCGGCGATTTTTCCAGAGCGTCCAGCAGGCGACCCACTTGTCCGTCGAGATAACTGATGGCGGCGAGATATGCCTGCACGGCTTCTTTCCAGCGACCCGACTCCAAAACTTCGCGATGGTCGCCGTCAGGTTTTGCCATCCTGATTCCAGCGGGAGGAATATCACTCAGGTCGCCGTCCTTGACAGGCGGCA
>Ga0105048_10015994_pt1 | contig 11614 bp, 8 predicted proteins | sample MAT05_FD_78382 | JGI IMG/M metagenome (GOLD analysis project Ga0105048, IMG submission 78382) | Freshwater microbial communities from Lake Fryxell liftoff mats and glacier meltwater in Antarctica - MAT-05 | ecosystem: Environmental > Aquatic > Freshwater > Ice > Liftoff microbial mat | place...
AATCAGCAAAAGTTGAAGGGATTCTAACCCAGATCCAGAAAGAACCAACTGAAACCAATAAAACCGTTTTTTCAACCATGTTGGCAGGAGAACTGTCTAAAGATGAAGACTTCACTAAGACGATCGCTGAATTACTCAAACAGCTTAAGGATAAAGGTGGCGAGACGGTTCAGAGGGCTTTAGTTGATATTGACGTGGAAGAAGGACTTGAAGTTGGAGATGTGACGCAGAAATCTTCTGGTGAATCTTCAAGTACTCAGGAAGTCGCAAAGGGTATTAAAGGAAAAAGCATCAAGATTGGCAATATCAATCAAGAAAGCTAAAACTACTGAAGTATTTTACTGCACATTACTAGGCTAGTTAAACACTATGGCTAAAAGTCAGGCCGAAGCTGGAAAAAAGGGTGGAAACTCTAAAGAGGGATCTCCAAGGGAAATCAAGCAAGAAGCAGTAAAAGAGATTTCTGCTCAGGGAGACATCACGATCGGAGACATTAGTCAAACTATCAATCAATACATTCAAAAGCGTGAGATTGAATTCTTAAAGCATACGAATCTTGAAAAGTTTCAATCTCCTTATTTCCCAAGGACAACTAGCTTGGATGCGATGGTTGACCAGATTCAAAAACATCATGTTTTGGTATTGGGAGGTGGTCATCCAGACAAATTAGATTTGGCATGGTATTTGGCTACGCATCTTCAGCTAACGCGGAGTGATAGCTACGTTTATCTATGGGAATCAACATCAGATACTAAAGGGCTGATTGCAGCAATTCGTGCGGAAAACAGCGACCCTTCCTCCCTTGATCAGTAAGCCATCAAAATTTTTGTTTTACTCAATCTATATCCTCAAAATATAGAACTAGCTGCATTACAACAGCTTGCTCTTGAGTACGGTTTTTTCGCTGTCGCAACAACAGAAAGTCCCCAGGAAAAATGGAGCCTGAATCAGTCAGAAAAGAAATCATGGCTTGATTCAAATAGCCTCTCCTATGAACGGGAAGTTCTGGCTCAAGCAGCGATCGCCCGCATACCTGAAAGGATTGATATCAACGCTGACATGAAGACTGAACTCCATAAACTTGTTGCCGAGCAACTAAGTACAGTAGCAGGAGTGGATGCTTGTATTAACTGGTTAGAAAACTGCAAAGAAGCAATCTCTTGGAATAATCTAAATGCAGCCATTCAAAGTGCTAAAGAAGACAAGAAAGAGCGGCTGAAAAAGTGGTTCCAAACCTTGACACCACGGGAGCAACTACTTGCGTTAGGAATCACCCTATTCAGTGGACTTTACACCGACCAGTTTTTTGCTGCATTAGAGCGCGTAGTTGAAAAAGTCTGGCAGAAAAGAGATTCGTCGTTACAGGCACTTGATCACTGTGACTTAGAACATCTCGGCAATTATTATGAATTCTCGGAGGTGATGCGAGGTGATGATTTTGTGCTTCGCCGTCTAACTTGGAAAGATCCTGAGACTGGAAAATTGCTTCTTTGCATTGCTTGGGAAAGCCACCGGAGGCAAATCATTACTGCCTTGGAAGAAATTGTTCAGATTGTCCAAGATTCTGCACAAGGGAAATTTCACAAACTCTCCGACTGGCAAATATATGGCAACTCTGAACTTCAAAAACGACTTTATGAGGGAGTTAGTGAGCCATTTGCTGATGTTGGTTTAGTGACCGCTGAGGCAACTTCACCTGTGCAAAATCTGCTGTTAACACTTGCATCAGATGATGAATTTATCGCACACAATTTTGTGGCTACGGTAGTGGCTTATTGGTATCAAAGCAACTCTGGCAAACTGCTGAGAACACTCCGTTTTCTTTATGACAAGGACCTCACGATCGATGTCCAGGCAAATCAGCAAGACCCAGACTCGATTTCTCGACGAGACCGTTTTGGAGCAACAGTGGCGCTGGCAATTAGTTATGCGTCCTTGAATGACCTACCCAACCAGCTACATTCAGAACTCTGTGATTGGTTGATAATGCTATCCAACAGCAAAAGTTCTTTAGTCCGTATCTACTTTAGTTTCCATACCCTAGCCTACGTCATACCCAGACATTTACCTCAGATTCACAAAATCCTCAAAGGGATAGCAGAAAAACACCAGGATCTAACCCTTGTGATCGCTCAAGGACTTGCTGCTGCCTATGCTAACTATCCTGATGAAGTTTTGGAGTACCTAAAAGAATGGGAGAAAGGTGACACAAAAAACACGTTACTTTGTACTATCATCAGAACTTATGGATTGATCGATTGCAGCCTCTATTCTGGCAAGCTGACACCTGAATCTGCCTTCAAACAGATTGAAATATTCTTGAAGGATAACAAGCATCAGATTGTTCGTAGGGCAGTGATTGCAGGAATGAGCGATCGGTTAAGACAGGGCTGCTTAGCCATTGCACCCATGCTGCTGACTCAGGTGGTCAAATTCACGAAACCAGAGCGTAATCAATTCATTGCCCACCTGACTGACATCTATCTTGCACAACGAGCAGAACTAACAGGTGGCGAAGGTTTCAGTGAAGTGAACAAGATTCGCTACCGGATTTGGATCAATACCGATCGTCCACTTACTGCTATTGAACAAGTCTTGCTCCAGTGGTTAGGACAAAGCCAAAACCGGGTAGCCCAGCAAATTGCGACTCAAGCAGCGATCGAGTTTGCTAGAGTGCTAGACATTGAGGAAGATACCGAATTAACTCGGTTGAGAAGCCTTCAATCTTTAGTCACAAATCAGGGTGAAGTCTGGCGCAGAGATGGCAGTAAACCCTGGCACGAAAACTGGTTGGCACCGGTTGCCGCTTGGTTGGCAACCTTGCAAGCGAAGGTTTATCAACCCATCGTGCAAAACATCTTGCCAGAAGCTCTAATCCACCATAAAGATTACTGGACAGGCATGGATTTCGTGCTTCGCAAGTGGGAAAAATCCCCAGTCCAGCCGATTGGCGATGATAACGACCTGAAACTCAAACCCACCGCCATGTCTCTGCGTCGGGGACTATGGGTGATGGATAATAAGGTTCCTTTGGCGATCGCTAGTTTAGGGATAGCAGTTCTGGGACTCATGACAATTCAAACTGCTGGCAGTCAAATCATTAGCCTTTTGCCCAAGCCAAAGACAGCATCAGCCCCGACAAAACCAGCACCGCCGACTAGATCAATTGATAACGGAGGTGTTTCTCTGCTGGAAGCTACCGGGGTGAGCGATATTGACTCTCCTAATTTTAGGACAGGAGAATTGAAAGTCAGTTTTACAGCTAATGGGACTCCAGATGACCTACTCTCCATTCTCCATAAAGGCATAGACTCTGGACAGATTGGCATCAGTAACAACAAAGTCCTCTATGGTGGCAAGGTGATTGGGTCTTTTACCGAAGGCAATGGAGCAAAGCCGTTAATTGTGACCTTAGACACTGAAGCGACACCCGAAGCGACTGAAGCGCTCCTCCGAAACATCGCCTACAAAAATACTTCCACACCAGTCACTCTTGGAACTCGTACCGTTCAGTTTGTACTCAACGACGGCAGCGGCGGTCTCAGCAAACCTCTCACTCGCACCATCAGTGTGATTGCTAAGAATCAGCCCCCCACGATCGAGGTTCCTGGAACCCTTTCGACTCCAGAGGGAAAGTCTGTTGACTATGGAAAGATTGCGATCGGCGATCCAGATAGTCCAACAGTGACCGTGCAACTCAGCGTTGACAACGGCATACTTTCTGTGAAAGGCGGCATCCCTCAAGGACTTAAAGCAGAAGACATTAGAGGTAATGCCAGCAACACCATCGAATTGAAGGGGTCACTTGCAAAAATCAAAACAACCCTTGCTAACTCCTCTGCCATCAAGTACACACCAAATTCCGACTTTGCAGGGGATGACTCGCTTAAAATTATGATTTTCGATAGTAGATCAACTACAAAAGACAAAACCGCATTGGTGATCTATCCATCAGATGCCCGAAACCCTCAACAAGCTAGCAAAACTATCAAAATTGCTGTCGTTCCTAGCAATCAGTTTCCAGTAATTACCCTTCCAGACAACAAAACTGTTGATGAAGATAACAACATAAACATCGGTGGCATTGCTATCAAAGATCCAGATAGCAAAGATGATAAGCAACCTGTCACAGTTATCTTGAGTGTGAAAAATGGCTCCCTCAAGGTGAAACCCAACATTGCTAACGGGTTAAAAGCAGACAGCATTAAAAACAACGCATCTTCTAGTGTGACCCTCAAAGGTTCGATCGCTACCATCAACGCCACCCTTGCTGATCCTGCCGTCATCATCTATCAAGGCAAACAAGACTACAACGGTAGAGACTCCCTCAAAATTCGAGTTGATGATGGTGGTAGAGGGGCTGAAAAGGTTCTGGCAATTATCGTCAATCCCGTCAACGATCCACCACAATTAGGAGTTTCCCGACCTGTTGAACGCACGCTTGAACCTTCCCCTAGCCCATCTCCATCTGTCAGCATCACACAAGAAGAAGCACTCCAACTCATGCGTGACTATCTCCGAGCAAAACGAGAAATCTTCGCTCCTCCGTTCTCGCGAGAACTTGCTGCTAAATACACAATGGGACTAATTTACGAAAATATAGCAAAACCGAATGAAGGACGGATCGATGACCTGAAACAAAGAAATGAGTACTTCCGGTATGGAAATCAAGACCTTAGACTACTGGGATTTGAATTCGGGGGGGGATAAAGCTTTCATCTCTGTGAGAGTTCAAGAGGAACTCTTCATTTATCAGAACAACCAACTGGTGTCATCACCTCCAAACAGGTCTATTGATTACAAATTTGAACTCAGAACGGAAGAGGGGCGCTGGAAGATCTACGACCGCAGGCAGATCTCGCCCGAATGAACTGCATGAAATTTCTTCAACAGTTATGGCATCGATGGTGGTTTGTAATTGTGCTAGTCACAATCGTTTTAGGCATTCTGCTTAATGCATATGTTGCAATGCATCTTACTTCACAGGAATCATCAACCGATTCTCGGACTATACCTACCTATATCCCTAAATTAAATCAGCCTAAAGCTTCAAAGTCCGTTGCTCTTAGCAGTCCTCACGCTACTTCTAGTCAAAAACCTGTACCAGTAAATAGCACTCCTCTGTTAGGACATTTTCCCTATCAGGAAGGAGATTTCAGCAAAATGCTTCCTGTTGGCAGTTATGCCCAGAGAGAGTATCAACGGTTTGAGCGCTTGATGCCAGAAGCAACTTTCGCACTGATGAAACTTATCTATGCTGCCAGAGATGAAGGCATATGGATTACTCCAGTTTCCGGTTTTCGCAATTTAGAAGATCAGCAGAAACTTTTTACGGCTCAGATTCAGCGGCGGGGTTCCCAAGAAGAAGCAGCTAAGTCTAGCGCTCCGTCTGGGTATAGTGAACATCACACAGGCTATGCAGTCGATCTAGCTGATGGTCACTTTCCCAAACAGGATATTTCACTAGATTTTGCAAAGACAGAGGCATTTACGTGGATGAAGCTCCATGCCAAAGAGTTTGGGTTTGAACTCTCATTTCCAGATAATAATCCTCAAGGAGTTAACTATGAGCCTTGGCATTGGCGATTCACGGGTACAACAGAAGCGTCAAAGATTTTCAGCCATCTCCCCTAATCCTCTTTCATCAAGTCATCACCTCTGGCAATCTGAACAATGACGATCGCCAACTTTCCCTAGCTACTGGAGAATATACCCTAGTCTTCCAAGGGACAGGGGCTGATCCCAACTACAAATTTCGCATCGTTGCCCCGGATCTGCCCGTCACAGCCTACACCCTGGGAACGACTATCACAGGGACGATCGGCAAACCAGGGGAACAGGATACCTATACCTTTAGGGGATCTGCGGGTCAACTCCTGTCCCTAGATACCCTAACTGGCAATCCCAATCTGACCGTGCAGGTCTATAGCCCTAGCGGAGTGCAATGGGTGAACCGAGGGACAACCAGCGATGGGGCCCCCTTTATCCTGAGCGAAAGTGGTACCTATCGCTTAGTGGTTGATGGAGTCAATGACACGATGGGGAATTATAGCTTGAGACTCCTGGATCGGTCGGCGGCACCTCTCCTGGACTACAACACCCCCCTAGGTGACTCCCTCACTCTGGGCAACAGCCAGAAGCTCTATCAGTTGAACGGTCAGGCAGGACAGGTCGTCAACTTCGCGTTGAGCGCACCCAATTGGACTGGAGCTAATTGGGTTCTCTATGACCCCGCTGGGGTGGCGATCGTCACCCCTAACTCAGCAAGTCCCAACTTTAAGGCAGTATTGGCAGCAACTGGCATCTATACCCTAGTCATTAGTGGCACCAACACTACCCCGGTCAGTTATGGCTTCCAAGTGCAGGATGTCACCCCTGCCTCCATTGCCAAAACTGGATGGAACACCGTGCAGAGTGGTTCCTTTACGGCGGCTGGTCAAGTAAAGGATTACACCTTCACTGCCACAGCGGGCACAGTTCTGCTCTACGACGGCATGGATGCGGACCCATGGGTGCGAGTCCAGCTTTTGAATCCTGATGGTACCGCTGTCTTTGGCAATAACGATGCCCGTGTGGATCGGGGACCCATTGTCTTGGGTCAGACAGGCACCTACAAAGTGCAACACTTCACCTCTGGGCAAGCATCGGGCACCTACCAATTTAAGGTGCAGGAATTACCGAAAAACTTTGGTCCCACCACCAACTACCTCGAACTGGGGTCACCCGTTTCTGGCACCCTGAGCCAAGGGCAGACCAAGGTCTACACGTTCCAGGCTAACCCTGGCATGAAGATTCTGTTCAATGGCATGAGTGGGGAGGGAGTTAACGCCAATCTATACGATGTCAATGGCAACCTAGTTTTCAACTTAAATAACTTCCGTAGTTTGGATACGGGGGTCTATACCTTGCCTCTGGGCACGGTGTATAACCTGGTGATTAGTGCCGATCCTGGTGCCACTCGCAGCTATAGCTTCCAGGTCTTGGAAGACCTAAGTTCACCTGAGATTACCTATAATCTACCCAGTAGCAACAACCTAGATAGCAGTCAGAAAAGCGCCCTCTACAAGCTTGAAGCCACTCAGGGGGATACCCTATTCTTTGACAATCTATCCTTCAATGCGCCAGGCTACCCTGGTAATCCGGGAGCATTGCATTGGATTATTTATGAACCTGATGGCACCCAAATCACCAATCAGGAGTTACGCAATAACTTCGAGGTCAAGGCGACCCAAACGGGGACATACCTACTCTACGTTCAGGGCACAGAGGCTGCTACGCCCTACAACTATCAGTTCCGGGTGTTTGCCCAAAGCCCAGATACTCGCCTCAATGTGGTCACCCCTGGAGTCGGTCAATCTGCCAGTAATACAGATGGGTCGCTGGGTCAGTTTAAGGTCACCGTGCAGGCAAAGGATGACAAAGGAGCATCTGCCCTTCAGGATTACACGATTCGCCTCTGGGCAGACCCCATCAATTCTAACCCCGTGATTCTGAGCCAGCCCGATCCGATCTACGCCTATGATGCATCCGGGAATCGCACCTCTGTGACTACGGCATCAGGAACTACTTCCTACACGTTTGATGAGCGCAATTGGTTAGATGCAGTTGTGACTGCGAACGGGGTAACGGATTATGATTACAACCCAATTGGGAACCTCGTTCATACTCAATTCGCTAATGGAACTCAGGAGAATCGCCAGTACGATGCTCTGAACCGGTTGCTGTATCTGGAAAATAAGCAGGCAAATGGTCAGGTGATTTCGAGTTATACCTATACCTTGGATAAGGCGGGGAATCGCCAGTCGGTTCTAGAAAATACGGGGCGTAAGGTGGACTATGCCTATGATGCTCTGTACAGGCTGACGCAGGAACAGATTGCGGATGGGGTGCAAGGAAATCGCACTACGGGCTATGGCTATGACAAGGTGGGGAATCGCCTAACGAAGACGGATTCGCAAGGCACGACGGCTTATGCCTATGATGGGAACGACAGGTTGTTGAATGAGAAGGTCGCTGGACAAATAACGACGAGCTACACCTACGATAACAATGGCAATACGTTGACCAAGATGAAGTCGGGGGAGCAGACGACTTATACGTGGGATGACCAGAATCGTTTGGTGGCAGCGAATGTTGTCACGGGCACAAGTACGAAGAATTTAGGCTACCAGTACGATCCGAATGGAATTCGAGTGGCTTCAAATATGGATGGTCAGGAGACGCGGTACCTGATTGATTCGGTGCAGCCTTATGCTCAGGTGTTGGAGGAGTATACGCCGAATGGGACGGTTCAAACATTCTATGTATACGGGAATGATTTGATTTCTCAAACGCAGGCTGGCAACATGACCTATTACCATGTCGATGGGCTAGGGAGTACACGAGCGTTGACGGATGCGATGGGCAATGTGGTCAATACTTCTAGTTATGATGCGTTCGGGGAGAAAATAGGCGGGACGGGGAGTACCAGTAACAAGTACCTGTTCGCTGGGGAGCAGTTTGACGAGGGCTTGGGGGATTACTATCTTAGAGCTAGATACTATGATACTGAAACAGGACGGTTTGCAAGACGGGATACCTATGAAGGTAGATTACTTGATCCACTAACACTTCACAAATACTTTTATACTAACAACAATCCTATCAATGCAATTGATCCAAGCGGACTTGAGACTATGACTTCTCTTGTTGCAAGGGATGTAGTCCTCTCAAATTTATTACTTTATGCAGCACCAATTATAGTAACATCAGTAGCAGTTTACTATTGGGCAACTATAAAATTAGATAATTCTGGTGTTAATTTCAGATGGGTTCTTCACTCTAGTAGTCAACCTCCTGAAAGTGGAAATGAAGTTTCTGGACAAAGCCTTGCAAAATCCATACCTATAGGGGGACAATGCCCCATTCCACCAGGAATGGATAGTCGTCTCATAGACGATACAATAAATTTATTAGATGGATTGAAGGCTCACAGGAGAGCAGTAGTCGGAACACTACAAATAATATCTGGGTTGCCGGACGGTCAGCGAAAATTACTTCAGATCCATAAGGCTCTGTCAAGCATGGTGGATTGCGGTACACCTACAATGGAATCCACAAATAGAGTACTGGAGTTACAAAGACTTGTAGGACAATTTTTGCAATAGTTCTCTTAGCGCTCAAATGAAATGCTCCAAGACAGAAATTGTGCTAAATGCAATTTTAGATAGAATGTTATAAGGTAGAAATTATGTTAGGTACAACTTTGTGAGGTTTCAATGACTGAAAAGGAACAAGTCGAACAAAATATGAGAGAAATCCTCCAGAGATACGGTGTAAATGTTGATAATCAAATTGATAATCAACTTTTCTCTGAGTCTATAGAGGATGATGTATCTCTAGAACAACGTGTAGTGGTGGGAATCACACTTGGTGATTTATCTGAGAACTTGGTGTCATATGAGCTATACCAACAAGTTAGCCAGATGAAAGAGATTTATAAGATGTGGATTGTTGAATCACTTTCACCTTTACCTCTTATTAGCATTTCCTTTAAGGAGGATGCAAAGGATAGTATTCAGCAATTGCTAAATTGGCTATGTGTAGACTCAGAGAAATTACGCGCTATTATTGGTGTTGGTTCAGTTCAATATGGAATTCACGGTAGTGATGCTCTAATGAGTTATGGTTCAAGTGGCAAACTTATTTCAAATATTATTCGGGGCTGTGTTTTATTGCCAAGAAAATCTTCTTGGTTTAACAAATTAGCTATAAGTTATATGCAGTTTGAATGTGGAGAAGCAGTTGAAATATCTGGCGATAGTTTTTATAGAGTAGATTGAATACATACTCGTAGTTCGCTCGTCTATCGCCGTAGGTTAAGTGAAGCGCTAGCGGAACCCAACAGCACCAAGATAAAGCATCAACCCCCACAACTTGAGACGGCGAATAGCTATCCGCACCCTTGATGCCCTGGGACAGGAAACCAACTTCGTCTATGACAAACTTGGTCGCCTCACCGAGATAGATGCGCTCGATCGCAGAGTCTGCCTTATGGTCAGCAATTCAAACGTCTACGCTCTGAAAGACGCTCATCAGTATTGAGTTTTAACAACTGAACCGTAGTGCGTCCCTCCATTGTCTTGCCAGTAATCCGCGTATCGTGTGGGCTGAAATGATCAACCCAAGTTTGAGTTCGAGGATTGAACAGAAAGCTGAACTCCCCTGTTTCAGGATCAAATGAACCTAAGTCGGAGCCTTTATAGCGATTGCAGCGCCAACAGGCATGGGCAAGATTATCGGCTGTCGTGATACCCCCATGTTTAAGGGCAATGACATGATCGACTTCATGAGGATAGAAACTCAGGATGACTGGTAGTAAGCAGTATTCGCAGCAGTGATTTGCCCTGACTTCGACTTGGCTACGGAGAATGTTAGAAATATAGGTCACGACTAGGGAGAAGGGTTGAGATAGGGCAAACTACCGGACTTGAGTAAGATAATTAGATGTTCAATTTGCCCATACTCATCAAGTTCCTGAGACTCTTCTGGGGTCAGGATGCCCTCAGAGTTACGGAGCAAGAGATATTTCAATCGCTCTTGCATATCTGGTGTGGGACGGAAGTCAGCAATCTGTTCTGGGGTAGGCTGGCTAGCTAAGAAATCCAAGACATAGCGATAGGCATGGGCTGATAGGGTGGGAGGTTGTAAGCAACGCCGCAGTAATTCAGGCAAGCTAGTATACATAGGTGCCAATTGCACCATAAGATCGTCTGGGATTTCAATAGTCAGTGTTGCCATATATAGTACACAAGTTTTAAAATAACTGTAACAGTAAATTACTGCTAATTATACTAGTCTACATCAGTAGAATTTTTGCTATCTTGGAGTCCACTGATTCCCTGGCAACTCATAACCTCAACTGCTTCCCGGATTCTACACCACCCTTGATGCCCTGGGACAGGAAACCCACTTCGTCTACGACAAACTCGGTCGCCTGATTGAGACGATCGCCATCGTAGGTTAGGTGGAGCGGAGCAGAACCCAATATCTTTAACGACATTCGATCGTCCTTCACCCTTCCTGATGTTCTTGCAACCAACTTTCCAGGTCAGCGATCGTACTGAAACTCAGCAGTGAAACAGCTAGGGACTCCATCTGCTCCAGGTTAAGGTTGTTGATTTCCTCAGACGTGCGATCGGTTAGAGTGCCAGGCTTTTGGGTGAGTAGAAGCAGGATGAGCGATCGTCCCTCACCCTTGCTGATTTTGTAACCAACTTTCCAGGTCAGCGATCGTACTGAAACTCAACAGTGATACAGCTAGGGACTCCATCCGCTCCAGGTTAAGGTTGTTGATTTCCTCGGAGGTGCGATCGGGTAGGGTACCAAACTTTTGGGTGAGGAGGAGCAGGAGGAGCGATCGTCCTTCTTGTCGTCCGCGCTGCACGCCAATTTCTTCTCCCTCAGCCTTGGCTTCCTGGTACACCCGTGTTTCTTGTAAATTAATGCCTAGCATTCGTTCTACCTCCTGACGACTTAAGTTTATGAATTTGTAGACCATAATCGTCGCAATCATATCTATGATGGCACGATTTTGTTGGGGGGCTTCTGCGCTTGCCTGCGATCGATTCACCAA
>Ga0105048_10015995_pt1 | contig 11613 bp, 18 predicted proteins | sample MAT05_FD_78382 | JGI IMG/M metagenome (GOLD analysis project Ga0105048, IMG submission 78382) | Freshwater microbial communities from Lake Fryxell liftoff mats and glacier meltwater in Antarctica - MAT-05 | ecosystem: Environmental > Aquatic > Freshwater > Ice > Liftoff microbial mat | place...
CCACCGCAGCCCGACGCGCTTGACCTCGACATCGCCCCGCAGCTTGGGCAGGGGCGGCAGCCGGTAGCCGTCGCGCGCCGGATCGACCTGCACCGGGAGACGCCCGTATGGGGTTGCGCTGCTCACAGCACGCACCCGACGAACACCATCATCCCGATGCCCAGACCGGCAAACACCGCAGCGGCCCAGTTGGACGGGCGGCGGAGTTCGGCGCGGACTTCGGGCGCGAGGCGGAAGGCGAGTTTGGTGGCCATCACGCGTCTCCATCAATTGCAGGGTCAAAGCCGATGCGCGCCCAGTCGGGCGGGTTCATCAATTCGGGCTGCGGACGCCCCGCCAACTGCCACCGATGCAGGAGCACCGACGCCCCGATGGTGTCGGGCAGCGCGCGCTCGTGAACGCGGGTCGCTGCGGACGCGAGCGCGAGCTGGGAGGGAGTCGGGCCGCTCATGCCGCCCACCGCGGCGCTCACGAGACCGGCTCCACGGTCACGCGATGCCGCGCCCCGCCGATCTCGACGATGAAGCTGTGCCGCCCGTCCCCGTGGTTCCACGCGATGGGACCGGCCTCGGGAAGCGCCTTGCGAAGCTCGCACACGATGGCCCCGGAACAGTGCACCGGAACGCCGGTCACGGAAGGCGGAAGGCCCTCGCGGCGGATGGCTGCGAGCGCGCTCATGCTGCCGCCCACCGCTGCCGGTTCAGGTCGCGCAGTACGTCCTGCCGCAGTTCCCAGCGGACGCCTTCGCAGGCGAGCATCGGGTTGGCGTAGTCCGGCTCATCGAGGGCAGCCCGCGCGCACTCGGCGGCGTGCTCATCCTCGGTGCCGTCAACCAGGTCGTGGATGGCAGCCGCGATATGCGAGGCAGCGTCGGGCTGGCCCATGAGGTTGCACAGGTCACGCAGCGCGATCAGGGCAGCCGCGCCGTTGGCGTAGGCATCGGCAATCAGGGCTTCGGTGCGGGCCTCGGTGCGGTCGGAGTAACTCATGCCGCCAACTCCGCCACCGGCGCGACGCAACCAAGCGCCGCCGCACGGACGCCGATGAAGTCAAGTATCGCCAGCGTCTCCGCAGCCTTGTCCGTGCCGGGGTAGCTGGCGGCGACGTGCGCGCGGAAGTCCGGCACCGAGAACCAGCGGCAACCCGCGAGCACCATGACGCCAATGTCCGTTTCAAGGGCAATGAACTCATAGCCATCGTCGCGGCGGACTTGGGCGACCTTTCGGACGATCTTGGCCCGCGACAGGTTGGTCCCCGTCAGGTTGGCCCGCGACAGGTAGGCCCGCGACAGGTCGGCCCCCGACAGGTTGGCCCGCGACAGGTTGGCCCGCGTCTTGATTGCAACCCGCACCGCCAGCCCGAGCTTAACACTGGGCAGATCGTCGGGGCGGCACTCAATTTCCGCCTCGAACCGGACAGCGCCGGTGAAGCAGTCGAAGATGCGGTAGGTTTCGGTCGCCACTTTGCCGCCTCATCCCGCCCCGATCAGGCTGCGGCGGGATGCGGCAGCGCGTCGGGGCGGTGAGGCTGTCTAGAACCGCTAAACTGCGATTGCAACCGAAAAGTTTAGCCCGACGAAACTAGCCGCTCGGGTTCATCGTCCGCGTTGGTTTCGCTATCCCTAACGGAGAGGCCGTGAACTGCTGCGCGTAGCTGGCGGATCGCCATCGCGTCGGCGGGATGCTGTAGCAGCTCGTGCGGCGCTATCTGCAAATACGCTGCCACCTCGTTAACGGCCTCGCGGTCGTATGCCTGTTTACCGCGAAACATCAGCGACACTCGCGCCTTATTCCAACCGAGGTCGTTCACAAAGTCCACTTGGCGTTTGCCAAGCGACTTGGACCAGGCGGCGATGAACCAGTCGTGGCGCGCGTGCTGTGTCATGCGCCAACGATAGGCAGGGCGATGATGTCGGGTCGTTACGACAGATCGAAACGAACCCCTTGACGCCGTGTCTAGACTGTCTAAACTGACCGGCATGACGCTAACCGAATATCGCAAGGCAAACGGCCTGACGTTGGAGGCGGTCGCTCTCGCCGTCGACGTGACTAAGGGGCGTATTCATCAGATCGAGGCGGGCGCGAATTGCTCGCCTGAACTGGCGCTGCGGATTGAGGCTTTCTGCGGTGGCAGGGTCAACGCATCTATGCTGTCGCCAACCATAGCCGATGCGCGCCAGCCGCGCGCCGCATGAGGCGCGCGAGATGCTGCCCGAGTTGAAGGCGTGGCAGGCGGTCATGGACCGGCTCGGCTCGCTGGCGGCGATGAAATGACCTGCCCGCCCAGCCTATTCGATGTCTATGCCGACGCCGCACCGCCCAGGCGCGGGTTCGACATCGAGGTCCGTCCGCGCTTCCGCATCGCCTCCGGGGTCACTTACAAGGCCGCCGAGCGCATCCTGGTGGGGTATCGCGGGCGCAACCCGAAGGCGGTTGTGGCGGGGGCGGGGGAGTAATGCCCAAGCCCGTCATCTGGTCGCCGGAAATGGATGCGGCGCTGATCGAGCTGCGCGCCCTTGGCCTTGGCGCTCGCAAGTGTGGGAGGCGCATCGGGGTCGCCGACAAGATAGTGCTGCGCCGCGCGGCCGAGCTCGGCCTGCCACCGCGCCCGCGTCCTGATGGCAAGTATCGCATCCCGCCAAAGCTGGAAGCGGCCCGGCTGGAAATGCTGGCGATCAAGGCCCGTAACGCGGCTCGGAAGCTGACGTGATAGACGCTCCGTTCCCATGGTTCGGCGGTAAGAAGCCGGTTGCGGCACAGGTATGGGCCGCGCTCGGCAACGTCGACCATTATGTCGAGCCGTTTTTTGGCTCCGGGGCGGTGCTGCTCAATCGGCCCCACACTGCCAGTTTAGAAACCGTGAACGACGCGGACGGCATGCTTGCCAATTTCTGGCGAGCGGTTCGGGCGGATGCCAACGCTGTTGCGGAGGCGGCGGATTGGCCCTGCAACGAGGTGGACCTTCACGCCCGCCACTTGTGGCTGATTGGAGAGCGCGCCGCGCTTACCGAGAGGCTGATGGGCGACGCCGCATATTTTGACGTGCAGGCGGCCGGATGGTGGGTGTGGGGCGCATGTAACTGGATAGGCGCGGGTTGGTGCTCGGGCGAAGGTCCATGGATATCTCTTGATGGGGAGATGACGGACGCACGCCAGCTACCGCACCTGAGCGGTGGGCAGGGCGTGAACCGCAAGCTACCGCACCTGAGCGGTGGGCAGGGCGTGAAACGCAAGCTACCGCACCTGAGCGGTGGGCAGGGCGTGAACCGCCAGCTATTCATCTCCAACTGGTTCGCGATGCTTGCCGATCGGCTGCGTGACGTGAGGGTCGCTTGCGGAGATTGGTCGCGCGTTACCGGCCCGAGTGTGCTTGCCGCAGGCGGCGGCACTACTGGCATATTCCTTGATCCTCCCTACGCCCTCGACGAGCGCGCCAAGGTTTACGCCCACGAGTCCGGCGCGGCGACCGAAGCGCTGGCATGGGCGGCCGAGCACGGCGACGACCCTGCGGTGCGTATCGTTCTCGCTGGCTACGACGGAGAGCATAACAGCCTCGAACGCGAGGGCTGGCGGTGCGTCGCGTGGAAGGCTAACGGCGGTTACGGCTCCCAAGGCGAGCAGCGCGGACGCGATAACGCCGCCCGCGAGCGCCTATGGCTGTCCCCACATTGCGACGGCGTCCGACCTGATCTTTTTGCCGAGGTGGCAGCGTGAGGCGCTGGCTATCGTCCGGCAAGTTCAGGGCAGATGCCCCGCTTGCAGACGTGCCATTGTTCGAGGCGGCGCTAGCCAAGCATCGCCGGGCACCGTCCGAGCCGCACCGCAAGGGCTGGCGGACACGACGCGCGCCGGTGCTGGCGACGATGGCGGAACTGCGGGCGGAGTTGGGATTGTGAAAGCCCCCGTGCCGCTTGAGATCGCGGTCCAGGCCAGCATCATCGCCGCTGTCCGCCGCGCGGTTCTTCCCTGCGACGTGCTCGCCATTCCGAACGCCGGCAAGCGCGGTCGCGGTGCGCAGGCGTCGGTCAAGCGCGAGGGCATCATGCGCGGCTCGCCCGACCTTGCCGTGGTCTGGCCGGGCGGTGTCGGCTTCCTTGAGATCAAGCGGCCCGGCTACACCGATTCCGCCGTGTCGCCGGAACAGCGCGCATTGCTGGCCCGCTGGGCCGACTGGGGCATCAACGTCGGCATTGCGTCCAGCATCGACGAGGCGCTGGACCTGCTGAGGTCGTGGGGTGCGCCGGTCATGGCGCAGGCCGACACGTCGCGGCTCGGTCGCGGCGACGCCGTTGCAATCTTCGGTGCCCTGTGAGGGGCCGGATTGGCCGCTTCGGGCGCGTCCACATGGTCAGCGAGCCCGGCGACCGGGATACGGCGGGTATCCGCCGTACCGACAAGCTGCTGGCGCTGCTGGAGGATCGGCTTGCGTCGCATCACACGGACGGCCTGGTCGACTGGTTGCGCGCGTCGCCGATCGCCGGTGCGGACGAGACCAGCCGGGCATGTGTCATGCTCAGGCTGAACCGCATCGCTGACAGCACCGTGCGCACGATGGCGCGGGATGTGTTGCGGTGAGCGCGCCCGTCGCCGCGATCCGCCGCTTTGGCCTGGAGGCGGCATGAACGAGCGCACCGACCTAGCGGCAGCCATGCCGACCGTCGCGCTCAAGCTGCTCGGCGAACCGAACAAGCGGCTGAGTAGCGCTCGCGAGTCCCGCTACGGGACGCACGGCAGCCTCGCAGTTGACCTTCAAAAGGGTGCTTGGTTCGACCACGAGGCGGGTGTCGGCGGCGGCGTCATCGACCTGATCCGGCGCGAGCGTAAATGCTCGGTCGGCGAGGCGCTCCAGTTTCTCGAGAACATCGGTGAGATGGTCACGCCGGTGCGGGCGCTGAACGACCGCGAGTACCGTTCCAGCTCGTCGCTGCGTGATGCCGCCCTGCGTATCTGGCGCGAGTCTGTCCCGGCTGCAGGCACGCTTGTTGACCGCTACCTGCAAAACCGCGGGCTAGCGGGCTCGGCCGGTTACGAGGCGCTGCGCTTCCATCCTAACTGCCCATTCGGCAAAGATGACGACGGCTACCAGCGCTATCGCCCCGCGATGATAGGGCTGATGCGTTCGGTCGTAAGCGGCCAGCCGGTCGGCATACACCGCACCGAACTCAGCGCCGACGCCCGCAAGGTCGACCGCAAGATGCTGGGGCCCGCCGCAGGGGCCGCCGTGATGCTGACGGACGAGCCGCCGGTCGATACCGCGCTTGGCGTCTGCGAGGGCATAGAAACCGGCCTGGCGGTCATGGCGCTCGGCGGTGGCGGCGTTTGGGCGCTGATGTCGGCAGGCGGCATCGCATCGCTCCCTGTGCTGGGCGGCGTCGAGACGCTGACCATCTTTGCCGACCATGACACGGCAGGGACAACCGCTGCCCGAGAGTGCGGCGAGCGCTGGTTTGCGGCAGGCATCCCGACGACAATCCGCAAACCGCCGACGCCCGGTCACGACTTCCTCGATCACATGCAGGCGATGCGCGCGGAGACGGTGAATGTTGCGTAGCGTGCCCGATCCGCTCGGCGATGCCGAAGTCCTGCGCCCGTCAATCCTCGCCACCCAGTTCGCGGCTTGGGGCGATGAACTCGACTTGCCGACCCGGCAATGGCTCTACGGCTCGCACCTGATCCGCGGCCGCGTCAGCCTCGACGTGGCGGCTGGCGGCGTCGGCAAGACCGCACTCAAGGTCGGCGAGGCGCTTGCCATGGCGGCCGGCCGCGACCTGTTCAACAAGGCGCTCCCGAAAGGCGCTCTCAAGGTCTGGCTCTACAACCTGGAAGACGATCAGGACGAGTTGACGCTCCGCCTGCGCGCCGCCGCCAAGTATCACCAGATCAGCGAGGAGGATGTCGGCGGCAGGCTCTACGTCGATAGCGGGCTTGACCAGCCGCTCGTGATCGCCAGCGCGCAGCCGACCGGCACCGTCATCGCAAGGCCGGTGATCGAGGCGCTGATCGCGGAGATTCTCGTGCGCGAGATCGACGTGCTTATCATCGACCCGTTCATCAGCTCGCACGCCGTGTCCGAGAATGACAACAACGCCATCGACACCGTCGTCAAGCAGGGCTGGGTGCGCATCGCACACGAGACCGGCTGCGCCGTCAACCTCGTCCACCATATACGCAAGGGTAACGGCGAGGAAGCCAACGCCGACTCCGCCCGCGGCGCGTCTGCGCTGATCGGTGCTGCGCGCTCGGTTCAGGTGTTCAATCGCATGTCCGAAGACGAGGCGGCGCGCGCCGATGTCGAGATCGAGAAGCGCAAGTTCTACTTCCGGGTGACCAACGAGAAGGCCAACCTGGCACCCCCGCCAAACCGCGCCGACTGGTATCGGATGGAGAGCGTCGATCTTGCCAACGGTGAGAAGGTCGGCGTCGCGCGGCAGTTCATGTGGCCGACACCGAAGACCGCCAGCCTGTTCGAGTTGGATGAGATATTCGCCGCCCTCGCCGGCCGCGACTGGCGTCAAAGCCCGCAGTGCAATGACTGGGCCGGACACGCCATCGGCCCCATTTTCGACCTCGACACGAGCGACAAACAGCAATCCAGAAAGGTTCAAGACATCATCCGCGGTTTGGTTAATAACGGGCATCTTCGGGTCGTCGTAAAAGACGACGAAAAGGGCCGTTCCAAGCCATATATTGAACAAAATCAATGACTCCCACCTCGCAGACCCTCGAAGTGGGACAAGTGGGGAAACGCCTGATCTCGTCGAGCGACCTAAGCACGGGTAATGCCGGTGGTGGACCTCGAAAAGGCAAGCGTTTTCAACAAGTCCCACTTCCCCACCGCACAAGTGGGGAGAAGTGGGGAAGTGGGGGCGGCGCTACAGAAAACGCCAACCCCAGCCGGTCAGGGGAGTGGGGTATAACCCCACCCCCTGCCGGTGGGGGGCGACTTTCGACGAACCAAAAAACCGGGGAACCAAAATGAATAAGAGCGCGGCGTGACCCCGCCACCCACCACCTCAACCGCGGACCACGTCCTCGCCCTCGTCGGCGCAGGCGGATTCAAGACCCTGGTCGAGTGCCACGGCGGAACCCGCATGTGGATGCCCAAGCACCTCGACTGCGAAAAGGGCCAGAACCTCGTCCAGATGGTCGGAGCCGAGGCCGCGTGCCGCCTGGCAAACGAACTCGGCGGGTTCTGGGTGCCGATCCCGAATATGCGCGCCGAGCCCAGCCGCGAACCCGACGTGCACCGCCTGCTCGCAATGGGCATGTCCCACCGGATTATCGCGATCACGCTCAAGATCACCGAGAAGACCGTTGGCAAGCACGCCGCGACGTTTCAGGGGAGGGGCGCATGACCCCCGTATTTGGGCCAGGAGGCACGCTACAGCGCGTTCAGGGGTGTGAGTGGCACCTACCCCCGGAAGCGGCCCGGATAGCGCTCTACGGGCTTCCCAGCCCTTGCTCGCATCCGGTGCCGACCCCCACCCGGTTGGCGTTGCCCTCAGCGGCCTTGCAAGCCACCCCTGCCGCGTCTGTCGGTGGGCACCCTCAGGCAAAACCGGCGGGCCGGCGCAATCCCGTGTCGGCCCGCCGACATAGCGAGGGATAGCATGACGGGTCGCCCCTCAATACGCACCGAAGAGATGGTCGCCGAAATCTGCGCGAGACTTGCCGAGGGCGAACCCTTGGCATGGATCTGCCGCGAACAGGGTATGCCGAGCACTGTTACCGTCTGGAATTGGCAGAAGGATGACGCAGCCCTTTCTGAACGCATCGCGCAAGCCCGCGAAATCGGCGGCGACGCCATCGCGGCCGACGCTCTCGCCATTGCGGACGAGACCCTGCACGACACGAAGATCGGCAAGGACGGCGCAGAGATGCCGGACAATGAGTGGATTGGTCGCTCGCGTCTGCGTGTCGAAACGCGACTCAAGCTGCTCGCTAAGTGGCACCCCAAGCGCTACGGCGACAAGGTGACCAACGAGCACACCGGGGCGGACGGAGCGAGTCTACCCGCGATCACGGTCAATCTTGTCGCGCCGCGATGACCTCCGCGGTTAGCGTCAACCTCCCGGAGTGGGCTGCCATCCTGTGGGAGCCTAAGCGCCATATCGCGGTGTTTTCGGGCCGAGGCGCTGGCAAGAGCCGCTCGATCGCGACGGCGCTGGTGCTACAGGCGGCAACGTCGCATCGCCGGGTGCTGTGTGCCCGTGAGACGCAGCGCAGTATCCGGGATTCGGTCAAGCGCCTGCTCGACGACGAGATCGAGCGCTGCGGGCTTACCAGCGCGTTCGTGTCGACCGACAACGAGATTCGCGGCCCGAACGATAGCCTGTTCGTTTTCGCGGGGCTTCGGTCAAACATTGCCAGCGTGAAGAGCCTCGAAGGCATCACCGACGCCTGGGTCGAGGAGGCGAGCACGGTCAGCAAAAGCAGCATCGAGACTCTGGTGCCGACCATTCGAGGCCCTGGGTCAAGGCTGTTCTGGTCATGGAACCCCGGCCTGCCGACAGATCCTGTCGATGCGATGTTTCGCGGGCCGAACGGACCCCCGCCGAATACCATCCTGCGCGGACTGACCCCTGCCGACAATCCTTGGTTCCCGGAAGAACTCAAGGTCGAACTCGAATACGACCAGACCCGCGACCCCGAGAAATACGCGCATATCTGGCTCGGCGAGTACCGCCGCAACTCCGAGGCCCGCGTGTTCAGGAACTGGCGCGTCGAGGCGTTTGACACCCCCGCCGACGCGCAGTTCTACTTCGGCGCGGACTGGGGCTATTCGGTCGATCCGACGACGCTGGTCCGTATGTGGATCGACGGGCGGACGCTCTACATCGACCATGAGGCGTACAAGGTCGGCTGCGAGATCGACGCGACGCCTGCCCTGTTCGACACCGTGCCGGGCAGCCGGTCGTGGGTCATCCGCGCGGACAGCGCCCGGCCCGAGACGATCAGCTTCATGCAGCGGTCGGGCTTCCGCATCCAGCCGGCCGCCAAGGGTGCGGGATCGGTCGAGGACGGCGTTGCGTTCCTGCAAAGCTATGACATCGTCGTGCACCCGCGCTGCCAGCACGTCATCGACGAGCTGACCCTGTATACATGGAAGACCGACCCGCTGACCGGCGACGTGCTGCCGGCGCTGGCGGACAAGGACAACCATATGATCGACTCGGCCAGGTACGCCCTGGAGGGCGTCCGGCGCGGGCTTGGCCGGGTCGACATCGCGGCCGCCACACCGCGCATCACGATGCCGACCGTGGCACGCGCGCCTTCCGGGGCAGGTTGGGGCGGCGTCCCGATGCCGAGAATGGAGTTGGGCCATTGAACGCGCTCATTGAACAGGTCCGCAACAACCCAGACCTGGCGTTCCTCGCGCCGCCCGATGCCCCGCTGCGCATCACGGCTGGGGGCAAGCCCGTCACGGTGCAGATCGTGTCGGCGCAGGCTTATGGGCTGGGCACGTTCATGGGCGGCCTGCCCATCAGCCCCGAGGATGCCATCCTCACCGGCAAGGGCGGCGGGTCGTACAAGCTTTATGACGCGGTGCTGGACAACCCGCAGGCATTCTCGTGCTTCCAGCAGCGTCGCCGCGCCGTCGTGTCGCGCCCATGGGAGGTCGAGGCTGGCGGTGAGAGCGAGATCGACAAGGCCGCCGCCGACCATATCCGCGGACAGCTTGCGCGGCTCGACTGGGACGGCATCAGCGACCGGATGCTCTACGGCATCTGGTACGGCTTCGCGGTCGGCGAGTTGATCTACGAGGCGCGCGACGGCAAGTGGGAGGTCGCCGACATCGTCGTGCCCAACCGCGACCGATTCCGCTTCGACGCCAACGGAGAGTTGCGACTGACCGACACGGCGTACCAGTCCGTGCCGCTACCGGAGCGCAAGTTCTGGACATATCGAGCCGGAGCCAGCCACGACCATGCCTTCTACGGCCTCGGGTTGGCGCACTGGTGCTACTGGCCCGCATGGTTCGCCAAGAACGGGCTCAACTTCTGGTCGATCTACCTTGAGAAGTTTGCCATGCCGACAGCGATCGGCAAGGTTCCCGGCGGCGGCGGCGTCGATGACCCGCGCTTCATCGCCGAGCAGGGCAAGATGCTTCAGGCGCTGTCGAGCATCATCAGCCAGGCCGCTATCGCCGTGCCCGACACGTTCGAGGTAGAGCTGCTGGAGGCGACCCGCGCCGGTGCGGCAGAATATGGCAAGTTCCTCGACAAGCAGGACGCCGATATCGCGAAGATCATCCTGTCGCAGACGATGACCACGGACAACGGGTCGAGCCGGTCGCAGTCCGACACGCATATGGAGGTGCGCGAGGAGGTCACCGCCGGCGACGCGGACCTGTTGTGCTCGACGTTCAACGAGGGGCCGGTGCGCTGGCTGACCGAGTGGAACTTCCCCGGTGCGGCGTTGCCCCGCGTGTTCAGGGTCATGGAAGACCCGGCGGACCTCTACGCCCTGACCGCGCGCGACGTGCTGCTCGACGGCTTGGGCTGGTCGCGCACCGAGGACAAGTTCCGGGAGCTGTACGGCGACGGGTATGAGCGCAAGACCCCGGCTGTGGTGCCGCCTGCGCTGGCTGCTCGGCAGGACCACCCCGCCATGGCTTTCGCCGCCCCGCGCCCGCTTTACGTCAGCCGCGCCGTGGTCAACGCTGCCGAGATAATAGCCTGGGCGGAATCGCAGGGCTTCACCGACATCGTGCCGGACCTTCACGTCACGCTGCTTTACTCGAAGCGCCCGGTTGACTGGATGAAGATGGGCGAAAACTGGTCGGGCGACGGCAAGGGGCAGGTGACCATCCAGCCCGGCGGGCCGCGCTTGGTCGAGCCGCTTGGCGCTGCGACGGCGGTGCTGCTGTTCTCGTCCACCGACCTGCAATGGCGGCATCGCAACATGATCAAGGCCGGGGCTTCGTCGGATTATCCAGAGTACCAGCCGCATATCACGATCACCTATGGCGACGCGCCCGACCTTGCCACCGTCGAGCCGTATCGCGGCAAGATCGTGTTGGCACCCGAGCAGTTTGAGGAGATCGAGACCGACGACCCCGCGTTCGCGTTCGCCGCAACCCAGCACGTCATCGACCGTCTGATCGACAGCGCTTCCGGCCCCGCGAACGCCGCAATGCTGGCGATGGTAGAGCCGCTACGTGCGCGACTGGCCGGCGTGACGCAGCCCGAAGCCGTGCGCCTGGCGATCATTGAGGCGTTCGCGGACATGGATGACGGGCCGCTTGCCGAGATCATCGCCAAGGCCGGGCTAGGGCTGCGTGCCGCCGAGGATGGCGGGTTGGATACCGAGCGGCTGGCGTGACCACCTTCGCCGAGGCCGACCCGTTCCAGCGCCGCCCGGGATACCGCATCGATCCGGTCGCGCTCGATGCCCCCGATATCGTGCAGCGCCTGACCGCGCTCCGGCCCGAGCTGCGCGAGCAATGGTCGGTCATCGGCCCCGACGAGTACGCGCGCGCCTTCATGGTGGCGGGGCTCGTCAAGCAGGACATGATCGAGACGGTGCACGACGCGCTGATCGAGGCTTACCAGAACAAGACCGGCGGCGAGGCGTTCGCGGACCTGTTGACCCCCGTGCTGCGCGAACAGGG
>Ga0105048_10015997_pt1 | contig 11613 bp, 12 predicted proteins | sample MAT05_FD_78382 | JGI IMG/M metagenome (GOLD analysis project Ga0105048, IMG submission 78382) | Freshwater microbial communities from Lake Fryxell liftoff mats and glacier meltwater in Antarctica - MAT-05 | ecosystem: Environmental > Aquatic > Freshwater > Ice > Liftoff microbial mat | place...
AGGCTGGCATGCGTTGCCGGGCGGAGGCGACAGTCGGCTTCAAAGGCTTCAGCGAGACCTTTGTGACGGATGTAGATGCGCGGCGGACAGAACACGCAATCGATGTGACGCTTGTGCGCGGGCCGTTCCGGAAGCTGCGCAACACGTGGCGGTTCGCGCCCAGCGGCGAGGGCTCACGCGTGGAATTCTCGATCGAGTTCGAGTTTCGCAACTTCGTGCTGCAGGCGCTGGCCGACGCAAACAAGGCCTACGCCGTGCGGCGCGTCATCGATGCGTTCGTAAAAGAGGCTGCTCGCCGCAAGGCGGCGGCAGATGCATCGATCAGCAAGTGATCAACCCGGGCCGCCGCTGGGCGGCTGGCCTGGGTCGGCATCGGGAAGGACGCTGTCGCGCAGCGCGTCAGGCGGCACGTCGAGCGGAATCGGCGTGCGGCCGTCGGGCGTCTGGTCGGCGGGGCTGGGCGCGACGGGGCGGGGGCGCGTAAGCTTCGGATCGGGGCCGCATGAGTCCAGCGACCAACCCGCATCGCCATGAACGACGCGGCAGAGGGCGGCAGTCGTCTCGCCGTTTGCAGTCACCGAGGTGCGCACCAGCGCGCCGAGGGTGTCATAGCGCGGACGGGCGAAGGTCAGTTTGTTGAAAGCCGACGTTGCAGCTTCGCCTTCCGGGCCAAGCACATCAACGAGGTTGAACCCGGCAGACTGCCAGTCGCAGTCCGGCGTCCACGGCGCATCTTCGCCTTCAAGACGGACGCTCATCGGCGGATCGTCGCGGCTGAGCTTGTACTGGTCGCGGCCCACGGCGGCGATCAGGGCGCAGTCGTCGGTGACGAACAGCGGGGTTTTGGCGGCAACCTCTTCCGGCCCGCTTTCGCAGGCGCAAAGGGCGAGAAGACCCACCGACAAAACCAATCTTTGCATCACGATATCCAGCCTGTCTTGCATTCGCCGACGGTCCAACCGGCGATACCCGAGTGAAGGCGGCATTCATAGCCGATGCCCGCCAGCGGTCCATGCACGATTTCAGTCGCCACTGTCGCGCCCTGGCCATCGTAGACGGGTTTCTGGAAGGCGACCCATTTCAATGTCCTCCGGGGATCGGACCCAGGAGGCGGCGCGACATAAGCCTTGAAGGCAAATCCCAGCGATTCGAAGTTGCAGGAGGGGGCCCAGGCCGGCTCACCCGACGCCTTCAGCGGGGGCGGCTGGTTGTCCGGGCCGAACTTGTAGTGTTCCCGTGCGATCGCGGCGATCACCGCGCAATCGTTCGACATCGCTCTTTGCCTCCCGGTGCGGATGGCGCTGCCGTGCAGCCAGCCAGCAGGATGCCCGCGAGCAGGGCAGTGGAAGCGGCAATCCGCGTGAGCCTCTCCATCAATTCCCGGCTCTTCTGGCCGATTGGGTGGAGAAGTTGCCAGCGTTCGTGGCGGGATAAAGGCAGCCGGGAACGGGTTCGGGCCTACTGCGCTTTCCTGAAAGGCCTGATCAGACGCAGTTCATGTTCCATGAGTCATGCTTCCACTTCGATCACGCTGAATGCCTGCTTTCGCCAGTGTATGGAGGTGCACATGAGAACCCTGATAGCTGCGGCGTTCGCCGCCACTGTCTTGAGCATTGCAGCGCCCGCGATGGCCCAGCCGGGCGGCTACCGTCAGCAGGGCGAGGGCTATGGCTATGCGCTTAACCTTCAGGGATTGAGCGTCGATGAGGCCAAGCGGCAGCTTTCGAATGCCGGATACAGCAAATCACGAAACATCAGCGTGAGCGGTCGGCAGTACGACCTGTGGTCGAATCCGCGATCACGCGAAGCCTGCGTCGGCTTCTCCTCCTACAACGGCCGCGTGACGGAGACCCGCGCATTCGACAATTCCGAGTGCGGCGTGGTCAGCGGCGGCGGACGGGGAGGATTCAATCCGTCGGACCTGCGCGGTCTTCGCGTTGATGATGGCAAGCGCAGTTTGCGCGACCTTGGGTATGTTCAAGAGCGCAATGTCCGAATTGACGGAACGCAGTGGGATCTATGGTCTAGCTCGCGCGGCCGCGACTGCGTCGGCTTCACGTCGTACAATGGGCGCATCACGGATGCGCGCGATTTTGGTCGCGGCGGTTGTCATCGTGACTGGAACAATGGTGGCAGTAGAGGTGGCGGCAGGCTGAGACCCGGCGACTTACGGGGCGATAGTGTGGATTCCGCCAAGCACGAACTCTCGGGCGCCGGCTTCCGCAAGGCGCTCAACGCGCGCATCAACGGGCAGCAGTGGGATTTGTGGTATAACGAGCGCGGTCGGGGAGAACGTTGTGTCGGCTTCACATCCTACAATGGCCGCGTGACGGAGGCGCGCAACTTCCCGGACCGGGATTGCTCGTAGCCGCGTCAGCCCATCATCTTGCGGAGCATGTCCAGCGCAGTGACGATGGTTTCGCGCCGGATGCGATCGCGGCCGATATCGCCATAACGCATGACCTGATGCAGGATCGGCTTGTTCTCGCGCGCGACAGCCAGGTGGACGAGGCCGACGGGTTTAAGTGGAGTCCCGCCGCCGGGGCCTGCAACGCCGGTCACCGCAACGGCCAGATTGGCGCGGGATTCCTGCAGCGCGCCTTCGGCCATGGCGCGAACGACTGGCTCAGACACTGCACCGGCATCTGCGATGAGATCTCCGGGCACACCGAGCATTTCTTCCTTGGCCTTGTTGGAATAGACGATGAAGCCGCGCTCCACCGTGGCGGAGGAGCCGGGGATTTCGGTGAGCAGGCCCGCGATCAGGCCACCGGTGCAGCTTTCCGCAGTGGCGATCTTCAATCGGCGTTGCTGCGCTTCATCGAGCGTCAGGCGTGCGAGCATCAGGAGTTGTTCGTCGAACATCGGAAGCCCCACAATTACCGCGACAGCAATACCGTAGCTTGCGCCGCTATGCCTTCTTCGCGACCGACAAAGCCGAGCTTCTCGGTCGTCGTGGCCTTCACACTGACGACGCCTGGCGAGACACCCATCGCTCCGGCCGTAGCGATGCGCATGGCTTCGCGATGTGGCGCGATCTTGGGGCGTTCAGCCAGGACGGTTATGTCGGCGTTGACGACATGAAAACCGCGTTCACTTGCCAACTTCACAGCGTGCTGGAGAAATTTGATGGACGCCACGCCTTTCCATTGCGGATCGGATGGCGGGAAGTGGTCGCCGATGTCGCCTAGCGCGAGCGCTCCGAGAATGGCGTCAGTCAGAGCGTGCCAGGCAGCGTCGGCGTCCGAATGGCCTTCGAGCTTCTTGTTATGCGGGATGGCGACGCCACAGAGGATGACGGCATCGCCCGGCTCGAAGCCATGGACGTCGAAACCCATGCCAACACGCAGGGTGGGGCCAGCGATCAGTTTCTCAGCCACCGCGAAGTCCTCCGGATAGGTGATCTTCATAAGCTCCTGCCGGCCCGCCGTCAGCACCACTTTCGCGCCGGAGGCCTCGACGAGCGCGAGATCGTCGACGGCGGAGTCGATCGCCGACGCATAGGCGCTGGTGATCACATCCCAGCGGAAGGCCTGCGGGGTCTGGACCCGGACGAGGTGATCGCGGGTGACAGAACGGAGCGTGGAGCCGGAATTGTCCTTCAGCGCATCAGCGACCTGAAGGGCGGGGGCAGCGGCATCCGCACCGGCCAGGGCCGCCAGTAGTTCATCCAGGACGGCTTGGCTCAGGCCCGGGCGCGCAGCATCATGGATCAGGACGCTATCCGGAGCGTGCGGCTGAAGCGCACGCAGGCCCGCGCGCACTGAGTCTGTCCGCGTTTTGCCACCTTCGACGACGACTACGCGGGCGGAATTGGGCAAGATGGCCCGTGCCTGCGCCACGCCGCCGGGGCGGACGCAAACCACGACAGCGGCAATTTCGTTGCGCTGCAGCATAGCCTGCACCGACCATACGAGCACAGGCTTGCCGCCAAGGTGGCGATACTGCTTGGGTTCATCCCCGCCCGCTCGGGAACCTGACCCTGCGGAAACCACGATCGCACCCGTCTTGACCGCTCGAAACGCCTCCTGATTGTGCATTCTTGACGCCTTTGATGAGAAGGTCTCTAAGTAGCGGGACGGCTCTGCCCAATTAATAGGCAAAATGACGGGTCATTCGGAGACTGTCTGGTGTTCTTGGTCGGAGATGTCCAGCTCGCAGCGCCGGTATTCCTGGCGCCAATGTCGGGCGTGACAGACGCGCCTGCGCGGTCTGAGGCGGACAGGTTCGGCGCGCCAGCGGTGGTAACCGAAATGGTGCCCGGGGCGGAACTGGCCCGCGAGCACGAGGAGTTTGTGCGCCGCATCGAACCGCACCACGGCGCCGCGCCGTTCATCGTGCAGCTGGCCGGGCGCGATCCGCAATGGATGCGCATCGGCGCCGAACTCAGCGAAGCGGCAGGGGCTGACATCATCGACATCAACATGGGCTGCCCGGCGAAAAAGGTCACGGGTGGTCAGTCGGGCTGCGCGCTGATGCGGGAACCGCACCTTGCGCGGCAGCTGATCGCTTCCACGGTGGCGGGCACCAAGCGCCCGGTGACCGTGAAGATGCGGCTCGGCTGGGACGACTCCACGCTCAACGCGCCCGAGATCGCACGCATCGCAGAAGGCGAGGGTGCGCAGATGATCACCGTGCACGGGCGTACGCGGATGCAGTTCTATGAGGGGCACGCCAACTGGTCGCGGATCGCGTCGGTGGTGGAAAGCGTGAAGCTGCCTGTCATCGCCAATGGAGACATTGTCGATGCAGCGAGTGCGGCCACAGCCATGAAGGAATCCGGCGCGAACGGCGTGATGCTGGGACGCGGAGCGACGGGCCGCCCATGGCGCGTGGGCGAGATATCGCACGCGCTGTTTGGTACGCCCTATACGGCACCGACAGCAGACGAAAAGCTCGCGTCAATGCTGGCGCAGATTTCAGCGTCAGTTGAACTCTATGGCGAACGGCTGGGCGTGCGCGTTGTCCGCAAACACATCGCGGCGTTCGTGGACGCGTGGTGCGAGGATTACGGCCTGGCGCGCATGGACGAAACGCGCGTCGCGCTGTGCCGGACGGATTGCCCCACGGCATTGATCGACGGCCTCGTGGCGGCGCTATCGGACAGACAGGCAGCAGCATGATCTCGACGACAACGGACCCAGCCGGACTTGCCGCCCGCGCGCTCGATGCGGTGCCCTTCGCTGTCATCGGCCTGACGAAGCGAGACACGGTCACGTATGTGAACACAGCCGCTGAGGCTCTGCTGCAGCGGAGCGCGCCTCTGTTGCGCGGACGGCCGCTGACGGACTTGCTCACCGACGACGCGCCGCTTCTGGACTTTATCTCACGCGCAAGACGCGAAGGCGGCGTGATGTCGGCGCGGTCGATACGTATCGCGAGCCCGCAGATTGCGTCCGTCGACATGGACGTGACGGTCTCGCCAGATGGCGATGACGCCGGTCTCGTGATGACGTTGATATCCAGCCGCTCCGCGCAGGAAGACGCGACGAATGCGGAAGTGAATGCATTCGCGCAGGTTGCGCGGATGCTGGGCCATGAGGTGAAGAACCCTCTCGCTGGCATTGTCGGCGCGGCCCAGTTGTTGGCTCGTCAGGCGCGCGACGACCAGCAAGCCTTGCTGACGCTGATCCGGGAGGAAGGCGCCCGCATCGAACGGATCGTGGATCGCTTTGCAGCGTTCGAGACATTCTTCAGCCCGCGCACGCGCATCACCAACGTCCACATTGTGCTCGATAGTGTGATCAACCTCGCAAGGGCGAGCTTCGGCGCAAATGCGCGGTTTGACCTTCAGTACGATCCGTCGTTGCCTGAGATCGACGTTGATCCCGACCATTTGCACGAAGCAGCGCTCAACCTGGTCAAGAATGCCGTTGAGGCCGCGAGCGGCTCGACGCGGCAAGCGCGGATAATTGTGTCGACGCGCTATCGCGCAGGCTTCCGGTTCACAGGGCGCGATGGCCCGCGGACGCGCGGCGCACTGGAGATTGCAGTCACGGATAACGGACCGGGCGTGCCTGAAACATCAGTCGCGCGCGTATTCGAACCCTTCTTCACGACGAAATCAGGCGGCGCGGGCATCGGCCTCGCTGTCGTTGCCGAGATCATGCAGGCGCATGGCGGGTTCGTCGTTCTCGACAACAATCCGGGTGGGGCCTGCCTGCGGCTGCTCTTTCCCATCGCGCGTCACAAGGGAGCGGCCAAATGAGCGGTCCGACAATCCTGGTAGCGGATGACGACGCCAGTGTGCGCCTCGTGATCAGCCAGACGCTGGCGCAGGAGGGCTATCATGTCCGCGCCACCAACACGATGTCGGCGCTGTGGCGCTGGATCCAGGCAGGCGAGGGCGACCTGCTGATCACCGACGTCTACATGCCGGACGAGTCGATCTTCGACCTGCTGCCGCAGATCCGGCGCACGCGGCCGGAACTTCCCATCATTGTCATCTCCGCGCAGTCGACCGTGCTGACGGCGGCGTTGGCGTCTGATCATGGCGCCTATGATTACCTGCCGAAGCCATTCGACATCGACAAACTGGCCGAGACCGTGCGTCGCGCGCTGCAGCGTAAGCCGACGCGCGGGCAGGAGACGACTGGACGCCGGGCGGAGAGGGACGAGGCGCTGCCGCTGATCGGTCGCTCGAAGCCGATGCAGGCGGTTTATCGTGTCATTGCGCGTGTGATGAACAACGATCTCACCGTGCTGATCGAGGGCGAAAGCGGTTCGGGAAAAGACCTTGCAGCACGCGCGATACACCAGCTCGGCAAGCGCAAGACCGGGCCGTTCGTGGCCGTGAGCCTGGCGGCGCTGCAGCGTGACCAGGTTGAAGACGAGCTGTTTGGCGGCGGACGCGACGCCAGCGGCAAACGTCGCGGCAAGGTCAGCGAAGCTGAGGGCGGCACGCTGTTCCTCGACGAAGTCGGCGACATGCCGCTGGAGGCGCAGACACGGCTTGTCCGCTTTCTGCAGGATGGTCGCTTTGCCAGCACGGGCGACGACCTCGATGTTCGCATCATTGCTTCGACGAAGCACGATCTCCGCTCCCTGGTGGATCAGGGTCTTTTCCGCGAGGACCTCTATTATCGTCTGAACGTCGTGGCGCTGCAGCTACCGCCGCTGCGCGAACGCAAGGAAGACATTCCTGATCTGGCCTCTGCATTCCTCATTCGCGCGAAGAAAGAAGGCCTGCCCGAGAAGCAGCTCGACAAGAGCGCATATGATCTGCTGGTCGCCTATGACTGGCCGGGCAACGTGCGCGAGCTGGAGAACGTAATCCGCAGGCTGTCGGCGCTTAGCCCGGAACCGGTGATCTCGGCGCGCGAAGTGGAGCGGGAACTACGCTCGACAACGCGAGCCGCGGCAACCGAGCGGGAATTTGAGGCGGAGATCGAGGCGCTGCTGTCGCGTCACTTTATCTCGGCGCTATCGGCTGATCCGGATCGCGATCCGGACGGCGGGCAGATCTACCAGACCGTGATCGAGCAGGTGGAGCGTCCGCTGATCAAGCTGGCGCTGGCGGCGACCAATGGGAACAAGGTGAGGGCTGCGGCCCTGCTGGGCCTCAATCGGAACACACTGCGCTCGAAGATCAATTCGCTCGGAATTGCCGAGGCCGATTGAGGCGCGCCCCTTCGGGGCGATGCCTCAGGTCTTGGGCATGACAGGCGGCGTCATCGGCGCAAGCTGGTCGTCGATTGCCGATTTCACCTGATCGGGCCAATCGTCGCCCAGGCCGACACAGTCGCGGCGGAACGCGCCGTCGACCCAATCGACCATGCCCTTGTCTGCAGTGGATATGATCTCCCAATCCATCTGGCAGCTCCGCGTCGCGAAACTACGCGTGCAGACGGCCGCAGGATCGGGATAGGTCTCGTGCCCTTCGCCATAGGTGCACTCGAAGCCCGCCGCGTTTATGGCTTCAATTGCTTTCGGACGGCTCAGGTCGCTGATGATGCCCTGAACGCCGGACGCCCAGTCGGCATTCAGTTGCTGGCCCGGCTGATGCTGCCAGTCATAGGCAGCCTCAAGGTCCGCAAGCGTTTCGGGACCTGGGTTCGTCGGCCCCGTTGCGCAGCCAGCGGCCAGAAGCGCGAAACCCAATGCCATGACTTTCATTGCCTTGCCCTTCCGACGCCAATACTCACATACAACCCCATAACCGGGGCGGCGCAAAGGCAGACTGGCGCCCGGATTGGTTCCCCGCTATGGGCGCCGCATGAAACTCTCGGACTTTGACTTCGATCTACCTGAGGAACTGATCGCGCTACGGCCTGCTGCGCCGCGGGATTCCGCGCGGCTGCTCGTCGTGCGCGGGCCGGATGGGGCGATTGAGGACCGGGTGGTGAGCGACTTGCCGGCCTTGCTTGCCGCTGGCGACATGCTGGTTGCGAACGACACGCGGGTGTTGCGAGCGGCGCTGGAGGGACGGCGGCCGTCGCGAACAGGCGCCGAAGACGTCTCGGTTTCGGTCAATCTCAACATGCGTTTGTCGCCCACGGATTGGTCGGCGTTCGCGCGACCTGGAAAGCGCCTGAAAGAGGGCGATACAATTCTCTTTGCCGGAGGTCTTGAAGCGCGCGTGATTGCAAAGTCCGAGGCGGATGTGCGATTGGCGTTCAATCGGGATGGCGCAGCGCTGGACCTTGCCATTGATGCTGCGGGCGACATGCCGATACCGCCTTACATCGCCGCGAAGCGTCCGGTGGATGAGAATGACATCGCCGACTATCAGACCGCTTTTGCCCGCGAAGCAGGCTCCGTAGCGGCCCCGACGGCTGGGCTGCATTTCACGCCTGCGCTGCTGTCGGCTGTTGAGCGGGCAGGAATAGGGCGAACCAGCGTAACGCTGCACGTCAACGCGGGGACATTCCTGCCGGTGAAGACGGACGATATCGCCGACCACAAGATGCATGCCGAGTATGCGGAGCTTCCAGCGGAATCGGCGTCCGCCATTCGGGCGGCGCGTAGGGCCGGAGGCAGATGCATCCCGATCGGCACCACGGCGCTGCGTACGCTGGAGAGCGCTGCGGCGGGCGGCGAACTTGCCGCCTTCAGCGCCGAGACGTCCATCTTTATCAAACCCGGCTACAGGTTCCGCGTGACTGACGGGCTGATGACAAATTTCCATCTTCCCAAATCCACGCTGTTCATACTTGTCAGTGCGATGATGGGCCTCGATGTGATGAAGCGGGCTTATGCGCATGCAGTGAAGGAGCGCTATCGCTTCTTCTCGTACGGCGACGCGTGCTTGCTGCTGCCGGAGAGGAACAACGCGCATGGCTGAGTTTCCATTCCACCTGGCTGCCACGGATGGCGATGCGCGAACCGGCAAGCTGGTGACGCCGCGTGGTGAGATCGCCACGCCTGCGTTCATGCCTGTGGGGACGGCGGGCACCGTGAAGGCGATGTTCCTCGACGATGTTCGATCGACCGGAACCGACATCATTCTTGGCAACACCTATCACCTGATGCTGCGGCCCAGCGCGGAGCGGGTGAAGCGACTGGGTGGGCTCCACAAATTCATGGGGTGGCCGCATCCCATCCTCACCGACAGCGGCGGCTTCCAGGTCTTCTCCTTGTCCGAGCTGCGCAAGATGAAGGAGGAGGGCGTCGAGTTCCGTTCGCATATCGACGGTTCGCAGCACTTCCTGTCGCCGGAACGCTCCATCGAGATCCAGTCGGATCTGTTAGGCTCAGACATTGCCATGCAGCTCGATGAATGCGTCGCCAATCCGTGCGAACACGCGCCCGCGGCGGCGGCCATGCGACTTTCGGCGCGCTGGGGCGAGCGCAGCAAGGCCTATTTTGGCAAGCGCGAAACGCAGGCGCTGTTCGGCATCGTTCAGGGCTCGACCTATGCGGACCTCCGCAAGGAGAGCGCGCAGCGCGTCGTGGAGACCGGATTTGACGGTTACGCCATTGGCGGTCTTGCGGTGGGAGAGGGGCATGAGGCGATGTGCGACACGATCAGCCTGACAGCTCCGCTGCTGCCGAAGGATCGCCCGCGCTATCTGATGGGCGTGGGCAAGCCGATCGACATTCTCGAGGCGGTCGCGCGCGGCATCGACATGTTCGACTGCGTTCTGCCGACACGCTCGGGCCGCCACGGACAGGCGTGGACATGGGGCGGCGCGATCAACATCAAGAACGCAAAGTATGCGGAAGACGACGCGCCGATCGACGCAACGTCGACGTGTCCGGCCAGCCGCGACTACTCCAAGGCGTATCTCAATCACCTGTTCAAGGCGGGCGAGTATCTCGGTCCGATGCTGCTCTCGTGGCACAACATCGCATTCTTCCAGGCGATGATGGCCGCGATGCGAAGCGCCATCGCCGAGGGGCGCTTCGCGGCTTTCCGCGCCGAGATGCAGCAACGTTGGACGAAAGCCCCGGGCGATCAGCTCGCCTGAGACGTGCCGCGGAATTTTGCGTCAGGGTCTTTTGGAATGCCCGCGCTGGGGTCGGGCGCGGCCGGAGGCGCGCAGCCGAGTTGAGCGCCGACACCCTTGAGGTAGGCCCGCCGGGCAACACCCCGTTCGTAGGCCGCACGCAGGCGACGGTCGTGGCGGTTGGCGCCAGTGGCGTCCCGCACGAGTGACCGGAACGGGATGAAGTCCGTCATCGCCGACGCGATGCCATCGAGAGTCATGTCGCTGGCGCCCTGGCTGGCCTTGGCCCCAAACGTCTGCTCCGGCAGCGGTTCGGCGTCGGAGTCCCGGCCCAGAATGATGGTCAGTGCGGTCACGGTATCGCCAATGGCCTTGCAGGTTACATCCGGGATTGGCTCGTACGGCGACCGGATATCCCGGAGCATTTGGGGAATCTCGTCACGCCTCAGATTGAGATCGTTGAGTGGCGCCATGACCGCGTCACTCAGTCCTGCCGACGACCCGGCGGCTCCTCCAGCGCAGGCAGCCAGAGGCGAACACGCCAGCAAGGCGATCAAAATAGCGTTGAGTTTCATGGTGTAGTCCCCTTCCGTCCCCATAGTCTGTGGATCATTACGGCCCCATTCAGGCCATGCAATGAAAATCCTAAAGTGCGGCCATTCCTGCGTTGACCGCAGCGGAATCGATCACTAGGTTCCGCCGCTCTTGAGAGAGCCGGTAGCTCAGTCGGTAGAGCAGCTGACTTTTAATCAGCGGGTCGCAGGTTCGATTCCTGCCCGGCTCACCAAGAACATCAAGGACTTGGAAGACCGAGTGGAAGGCGCGCGAAACCGCTGCCTTCCACCGGCCTTTCACGATCGACAGTCGCCCCCCACATGCCGACGCATTAGTTTCGCTGCGAAGCTCACTGGCAAGGGCTGCCCGAACCTTCGCGGCTTCTGCCGCGACTCAAGAGCCGTCCGCTCGCCCGCTCTCTTCATTCATTCCCAAGCCTAAGGTGGTCGCCCCGCACGAACCATTGGTGCACTCGTGGGCCACAGCTCCCTGTTTTGGAGGGCCGGCGCACGGTCGCATTTGGGAGCCGCATGCTCCGCAAACCAGGACCGCGGAACCGCGAGAGGCGCTCTGCAGATCTCGGGACTGACGAATTCGGTCTGTGCGGCGAGCATTCCGCGAGACACGCCATACTCCGCCTGTGCCGCCGGCGAGAAGGCCGCCGAAAAAA
>Ga0105048_10016003_pt1 | contig 11611 bp, 11 predicted proteins | sample MAT05_FD_78382 | JGI IMG/M metagenome (GOLD analysis project Ga0105048, IMG submission 78382) | Freshwater microbial communities from Lake Fryxell liftoff mats and glacier meltwater in Antarctica - MAT-05 | ecosystem: Environmental > Aquatic > Freshwater > Ice > Liftoff microbial mat | place...
CAACAATTAATCCATATAGCAGATAGCGAAGGAGTCTCTCTCAATCAATACATAGTCTATGCCCTAACCCGCCAGTCTTCCACAGCCTACACCGTTCAGCCAATATCAACCGAAGATAGAAACCAACAGAATCAGGACTTCGCAAATCTACTACAAAAACTGAGCGAAGGCTCATCTACAGAAATAGAAACGACATTAGGCGATCGCGAAATCGTTGTTCCAGAGAAAGAATTAACGCCCGAAATTATTGCTCGATTTAAACAACGAATATCATAATTATGCGTGGCTGCGCGATCGCACTACCGATGAACAAAATGCGATCGCGCAATGTGCGGCATTGAGGCAAAGAAAAAAGTCTGAATCACGGATTTGACGGATTATGAGATTACACGGATTTTTGTTTTTTCAATCTGTTACGTTTTTGTCATATCCAATAAAAATCAGCGAAATCCTTAAATCCGCTTAATCCGTGATTCAGACTTTATATTATCCCTGCGTTGTCAGGCTTGGGCGAAGCATTCCCAAATAGAGAGAACCTGAAAATTTATAAATTGTCGCGGGAATGCTTCGCCCCTACAGGGTTATTTGTGATTTTGATTTTTTTGTTTTTTGCGATCGCACTACCGATGAACACAATGCGATCGATGAGTAGCGCGAGTGGCAAGGAAAAAGGAATAAAGTGGGTTCTGTATTTTTTACTTTTGTCTTTTTCCTTGTTCGCGCTAGGTATAATCAAAATAACGCTTTGGAGATCTGCACAATGATTGATACGCCCACCCAATATATGCACATTCAACTCCAAGGCGACGGAGTACCTATCATTGCAGGTACAACCATGAAAGTTGTTGAGCTAGTCACCTCGCACCTCACCTATGGCTGGAGTCCCGAAGAACTACATTTTCAATATCCCCACATCGCCCTCAGCAAAATTTACTCAGCCCTCGCCTATTACTGGGATCACAAACAAGAACTTGATGCCGATATCCAGCGCCGACTAGACTTTACCGAACAAATGCGCCGCAACGCACCCCCATCAAAGCTAAACGCCAAACTCCACGCACAAAAATAAGCTATGACGATGCACTGTACATGGACGAAAACGTTCCGCGTCAGATCCTCCTTGGCTTGCGACTCAGGCATGTAGATTAGATGTGCTTTCCGTTCAAGAAGATAAGCGATCGGGCGATCCAGATCCTCTTGTTTTAGCAAGAGCAAACGAATTGAAAAGAATTCTATTTACCAGAGATGATGATTTCTTAGCGATCGCCAATCAACTTCTTCAACAAGAAACTAACTTTATCGGCATTATTTACGCAGCCCAACAACTAGCCAGCATAGGTACTTGTGTGAGGGATTTAGAAATCATTGCCAAGGTTAGCAATCTAGATGACTTTACAAATCATATTCAATACTTGCCACTTTAAAAGTAGAAAGGAAAAAGGAAAAAATGGGTTCTGTATTTTTTACTTTTGCCCTTTTCCTTGTTAGCGCTAGATATAATTGACACAACCGCTATCTCAAACCAGCCATGACGATCGCACTTCAACCAGAACAAGAACAATTCATCCAAGCCCAGATTGCCACAGGACGCTATACCAAAGCCATTGACGTAATTTCCGAAGCGCTCCAACTCCTAGAAAAGCGCAACCAGTACGATCACTGGGTTGAAGAACTACGCGAAAAAATCGACCTTGCCGCCGCCCAACTCGATCGCGGCGAAGGTATTGATGGAGAAACCGCGATTAACCAGCTTAGGACAAGACTTCATAACAATCGTGAAGCCTAGTCATGCCTCAATACACCATATCCCCCCAAGTTATTAGCGACCTTGAAGAAATCATCGACTACTTCAAAGAAATAAATGTGGAAGCAGGCGATCGTCTACTCAATGAATTTAGTAAAAAATGTCGTTATCTTACCCAATTCCCTTTAATTGGACGTAGCTATTCTCAAATTCGCTCCTATCTGCGCGGTATTCCCATGCAAAACTACATCATCTTCTATCGCGTCATCAACCATGATCTAGAAATTATGCGCGTGATTAGAGGGAATCGAAATCTAGAAGCAATGTTTTAAGAAATCCCTAAATTCACCACAAGAGATCATGAAATAATGGAGATCTTATTATGATTATATCGAGAGAAGAACAACTGAAAATCCTTGGACAGATGCAGGACTCCGATCTTGACTACATAGATGCACCAGCTACAGACAATGACTTTTGGCAAGAAGCAACCCTCAACATTCCCCCAGTCAAAGTTGAAACTGCCAAAGACTTGATTGGTTGTTTAGATGGACTACCCCCAGATCTATCCACAAACAAAGCCTATATGGAAGGTTTTGGAAAGTAGCTATGCGAAGAAACATTATTTTGGATGCCAGTGTTTTCGTCGCGCTTCTTAGTCGGCATCTACCGCAAAAATCGTAACGAGACAATACCAGTAATCATGCCCGTACAATCATGAAAACAACATCAAACAAATCAGTGAAATCCTAAAATCAGTTCAATCCGTGATTCAGCCCTTTATTCTCTACAAAATAATCAACCATGCCCCAACTCATCCCCACCGAACTCGAAGACGGCAGCATCATTTATTTTCAAGTCGAAGAAACTGCGGGATTTTCCACTTCGCCAACTCGGACATTTAACCTCGATCCTAATGCTCAAGCAGCAGCCAAAGAACGCGCAGTCCAGAGCTTTCAAGCAATGCAAAGCCTCGTCCGTGGCTATACCGTCAATACCCTTAACGCTTTTCGCAACTTAGGCAATGCCGAAGTCGCCGAAGTTACCTTAGAGTTTGGCGTGAGCCTCGATGCCAAGGCAGGAGTACCTTTCATCGCCTCAGGTGGCGCCAGCTCCAATCTGAAGATTACGGTTAAATGTGCATTTCCCAAGAAAGCAGAATCGTAAAACCCACAAAAATTCCAGCGATCGCATACAATAGCAACAAATCTTTACGCTAGCTAAAGCATAAATTGCGCTCGAATGCCAGACCATACTCATATTCACGTCAGGGGTGCTAGACAGCATAACCTCAAGAATGTCGATCTTACGATTCCGCGCGATCGCCTGATCGTGTTTACAGGTGTATCTGGCTCTGGCAAATCATCGCTAGCCTTTGATACGATTTTTGCTGAAGGTCAGCGTCGCTATGTCGAGTCACTGAGTGCTTATGCACGCCAGTTTTTAGGACAAGTTGATAAGCCTGATGTGGACTACATCGAAGGCTTGAGTCCCGCAATTTCGATCGACCAAAAGTCAACTTCTCATAATCCACGCTCGACTGTAGGCACGGTCACTGAGATTTATGATTATTTGCGCTTGCTCTATGGTCGCGCAGGTTCTCCCCATTGTCCGATCTGCGATCGTAATATTGCACCACAGACGATTGATCGGATGGTGGACTCGATCATGGAGTTAAGCGATCGCACTCGTTTTCAATTACTGGCGCCAGTGATTCGCGGCAAGAAGGGAACTCATAAAAAGTTATTAACTAGTCTGGCTTCCGAAGGATTTGCGCGAGTCCGTATTGATGGAGAAGTGCGCGAACTGAGCGACAATATCGAACTTGAAAAGAACAAGTTACATGATATCGAAATCGTTGTTGACCGCCTAATTCGTAAAAATGATATCCAAGAACGCTTAACTGATTCGCTGGCTACTTGTCTAAAACGAGCGGAAGGGATTGCGATGGTCGAGATTCTCGATCAGAAAGATGGCAATAAAGAGAATGCCAGTAATTTGCCCAGTAATTTGCTCACATTCTCCGAAAACTTTGCCTGTCCTGAACATGGCGCCGTGATGGAAGAACTATCGCCACGCATGTTCTCTTTTAACTCACCCTATGGAGCTTGTCCAGCTTGTCATGGATTGGGTAGCGTCAAAACTTTTAACCCTGAACTTTTTGTTCCCGATCCCGCTTTGCCAGTTTATGCAGCGATCGCGCCTTGGGCGGACAAAACCCATACTTATTACATTTCCTTGCTAGCTAGTGTTGGGGAATACGCAGGATTTGAGATTACCACTCCTTGGGAAAAACTCTCGCAGTCTCAAATTGACATTATTTTATATGGCACAACCGAAAAGATTCTCATCAAGCCAGACTCGCTTTATCGCGATCGCAGTGAAGGATATTACAAACGTTACGAGGGCGTGATCGCCATTTTGAATCAGCAATATGCCGAAGCTGGAGAATCACAAAAACAAAAGCTAGAAAATTATCTAATTGAGCAGCCCTGTTCGGTATGCGGAGGAATGCGCTTGAAGCCAGAATCTCTAGCTGTGCGTATTGGTGGTTTCAACATTATTGACTTTGTATCAGTTCCACTTGGAACCTGTCTGGAGCGCTTAAAAAATTTAGAACTAAGCGATCGCACTCGTCAAATTGCGGATCGGGTCTTGCAAGAAATCTTAGCGAGACTTCAGTTTTTACTTGATGTGGGATTAGATTACCTTACTCTGGATCGCTCTACCATGTCGCTGTCAGGCGGAGAAGCCCAGCGTATTCGCCTTGCTACTCAGATTGGTTCAGGTTTGACAGGAGTTCTCTATGTTCTTGATGAGCCGAGCATTGGACTTCATCAACGCGATAACTTCCGACTACTTGCCACTTTAACCAAACTTCGCGATCTTGGTAATACTTTGATTGTGGTGGAACATGATGAAGAAACCATACGCGCTGCCGATTATCTGGTTGATATTGGGCCAGGAGCAGGCGTGCATGGCGGCAAGATCGTTGCTCAGGGTACAGTCAAGGATATTGAAAATCATTCTGAATCGCTAACGGGTGCATATCTATCCAAACGCAAACAAATTTGTACACCCGCAGAACGTCGCGAAGGTAATGGCAAACATCTTGAGATCTGTAACGCTTATCTAAACAATCTCAAAAATATCAATGTTCAACTTCCACTAGGAAAACTTGTATGTGTGACAGGTGTATCAGGTTCAGGCAAATCCACTTTAATTAATGACATTCTACATAGCACTCTCAATCATCATTTCTCGCGTAAAGTGCCATCTCCCAAAGGTATTGACGAAATAAAGGGACTCACAGCCTTAGACAAATTTATCGTGATCGATCAATCTCCAATTGGACGCACCCCACGTTCTAATGCGGCGACTTATACAGGGCTATTTGATGTGATTCGTGAAACCTTTGCGCTCACAACTGCTGCCAAAACTAGAGGGTACAAAGCAGGACAATTCTCTTTCAATGTCAAAGGTGGGCGTTGTGAAGCCTGCTCTGGGCAGGGTGTAAACATCATCTCTATGAACTTCTTGCCAGATGTATATGTACAGTGCGATGTCTGCAAAGGGGCAAGGTATAACCGCGAGACGCTACAAGTAAAGTACAAAGAAAAGACGATCGCTGATGTTCTGGATATGACTATCGAAGAAGGAATGCACTTTTTCGAGAACATTCCCTTGGCACATACAAAATTGGGAATGTTAGTTGATGTTGGTTTAGGCTATGTTCGTCTGGGTCAGTCTGCCCCTACACTTTCAGGCGGTGAAGCTCAACGGGTCAAGCTTGCCACCGAGCTTTCACGCCGCGCTACAGGCAAAACTCTGTATTTAATCGATGAACCAACTACAGGTTTAAGCTTCTACGATGTTCATAAGTTACTGGATGTGATGCAGCGCCTTGTCGATAAAGGTAACAGTATTATTACGATTGAGCATAATCTCGATGTGATTCGTTGCTCCGACTGGGTTATTGACTTGGGACCAGAAGGAGGCGATCGCGGTGGTGAAATTATCGCTGAGGGAACTCCTGAACAGGTTGCCGAAGTTGCAAGTTCATATACTGGCAAATATCTCAAGCAAGTACTTGCTGAATATCCACGCAGTAATTTAAGTCCAAAAGAATAAAGGGGGCGCGTAACGCGCTCCCTTTATTCTTGCAAATAGAAGTTACAGCAAATTGCGAACAAACGAACCACAATATTTTTGTAAAATCCCCGCTTCGCGGGGATTTTACAAAAATCTGAGTTTGGTTTCATCGCAAAGCGCTGTAATTACTTGCTTTGTTGAGTCTGGTAATACACAGCGCTACCTGAGTCAGGAACAAACTGACAGACTTTTTGAGAAGTGAAGAAGGATTTCCAAATTGGAACAGTGGAAACTCGGTAATAGTTACCAAGAACTGGCTTGATCGCCTCAGTCGCAGCTTTGAGATGATAGTGAGGAATCCCGATAAAGATGTGATGAGCAACGTGAGTACCGATATTATGATGGATATCGTTAAAGATTCCATAATCACGATCAATAGTCGAGAGAGCACCTTTAAGGAAATACCAGTCTTTACCACGATACCAAGGAATATCAGCTTCGGTGTGATGAAGGTAAGTAACTAGATCGAGCCATACCACAAATACAAGGTAGGGAACGATGTAGAACTTAACTAAAAACAGAAAACCGTATGTAAAACCCAACCAACCTAAAAATGCAATCATTACTCCAAAAAGAGTGCTACTGGTGATGATATCTGTAGTTTCTGATTTGCGGAAGAGATCGTTATTAGGAACAAAGTGCGAAGCCGTGACACGAGCAGGCGATCGCTTAAATAGATAAAGAGGATAAGCAAACAACAGAGCATCAAAGCGAATGAATTTCCCCAACCAATCTAATTCTTTGTATTGACTCTCGGTGACTGGATACCAACTTTCATCAGTGTCGATATTGGCTGTGTTTTGGTGGTGAGTGCGATGACTGATCCGCCAGCCGTGATATGGCACAAGAATGGGAATATGGGTCAAATGTCCAACCAGATTATTGAGCCATTTGATCCGTGAGAAAGAACCATGTCCGCAGTCATGACCGACTACGAAGAAAGCCCAAAACATTGTCCCCGTTGCGAACCAAAAAATTGGATAAAACCACCATGCATCTAGATAAGCAGCAGTGGCATATAAGCCAACGATAATCGCTGTATCGGCAAAGAAATAGGCGAGCGAGCGCCATACATTAGGAGCAAAACATTCAGCAGGAATAGCAGCTTTTACATCTTGAAAAGTAAACGGTAGTTCAGTTTGAGATGTCGAAGATGTATCGGTAAGAGGGTTTTCGAGATTGATCCGATGAATAGTCGTAGACGACACGTATATTTCCCTGTTGTTAAGAAAAATTAAGTTAATACTTAAATCTTAGCAGGGACTTAGCTTATTTTTCGCAATTAAATGCATTGAGTAAAAAAGCCCATCGATCGCCATTTGTGCGAATAAAAGCTTGCATTTTCGCGATCGCATTCTGATCGCCCACTTGATCGCCGATTAGCTGCTTTAACTTTTGTTGATTTTTTGGCAAGTTGATAATTTCATAGATAAACGGTGTATGCCATGTAAGATAGCCCGCTCGATGGAGTAACCCTAAAGCGATCGCCGCATCGGGATGTAATTTTGAGACTTCGGCGAAAGTGCCTTGGCGTGGTAATTTGGGCAAAAGTGCCTGAGCTTGTTGTTGCAGTTTTTGTTGTTGCTGCAAGAAAAAATTTACCCTTTGGCGATCGCTATCATCCAGTAATCCTGTGGGTTCACTAACAAGCATCAAAGCTTCAGCAGGCTTGTCATCGCGACCTGCTCTGCCAATTTCTTGGATATACTCTGAGAGCGTTAAAGGTGGATGAAAATGCAATACCCAACGTGTATCGGGCTTATTAATTCCGAGACCAAAGGCGGATGTGCAAATTACAAAAGGATATTGATTGGTTAGCCATTGTTGCTCGATATAGCGGCGCTCTTGAGGTGCTAATCCTGCATGATAGGCAGCAGTAGCAAAAGAATTTTCTTGCAACCATGTGGCTAATGTCTCTGCATCACGTCGGCTTCGCACATAGATTAAGCCAGACTGTCCCTTGCGATCGCGAATAAACTTGAGCGTACGTGATTTACGCCCTGCGGGTGTCCAAGCGATCGCCACTTTGAGGGTCAGATTTTCACGGTAAGGACTGGTACGCACAATTTTTGGATTTTCCATATGCAAGCAAGTTTGTAACTCGGCGGCAGTATCAAGATCGGCTGTAGCGGTAAAAGCCGCTAGAGAAATCCGTGGATGACTGTCAGGCTTGTTTTGGATCAAAGCTGCTCGCACTGCGCCTAAGCGACGATAACTAGGTCGAAATGAATCTCCCCATTGCACCAGACAATGCGCTTCATCAAGCATTAATCCTGTAATTTTTAGTTGGCGATCGCTGAGCTTTTCCCAGACAGGCGGACTCAAGAGCGTTTCTGGTGAAATATAAAGCAAGCGAGTATTTGATAGATTCCTTAATGTTTCGCGTCGTTCCATTTGCGATAAGTTACTATGCAGAGCCGCCGCAGGCAAATTACGTGTTCGCAAATCTCGAACTTGATCTTCCATTAATGCTAATAGAGGAGAAATGACTAAAGTTAATCCTTCATTAAGGATTGCAGGTAACTGAAAACAAATAGACTTACCTCCACCTGTTGCCATAATCGCCAAACTGTCTTGCCCTTGCAATAAGCTCGTGACTATTTCACGCTGAGATGTCCGTAAATCTTTATACCCCCAAATCTTTTGAAAGGTTTGTTGAACTGTTGTCCATTCTTTAGGTATTTCGCTCATTTATCATAAAATTCAAGTTGACTTTGTTTTAAATATGTCCTACAGCAGATTAAGAACAAAATAACCTAGATTATTTGTAAAAGCCCCGCTTCGCGGGGCTTTTACAAATAATCTAGTGGTGGGTTTGTTCGGGATTTGCTGTAAATATAAAGTTGATTAAAAGTTAGTTAATAAATAAAATTCACAAGAGTGCTTCATTCCCCTTCTATTTGATGAGACTTAATTTGTTTAGGGTATTATCGCATTTAATTTAGTTATTGGTGTTCTAAAATATTGCCACATTATATTGCCACATTATATTGCCACATTGTCGATAGGTAAGATAAGGTACTTATAGTCGTAATGTATAGTGATGCATAATATAACTCTACAATTCAATCTATACCGCGTTTAAGATCAAACCCGTAGTTCTTATAGAGGGTTACAGGGCGAAGCCCCGCTTTGAGTTTTTCTTTTTGTCCATGTAGAAAACCGAAGTTTTCGACATGGACGGGGTATATATAGTATGTTTGCTTAAAATTTATTTGGCTAAATCAATAATCCTAAAAAATATAGAAATTTTTAGATTAAAGTTCAAATGTTCAAAAATCTTGTCCAAGTGTCGCTTTAAAGGAAAAATATTCAGGTGAGATCAGAAGAGTCATCTACTCTTGCAAGGAAAGATATGCTTCATCACGTACTTACGGTTGAAGATCCAAAAGGATTTCGAAATTTTCTTTTGCAAAACATGACTTACTCGATAGGACGTAGTTTAGAAAATTTGATTGTTCTCCGTTCTAACCTTGTCTCTCGCCAACATGCTACCTTGCTGGCAGTCGCTGATCAAAAAAAATCCTCCTACTTTTTTCGGATAATTGATGGAAGTTTAGATGGTACACGCAGTACTAATGGAATCTTGATTAATGGTAAAAAGCGATTTTCACATATACTATCGCATGCCGATGAAATTATATTTAGTAAAGATACGAAGGTAGTATATCAGGTGATTAGCTCTCTAAATAAGATACCTAAAAACAAGATTTCCAATGATAATAACCTAATAGAAAATAGTCAGTCATTAAATAATATTGAGGTTGTCAAATTTTCTCCTTTAATAGCTATTTCCGATGCTGATTTATCTGCAAATGTTCGTAAAACGATTAACCAATTTATTTCATCACCAGAGATTAATCCGCAGCCAATTATTGAGTTAGATTTAACAGGAAAAATCTTATATCTCAATCCTGCCGCTTTATATCAATTCCCTAATCTTGAGGATATGCAAGTTGATCATCCTTTGCTTCAAGAGTTACTGAGCCAAATAGTGCCGATGGTTACTCCGATTCGCAACTTATTTCTGCGCCAAGTGGAAATAGAGGGAAAGGTGTTTGAAGAAGTTGTTAGTTTTATGCCTTGGAATGCAGTGATTCGTATTCATATATCTGACATTACAAAACAGAAAAAATCTGAAGCAATCATCTCTTATCAAATTCATTGTGATTCTCTTACAGGTTTACCAAATCGGAAATACTTATATGAATACTTAAGAGAAGTTCTAGAAAAACTAGAAGATGAAAAACAGAAATTTGCAGTTTTATTTCTTGATATTGATCGTTTTAAATTAATTAATGATTCTTTAGGTCATACAATTGGTGATTTGTTGCTTAAAGCCGTTGGCGATCGCTTAAAAACTCTGTTACGCCCAGATGATTTGCTAGTCCGCTGGGGAGGCGATGAATTCGCGATCATCACTAAAGTGATTGACTCTACAGATGCAGTTGTTCAAATTGCCGAATCCATAATTCAAGCTTTGACTTTACCTTTTAGCTGCGGTGGTCATCAATTGCATATCACTACGAGTGTTGGCGCAAGTATTTACCCCGATCATAATACTGAAGTTGAAGGGCTAATTCACAATGCTGATATGGCAATGTATGGTGCTAAAGAAGAAGGGCGAAATTGCTTTAAGTTTTATATCCCAAATATGCAAGAGCAAAGTTTTCAGCGATTACTCATGGAAAATAACTTGCGAAGAGCGTTAGAAAATGAAGAACTAGAAACATATTATCAACCGCAAGTCGATATAAATACAGGTAAAATCGTTGGTTTAGAAGTTTTACTGCGTTGGCACAATACTGTTTTAGGTTCTATTTCGCCAAGTGAATTTATTCCGCTTGCTGAAGAAACAGGATTAATTATTCCGATTGGAAACTGGGTATTGCGACATAGTTGCTTACAGGCGATCGCGTGGCTAAATATGGGATTGCCGCCGATTCAAATTGGTGTAAATTTATCGATTAAGCAACTTCAACAAAAAGATTTTTTAGTTTCCTTAAAGCAAATTTTAAATGAGACAGATTTTGATCCGCATTATCTAGAGCTAGAAATCACAGAAGGAATCATGATGGATAATATTGAAGAGAAAATTATTCTTTTAGAGCAATTTCGTGAAATGGGCATTAAATTATCAATTGATGATTTTGGTACTGGCTACTCAGCCCTAAGCTATCTCAAAAATTTACCGATTGACACCCTAAAAATTGATCGCACATTTATTGAATACATTAATCATAATCAGCAAGATCAAGCAATTGTAACTTCGCTAATTAATTTAGCCCATAGTCTTAATTTGACCGTGATCGCCGAAGGAGCCGAGACATGCGAACAAGTTGATTTATTGCGATCGCTAGGCTGCGATCAAATTCAAGGTTACTTCTTTCATAAAGCTTTACCTGCTGAGCAGATTGAGGGCTTGCTAAGAGCGCAAGGAGTAACTAAGCCCAGTAATTATTAAGTAGGATAAGCAGAGGCAATTCAGGAATTACCTCTGCTTTATTAAAACCAAAATGTGGTTGTGCCGCGCGAAGCGCGGCACAACCACGGTAAAATCTTTCCAAGAAATCGCCTAAATGCTCAACCATAATCTTAAGTTTAGTTCTTGACTTGCTGAAGTATGTGAACTTTGGACAAGCTCGAAATAGTTATTGATTGGCTCTTGCAAAATAACTTCAACAGTTTTTAATAGATCTTGTTGAAAAATAGTGA
>Ga0105048_10016005_pt1 | contig 11610 bp, 5 predicted proteins | sample MAT05_FD_78382 | JGI IMG/M metagenome (GOLD analysis project Ga0105048, IMG submission 78382) | Freshwater microbial communities from Lake Fryxell liftoff mats and glacier meltwater in Antarctica - MAT-05 | ecosystem: Environmental > Aquatic > Freshwater > Ice > Liftoff microbial mat | place...
CTGGGGATGAAGGTTCAATATTGCGAACTGCCCCCGCTGCCCCGGCCCATTGGCTTGGTGCCGGATGTGCAGGCATTTCTGGATTCGATGAACAGCAACCTGCCGCCGGCCAACCATCCGGCCACCAACCAGCCCGCCACCAATCAGCCCGCCACCAACCAGCCGGCTAACCAGCCGAAGCCGGCCACGACGGGCACCGTTTCTCGCCGCCGCCGGCGCCCCTAAATTTGGTTCTTGGGTGACCGGCAGATGGGGGCCGGCTGGCAAGAGACCAGGGTCGGTTGAGATTTTACCTGCCTTCCGCGTGCCCGGGGTCTACGACTACTTTGGGATCGCTCAGACGAGGCTCGGGTGCAGCTTGATGTAGGATTCTCCTGTGGGCCCAAAAGCCCAAAGTGGACCCGCAATTACGACTTCATCTTCTCCACCCAACTGACGGTTTCCGGATGATTCGAGGCTAGGTATCAAAGCTTCGCCAGTCCCGGGATAATCTGCACCAGCCGCGCTAGCGCTTGGCCAATCGGCGGAAAGTGCACCGCGAGGAAGGTGATGGTCGGCAAGAGCCCAAATTGCAGCAGCCGCTGGCTGAACCCGGCATCCAATTGGCCGGCCGACGTGTTCGACAAGCGGCTCAGCAGCGAGTCCCGGTCCATTTGGTAGAAGACCGTTACCACCACGATCGCCGCAAGGACGAAGAGGAAGGTCGCGAAATTCGTCAGCGCCCCCATCGGTTGAAACGGGTAAACATTGAGCGCAATGAAGAGCAGCGTCGAGGCAGTTACCAGGAAACCGAGTAAGTTGCGTAACTCCATGAACGCGTAGCGGATGAAGGCCGAATATTGCAAAGCAATAAACTCAGCTTTTAGTCTGTGAAGTCGCTGGCTCGGGTCAGCGGGTGGCGTGGTGATCTTGAGTGAGCCTTGTTCCTCGGTGATGCGGAGCGGGAAGGTGTCCCTGCCCTTCTCCTTTCCCTTCTCTCCGGACTCGTTCTTGTGCTGCCAGCCTTCGATGCGTTGATCGTTCCAGGAACTGGCTCCTTTCAGATCCTCAATGAAATGAGTCGTAACGGCCGCCAGGTCCTTCTTGAGTGTCTGCAAAGTGTCCCGCGTCTCAGTGCTCGAATGGTAGTCGCCGTTATGGACGGAGCCCATAAACTTATCTATCCTGTCCCGCACGCCCGCATTGTCTTTGTCTTTGATGGCGCTCAAATAGTCGGCGCTCATTTGCAGCGAAACCATCGTCGGGCGGGTTCCACCCAACGACCAGATGGAAGTCCACGAGACCCGGTCCGTCAGCGTCGTAAAGGCAACCCGCAGCGGGTGGAACTCTAGCCGGCGCAGCAAGCGCTGCAAGCTTAGCCAAAGCAGCATTACGCGGCTGGCAGCATTGACGATCAAGATGCCGGCGATCAGAAACGAAATCGTCCAGAGCCCTTTCCTCAGCCAGCCGGGCAGATCCAATTCGATGTCGCCAATCACCAGATCGTAGAAAAAGATTGTGGCTCCCCCGAAAATGGTGAAGCCAACGATCCATACCCGGTCAAAGAGTACTCTGGCGTGATCCTTCACCGCTTTGAGTAGTTCTTTCATTTCGAGGCCGTCCTTACTATTCTCGGAAGTGCGCAAGGGATGTGGCTCGGGACAAAATACATACGCCTGCAAGTAATAGCTGCGTACCCGGCACCACGCGCAGGCGTGCAAAATCAGTAAGAGCGCCGTGAGCGGCAGCAGCGGGGAAACTCCACCCCCGAAAAAGAAATAGCGGGCGACGATCGCCGGGTATTGATGGCTAGGAGCGGAGAAGAGAATCGCGAGCCCCCAAACGAGCGGCGCACCGAAGGCCACGGCCCCGGTGAAGAAGCAGATCCACAGCCATCTCTGACGCAGTCTTTCTGGATCATCTCCCGCTGGATCTGGTTCCGCGAGCGCTAGTGGCCGGCAGAACGGAACAAACGCCAGAAGCTTCTTGTGTTTCCGAAACGCGTAGATCAAGATCGGCGAAAAGCACAGCCAACCCAAGAGCACGAAAAACGCGACCGTGGGAGGCAACCAGCGGAAGTAAAACGGCATGCGCGACTTGCCGACTTCCTCCTGCGGACAATCGTCGGTAGGACCCAATACCTTCACCGGCCACTCCCCATTGAAACCAACCACGGAGATGATCCGGTTCGGCTCGGTGTCCGTCACTTTGTCCAAAAGCAGTTTCCGGCAGGCACGATAGATCCCAAAGGACACGCCATCGGGCAACTCAATATGTTCGCCCCCGATTGTGTCCATCGCTACCACTCCGGTGGGCTGCTGCGAAATGGTCAACACTCCGCGCAGGGAAACGGAGCCGGTGTAACGATCCAGCAGGGCATCGGAGTCTACCATGGCGATTCGCAAATTGGGATTCTCCTCCTGAAAGAAACGGGCCAGAAAGACGGAATCAATATTGTCGGAACCTACAATTACCAGGTTGGCGAATTTCCGCCGCCGCAAATTTCCAGCTAAGTGCTTTAGCCCGAGTTGCTGCGACAGGGCCAGGTTTTTTGGCTCGTAAGTCGGCAGGGCATCGATAGGATCACGCTCGGATCCGAAATGAAGCGCCAGTTGGTCTGGCCGGATGCTCTTAGGGAAGATTCTCCCCATGAGGTCTGTGTCGGACTCGTAAGCCTTGCGCAGATTGAGTAAGTTGCGCGAATATCGGAATACCACTGGTCTCGGCATCTCCTGCTCTTCGTTCCTCGAACGCTGTCCAAAAAGCGTATCGCCCTCGGAAAGGATCGCGGTTTTCCCGTCAAGGACGTCGAGCATCCGATTCAGCCCATCCCTTTTGGCCAACTGATCCAGAGAGACATTCTTCGCCTTGTCGCCGAGTACTGCCTGCAACCGCAGCGAGAGATCTCGAACGTCAGCCGTGCCACTGGTAATTTTCGCCTCCCAGCCTGGATTCAGACTGCTTAGGGCGTAGGCCAGCGAATCCATGGATCCGGAGAAGACCGGTCCGACAATTTTCAGCGGGCTACCGCCTTTCAGGCAGGTGAATTGCTCTACCGCATTCGCAAACTGCGCCTTCGAAATGCCGATCGTCGGACTGTCCCCAATCAAGAAGAGCAATTTCAGCTCCGCCGGTTTGTGGTCCATCTCCGTGCTACGAAACAACCAAACTCCGGGATGCGCCAAGTCCACGGCCTCTTCGCCCTTACTCTCGTGTTCCACGCCGCGCAATCCGCGCCACGGCAAAGTGTTCGTCCGATATGGGACAAAGCCATCACTTCCCATCGCCAAGCGGATTGCGTCCAATGCCCGGTCCGTCTCGAGGGCCAGCGCACTGGCCGTCGGATCGGGGATCATCACGAAGGCCATGTTAAGCGAGGTTCCTGGGGGCATAACGCAATCGCCTGGGTTGGGTTTCTCCGCTTTCGAATAAAACTTGCCCGTCAGCGTCGCCTTGCCGCTTTTGCCCGAAACCGTCAGCGAAACTGACCTATCAGCCCGGTCCGGTTCCGCCGCTGGCGCAGGCGATCCGAAATAATCCCTCAATAAGTCGCAAGCATCCCGTAGAGGGGAAATCTTGTAGGGCGCGGGCATCGGCTTAGCCACCTCCGCCTTCGCCGGCGCTGACTTGTCTTCGGTGCCCGCTGGAACAAATGCGGCCAGCACCCAAAACATGGGTAACGCCAGGACCGTGAACAGCGCACGAGAATTCATAATTCAGCAGCCATACCTGAAGAAGCGTAAATTGCCCTAAATTCGTGACACATGTCACCCTTCGCCTCCGGATTCCGCTATCTGGCGGGGCGCAGAGCGCGTTCGGCACCACCAGGGGAAGCGATAGGCAACCCCATGGCACTATCCGCTTCATCGCCGGCCAAGGCGGACTCGGCATCGCCAAGACTGCTGGTCAAGACCCTCGACCTCAGTGAGACCGGTCCCGTTCCTGGTGCACCATGGGCAAAGTGGACCCCGCCAGGTGGAAGCGCCCGTCCTTCACCACCCACATGCGCGACGAGTGCTGAAAGAGGAACTGGCGGGCCACGCGATCCTGGCGCCGAATGCTCTTTGAAATTACGTACCGGATTTCGCCGCGCGGCCCGATCACTATCGTGGAGCCCCCAAAAAACTTCGCTTCCAGGCCCGTATTTGCATCCACCACCATCCGCCGTTGCGTCACCTCCGCGATCAAATCAAAAAGCACCTGCCCGTCCGGCCCCACGCGCCGCGAAGTGCGGATGGAGTGAATCGCCGGCGGATCGGCCTCCGCGCCCGGAGGCAGCAAGCCGAATTCGCCGATTTCGGGCGATCGGGTGAGGAACTCACCGAGCGCCTGGGCCTGCTGCCGCAACTCGGCCGCCGACGCCGGCACCGCCGGATCGCCGTTGAAGCTCAACTCGCTAAAGCTAAGCCGGGGAATCCGCGGCAACTGGCGGCTGGGCGGCTTCCACAGCAGTTCATCCTCGGACATGGACAAGACCCCGTCCGCAAAGATCTTCCGGCCGGCGAAGGCGCGGATGATCGCCTCGCGATAGCCCCACGGATCGTCGCGGACCAGATTGAAATCAGCGGTCAGCAAGGCCCGCAAATACTCGCCGAACCGCACGTCGACGGGTGGGCAATAGTCGATCGCGCGAATGAAGATGTTCAGAAACTGCCGGGCGAGTTGCGTGGCTTCCTGCGCCAAAATCTGGATCAGTTCCTCAGGCAGGAAGGCGGTCTCGCGCGGCCCCGTTAGGCGCACGTAGCGCTCGGTCTTGCGACGGTAGATCTGGATAAATGCATCGAAAACCGCGGCAACGAGCACGTTGCCCAGCAGGTGGGGCTCGGCCTTTTCGTTATACTCTAAGCGCTTCCCGGCGGGATCCACCGCCGCTCGCGGCCCCTCCGGAGCATCGCCCGTAAACTCCAGTGCGATGTGGGTTAACAGCTGCGATTGCTCCATGCCCGCGCCCACCTTGCGGATCTGCGCCACCAGGACGTCCTCGTGCAGGAAGCGCTGAAACAGTGCCACCAAATCGGCCAAACCCTCATGCAGCGCGAGCACGTCCGAGTTGGTCGGAATCGTAAAGCGGGAACGCAGCCCGTCGATCAAGGCATGCGTCATCTCATGCGCGACGATGTCGTGAGACAGGCAAGCGAAGATCCTCCCAGAGCCCTGCAAGTTTGGATCCTGTCGATAGCCGAAGCGGATTTCGCCGCGGTCCGGATCGTACACTGCGTTGGGACCTTCAGCGGCGACATGCGGCCGCAACAACAGCCGATCGCCGCTGCGCCAAGCGATGAGCCGCCCCAGCGCCGTCCGAAAAGTAGCATAGACATTCGAGGCCACCGCATAGACCATCTGCTGATGGAAAGCGGGATTGCCCGTCGAAGGCGCCAAGCCGGACTGAATGAGAATGCGCGGATTCTCAAGATCGACGGGCGTAAGCACCAGATCCCCATCGCGGCACTCCACTGCCAAGAGCTTGCCCACGGGGCCCGGCTCCAAGGGCTCATACGGCACGTGCAGTGTCGCAATGGCGCCGTCGTGACGAGCGACCGAAGGATCCACCGCGTAGACGCGCAGGGGCCGCGCGGCCGGATCCTGCGGACCGCGTTCGTAGGCGGCCACGCGCGACTGGTGCGCCACTTCCGGACGGATCTCGAAGGGTCCCATCCGCTAAACTCCGAGCCGCGCGAGCCGCGCTTCAATCGCTTCGAGCCTGCTCAAGACCGCCTCGGTCCCAGCGTTCGAGGCCGGCTGAGCCACGCCCAACGAACCTGAGCCCGGCGTCGAAAACAGCGTCTGACCGCGCACCCCATCGGCGGCATCCAAGTATGGATGCTGGCGCGCGCTAGAGCCGAAGGCCTCCAACAAACGATCCTGAAACTGCTGGTTCGTCAGACTCACCCCGCCCGACAGCAACAGCGTCGTCGCCCGCCGGGTGAAGTCGCCCGAACCGTTCGACTCAATTGCCTTCTCGTCAGGCTGACAAGCGGCGAAGTTCACTTCCCGCATCGCATCCAAAGTCCGCGTGGCCACCGCACCCACCGGCAAGTTCTGGCGGAAGCGCAAATGGGCTTGGGTCACCTCAGGCGTCAGCTTCAGGAAACGGGCCTTCGCGCCCGGCGGCAGCGCCGGCTCCGGTGCGCCCAGCAGCCGAGTATTCGTGCCCGAGAAGCAGCAATCCATAAAGCACGTTACGTTCACGCCGGCCGGAATCGTCAGCATGATCGCCCGTAGCTCGTCGTCGATGACGAAACGCCCGGTCGCGAAGTCGGCGGGCACCAGTGCCTGGTCGTTGCCAGTCACTTCGTCGCCATCCAAGTCGGGGACGCTCGTGCCATGGCCAGCGTACTGAATCACAACGACGTCGCCAGCGCGGGATTGGCCGATCAGGTTGCGCAGCGATTCCAGAATCGCGCTGTGCGTGACGGCCTGGTTTAACAGCGTGTTCACCGTGAAGCCCAGCGACTGCAGTGTAGCGGCCCAGTTCCGCGCGTCGTTCACGCAGCCGCCGAGTTCATGGGGGGACGGATAGGCGTCAATCCCCATGCAGAGCGCGCGTCGACTTCCCGAAGACGCGCCCGTCGCCGCTTGGCGCAAGCCCGCCCCAACCAACGCCACTGGAGCCGCCGGTCGCGCCAAAGCCCGCGACACTTCGTTCCGCGTCGTTTCGTCCACAAAGCTGACGATCGAACTTGTGGGCTGCCCCGTGATCCGCCGGGCCACCGAGTTCATCGTGTCCACCTCATTGTCGAAATCGCCGTGCGTGGTGGAGTTCGTCCGGCTATCGAGCGGCGCGGCGGGATCTGTCTTCGAGAACAGGATCTTGGCCACGCCCGGGATCGTCCGTGCCAAGCCGTAGAAGCGGATCAGCTTGGGGTCGCTCTCCAGGCTCTCCTGCAGACCCAGAATCGGCGCCGGCAAGGGGCCGGTCTCAAAAGCCCGGCTCACAAAATACAGTAAGGACTTCCGGTACGGCCCGGCCGTGTCGGCCTTCTCGAGGTCCTTATTCATCGTGTACATCGTGTGATTGACAATGCGCTTCCCGGGCCCGATCAGCGGCAGCAAGTTCGCTTCGAACAGCGCCGTGGTTGCAGCCGGAGCGAGGAAATGCAGGGAATTTACCTTCAGGTCAGGCACGCCGGCCTTGGGCTTCCGGTCAAGCAAAGTGGGCAGGAAGAAGGCTTGGAAGATGGCACCCGCGCTATGGCCCACGGCATGCATCTCCATCCGCGCGTGATGATCGTTCCAGAAGTCGCGTGTCAAGTCGGCAACCGTGCGCGCGCCGCCGCCGGCCTGCGACGCCAGTTCGGCCACCCGTTTCATCTGGCTCCAAACCTGCCGGCCCGCCGCGCCGGCAAGGAACTCGAGCCCCGCGTCAATCGTGTCGTCGACGAAACCGCGCTGCCCTTGGACGATACTACCCAGCAGGTCCTGCACCGTTTCCTTGAGCCCGGTCTCCCAACAGAAAAAGATCGGATACATGCCGTTCTGGCGCCAAAAGGGCAAACGGCGTAGCACGGGCCGAATGCCGCCCTCCTCCGACACCAAACCGCCGTGCGCATAAAACACCAGACGCAAGGGCTGGCCCGTCGGCAAGCTGGCCAGTTCCGCGGGCAGCAGTTCGTTAAAGATTCGCTCGACATCGGCCAAAGAAGTATCGAACTTGCCGCTATCGGAGAAGACGCCCAGCCGCAGATTGACCACATGCTTGCGCAGAATCTGCTTCTCTTCCGGAGTGAATCCGGCGGCCGTTTCGCCAAACAGACCCCGGCTCGCCGATGGCGCCGCGCCGTTCAGAACTTCGATCTCCAACGCATTCATCCTTTCCTCGCGCGGCTCTTCTTCCAGGCCCACCGCTCGCCGCTCCGCTGGAACCGGTTCGACCGCCCAACGCGCCAGAACGCTAAGCGACTGCTGGCGCATTTCGCTCACGCCGTCGCCAAAGGCCCGCGTGGCGCTGCTGGTCCCGGCCACGCGCAAAGCCGTTTGCGCCGCTTCCACCTCGCGCAGAAAGGCCGCTTTGTCGATCGCCGTTCCGGGGCAAGTCTTGTGGGTCATCTCGTGATGGAACTTCACCGCCGTCAGCGGCAGTTGGCAGCGCTCAAGCAAGTGGGCGACCACGCCAATCGCCGTCGCCTTCTGCGGGTCGGCAAAGGGATCGCGGCCCAGGTCGAAATCGCCGATCATCTCGAACATGAAGGGGCCCGCCACGGAGGTGCCGTTGAAGCCGGTGGAACTGGCCGGCGGCGAGTTCCAATTGCGCCCGGTCCAAATCATGCCCCGCGGATCGATGGTGACGTGCTGAGCGATGTCGCTCCAACCATTCGTCTGCGTATGAAAGTTGTACATGCCCTCGATCGCGCGGAGCGGCGGACCGGAGCGGAAATTCTCATGATTCGGCCGCCACGTGTGGTGTACGTGCACGGATTCCACCTTCCGGGTGAAGGTGAACTGCCCGAGCAGGTCGGCAAACTGTTCGAGCGTCAGTTCGAAAAAGGGCTTCGGCATGGTCTCGGTTCTCCTGATAGATTACGGGCGCTGCTGCGTGAGGATCGGGCCGGGCGTGACGAGGATGGCGGTGAGCGTCGCCTGACGGGCAGCGGCGGCATCCATTGCCAGCACACCCCAAGCGTCCAGAAAATCGGGTAGCGCGTCGCTGGCCACGCCTTTCAGGGCATCGTTGAGCTTGTCGCGCCGCTTTTGGAACTCAGGGTCGCTTTGTAACTGCTCAGCCGTTTTACCGGTACCGGCGATGAACTGCTTCATCGCCTGCACTTCCTTGGCTGCCTTGGCCATCGAGTTCGCCCACCACTTGATCACCGTATAGTCATGCGTGATGATCGCCAGGGGCACGCCCGAGTTCACCGCGCTGGGCAGCACCAAGTGCAAGGACGGCTGGCCGGCATCGGACATATCCTTCCACAACTGGTCCGAGACGGCGTCGCCCACCAACATCGGGATGCGCCGGAAATCGGACGGGTCGCCCGGTTGGATTAAGTCGGCCACTGCCGTGCGGCCGAGGTTCTCGTAATCGGCTTGCGGACGCGGCGCGCCCGCCAGGAAGAACATCGCCGTTAAGTCAGCATCGGCGAAGGCGGCGTCGAGGAAGACACTCGCCCGGCCGCTGAACAGGTGACCCGCCAGGAAGGCGCTTTTTTCGGCGGGGCCGATCAGACGAGCCCCCACGAAGTTATCGAGGAAATCGCCAATCTTCTGCCGGTTGCCGTCGGCCACCTGCTCAAAGTAGGACATGGCACCGCTCAGGTTGCCCGTCAGGTTTTGCGTGCCCGAAGCGCGGTAGGCAGCGGTGATCATCAGCGATTGCAGCAGCATCTTGTGCAGACGCTTGGGCTCCGCTTCGAGCGGCCGCGTGGAGACAAGCAGCTTCTTCGCGGACACCGAATCCGTCACTACCAGTTCGCCGGTATCCGCGCTGAACAGCGTGTTGCCGTGGACGATCAGTTCGCTCACCTTCAGCACGTTCACCAAGCCGAGGAAGTTGACCTTCCAGGTGAACTTCTTCTTTTTCACTTGATCGATCTCGCTGGTAAGCATGCGCACGCCGGTGAGGGCGCCGCCGGAAGTGAGCCCCGACAAATCGCCTTGCAACGCCTGCGTGACTGCCGCCACACCCTGCGAGCCCAGCAGACCCAGGTCAATCTCGTACTCGAACATCCGGCTGCGGCTGTTGCTGGTGGCAAAGGTGCCGGAGAGCGACACCGCCAGCGACCGGTCCAGGCTGGCTTTCACGGCATCCTGCAGGCTCTTGATCTGGGCATCGCTCAGGCCGGCCTCCACCAGCGAGACCTCGCTCGTATCGGGCGCTCCCAACATCCCCATCAGCTTCTTCACGATGTCGGTTTTGTTGGCGGTAACCGCGAGGCCGAGCGACGCATCCACGCCAAACTGCAACTGGGAATCGGCTTGCTTGTAGTACCCCAACTGGACCTTGCCACCCGCCAACTTCCGCACCCGGATCTGGTAGCTGCCGCTGATCTTCACACTGGCGCTCACCTCGAGCGAAGCGCCCGCCTGGATCGAAATGGTGCCAATCTGTTTGAGCGGCGCCGTGATGGAGGCCGCCGGGTTGAAGACCTGCGCCACGTCGAAGGCAGCCGAAAATTTCAGACTGCCCGAGCCACTCACCGACCCGATGTCGCCCTCCGCCATCTCGGCCACATCGAGGACATTGGCGGGCACCACCGCGGTCGACAGCAAGGACTGCAGAGCATTGCCGAGCGTAGGCCCCGCGCCGCCACCGAGGTCGAATTCCCGGCCGGCTCGGAAGTCCACCGTGCCGCCCGCGGAGAAGCCAAACTGCAAGTCGCCGATGCCTTCCGAGAGCCCGACCGAAAGCGAGGGGGCAAAGCTGGTGGCAACGATGGTCTTGCCGGGCGGAACCTTCACCGGATGGCGAAAGACGGCGTCTCCTGGCAGTTCCTGCCCGGCTTGCGTCGCGTATACCGCCACCCGGGCACCGGCAGCCAGCTTCCAGTCCACGCTCGCGGTACCGAACTCGCCATCCGCGGCAAAGTTGAGCCCGAAGCCCAACGGGTCCGGCGTCAAGGAACTCACCGGCTTGGTAAGCGCCTGCGCCAATTCGGCTGAGGCGAGGAACGCGGCGGTTTGCCCGCTGAAATACTTGGAGATTCCGGAGCCGGGCCCCGAAGAAGCGGTGAGGAGATTAACGCCGAGCTGGTCGTCGATAGTAATGGTAGCCATGGTTGATCCGTACCTAATAGAGCGCAAATCTACAACCAAACAGGACAAGAGAATGTTGTGACAAATATGCCTGTCAATAGAATCGGTGTGATAGCCGGTGGAGTGCACCCCAAAGTTGAGACGAGTAAACTGGTGACAGTTCTCAGGAAGGAGAACCGTTATGGGCGAAAAAGGGCGAGTATTTCCGTTAGATCACAAGGTGAATGGTCTGCCTTCGGAATCGATCGTAAAGGACATCTGCACAGCCCCTGCACAGCCCCTTGAATGCTGCCGCTTAACGCATATATCGAACTTCCGCCAACGAGGGCAGGCGAGGTGAGTCATCCGCGTGCAGGCTGCGGAGCGTCGCCAAGGCGATCAGCGCAGGGATGGAACGCAAAAGGAGCAACGTGCTGAGCGTATCAGCCGGAACCCCCCGATTGTCATCGGGGGCTAGACGACGTAGGGCTTGCGGTAATCGCGGGTTAACAGCTTGTTGGCTTCGGGGTCGTTCAGGAACTTAGGCCCAGCCTGCAGGGTGAGCTTACGGCCGACGCGGAAGCTGATGTTGGCTAGGTGGCACATGGAGGCGCTTAAGTAGGCGATGTTGATTTCGTCGTGGAGGTCTTTCGCGTTGCGAGACTTTACGGAGGCGAGGAAGTTCTGCATATGGAGGCCCGTCGGGTCCAGTCCGCGTTCAGCCTTTTCTTCCATGATGAGCTCGTTGCTTTCGCCCTTAAAGGCCTGGAAGCCTTCGTCGGACATGGCGGCCCAGCCTTCGGTGCCGTAGAAGAGATTGCCCACCATGATGTTGAGGGGCGCGGCGTTCTTGGGGGCCGTGGCTTCAGTTGGTTGGGCCGCGCCCGGGGCCATCGGGCGACGGCCGCGGGGGACAGCGCCTTCGGCACCGGTTAAGAGTCCGCGGACTTCGAAGGTGAGTTC
>Ga0105048_10016007_pt1 | contig 11610 bp, 9 predicted proteins | sample MAT05_FD_78382 | JGI IMG/M metagenome (GOLD analysis project Ga0105048, IMG submission 78382) | Freshwater microbial communities from Lake Fryxell liftoff mats and glacier meltwater in Antarctica - MAT-05 | ecosystem: Environmental > Aquatic > Freshwater > Ice > Liftoff microbial mat | place...
TCCGAGCCGGCGGACTACATGTCCAAATCGCTGGCGGCAGGGCTGATCACCAACCTGACCAGCAAAAAAGTCATCCGCCTTGCACCGCCGATCAATATATCGTCGGGGTTGTGGGATGAAGGCGTGGATCGTGTGATTGACCTGATTGCGTCGTTGTGACGTGACTGAGCGAGAAGCCACGGGTGTAAACCCGAGCGTCTTACCGCGCGGAGTAGGCACGGGTTTATACCCGTGGCCTGAAGAGGTGTGAATCGATCGGAGCATTTGTAGGGTGGGGTTCATCCCACCATTTCATGCGGTGGGGATGAACCGACCCTACAAAGAAGGCCCGCTAGATTGAGGACCGACATGACAAGAACGCAGATTTGTTTTCTCTGCCTGCTCGGTGCCGCGCTCCTCACCGGCTGCGGTGCGCCGCCGGCGCCGAAGGAGTCGGCTGCGCCGCAGAATCAGACGCCACCTGCGTTCATCCCCTACGTTCCCTCGACGCGTCCGGCTCAACTGGAGGTGACGCAGGATCTGCCCACCACTCCGCGCGATGCCCAGCCCGATCTGCGGCTAGTCTATTCCGTCGAAATCTGGGAACTGCTCCTGCCGCGCGATTCGATCAGCAGTGATGAAGGCTTCTGGAAACGCGTCAACGAGAACCTGGTCGACTTGTCGCCTTACACGGTGCTGTTCAAGAACGGCATCCGCGTGGGCGCATTGCCCGTGCAGGAACTGGACCGGCTGCGCGCGATCGTGGAAGAGCGCAAGGGCTCGCGCACGCAGATGGCGGGCATTGCGGGGAGGTTCATCGAGATCCCGATCGCCAGCGATATCCCGGGGCAGACGATCTTCTATCTCAACCGGTCGAATCAGCTCATCGGCAAAACCTACGAGCGGTGCGAAAACCTGTTCTACTTTTCGTTCGAACCGACGCCGCGCAAACCCGAGCAAATCCGGCTCATCCTCACGCCGGCGGTGCGGGGGATGAACAAGAAATTGCAGTATTCGATGCTGCCGGGCAAGCTGGAACGTGAGATCGCGTACAAGATCGAGGAATCGCAGTACGACGCGAATCTGCATGTCGATCTGTCGCTCAATGAAATTCTGATCGTCGCCCCGAGCGTCGAAGCCCGCGACAGCCACACGATCGGCGGGACGTTCCTGATCAAAAACACGCCGACTGATCAGTTGGAGCGGCTGCTGGTGGTCATTCCCCGGGCGTTCAAGAAGGTTTCCGATGAGACGGCGGCGCGCGAGTAGCGGTTATTCGGCGCGGCTTGCGTTGGAGACGAACGTACGCATCTTTTCGACCGATTTGCTGCCGAACGACGCTTCAATCCCGCTGCTGACGTCCACCGCGTACGGCTGAAGTTGCGCCACGACTGAGCCGACGTTTTCGGGCGTCAGTCCGCCGGAGACGACGAGGGGGGGCAGGCCGAGGAAGCAGCCTTCGGATTCGAGACGTTGGATCAGATCGAAGTCGTTTGCGACGCCCGTTCCGCCCGAGGCTCCTTTGACAGGTGATTCCAGCAGCAGCGCCGCCAGGTTGTCCGCCCGGCCGGCACGGATAAGATCGCGCCATTCGTCGAGTTCCTGACGGATGGTCGTGCTTTCGACCTTGATCGCCTTGATCACCTTCAACGGCGCGACGGCGGCAAGGTCGTCGATCGTCTCATTGCCGTGGAACTGGACCGTCGACAGGTTCAATTGCCTTGCGACGTGCAGCACTAGCGCCGGGACCGCATCGACGAACACGCCGACGGGCATCACGTAAGGCGGTAGCACCGCGACGATCTGCCGAGCGGTATCGAGCGGGATGAGACGCTTTGCGACCGCGTGGAGGATCATCCCCACCGCGTCCGCCCCGGCGTCGGCGGCGTTGGCTGCGTCGGCGGGGGTCATCATGCCGCAGAGCTTGGTGCGTGTTCGCGTCACTGCGACCACTGTACGCGCGACACGCGATCGTTTCTACGGGTTATTCGCCGTCAGGTCGTCCAGAAAATCCATGCGGGCGGTGTACGGGACGTTGTGCATGCTGGCGATCTTGCGGAGCTGATCGATCACATCCACCGCCTGCTCGGTCATCTCCAGCAACGCGTTCAGACCTTCCTGAAGCCGCTTGGGATCATCTTCGCCGTTGGACATCAAGCGCTCGAGTTCGTCGACCATTTTCCCCAGCGGTTCCGCCACGGTCGCGGCGGCGCGGGCGAGGCTTTCCATGATCACGCGCTGGCGCTCGGCCTCCATCAACGCGCTCACGTTGTGCTTGATCTTCAGCGCCGTACGAACACGCGCCAGCAAGACCTTGAAGTTGATCGGCTTGACGACGTAGTCGTTGGCGCCGGCGTCCAGTGCCTCGACAACATCGTCGGAGTCGATCATCGCGCTGACCATGATGATCGGCAGCGAGTCGTGGCTCCAGTGCTGCCTGAGCAGGCGAACGGCATCGACACCGCCCATGTTCGGCAGGGCGTTGTCCATCAGCACCACGTCGGCCGTGTTATCCTCCAGGTGGATGAGGGCGTCCTGGGCGTTGTTGAACCCGATCACCTCGAAGTTTCGTCCGCTGAGCCGCCGCACGAGCATGTCGCGGCTGAGCGCTTCGTCTTCGACTACAACGATACGTGCTTGCTTTTGACTCATAACGGACCTCGCACACTTCCCGCCGCTTCTCCGGCTCGACGAACGATCGACGCCGCGTCGACCGGAAAAATGACCTCGACTGTTGTCCCCACGCCCCGGTTGCTACTCATTTCGATTTCCCCGCCGAGTAAACGTGTAAACTGTCGCGTGATCGACAGACCCAGCCCCGAGCCTTCGGCCGTCATGTCCCCCTGCGTAAACGGTTCGAACATCTGCGGGATCTTGTCGGTGTCGATACCGCCCCCGGTATCGCGAATGCTGAAACAGACGTGCGCGTTGTCGCGCGTGACCCGCAGAACGATCTCCCCGTCGCGTGTGAACTTGGCGGCGTTCGAGAGCAGGTTCAGCAGGATTTGCTTTAGTTTCTGGGGGTCGGTGCGCAGCTTCATGCCTTCGACCTGCTCGGTGAACACGCCGAACGCATTGCGGTTCCTCTGGCAGAGCGGTCGGGCGGTTTCCTCGACTTCGCGCAGGAGTTGCACGATGTCGACATCCACCATGCGCACGTCCATTCGTCCGGCCTCGGTGCGGGCCAGGTCGAGCACGTCATTGATCAGATGGAGCAGTTGCCGGCTCGCCTGGAGGATACGGCGCAGGTCTTCGCGCGACGTTTCGTCGCGGCGGACGTGGTCCTGCTCTTCGAGGAGTTCGGCGTAGCCGATGATCGCATTGAGTGGTGTGCGCAACTCGTGGGTAACGCGATTGAAGAACGCCGTTTTGGCATCGGCGGCCTGTTCGAGGGCATCGTTGCGGGCGCGGAGCTCGACTTGCTCGTGCAATTGCCGCTTCATGTCGTTGATGGCGGCGGAGAGTTGGGCGAGTTCGAGGGTTTTTTGCGGTTCGATGGGCGCGTCGAAATCGCCGCGACCGATGCGCCGCACGGTATTGGCGATCGACTGGATCGGCAAGATGATCCGCCGCGCCAGCACCGCGCCCATCGCCAGCGCGACGGCGGTGCAGGCGACGCCGGCGATCGCCATGTTGCGCTGTAGCGCGGTCGTTTCAGTGTTCACCGCGTTCTGCGGGACGATCGCCGCGAGGCGCCAGTCGATCCCCGGGAACGGCCGGATCGGCGCGACGCTGATGTAGCGACCATTGAGGTGATTTTCCAGGTTCGACGGGTCGTCGGCTTCCGCCATCGCGGTCCGCAGGGCGGCGACGTCGTCTGCGTGGCTGTCGACGATTGACTCCAACGCCCGATGCGCGTTTTTCACTTGCCCGGCGGCCGAGAGGATCTGGCTCTGGGCGTCGAGCACCAGCAGCGTGCCGCGCTTCGCTAGGTCGCTTTCGGCGAGCAGTTCGGTGACCATTTCCAGCGACACGTCCACCGACAGCACGCCCAGCAGCGTGCCGTCAGCCTTCTTCACCTTCCTGACGTATCCGACGCTGGTCACCGGTTTTAGGATCGGCTGGTCGGGTTTGCCCGTCGACCAGGCGTAAACGGGCGTCCAAGCCGGTTCGTCGTTCGACATCGCAAGCTGGAACCACGGCCGGGTCGTGACGTCGTAGTCGTAGGTCCGCAGCGCCGGCTGGATCGCGTCGCCGCGGCTGTCGACCGCGAGCAACTGCGTCGTTCCCGGCCCGGTTCCGTTGTAGCGGGCCAGTCGCACGCTGTCGCCGATGCGCATGACCGCGATGCCGCGTCCCTCCGGCGTGGCGAAGCAGATCGACGACAATGTCGGACGCGTGTTAATCGACGCGAACATCAACCGTTCCCACGCCGGCGCGGGAGATTCCGGGACGATTCCGTTGTTGATGCGGAACAGATAAAGGTCGCTGATCCAGCGGGCATCGCGGAGCGAGTCGAGCACCTTGTAACGGACCATGCTACTGGTGCTGTGTACGAGGTGGCTGCTGAGGCGTGATTCGATTTTGCCGCTGGTGTAGACCGACAGGAGCAGGAGGATGACCGAAATCGTGACGATCGGGAGCAGCACCAGCAGGCTCACCATCGTGCGGATCGATCGCCAGGACTGAGCCCCGTTGGCGCCAGTCCACAGCGCATCGGCCGGGGGAGTGGGTTCTGGGACGGGGGTTTCGGTCATCGTGACACCGCATCTCCAACGCTGGTTTTGGAGACAGTCTCGGCAGGCGGGCGGACGACGCCGCTGACCGGGAAGGAGACCTGCGCGAGCGTTCCCGCGCCAGTATCGCTGATCAGTTCGATCTCGCCGCCGAGCAGTTCGACGAGTTGGCGGCAGATCGCAAGGCCCAGGCCCGTCCCTTCGCTGGTCATGCTGGCCTGGGCGAACGGTTCGAACATCCGCGGAATCTGGTCCTTCGCGATTCCCGCGCCGTCGTCGCGGACCAGAAACGCGATGTGGGCGCTGTCGCAACGGACGCGCAGTTCGATCCGCCCGTTATGCGTGAACTTGGCGGAGTTGGAGACGAGGTTCAGAAGGATCTGCCTCAGCCGCTGCGGATCCGTGCGCAGGCGGAGGGAGGGTTCATCGTTCACGACGACCAGTTCATTCCCATTCCGTACCGCCAGCGGGCCACCGATATCCTCAACTTCCCGGAGCAGGCGGTCGACGTCCACGTTCTCCAGGTGCAACTGGATTCCGCCGGCTTCGTTTTTGGCGAGATCGAGCAGGTCGTTAATCAGGTGCAGCAGTTGGCGGCTCGCCTGCATGATGCGCCGGAGGTCTTCGCGGGCGGTCTTGTCCTGGCGGATCGACTGAAGTTCGTCCAGCATCTCGGTGTAGCCGATGATTGCGTTTAGCGGCGTGCGCAGGTCGTGGGTGACGCGGCTGAAAAACGCGTTTTTCGCGTCGCTCGCCCGCTGGATCGCTTCCTTCTCGGCGCGCAGGCGGACTTGCTCCTGCACGTTGCGGGTCATGTCGTTGACGGCGTTGGATAGCTGCTCGAATTCGGTGGTGGTGCGGAGGTGGATGTCGTGATCGAACCGGCCTTCGCCGATCAGCTTGACATGGTTTGCCAGCCTCGCCACCGGCCGGCTTAGGCGACGGGAGAGATACCAACCCAAGAGCGCCGCGACGGCAATGATCAGCACGCTCTCGATCGCCGCACGACCTTGCCGTGGCACGTAGGTTCCGGTGAGATTGGTTTCGGGCAGGATCGTGATCAGGTACCACTGGAGGGACTGCGACGGTTGGAGCACCTGTGTGTAGACCAGGTTGCCGTCGACATTGGTCATGTCCGAGGCGTCCGCGTCCGCGCGATGCTCCAGCGCCGCCACCGCCGCAGTGGCGGCGGGGTGGGCGATCTGGCGAACGTCTTTCAGTTCGTTCTGTAGCGTCCCCGGCTTGAGGAAAGAGTCGGCGAGCAGGTTGTTGTGCTGGTCGACGACCATCAGGCTGCCGAACTGCGACACTTCGGTGTCCCTGAGGATCGAACTGAGCGACTCGAGCTTAATATCCACCGACAACACGCCCGCGATCGCCCCGTTTTTGTCGTGGATCTGCCGGACATAGCTAATCCCCGCCACCCGCTGGCCATACATCGCTGCGGGGGCGTCGGAGAACCAGAAGTAGACGTAGGTCCAGACCGGCATGTCGTGCTTCAACGCGTGCAGGTACCAAGGGCGTTCCGTCGCGACATACCGGTATCTCCTGAGCGGCGGATTGACCAGCTCGCCGCGCATGTTCAACTGTTGCTCGACCGTCTGTCCCTCGCCTGTTCCCTGCGAGTTGCCGACGACGTACGCCTCGCCCATCCGCATGACATAAACCGCCTTGCCGCCGGGCGTGGCGTATGTGATTGAGCCGACCGACGGTCGGATCAGCATCGATTCGTACATCAGCGTTTGCCACGTCGAATCCGGATCGATCGGGAGTGTTCCGTTCTGAACGCGATGGGCGTACAGATCGCTTACCCGCTCCGCGATCATCATGTTGCTGCGCAAATGATCGCGCACCCGGCTGCCCGTGGAGTGAACCAGCGCCGTGCCGAGTTGCGATTCGATCCGATTCGTCGTGTATCGGGATACCGCCAATAGCGCAGCCGACACCGCGATGATCGGCACCAGCACGATCAACATGACAAGAAGGTGGATGGAGAGACGAGCTTTTCGCACCATGTGCCTTAAATGATGTGCCGAACACGGGTTCCTGAGTTATGGTATCGTCCGATCCCGTGATTCGGCTAGGATATCTCGTGGATGCGACAGCCTATGACAATGACTGACACCGCAACACCGCTCCTTGATTCTACATTCATGGCCCGATTGGACCAGCTTGATGTGCTCAGCCGCAAGATTCTCGCCGGCAAGCTGAAAGGCGAACGCCGCTCCAAGCGTCGCGGGCAATCGGTGGAATTTGCGGACTACCGCAATTATGTCCTCGGCGATGATCTCCGTTTCATCGACTGGAATATCTACGCACGGCTGGACCGTTTGTTTCTCAAACTCTTCCTGGAGGAGGAAGATCTGGCGTTGCACGTACTGATTGACACGAGTGAAAGCGTAAATTACGGCACCCCACATAAAGGTCGCTACATGCAACAGGTGGCCGCGGCGCTGGGGTATGTCGGGTTGGTGAACTACAACCGGGTAAGCGTAACGGCGATCTCAGGCGGCGTCCACGCGACGACCGGCGCCCTGCGCGGCCGGACGCGGGTGGGGCAGATGCTTGACTTCATCGGCAACCTCAAACCCTCCGGCGCCGGCAACCTCGCCGAAGCCTGCCGGCGCTTCGCGCTCGCCAACCGCACGCGCGGGGTCTGCGTCATCTTGTCTGATTTTTTCGACAAAGGCGGCTTCGAGTCCGGCCTCCGCTACGTCGCCGGCGGGCGCTACGACCTCTTTGCGATCCAGGTGCTCAGCCCGCAGGAGATCGATCCAGACCTGCAAGGCGATCTGAAGCTCGTCGACGTCGAAGACGCCGACATGGCCGAGGTGAGCATCACCCAGCCGCTGCTAAAGAAGTACAAGAACAACCTCAACGCCTACTGCCTCACCCTGAAGGACTTCCTCACCCGCCGCGGAGGAACGTACCTGTTTACGAGTACAAATGTGCCGTTTGATACACTGGTGCTGAACTATCTGCGTGAACGCGGATTGCTGGGTTGAACGAAAATGGAATTGGCCACCGATGGGGCACCGATGGACACCGATAAGAGATACGACTGGATTACAGAAAGAGTTATCGGGCTCGCCTTCAAGTTGCACAACGTGCTGGGTGGCGGGTTTTTGGAAAAATGCTACGAGAATGGGCTGGCACATGAACTGAGGAAGGCCGGCTTCCGTGTTCAGCAACAGCACCCCATCGACGTGGTGTACGATGGAGTCGTCATTGGCCAGTACTACGCCGATTTGTTGGTGGAGGGAGTGGTTATCGTTGAACTTAAGGCGAGCGCTTCGCTAGATCCCACGAGCACCGCACAACTCATCAACTACCTGGTTGCGACGCGTATGCCGGTCGGATTGATCATCCACTTCGGCAAGCGTGTCACGGTGCGTAGAATTGCGGGTCCGGAGCTCAAATCTTCATCGGTGTCCATCGGTGCCCCATCGGTGGCTAATACGGATTCAATGACGTGAACTGGTTACCCACCTTCTCCAACCTACTTCCTGCCGCTATCGCCGCAAGTATTGCGGTGCCGTCGCTGCTGTTGCTCTACTTTCTGAAATTACGGCGGCGCGAGGTCTCCGTGCCGTCGACCATTCTGTGGAAAAAGGCCGTTCAGGATTTGCAGGTTAACTCGCCGTTCCAGAAGCTGCGGCGGAATCTGCTGCTGCTGCTCCAGATGCTGATCCTGGCGGCGTTGTTGCTCGCGCTGTCGAACCCCATCACCTTCTACCGGCCCGGGGCGGCGGAGAACACCGTTATCCTGATCGATCGGTCCGCCTCCATGTCTCCGCGAGATGTCGATGGCCGTACCCGGCTTGAGGAGGCCAAACGCCGCGCGACCGATCTCGTCGACAACATGCCGCGCGGTGCCCGGGCGATGGTGATCGCCTTCGACGATTCAGCCGAGACCGTGCAGTCGTATACGTCGGACGTGCCGGCGCTCCGCAACGCGATCGAAACCATCAAGCAGACCGATCGGCCGAGCAAATTGAAGCTGGCTTATCAACTCGCCGACGCCCAGGGGCAGCTTGCGGAGAATGTCGGGTCGTCGCAGTCGATGCAGCGGGTATTTCTCTATTCCGACGGGCGCGCCAGCGATCAGAAAGAGCTTTCGCTACGCGGCGATCTGCGGTTCGAGCCGATCGGCGATCCGAAGTCGGGGAACATCGGCATTGTCGCGCTCAGCGCTCGCCGCAATTATGATCGGCCAAGCGAGGTGCAGGTTTTTGCGAGGCTGGCGAACTTCGGACCTGAGCCCGTCCAGGCGGATGTGCAGCTCTCGGTTTCCGGCATCGATCCTGATCCGACAAACAACACCGCCGATAACTTTGAAGTCCGCCAGGCCCGCACCGGATTGCGTTTGCTGCCGGAACGCTGGACCGACAAACAACGTGAAGAGGCCGAAGCCAAGGGGGAGGGCGCGCAGACGAGCGTCGAGTTCCTGCTCGATCTCTCGACCGCCGCCGTCATCAAGCTGGAGCAGATGACGAAGGAAGGGGACGTGCTGACGCAGGACGACGCCGCCATGGTCGTCGTCCCGCCGCCGAAAATGCTCGCGGTGGCGCTCGTGACCGACGGCAATTACTTCCTCGAACGCGCGCTGAGCAGTCTGAATCTCAACAAGCCCGCCACCCTCACCCCGCCGGAATGGGAGCAGAAGCGCCCGGGCGATTTCGATGTCGTGATGTTCGATCGCTACGTCCCGCGCTACATGCCCACCAGCGGCAATTTCGTGTGGTTCGGCGTCCTGCCTTCGGATCTGCAACTGAAGCAGACGAAAGACACCCAGCAGCGGGCGCTTTACATGAACGACGTCGAGGTGCTGGACTGGAAGCGCGATCACCCCATCCTGCGTCATCTGGCGTTGAGTAAGCTGTTCGTCGCTGAGGCGATGCAACTTGATGTGCCGTTGCAGAGCGACATCCTGATCGAAGGCACCGCCGGGGCGTTGGTGGTGCTGCATCGGGAGGGTCGCAGCACGCACCTGGTGATCGGTTTTGACGTGCTCCAGAGCAATTGGCCTTTGCGGGTGAGTTTTCCAATCTTTCTGCACAACAGCCTGCAATACATCGCGTTCGGATCGGATTTGAGCGTTCGCGAGGCGTTCCAACCCGGCGCCACCCCCAAGATCCCGCGGCCGGACCTGGAAAAGGTGGTCGCGGGCGCGAAGGACATCCGGCTGATCACGCCGATCGGCTCGCGGACCATCCCGCTTCCCGCAACCGGCGATTTCGCGCTCCCGCCGCTGGATAAGGTCGGGCTGTATCGGCTCGACCCGATCGTCCCGCAGCACGAGCGATTGGCGGTCAATTTACTGGACGACATCGAGAGCAACATCGAACCGATCCAGGCCCCGCCCGGCGACATCGGGCAGGTGGTGGCGGGGGATGCCGGACGATCGCAGTTGCAGCTCTGGTGGTGGATCCTGGCGTGCCTGGGCATCCCGCTGCTGATGATCGAATGGTGGGTCTACACCCGACGCGTCCATTCGTAGTCCGTCGATTGCATGCTGGGTTTCGTCGAGAAACGGTTATACTAATTTAACGGCCGGCGGTTCGCGTTCCCTTTCTGAGAGAACGCGCCCAAGACCTGCCGCAGATTGGATTCTCCTTGCGGCTCGCTGACTTCATCCTTGCAAATACCGAATCGATCCTCCTTGAGTGGGAGCGGTTCGCCCGCTCGACCACGCCTGGCGCGGCGATGAACAGGCTCGAACTTCGTGACCACGCCGAAGTCATCCTCCGCGCCACCGTCATGGACATGACTTCCGCCCAGACCCCGCGCGAAGGGTCGGCCAAATCCAACGGGCACGGTGAGTCGGGTGAGGGAAGCCTGCGTCTCGACCGCGCATCTGCGGTGCATGGTCTCGATCGCGTCGATTCGGGGTTTGATCTGATGGAGGTGGTTTCCGAATACCGCGCGCTGCGCGACAGTGTCGTGCGGCTTTGGCGCGCCGAAGGTGGGGCGCCGGACGCGAATGATCTGGATGACCTCACCCGATTCAACCAGTCGATCGACCAGTCCCTCACCGAGTCCGTCGTCACCTACACCAGACGCGTCGATCGCTCGCGGCGCATGTTCCTCGCCATCCTCGGGCATGACCTACGGAACCCGCTCAGTTGCATCATGATGTCGACCGGTGTCGTCGCCGACAGCGCGAATGCGAACAGCCAATCGACCGAAGCGGCCACACAGATCGAGGCCAGTGTCCTGGTCATTGCCAATCTCGTTCGCGATCTACTCGATTTCGCCGGCACCGGGCTTGGTGCGGCCATGCCACTGACGCCGGCGTCGGTCGATATGCACGCACTGTGCCTCGAAGTGCTGGAAGAGTTCCGCATCGCCCGGCCGTTCCTGACGACGAACTTTCAGTCGCAGGGAGAACTGCTCGGGTACTGGGACCACACCCGGCTGCGACAGGTGATGTCGAATCTGATCGGCAACGCCGCGCAGCATGGCCCGCGAGAGGGGCCGATCACGATCAATCTGAAAGTCGACGGGGACGAAGTGGTGCTCAGCGTTCACAACGGCGGTTCGCCGATCCGGGCGAACGTGCTGCCGACGATCTTTGATCCGCTAGTGCGTGCCCCGTTGTCCGATTCGCAGAAGCGACGCCGGCCGGGCAGCATCGGGTTAGGGCTATATATCGCACGCGAAATCGTGACCGGGCACGGCGGGCGGATCGATGTCACGTCGTCGCTGGAAGAGGGCACCACGTTCGTCGTACGCCTGCCTCGCTCGCGGTTTAAACCCGCGGCGGCGGCACCGACGAAAACCACCCGGTAGCCCGGCTAGACAAAAAGCCAGAGCGCTCCGACCACGATCACCGACTGGGTGAGCGCGACTGCGGACCATTTAAGCCAGGAGGGCAGCGATGGGTTGGGCGACTCCCAGTCCTCGGCCAGGCGCAGGGGCCTTTCGCGCCTTCGTTGTTCCATGGTGGCGAGGA
>Ga0105048_10016008_pt1 | contig 11608 bp, 5 predicted proteins | sample MAT05_FD_78382 | JGI IMG/M metagenome (GOLD analysis project Ga0105048, IMG submission 78382) | Freshwater microbial communities from Lake Fryxell liftoff mats and glacier meltwater in Antarctica - MAT-05 | ecosystem: Environmental > Aquatic > Freshwater > Ice > Liftoff microbial mat | place...
GAATATTGAAGGAGTCATTTATCATGACTTAGTTAGTGTCGTTCACAATTTTGAAAATGCAGGATTCTTTGATATTTATTTAGAAGTTTACACTCCTTATGGATGCCATAACTCATTTACAGCTGCAGATTATATTGCTATTTATGATTACCCAGTTGCAAATTTCTATGCCAACCCAAATCCAACAACCATTTTTAATACGGAAATAACATTTACTGATTTATCATCAGTTGGAAATAATACTTATCAATGGAATTTCCCTGGTGGCGCTCCGGGAAACTCAACTGATATAAATCCAACGGTTATGTACCCTGATGGTGTGGCTTCAGATTATCCAGTTACGTTGACTGTCACAAATGAGTTTAATTGCGCAACTGCGGTTGCTTCGGTTATCTCGATTCAAAGTGATGTGTTGATTTATGCACCTAATGTTTTTACTCCTGATGGTGATGAATTCAACGAATATTGGAGAGTCTATATTCAAGGAATTGATATCTACGATTTCCACTTAACAATGTTTAATCGTTGGGGAGAAATTGTTTGGGAATCTTATGACCCACAAGGCGCATGGGATGGAACTTACGGAACTACTGAATCTAAATCAGGAACCTATATTTGGGTAATTGAAGCGAAAGATCCATTCTCAGATAAAAAATACGAATTCAGAGGACATGTAACAGTTCTTAAATAAAATACTAATTCAAAAAGAGAAGGGGACCAATTTGGTTCCCTTTTTTTTTGTCAACTTTAGATAATTTAGAATTCGTTGCTTGGGCATAAAAGAATGTATCTTTGTTATCGCATCATCGTAAACTAAATGCCATTTTAAAATTGTACCATAATCACTTTTTTATTTTGTGCATTTTTATTGAGAATTATTAAGCTTAGCGAATAAAAAAGCATGATAGATTTTTTCGACCATATAATTCATGAATTTGAATTGCCGCTAAAAAGTCCAGTTCTTATTTTTTCTTTGATTCTTTTAATTATTCTTTTGGCGCCTTTACTTTTAAAAAGAATAAGTATTCCTGGGATTATTGGATTAATTATTTCGGGTGTTATCATTGGTCCGTACGGTATCGGAATTTTGGAAAAAAATTCAGCCATTGATTTATTTTCTACCATCGGTTTACTATACATTATGTTTATTGCGGGACTCGATTTAGACATGACACAATTCAGAGTGAATCGAAATAAAAGTTTATTATTTGGATTATTTACTTTTATTTTTCCATTGATTATTGGCTTTCCGGTTTGTTATTATTTCTTAGAATATGACTTTAACGCGAGTCTTTTAATTGCCAGTATGTTTTCAACGCATACATTGGTAGCTTACCCAATCGTTAGTAAATTAGGAATCACAAAAAATCAAGCAGTAGCAGTAACCGTTGGTGGAACAATTCTTACAGATACTGCGGTGTTGATTATTCTTGCTGTTATTATGGGAAATCATACCGGAAGTTTGAATCAAGATTTCTGGATTCGATTAGTTGTATCGTTGACGCTGTTTTCAATAATTATGTTTTTTGTTGTGCCTAAAATTGCCAAATGGTTTTTTAGGAAATTGGAAAGTGAAAAACATTCGCATTATATTTTTGTTTTAGCAGTTGTTTTTTTTGCGGCTTTTTTGGCGGAAGCGGCCGGAGTTGAAAAAATTATTGGCGCTTTCGTTGCTGGATTGGCTTTGAACAAATTAATACCGCATTCATCTGCTTTGATGAATAGAATAGAGTTTATTGGCAACTCACTTTTTATTCCATTCTTTTTAATAAGTGTTGGAATGATAGTAGACATTAGTGTTATCATGAATGGACCAACGGCAATTGTTGTTGCTATTACTTTAACGGTTGTCGCGCTTTTTGGAAAATGGTTTGCAGCTTTTTTTACTCAGGTTGTTTTTAACTATTCAAGACCACAACGCCAACTTATTTTTGGATTGAGTAGCTCACACGCTGCAGCAACCTTGGCAATTATATTGGTTGGATACAACGAAGGAATATTAGATGAAAATATTTTGAACGGAACAATTATACTTATTTTAATAACGTGTGTTGTAGCCTCCTTTGCTACGGAGCAAGCTGCGAAAAAAATAGCTTTGACCTCGGAAACAGATTTTATTTCTGAACATCAAAAGAATTCGAAAGTACAAAATGAACACATTCTAATTCCAAGTTTGGGCTCAACTGGAGTTGAAAAATTAATTGAATTTTCAACGCTCATTAAAGATAAAAAATCAGCAAACCCCATTTCTATTTTAACAGTTGTTCCGAACGATCAAGAAGCTGAACAGAATATTTCTATCGCTAAAAATAAATTACAGAATTTCGTAAAAACCGCATCCGCAAGTGAAACAAAATTAAATCTAATCGCAACAATTGATCATCATCAGTCAAGTGGTATTGCGCGTACCTCCAGAGAAATTATGGCCGATGTCATCATTCTGGATTGGCCTGAAAAATCAGGCTTAACACATCGATTTATTGGTGAGCGAATGGAGAATATTTTAATTGGTGTAGAGAAAACTATTTTTATTTGTAATCTGCACAAGTCACTTGTAAGTCATAAACGCATTGTTGTAGTTGCACCACCATTGTCTGAGCGCGAATCTGGATTTGGTTTATGGCTAAAAAAACTAGCTACTTTATCTAATGAATTAAGTATTCCATTAGTATGCCTTGGAAATGTTGCTACACATGAAGGCATAAGAAAAGAAATTGCATCAGCGAGATTGAATGTTACCGCACAGTATAAAGAATTTAGTGATTGGGAAGATTTTTTAATTGTTTCACGAAAAGTTGAAGAGAACGATTTAATTGTACTCATTTCTACTCGACGAGGTTCAATTTCATACACAAAAATTTTAGAAAATATTCCTGCAAAATTGGATAAGCATTTTACATTGAATAATAAAATTGTCATTTATCCTGAACAAAATTATTTGAATGAAGAGTTAGAAAATTTAAGGTCAGGACCAATATCTGCAGGTATCGAAACAGTTCAGAAAATTGGTAAGGGAATTGGAAATATCTTTAAAAAAGATGAACTTGAAAAAGACAAGGAGTTAGATAAAGAAGAGGAACGCGAAAAAGGAAGTGAAGAGGATTATTAATCTTTTATTGGAATAATTTGCTCAACAACTTTATATTCTTGTGAAATAGTTCCTGTCAAACGCATCAAGTCATAATGTGTTTTTAATAAATCAAAAAGTCGATCATAATAACTCAAAACAGATTGCTCGTAACTCAATTTAATATCGTTCAACTCAAAAATAGTTAAGTTACCATTGTCGTATCTTGATGAGCCCATTTCCCAAAGTGATTTTGCATTTTGTACGCGATCTAAAGACATACTTTCAATTTTTGCTTGTGTTTGATACAATTCAAAAATGCCACGTAAATTATGAGTAAGCGTTAATTCAAGATCTTCTTTTTGCAATACCGCAACTTCTTCTTGTATGCGCGCAATTTCAACATTTCTCTCTCGTTGATAACCGTTGAATAATGTATAACGCACACTTACATTTCCATAATAATTGAGTGCATTTGTTCCTGTTTCAAAAGGTGTATCACCAAATGATTGAATATGACCAATGGATGGTGTAGCACCTAAATTCAATGAAACCACTGGATAATAAGCCGCCTTTTTTGACTCTGTATTTAGTCGTTGAAGTTCTATGTTGATGTATTGATTTTTGATGTTTTGATTATTCGACATCATGTATTCACTTAATTCACTAAACGTTGCTTTAGGAACATTCACTTCAATTTTATCAGTTAATAAATAATCTGTTTCAAGACCTTCGCCCATTTCAAGATTTAAATTTCGTTTGGCATTTTTTAACGCAAGCTCTTGCATCAATAAATTTGTTGAATCTACTAATACTTGATTTTTAAAGGCAAGTAAATCAATGGAACCTTGCAAACCCATTTCAGCTTTCATGTTGAAATATTCCAGCTTGGAATTTGAATAAGCGAGCATATCTTTTAAAATGGTTAGTTTTCTTTCTTGTGTTAAAGCGGTATAATAAAAAAGAATAACGTCGTAAATTGTTGATTCAATTACAACAATCGCATTGCCTTTTGTTTGTTCTTCTAATTGATCAAATCGTTCTTTGTTAATTCGAATTCCGAATCCAGAAAAAACAGTCCAAGTCATATCTAAACTCACTTGTAAATTATCCACTAATACAATACCGGGAAAAAATGAAGCAGGATTATTTGTATTGTCAGATAAATTATTTGTATTGTTCAAGTTTAAACCAAAAGTTGGTACCATGCCCGCCATGCCCCAAGTGTTTTGTGTTTCGGCAATAGTATAATTTGCTTTGATTAATTTTATTTGATAATTGTTGACCAAAGCTTTTTCAATAGCCGTAGCAAGACTTAATTCATTTTGAGAGAATCCGAACGAACTATAAATTAAAAATAAAATGAGCAATTTTTTTTTCATAATCTAAATTGATCTTTCTTCTTCATTTTTTTTATTGAGTAAAGCTGGTTCTATTTCCTCTCCACTTTTTATTCCATTATTTCCCCAAATTGCACTAAAAAATTTACTGAAAATTAAATTAGGAAACAAAATAGTAACTGGAAATAAAATAAGTCCACCAATATAAATAATATGTGATAAGACTAATTTAAGAATGCCTAGCAACATTTTTGGATCAGTATTTAAAACATAGTTCCAGGCTCTTCTGTAATCTACACTCACTAAAATAATAGTTGGGAAAAATAACAAAATGAAAATAGTACCAAATAGAATTCCAAACGAAATGGAGGTCGCCATTGGAATTAGAAATTGAGCTTGAAAACTAGTTTCCAAAATGAGCGGCATCATGCCAGCAATGGTTGTGACAGATGTTAGTAGGATAGGTCTGAATCTAGATTTAGCAGCTTCTAATACCGCTTCACGTGTTCCTAATCCTTCTAAAATATTACGATTGTATTGATCAAGAAAAACAATTGCATCGTTTACCAAAATTCCTATCAAAGCAATCATTCCAAACATTGATAGTATTGAAACTGGTATTCCAACAATGGCATGACCTAAAATTCCACCCGCAACCCCAGCCGGAATAACTAGTAAAATGAGTAAGCCTTGATACACCGATTTAAAATTTAATGAAATAATAATAACCATTACAACCATCAAAATCAAAACATTTATTTGCATCGATGCGATTGCGGCAGAACTTCTTTCACCTTGTCCGCGCTGAATAATTTCTACTGTTGGGAATTGTGCTTTTACTTTTGGAATAATTTCATCCATGATTTTAGCATTTGTATTTCCTACTTGTTCAGGATCATCAACACTAGCGTCAACAACTATTTCTCGTCGGCCATCACGGCGTTTTAAACTGATTGGACCTCTTTTAATATCATATTCTGCTAAATCGGAGAGTAGAATTTGTTTTCCATCTAACGTTTTGATGCGCATATTTTTTAAATCGAATTGATCTTCGCGTTCAGATTTTTCATAACGCACCCAAATTTTTACTTCGTCCGTTCCAATAATAACGCGTTGAACTTCTTGTCCAAAAATACCTTGACGAATTTGTTTGGTTACTTCAAAAACACCCAATCCATAAAAGTCGGCTTCTGGTTTCATTTGTAAATCTATTTCCTTGCGACCCAATGGTTCGTTGTCTTTTAGATTACTTATTAGCGGAAGTTCAGCCATTAATTTTTTAAATAAAATTTTAGCGCCACGAATTTCGACGTCATTATTTCCTGTAATGGAATATTCAATTGGTTTTCCAAACGTCATCATTTGTCCGCCAACAAAAATTCCTTCTGCTAACTTGGTAGATTCAATGGTTTGAATTTTTTCTTGAATTCTTCTTTGAAGCGAATCCACCGGCATTTTTTTTCCTTCTCCTTCAATCGTTATCGAAAACATTCCTGTATGAAAACCGTTTTGACCTAATGTTTGAGAGGCTCCCAACATCATGGTGTATTTTGTCATCAAGGTATCACCTGTTAAATCAATAATTTCTTGATTGGATTGAACAATTGCTTTTTCTGCTGCTAATAACCAAGCATGTGTAATTTCTTTTGATGTTCCTGGAACAAAGGCAACTTCAACATTTATAATTTCCGGTTTTATTTCTGGAAAAAAAGTGGTGTTAATAATTCCTTTTCCAACAAACATAAAAATGAAAATTGTAAATAACAAAGGCAATAAAACATAAGCACGATATCGTTTAATAATAAATTGTTGTAGGTCATGAAATAAAACATCGCGGGCAAAATCAACACCACGGTTTAAAAATTTTCGTGCTTTGCTTCTTTTCGTTCCTTTTTTAGAAACGGACAATACTTTGTGGCTGGCCATGTGAACAGGCAGTGTAATAAATCCTTCTACCATTGAGAAAGCTAAAGCCAGAATTACTACAACAGGCATTTCCCACATCATTTCCATTTTGTCTACAAATAATAGCATACAAAATGCGGCAATGGTTGTTAATATCGAACTGACAACAGAGGGTAAAACTTCAAGTGCACCATCAAGTGCAGCTTGCTGTGGTGTTTTTCCGCGTTCAAAATGTACAACAATATTTTCTGCGATTACAATTCCATCATCCACTAAAATTCCAACAACGAGAATCATTCCAAAAAGCGTAATCATATTGATGGTTAATCCCATCATAACGGCAACAATAAACATTCCTAAAAATGCAAAAGGAATGCCAAAAGCAACCCAAAAAGAAACACGTGTACTAAGAAAAAGTCCGAGCATAAGTAGTACCAATACTAATCCAAACATACCATTTGAAGTGAGCAAATCAATGCGGGCATCAAGCTGCACCGCTGCTTCATATTGAATGTGAATTTTAGCCGGATGATTTTCTGAATTGTATTTTTCTTTGTATTCACGTACGTAATCTGTAATGGCACCTAAATCTTGATCCGGTGATTTTTTTATGTCAATTGTGATAGAGCGTTTGCCCATGAAATAAACTTCGGAAGATGTTTCTGAAAATCCTAACGTAACGGAAGCAACGTCTCTGATATAAATTTTTTGTCCGGCAGGTGTTGTGCGTAAAACAATGTTTTCAATTTCTTTTGGATCGGTTGAGCGCTGACGAGATCGAATAACTAATTCTTCTTCTCCATTTCTTAAAATACCTCCAGTTAAATCTTGATTATTTCGTTGAATCGCTAATGCAATTTCGTCAATTAGAATTCCATATTTCAATAAATTTTCTTCTTGCACATTCACAACCAACTCTAATTCAGGAAAACCTCTCATCTCAACGGTTGAGATGATTCCAGAGTTGTAAAGTTCATTTTCAATAGCGTCGGCTTCATTTTTTAATGTCATAAAATCACCATCACCGGTTAGCCCGATTGTGGTAACCATTTCTGACATTGGATTTAATTTTAGTCGCCGAATAATTGGTTTTTCTGCGCCTTGCGGAAATGAGTTGATGCTATTAACACCATTTTCTACATCCTTGTACAATTCATCCATGTCGGCTTTTTGTAAACCTTGTACATTGATGACTGCCATGTTCTCGGACGAAGTTGATGTGATTTGTTCTACACCATTTATCCCTCTTAATGCTTGTTCAATTTTAATTGTAACACCTTCTTCCATTTCTTGCGGAGAAGCGCCTGGATACATAACACTAACCATTACTCGGCGAGGATCTAGTTCAGGAAAAAAAGATTGATTCATCCTGTACAAACTGTAAATACCAAACATAGAAATCACCAAAATAAAGGCGTTTCCATAAATCGGATACTTAATAAAAAAGCGGATTATCGATCTCATAATTTCTATTTTATGACGATGCCGTATTTAGTTGAATCAGTGAAATTCAGTACTTCGTGGAGTATTACTATTTCTGAATCTTTAAGACCAGAAACAAAAGCGCCATTTTCGTTTTCGTTTAAAATTTGAACAGTACGATTTTGCAAAAGAGAATCTTTTTTAGAATAAACAAAAACATTATTTTCGTGAATAGCTGAAAGTGGAATACGAATTCCGTTTTGTGAAGAGTGTGCATCAATTTTCACCATGATATATTCTCCTTCAATAAATCGTTCGTTTTCATAAGCAATAGGTTTTACATAAACACTTACGCTTTGCGTACTCTTGTTAATTACTTCTGAAATGCGCACTACTTTTCCCGCTCCTTTTTCAGTTCCATCAGTCGAATAGATTTTACATTTAGTTCCAATTTCAATTAAGTGCAATTGACTGACAGGAATGGAAACTGGCACTTCATAATTTCCAGTTTGTGCAATGCGAATAATTTTTGTGCCAGGATTTACAAATGAAAAATCAGCCATATAAACTTCGGTAATCATTCCACTAAATGGTGCATAAAAAGCATATTTTTTTAATTGTTCTTCTAAACTTTTAATACTGAAATATTCCGTTAAAATATTTCTGGTTGACAAAAAGACTTTTTCTTTATCGCTATTCCATGATGGCAATGTTGGAAGCGTTTCATTTAATTTGATACTTGCGATATAGTCATTCCATTTATTGAACTCGGAATTATAATCCATTTTTATATCTGGCAATAAAGTTGCAAGCATATTGATGAACGAACTTTTTCTAGATCTGATTCCGTAACGCAATTCCGTATCATCAATTCTAAATAATAAATCTCCTTTTTTAAATTTGATACCTGGCTTTAAACTTTTTTTGCCGGCAGACATTTTACCTTGTGCTTCGGCAGAAATATCTACAGTATTAAAGGATGATACAGTTCCATATCCACTTACTTCAAAGTTTTCATCAACATTTAAAACAGTTGCTGCATCAAGATGAGTGACAATGATTTCATTATTTTTTTCATCCAACTCATCAGCAGGTCGCATAAAAAGCGCCATTAAAATTAGAATGTTAACGAGAATGAATAATGAGATGACGACGATGTGCCTTATTTTCATATTAGTTTGAAAGATGCGGGACAAATCTACTAATTAATGTTGCTTGATGTATTGAAAGCCAATGATTGCCTTTAGTTTTCAATCAAATTCTCAATTTTTAAAACCAAATTCAATAAATACTCTACGAAAAACTGATAGCACAGAATGAATTCTCTCTAAAAATGTAATCTATGCTTTTAAAATTGGTCTCCAATTTAAGTTTTACATGATTCTGAACAAAATATTTTCATTTAAAAAAGCCCATTTTCTTACGATAAATGCCAATGATTATCAAACCAAAATAGATTTTGCGTTTTCCGCAAGGAAAATAAATTGGTCAGCGGAATTCAATTCTCATAAGGGTTTTTAGTGCAATACATTTGACTCAACAAATAAATAAAACTGTTATGAAAGCAAAAATGATTTTTTTAACCATAGTCATCTTAATTACATCAAAATTAGGATTAGCTGAAACGATTGCTGTTACAAATCTAAACACTACGGGCTTAGACGTTACACCTATTTTAGCCGCTAAAATGGCACGATTAGAATTAGTGAAATTAGAAAAGTACACCGTGCTTGACGAATTTGATATGGCCGAAGTAATGGAACAAAATTCTGCCTACAGATCGTGTTATGGAAAAACATGTTTGATTGAATTAGGTGAAAAATTGAAAGTGGATTATGTGCTTTCAGGAAGTGTAGATGGTTTAGCAAATAAAATTGTTGTCACTATTAAATTAATTGACGTCAATAATAAAATTCTAAAATCAACTAAGTCGGTTGAATTTGATAATCAAGAAGCAGAACTTCAACGCATGTTAGGAATTGTTATTCAAGAAATGTTGGGCATAATGCCTGACGCAGTTACAAAAACACAACTTGAATTTAAAAATGAAGTAATTACTTCAAACAATGTTGGGCGAATGAATAATTCAGGGCCGCGCATGGGAATATCTTATGTTGGATATGGAGACATCAATGAATTTTTTACACGACGTGAAAGTCAAGGTGGTTTAGATATTGTTCCAGTAATGACAAATCTTGGTTATCAGTTCGAAGCACAATACATCGGTACAGAACATTTTTCTGCATTGGGAGAATTAATTATTAATGTTGGTGGAATGGAGCAAGGACATTTTTTTCCTAGTGTTACTTTATTGAATGGTTTTCGATTTGGAAACGGTGGGTGGGAATTTGCTTTTGGTCCATCAATCGGTGCAAGAAAAACAACTAAAGGAATTGTGGATGAACAAGGAAATTATTTTCGTTCGTCAGAATGGGATGCGAAACATTATGAAGCTTGGCACACAAATTCAGCAAATGTAAATCAAACAACAGGCGATGTTTATGTGCCTTATGTTGCCGTTGATGAATCGTTGTATTCAAGAACACTAGATAGCCGTGGAAATACTGAATTCAATGCAAGTTGGATGATGGCATTTGGACGAACATTTAAATCAGGCGCATTAAATATTCCGCTTAATCTTTATTATTCATCCAATAGTTACGGTGGAATTTTTGGAGCAAGTATTGGTTTTAATGTCAACAAAAGTAAAAAGTCAATCAACAATTCTTATTCTAAATAATTCTTCGAGAAAAAAAATAACTATGAAAACAAAAATTATAAAATCACTTTTCATCATCATGATGATGATTAGTTTTTCTGCAAGTTCACAAACAATTGCAGTAGCACCAATTAAAACTTATGGGCTTTTTGCCGGAACAAAAATAGCAACAACATTTGCTTGGCTTGAACTTGTGAAACTAAATAAATACGCTGTGTTGGATGCGTTTGATATTAATGAAATTCCGAGCATAGAAAAATATGATAGCTGTTATGGTAAAACATGTTTGATTGAATATGGAAAAGAATTGAATGTGGATTTTGTTCTATCAGGAAATATTGACGGATTAGGAAATAAAATTGTTGTCAATTTCAAAATCATTGATGTGAAACAGGGCTTAGTTGCAAAATCAAAAGCCGTTGAATTTGATAACCAAGAAAATGAATTGCAACGAATGGTTGGCATAGTTTTACAAGAAATGCATGACATAGTTCCTGATCCTGCTTTGGCAAAAAACCTTGCATTTAAAAATGAAGTAATCTCTTCAAAAAATGTTGGTCGAGTAAATAATTCAGGCCCGCGAATGGGTATAGCATATACAGTTGGGGATATGAACGAGTTTTTAGTTCGTTCTGAAGATCAAGGTGGTTTAGACATGGTTCCAATTGTTTCAAATATTGGATATCAATTCGAATACCAATATGTAGGAACAGAAAATTTTTCTGGACTTTTTGAATGTCTTGTTATGTTCACAGGATTGGAACAAGGAAAATTTATTCCTAGTGTTTCTCTTTTAAATGGTTTTCGTTTTGGAAATAGCGGTTGGGAATTTGCCTTTGGTCCAAGTTTTACTTTAACCAAAACAAGTAAAGGGTTTTTTGATACAGGAAATCATTATGGCACAGCTAATAAATATTGGAGCGAAGAGGACTTTCAATATGACGAAGTGAATGACGGATTAATGAAAGAGCATGGATATGAATTCACCGAAAATTTAGATACTCGTGGTGATTTAGGATTATCTACAAGATGGATTGTTGGTTTTGGACGAACATTTAAATCTGGTGCATTAAATGTTCCTGTCAATTTATTTTATTCTTCTCAAAAAGGTGGCGGAATGTTAGGCCTGAGTGTTGGCTTCAATGTAGTGAGATC
>Ga0105048_10016011_pt1 | contig 11607 bp, 12 predicted proteins | sample MAT05_FD_78382 | JGI IMG/M metagenome (GOLD analysis project Ga0105048, IMG submission 78382) | Freshwater microbial communities from Lake Fryxell liftoff mats and glacier meltwater in Antarctica - MAT-05 | ecosystem: Environmental > Aquatic > Freshwater > Ice > Liftoff microbial mat | place...
ATAGCCTTACATATTTACGCCATGGCGTAAATATGTAAGGCTATGTGTTCGAAAATTAATCAGCTTTAGAACTTTGTCAGTATTTGTATGTTATTGACAATTTTTACAAAAAGAGTAATTTTAGTCTAAACTAAAACTCTTTATAATGAAAAAAAATACAGCTACAGCAAAAAAAAATTCTTTAGAAGTGGTAACTATTAATTATTTACTAACTCCGCTTGGTGAAACAAGTAGTATTTCACTTGAAACAAGGATAATTGCACAGGTGCAATTATCAAGAAATAATAGAGATATTATTCTCGCCCAAAAAGCAACAGATCTTGTGCTGGGGGAAGCGGGCGAAGATATAGACATGTATATTTTGGTTGTTCTTATGAATGAAGTAGAAATACTTACTTCCTCTTTTGTCGCTAAGGATAGTTTTGACGAAAGAGAAAGTAGTAATCTTTTTGTAAATTTTCAAAGGATTAAAAAACTTATTATTAAATACCATCCTTTGTTTAAAGATGTTTTTATTTCTCATGTTAATGTTTTTGATAAATTACTGAGTTCCTTGACATGTGTTTATGTAAAAACATGTCTGGATTTAGATTATAATTCTGATCATCAATTTAAATCTAAATCAGATGATATTTCTCCTTTAAGAGATATTATAAGTGATATCTCTTTATTAAAAGATATCGAGAATGCTATATGGGAAAACCTTTCCCAGGATGCATGGAATTTACTACTTTCAGATGTTTTTTGGGAGATTATTTATCATAGGAAACAATATAATATTCCAATTGAGCCAGAGACAGATCCGGACCTTATTTTCAAAGAGGTAATATCTAATCTATCTATAGATTTTTTGTGTAATCCGTTGTATGTCAATGAAGAAGTATACAAAAAAGCCAAAAATGATATTTGGGCATTTAGTTGTTTGTACAACGCAACCGAATTATTTCATGCAAAAGAAAGATCATACGATAGTGATGAGATTATAAGTGCAGAAAGGAAAATTACAGACCACCTCAAGATTCTATTTAATAAATTAAGAGATGGTTTAATAAAAGAATCACAAATTATTGTTTCCATCAAAAAGATAATATTGAAAAATCTCTCAGTAAATTAATAAAAAGCCTCCTATTAAGGAGGCTTTTTCATATATGAAAGCCTTGTAGTTGTGGGGCTTTTTTATTTGCAAAATTTGGCTATATATTGTATATTCTATGGATACAAGACTCTCAGTCCCACCTGTGCTTAGGCTATGGACGAACAGGCTTTTTATTTTTAGTAACTAAAAACATATATGGAAAGAGATTATCCCTTAGAAAAAGTTAGAAATTTTGGAATTATAGCTCACATTGATGCGGGCAAGACGACGACGACCGAGCGCGTTCTTTACTATACCGGTGTGTCGCACAAGATCGGTGAAGTGCATGATGGCGAGACGACAACAGACTGGATGGAACAAGAAAAAGAGCGTGGTATTACAATTACTTCTGCGGCTGTAACATGTTTCTGGACTCCGACATATGCCCTTACTGACAAGACTAAAAAACACCGTTTCAATATTATTGATACTCCTGGGCACATCGACTTTACCGTAGAAGTAAAGCGCTCGCTTCGCGTGCTCGACGGCGCTGTTGTGGTGTTTGATGGCGTGGCTGGAGTTGAACCTCAATCAGAAACAAACTGGCGCTATGCCGATGAGGCCAATGTTCCTCGCATTTGTTTCATCAACAAGCTCGACCGTACGGGTGCTTCATTTGAACATTCATACAAAACTATTTTAGAGCGTTTAAATAAAAGTGCTATCCGTATGCAGATTCCAATCGGCCTTGAAGATAACTTTGAAGGTGTGATTGATCTTTTAAAGATGAAAGCATTTTACTTTGAAGGGGAGATGGGTAATAAAGTTATTGAAAAAGAAATTCCAGAGAATATGAAAGCTGAAGCTGATAAATATCATGCCGAGCTTATCGAGAAAATCGTCGAACAAGACGATTCAATTATGACTGAATATTTTGATGGCAAGATCCCAGATCTAGCAACTCTCAAGAAATTAATGCGTCAGGCTGTTATTGCAAATAAGATCTTTCCAGTTTTCGCAGGAAGTGCCCTCAAGAACAAAGGTGTGCAACTCGTTCTCGATGCTGTTGTAGACTACCTACCGAGTCCTCTTGATATTCCAGCTATACAGGGTATCAATCCTGATACTGATGAAGTTATGGATCGCCCGGCGTCAGATGACGTACCATTTTCAGCGCTTGCTTTCAAGGTGGCGACTGATCCATTCGTCGGACAGATTATTTTCTTCCGTGTGTATTCAGGATCAGTAACTGCAGGAAGTTATATTTATAATCCTCGCACAAGAAATAAAGAGAGAATCGGCCGAATACTTCGTATGCATGCCAATGAGCGTGAAGAAGTAAAGAAAGTTTTTGCTGGAGAAATTGCTGCCGCTGTCGGACTCAAAGATACTGTAACTTCAGATACTCTTTGTGATGAAGAGCACCCAATTGAGCTTTACCGTATTGTTTTCCCAGAGCCAGTTATCTCACTCCGTGTTGAGCCAAAGACAAAAGCTGACCAAGAGAAAATGGGCATGGCACTCTCACGACTTGTTCAAGAGGATCCAACATTCCGCGTAACTACAGATCCAGAAACAAATGAAACTATTATCGCAGGAATGGGAGAGCTTCACCTTGAAATTATCGTCGACCGTATGAAGCGTGAATTCTCTGTCGAGACAAACGTCGGTAAACCTCAAGTTGCATATCGTGAGACTATTACTGGCGAAGCTCAAGTTGAAGGTAAATACATCAAGCAGTCAGGAGGCCGAGGTAACTATGGTCACGTGAAAATCAAGATCAAGCCTATGGATATGACTGTAGACGCAGATGATCTTCCAAAGAATGTAAAACGTGAGAAAGGCTTTGAATTCGTCAACACTATAAAAGGAGGAGCAATTCCACAAGAATACATTCCTGCCTGTGAAAAAGGATTTAAAGAAGGACTCGACCGTGGTGTGCTTGCCGGATTTAAGCTTGAGAATGTCTCAGTTGATCTATACGATGGAAGTTATCACGATGTGGACTCAAACGAAATGGCTTTCAAAATCGCAGCTAGTATGGCCATCCAAGACGCATGTAAAATGGCAAAGCCAGTAATCCTCGAGCCTATGATGCAAGTCGAAGTCGTCACCCCTGAGAAATTCATGGGAGATGTGACAGGGTCACTATCGTCCAAGCGTGGACTAATCGAAGGAATGGAAGCTCGTGGTATGAACCAAGCGGTCAAAGCTGTCGTTCCACTATCTGAAATGTTCGGTTATATGACAACTCTACGCTCTATGACCGAAGGCCGTGCAGGATTCACAATGGAATTCATCCGTTATGATATCGTCCCAGCCAATGTTGCTACTTCTATAATTGAAGCTCGGAAGTAAAACCCCACAAAATGCCTGCCCCGCAGGAAGTAATCTTTCCTTCGGGGTGGCTACTTCAATAATCGAAGCTCGGAAATAATTTAACACTTAAATAGAAAAACCCTTGTCTTGTCACAAGGGTTTTTCTTTGCTAGCATATACATATGTCACAATTTGATCAAATAAAACCACTACCGACTCCAGATAATACTAATGAAGCTATCAAAGCGGAAGTAAAGAAATTAATAGTTAGAATCCTTATCGATCGCCTCCACCAAACGGTATATCCTGATGAAAAGAACCCTAGTAAACTTAAGGCAGTCGCTGATCACAGTACACCTGAAATTGGGTGGTTTGTTGGAGAAAATTACACATCTACAAAACTCCTCGAATCTGTACCTGAGTTCATCTCACAATTAGCTCGAGAAAAGCCTAGCCCTATTGCAGGTCTTGATGCTAAACAGTTAGAAGACTTGATGATTTCAATTATAAAACAAAATGATGGAGCATTATTACGCAAAAATGTAATAAACATAGCTACAGATGAACGCAACGATCGCAAAGGTGTCGTATACGAATAAATAGAGTTTAAAATAAATTGAAATAAAAAGGGCCCTCCACATGTATGCTGAGTGCCCTATCTGCCTATTCCTGTTCGTAAAAAAGAATATGTTGATTTTTCCTCTAATTTAAAGGAAAAAGAATTTTCATGCCCTTGCTTAAGGGGCTTAAGCGTTCGTAATTTACCGGATGTTTTTTTGGTGGACTCGCTGTCCATTTTGCCTCCACTTTCGTGGTCGGCATAAAATTTTCTTTTCATAAAAAGTAAATTTTATTTTTATTCATTAATAAATTAAGATTGTAGGAAGTGCCTACAAAATATTAAAGAATCTTATTTCAAGTATTGCAATTATGTCACACCTTGCCAAGGACTTATTCACATTTAGTCAAATATGTTATACTGAGACCATATTAGTTAATTTTCCAATTTATGAATAAGCAAAAAGGAAATACAAGTGTTACCGTTTCTTTTATTATCGTCATCGTTATTGTCGGTCTTGTTATTTATGCACTTATGCGTAAAGCTGACGTAGCTACTGTTATACCAGAAGGTCGACAGAATGCTATTTCAAAACAAGTAGTCGATACACGTGCACCAGAAGAGAAGCCTCAACCTTCAATAAAATCTATGGCACCAAAAACATTAGAGAAATTTACACCGGTTAAAAATGTCGCAAAGCTCGAGAAGATCGACCTTGTTGTAGGTACAGGAGCAGAAGTCAAAACAGGGGATACAGTTAGTGTACACTATACAGGAGCTGTTGCTGCGACTGGCGCAGTATTCCAGAGTTCAAAAGAATTCGGTACAACACCAATTACATTTCCTCTCGACAGAGTTATCAAAGGTTGGACTGACGGTATTCCTGGTATGAAGATAGGTGGCACTCGTCGCCTTGTGATTCCAGCTGCTCAAGCATATGGTGCGACACCTCCAGCTGGTTCAGGTATACCAGCAAATGCAGATCTAGTATTTGATGTAGAACTCGTAGCAATTCAGTAAAATAATATAAATATAGTATGGAAGATCAAAACAATAAAGTAGATAAAAAAATAATAGTAAAAGAGTTCATAAATAAATATTCAAAGAAAAAGCGTACATGGCTGATCCTCGCCTTGGTTATTTTGATAGGATTTTTTATCCTCAAGCCTGCAAGCTCAAGTGATAAAATAGTACTCGACACAGTAAAGTATGTAGATCTAAAGCAGACAGTATTGGCTACCGGCCAAGTGACTTCGAGTGTGGATCTTGATTTATCTTTCAATAGTACAGGTATTGTAAAATCTCTACGTGTAAATGTCGGAGACAAAGTAAAAGCTGGGGATATACTAGCCACTATTGATCAAGGTTCACAATTAGCAGAGCTCACTCAGGCTCGCGGAGCACTCGCTTCGGCACGCGCACGCTATAAAAAAACTCTCGAAGGGTCTTCGAGTGAAGAAGTCGCTCTTGCCCAAGTGACGCTCGATCAGACAAAAATATCACAAGAGACTCTTGTTGAGAATGCTTATCAAAATTTACTCAATTCTACACCTGAGGCAATTCCTTCAAGTAATGAACAAGATATAACTGCACCTAAAATTAGTGGTACTTATTCTCTGAGTAAAGAAGGAGAAATAAGACTAAAGACGTATCTGAGTAATGGAGGGTATAGTTTTACTGCTTCAGGTCTTACGACTGGAACTGCAACAGCAAAAGCTACAAATCCACAACCAATTGGTGATTCTGGTCTGTATGTGACATTTTCAAATAGTTTTGATAATAGTTTCGATTGGATAATAAATATTCCAAATAAAAAGGCACCAGACTACCTTGCAAATTATAATGCTTATCAATCAGCAAAAGCCCAAGCAAGGCTCATTATAGAGCAAAAAGAAGCTGAGCTTGCTCTAAAACGTGCAAAAGCTCGTACTCCGGACCTTGATCTTGCACAAGCCGAAATTGTATCAGCCGAAGGCCAAGTCCAAGCAGCATCGTCAAGATATGAAAATACTCTTCTTCGAGCTCCAGCCTCTGGTACTATTACTAGTATTGATATCAAGCTCGGTGAATTATCAGAAGTTCAAAAGCAAGTTGTGACACTCCAAGATATTTCAAATTTGTATGTTGAAGCTAAGATTAACGAATCGAGTATCGCAAATGTGAAATTAGGCCAAAAAGTGACTATGAGTTTTAATGCATTTGGTTCTAGTCGTTCCTTTGAAGGTGCAGTTGTACATGTTGATCCGAGTGCAACAACAGCAGATGGTATTGTAAATTATAAAATTAAATTATCAATATCATCAGCTGATAAAGAGGGTATACGTTCAGGGATGAATGCGGATATAAATATTCTGACAAATGAAAAGCCTCATGTTTTGGTTGTTCCAAAGGCGTCAATTATATCTCGTGATGGCAAGAAATTTGTAAATATTATTACTGATAAAGATCACAAGAAATACAAAGAACAAGAAGTGCAAACTGGGCTACTAGGGGATGGTAATTTAATAGAAGTTACAAGTGGTTTAACGAGTGGTCAAGATATAGCTATTATTTCTAAATAAATGAAAGATACAAATCAAAATTCATTTTCTCTCAATGTATCTGTGGGCTGGTTCTTGGCCAAGCGTGATATTCAGCGTGCCAATATCTGGACGACAGGATTAATCGTCCTTGTCATGACACTGACATTTCTCAATTTGATTATTGTCTCTGGTATTCTGGTAGGCCTCATTCAGGGCTCTGAAGATGCTCAAAAGAAATATGCAATCGGAGATATTGTCATATCACCATTCTTAAATAAGAGTGCTATAGAGCAGACGCCACTCGTAGTCGATACAGTAAAAACGATTCCAGGATATAAGAATCATACAGTCAGATATTCAGGTGGTGTTCGTGTCGAGTCTAATTATAGAGATACGGTTGCCCCAGGGGACAAGCGTGATGGCGCAGGCGGATCAATCCTCGGTATTGATCCAGATCAAGAAGAGAAATTCTCAGGAATTTCAAAATTTGTTATTCGTGGATCATATCTGACGCCTCTTGATCAAGATAGTATCCTAATAGGCAAGAACTTATTATATGAATTTACTCCAATTGAAGCTCCAGGATTTCAGACATTGAAAAATGTAGAAATTGGTTCTCGAGTAAAAGTCACTGTCGGAGATACATCGAAAGAGTATTTTGTAAAAGGAATGATCTCTAGTAAAGTTGATGAATTCGATACTTCTATTGTGGCTCTCGATTCTGAAGTTAGGAAAATTCTTGGACGCAATGATCTCAATGCTGGTACTGTTGCTATTCAATTACTTCCTGGTACTGACCCAAAATTAGCCAAAGATTTCCTTGTAGCTTCTGGCATAGGCGAGTATGCACGTATTCAAACTTCTGATGAAGCATTTCCAAAATTCCTAAAAGATATCAAAGTGACATTTAGCATTCTTGGTTCTGCCATCTCTGGTATTGGCTTGGTCGTTGCTTCGATTACGATATTTATAGTAATATTTGTGAATGCAATTACACGGCGCCGTTTTATTGGAATATTAAAGGGTATTGGTATTAATCAGCGCGCAATACTATACTCATATATGTATCAAGCTTTCATTTATGCTGGGCTCGGTATAATAATCGGTATGGCACTTATATTTATCGTGATAAAGCCATACTTTGCAGCTAATCCTATTAACTTTCCGTTCTCAGATGGAATACTCGTAGCGACATTGAGTGGTACATTGCTACGAGCAGGTATATTACTCGTAGCGACAGTTATTGCAGGCTATATACCAGCACGTATTGTTATCAAGCAAAATACTCTAAGCGCAATACTCGGGAGGTAGTCCCGTTAGAGGCCGCGATCACGATTTGTGTAATATTAAAAAGTTGAAAATAGTTTATTAATTTAATCAGGTATTATTGTGGTTGTATTACCAATCGCGATCTGCCTCTAACGGGATGATTGAAGCAAAAAATCTTACAAAAATTTTTCAAAGTGGTGATCAACAAATTATTGCATTAAACGATGTGTCATTTTCTGTACCACAAGGTCAGTTCCTCACTATCACCGGCAAATCTGGTTCCGGAAAATCCACATTGCTATACCAGCTAGGTTTACTCGATATACCTACTTCGGGAGCAGTTTTTATTGATGGCAAAGATTTGGTTCCAGTCTCTGAGCGTGAACGCACACTTTCTCGGCTCAATGACTTGGGTTATATATTCCAAGACTATGCAATATTGCCATCACTTTCAACGCTTGAAAATACAGTCTTACCACTTCTGATGCAAGGGTATAATATAAAAAGTGCAAATGAAAAAGCTAAAAAGTCTCTAGAAAAAGTAGGACTACTAAATCGTATTAATAATTTGCCGAGTCAGCTCTCTGGTGGTCAGCAACAGCGTGTCTCTATTGCGCGTGCTGTTGCCCATGGTCCCAAAGTCATTTTTGCCGATGAACCAACTGCCAACCTCGACTCTGAAACATCAGAACAAGTTATAAAAACATTTATAGATCTAAATCGTGAAGGGCAAACTATTGTCATGGTCACTCACGAACCAGAGTATGCAAAGCTTGCAGATAGGACTATAACGATGGCTGATGGAGTGATCACGAGTGATATTATGAATAAATAAAAAATAGGCCATATAATCACTGGATTATATGGCCTATTTTGTGTCTATGTGTCAAGTTTTCTTGTTGTTTTTATGTGATATAATTGAGAGATGGCTCCCGTTAGAAGTCTTATATGTTATATAAAAAACGGGAGTTATATCAAGGTATTAGTCATATTTTGATTTTAAAATTTTAATTACTGTACGGAAACCTAAAGGGTTCCTACTTCTAACGGGATGGAAACAATAACAACAAACAAAAAGTTTATAAATGCATCGATCGTGCTTGTAGTCCTATTATCATTATTTGTTCTCGCATTATTCGTCAATCAAGTTAAATTAAGTAGTTATGTAGGTCGTGAGACACAAGCCCCAGCAACTATTGCTGTATCAGGTACTGGGGATGTTATGGCCGTTTCTGATATTGCAACTTTGTATGTAAATATTACAAAAGAAGCATCAACTACAAAAGAAGCAAAGAAGCTTCTAGATGAATCAGTCGCAAAGACTATGGACTATCTAAAGACTCAAAAGATCGAGGATAAGGATATCAAAGCAGAATACAATGGACTCAATCCAAAGTATGGACAAGAGAAAACAGCTATCTGTTACACTTATCCATGTCCACCACAAGCTGAAGCAAAAATTATTGGCTACACTGCAAATCAAGCAATTACTATAAAAGTTCGAGCAATAGATACTGCAAATGAAATTAGTACTGGTCTTGCAAATCTTGGTATTACAAATATCAGTGGTCCTACTCTTTCTATAGATGACGAGAGTGGATTCAAAGATCAAGCTCGCTCAAAAGCTATCGAAGATGCCCGTGCAAAAGCAAAAGTTCTTGCAAAAGAACTTGGCGTCAGACTTGGAAAAGTTGTAACTTTTTCTGAGAATGGTTATGGTGGTGGTTATCCTATGATGTATGAAGCAAAAGTAATGAATCAAAGTGCAGATGGTATGAGGGCTCCAGCTCCAGAGCTTCCAAAAGGGGAGAATAAGATTACTTCAAATGTAATGATTACTTACGAGATTCGATAATAGTATAAGTTTTTAAAATTTATAGTTTTAGAATAAAAGCAAGCAATAGCTTGCTTTTATTGTGTATAAATAGCATGCTTGCAACTTTTGATCTAATATTGTACTATACGTGTATAAGCCCTCCGGGGTGGTTTTTAATAAGAGGAGGTTTTAATGGGTTATATGAGTCCCGTTAGAAGCCACGGTCACAACCTCTAGTAAAAAAATCATATATTGTATTATTTAAATTAATCGAGTAGGTTAAAATTGTCATAATGACGACCGCGACCTGCTTCTAAACGGGATGAGCAAAACCATTGAATATTTAAAAGAAGTAAGAGCTGAGATGAAGCAAGTCACATGGCCTACACGTAAGCAGACTATATATTTTACTGTGGCTGTTTTAATTGTTTCAGTTTTTGTCGCTTACTATCTTGGTTTATTAGATTATCTGTTTAAACAAGGACTTGCTTGGATATTAGCACGCTAACTTGCTTGCCGTTAGGCAGGTTTAACTAAATTTATTTATGGCTAAACAAGAATTAAGAGGGGAGAGAAATTGGTACGCAATACATACTTATGCAGGATATGAGAATGCTGTTATGCGTAATTTGAAACAGCGTATTGATTCACTTGGTATGAATGACAAGATTTTTTCTGTTGTTGTTCCAACTGAAAAGAAAATAAAAATCAAAGCAGGTAAACGTGCAGAAGTCGAAGAGAAAGTTTACCCAGGTTACGTACTTGTGGATATGATAGTGGATGATAATTCATGGTATGTTGTCCGCAACACTCCTCGTGTTACAGGATTCGTCGGAGCAGGGGTTAATCCAGTACCACTCAATAAGCAAGAAGTTGATGACCTCTTTGGTCGCATGGAGAAAGCAAATGGTGCAGGTAAGCATCAGATTGATGTTGAGATTGAAGAGATCGTTCGTATTGCTGATGGTCCATTTAAAGACCTTGAAGGCAAGGTTAGTGATGTTGATCGCGAGCGTGGTAAAGTTAAAGTCCTCGTGTCAATGTTCGGTCGTGAGACACCTGTCGAACTTGATTTTTTACAGATTAAGAAATTATAAACTTCGTGCAATTATTATTTTGTTCGTGTTTTAGCCCTCTCTACGGGGGCTCCGACAACACTCAAAAATAATAGTTGCACTTCGTTTATTTTAATGCTAAATTAAAGCCTGTTACGCTAAAGCTTCAAATTTATACGTAAACAAAATAATTATATGGCAGCTAAAAAAATAACTAAAAAAGTAAAATTACAAATCCCAGCCGCAAAGGCAACTCCAGCTCCACCACTTGGTCCAGCACTCGGTCAGGCAGGAGTCAACATAGCTGAATTCTGTCAGAAGTTTAACGCCATGACTCAAGCTATGGCAGGGGAGATCGTCGGATGTGTCATCTCAGTTTATGAAGACCGTACTTATGATATAAAGGTCAAGACTCCTCCAGTCGCAGGACTAATATTTAAAGCCGCTGGTATAGAGAAAGGTTCAGGTAAACCAAATACTGGAAAAGTAGGTAAAATCACAAAAGCACAAGTTCGTGCTATTGCCGAGAAAAAGATGCCTGATTTGAATGCCAAAGACATCGAAGGTGCAATGAAAATCATCGAAGGCTCAGCTCGCTCTGCTGGAATCACAATCGTTGACTAATAAAATTCCCCCGCCAACATCTGTAAAGTTGTAGCGGGGGAATTTTCATTTGTATGAAAAAGAAAATGCAGACATCACTCCTTGGTCATATTTTACAGAAAGTCGCGCCGAAAATCGGTGCGACTGTTGTCATGGAACCTACATGGGGAGTTGTTGGACAGATTACTTTTAAGTCCGGAAAGAAGAGCTATACTAGGTACAATACTGTAGACATGAATCCAATTGGTGCATCCGATGTCGCCCGCGATAAAGATTATGCCAACTTTTTTATGAAAAGCATGGGTTATCCGACGATCGAAGGCAAGGCATTTTATTCTCCTCGCTGGGCGAAAGCTATTGGCTCAGCTGATACTATTGATAGAGCCTAT
>Ga0105048_10016013_pt1 | contig 11607 bp, 16 predicted proteins | sample MAT05_FD_78382 | JGI IMG/M metagenome (GOLD analysis project Ga0105048, IMG submission 78382) | Freshwater microbial communities from Lake Fryxell liftoff mats and glacier meltwater in Antarctica - MAT-05 | ecosystem: Environmental > Aquatic > Freshwater > Ice > Liftoff microbial mat | place...
ATTTTTCGGCCTTTCCGACGATCCTGCTCGCTTCGCTGATGCTGCGGCTGTCGCTCAACGTGTCGTCCACCAAACTGATCATCGGACAAGGGCATACCGGCACCGATGCCGCGGGCCACGTGATCGAGGGGTTCGCGAATTTCATCATGGGCGGCAACCTGTTGCTGGGTGTGGTGATCTTTCTGGTGCTGATGATCATCAACTTCGTGGTCATCACCAAAGGCGCGGGCCGGATGGCCGAAGTGGGCGCCCGGTTCGCGCTCGACGGAATGCCGGGCAAACAGCTGGCCATCGACGCCGACATGTCAGCCGGCGCCATCGACCACGCCGAGGCCAAGGCGCGCCGCGAGCGCGAACTGGCCGAGACGAACTTCTTCGGCTCGCTCGACGGCGTGTCGAAATTTGTCAAGGGCGACGCGGTGGCAAGCCTGCTGATCACCGGGCTGAACATCGTGGTCGGGCTGATCATGGGCACCGTCGTGCACGGCATGCCGCTGGGCGAGGCTTTTGAAACCTATGCAATCCTGACGGTCGGCGACGGGTTGGTCGGGCAGATTCCGGCCGTGATCATTTCGCTGGCCGTGGCGCTGCTGTTGGCGCGGGGCGGGGCGACCGGTGCGACGGATGTGTCGTTCTTTGCCCAGTTGGGACGGTTTCCGGGGGCGCTCGGCACGGTGGCCGTGCTGATGGCGCTGTTTGCAATCGTGCCGGGCATGCCCTTCGTGCCGTTCACGCTGGCCGCAAGCGTGCTCGGCTGGATGGCCTGGAGCGCGCATCGGCGCAACACGGCCACGCCCGCGCCGCCCGATGCCGCACCCGAGCCCGCGCGCCGCCGTCCGATGGGGGATGTGCTTGATTTCGACGAGATCCACATCGAATTTGCGCCGGATCTGGTGTCGATGGTGCTGGATCCGGCAACCGGGCTCGACAGCCGCATCGCCAACATGCGCAATCACGTCGCGGCCAGCTTTGGCGTCATCTTGCCGGAAATGCGCCTGACCGACGAGCCGGGTCTGCCGCCCGGAACCTACCGCATCCGGCTGCAGGGGGTTGAGCGCGTGCGCGACCGACTGGTGCCGGACCGGGTGCTGGCGCTGCTGGCCGACGGGGTGCAGGCTCCTGACGGAGTGGATGTGCGCGAACCGGTCTACGGTGCGCCCGCCCGGTGGATCAGGCCTGATTATCAAGAGGATGCGGTGCTGGCTGGTTTGACGGTCGTCTCGCCCCCCGAGGTGCTGGCCACCCACCTGCTTGAGGTCATTCGCGGCAATCTTGCGCGCCTGTTGTCGCTGCGCGGGCTGCGCCGCCTGCTCGACGAATTCGTCAACGTCAGCGAACCTGCGCGCGCAGAGCAAAATCGGCGGCTGCTGGACGATCTGGTGCCCGACAAGGTGCCGGTGGAGCTGTTGCTGACCGTGCTGCGCCTGCTTCTGGAAGAGCGGGTGTCGATCCGCAACCTGCCGCTGATCCTCGAGGCTCTGGCCGAGGGGCGGGGGCTGCCGTCTCCCGAAGCGGTCTGCGAGCATGTGCGGCAGCGGCTGGGGTTCCAGCTGGTGGCCGAACTTCGCCGCGACGACGGCACCATTCCCCTGATCCAGTTGGCTCCGGAATGGGAAAAGACCTTTGCCGCCCATCAGATCGACAGCGACCGCGGCCTGCGCGATGTGGCCCTGCCGCCCGAGCAATTCAGCCGACTTGCCAATGGTCTTGCCGACCGGCTGAATCGTGCCGCCGAATCGGGCGCCTACCCGGCGCTGGTCACCTCAACCCTGCGTCGGCGGTTTCTGCGCACTGTGATGGGAGCGAAAGGGCTTACCGCGCCGGTGCTATCCTACGAGGAAATCGGCATGGAGGCGCGGCCGGCGATGCTGGGCGTGGTGCCGCTATGACCGATCTCGTGGCGCAACTGACCGCGCTCAGCGGAATGGGAGAGGCCTATGTTTGGCTGACGTTTCTGGTGTTTTTGCGGGTTGGGGCGGCGATGGCGCTGCTGCCGGCGTTCGGCGAACAATCGGTTCCGACACGGGTTCGGCTGGTGCTGACCCTTGCCTTTACCGCCATTGTCGCCCCGGCGGTCAGTGGCGCGGCCCCTGCTGCCGGCGTGCTGTCTGCGGCGGCCGAAGTGCTGTCAGGTCTGGCAATCGGCCTTGGGCTGCGGATGTTCGTTCTGGCGTTGCAGATGGCAGGGGCGATTGCGGCGCAGGCGACCTCGTTGTCGCAGGTGTTCGGCGGCACCGGGCCAGAGCCGCTTCCCGCGCTGGGCAATCTTTTGGTGATGGCCGGCCTGGCGCTGGCCGTGATGTCGGGGTTGCACGTGCGCGCAGCGGCGATGCTGATCCTGTCCTATGATGTGCTGCCGCTCGGGCGTCTGCCCAACCCGTCCGACATGGCGGATTGGGGGCTGATGCAGATCGCGCGGGCGTTCTCGTTGGCCTTTACCCTCGCCATGCCGTTTGTCATCGCCGCGTTGATCTACAATGTCGCTCTGGGCATCATAAACCGCGCAATGCCGCAACTGATGGTGTCGTTCGTCGGCGCTCCGGCGCTGACGGCGGGGTCGCTGGCCTTGATGGCGGTGGTGGTGCCGCTGGCGCTGGGCATTTGGCTGGCCCGGTTCAACAGCTTTCTCGCCGCCCCGTTTTCGGGCGCACCATGAGCGAAGACGACGCCGAAAAGACCTATGAACCGACGCAGAAGCGGCTCGATGACGCGCGAAAGCGCGGCGAAATCGCGATCTCGGCCGACCTGACCACTGCGGCGGCCTATGGCGGGCTTCTGGTGACGGCGCTGGTGATCGGCGCCACGGCGCTGCAGCAAGCCGGTGCCGCTGGGGCGCTGATGCTGGGGCAGGCCGACCGTCTGGCACCGGTGGTGCTTGCCGGGGGTCGGGCGGGATCGGGCGGGTTTCTGACAATTTTCGGCGTGACGCTGGCGCCGGTGTTCCTTCTGCCGATGGTGGCGGCGGTGCTGGCGGTTGCAGCACAGCGCGCCTGGGTTTTCGCCCCCGAGAAGCTGGCACCGAAATGGTCGCGTCTGTCGCCACTTGCCAACGCCAAGCAAAAATTCGGGTCCGAGGGCCTGTTCAGTTTTGCAAAAAGCACCGCCAAGCTTTTGGTGACCTGCGGGCTGCTGGCAATATTCCTGACAGCGCGGGCCGATGAGATTCTGGCCAGTCTGCACCAGAGCCCCGGCCAGTCCACCACTGTCATGCTGACAATTTTGCTAGATTTTCTGGCAATTTCCCTGCTGATCACGCTGGTGTTCGGCGGGGCTGACTATATGTGGCAGCTGTTCCAGCACCAGCGCCGCAACCGCATGTCGCGGCAAGAGCTGGTCGATGAAAACAAGGATTCCGAGGGCGATCCCCATACCAAGTTACAGCGTCGCCAGCGGGGTCAGGCGATTGCGATGAACCAGATGCTGACCGATGTCGGCCGGGCGGATGTCATCGTCGTCAACCCGACCCACTATGCCGTGGCACTGAAATGGCAACGCGGCGACCGGACCGCGCCGATTTGCGTCGCAAAGGGGGTTGATGAGATCGCGGCCCGCATCCGCGAGGCGGGGGCCGCCGCCGGCGTGCCGATCCACAGCGACCCCCCTACCGCCCGCGCACTGCATGCAACGGTTGAACTCGGTGCCCCGATCCGGCCCGAGCATTACAGTGCCGTCGCGGCCGCCATCCGCTTTGCCGAGGCGATGCGCAAACGGGCAGGAAAGCGGCGGCCATGACACGCAAGACCAAACTGGCGCAAATGCAGGTTCTGGCCCGGCTGGCGCTGGATGCCCGTCTGTCGGACGTTCGAGTGGCGGCGCGCAGCCGTGACGACAGCCTGGCGCGGCTCGCGGATCTGGACAAGCCGCCCGGCGCCGCCGACCTGCCGTTGGTCGCCGCCGCCGAAGTGACGTTGCGTTATGAAATGTGGGCCGACCAGCGGCGTGGCGATCTGAACCTCGTGCTTGCCCGGCAGACCGCCGATTGGCTTGAAAAGCGCGAAGTTGCCGCCCGCGCCTTTGGTCAGGCGCAGGCGATTGATGGTCTGGCCAAGCGCGGTTAGCTGTCCTGGCGCACGATGTCGACGATCAGCACATCGCTGACCGCCTCACCGAGGGTCGACCGCGCCACCTCGAGAAGCGCCTTGCGCAGCAGCACCAGGTTGGACCCGTCGGTGAATGTGCCGCGAAAGCCGCCGGCATTGGCATGATCAAACATGGCCTGAAGGAAGACATCGCGCAGCTTGGGTTCGCGGGCATACACCGCTTCGCTGCTGCCTTGAGTCACCTCGAGGCTGAGGGACAGGATGACCATCGACGCCACGCGGCCATCCTCGAGCACAGGCACGATAAACTGATTGTTCAGCTTGACGTAGTCCGGGACGGACGGGTCCCCGGCCTCTCCCTCGTGCCCTGCGCCAGCCCCGGCGTCGGCGGCCGGCCCATCGTGCCCGGCCCCCCCCGCAGGCGCGTCATGTCCGGCCTCTGCCGCCACCGCCGTGTCATGCGCCCCGTCCTCTGTCGACCCCGGGCGCAGGGCCATACCGGCGGCCAGCCCGCCGCCAAGTCCGATCAGTGCCATCACCACGGGAATGAGTTTGCGGATCATGGCGTTCAGAACGGCAAGAGGATGTCGGTGACCTGCTGGCCATAGCGCGGCTGCTGGACATCGGTGATCTGGCCGCGGCCGCCATAGGAAATCCTGGCCCCCGCGATCTTGTCATAGGTGATCTCGTTCTGCCGCGAGATGTCGGCGGGGCGCACGTAGCCGGTCACGATCAACTCCCTCAATTCGTTGTTCACCCTCACCTCCTGCTGGCCTTCGAGCCGCAGCACGCCGTTCGGCAGTTCCTCGACCACGGTGGCCGCCACCCGCAGGGTCAGCTTTTCGTTGCGCGACACCGAACCGTTGCCGCGAAAGGTCGAAGTCGAGTTGGTTGCCACCGCCTCGGCCATGCTGGCGCCTTCGGGCAGCAGCTCGTCAATCCGTTGCGGCAGGCCGAACAGATCGGGCACGGCCATGGTCTGCCCGCCGGTGCGGCTGCGTCCCGTGGTGTTTGAGATCTCGGCTTTCTCGTCGATCTCGATCACCACCGTCAGGATGTCGCCCCGCCGCCCGGCGCGCCGGTCGCCGAACAGCGACGACCGCCCCGCGGTCCACAAGGACGCTTCATCGGTCGCGGTGTCGGTTTCGGCATCCAGCGGCAGGGGCGTCGAATACATCGCGTGGTGCTGGTAGCTGCCCTCGACGGGCGAAAATTCGGGCGCCCTGCCGACATCGGCCAGCTTGCCGCAGCCGGCCAGAACGAGGAACCCAAGCAAGATCAGTCGCATATGCATATCCTTCAAGACGGGGGCCCGACAACGACCGTGCCGTCAGGGCCGATCAAGCCCGTTACGGTGCTGCGCGAGGCGAGGTTCATCACCCGGATCAGATCACCGACCCCGCCGCGGGCCAAGGCGCGGCCTTCGGTCAGGATCGACAGGGTGCCGTTGCGGTAGGTGAGCGGCACGATCTGATTGCGCTCCACGATGGCCGGCGCCCCGAGATCCCCGGGCCGGATCGGGCGGCCCGGGTAGATCGCCACCCGCGCCTCTTGCCCCACTGCCGCGGCCGGATCGGTCAGCGCGCCGGGAATGTCGGCCTCGACCACGGTCATGTCTGCGGCCTCGATCACCGACTGGGCCCGTATCATCCGGGTGGCCACCACAGCATCGGCCCACACCGGCGTCGGCAGCAGCATCAACCACACCCACCGCATCAGCGCACCTGCGTGGTGGCCGACAGCATTTGGTCGGCGGCGGTAATCACCTTTGCGTTCAACTCGTAGCCGCGCTGCGCCTTGATAAGTTCCGTCACTTCACGCACCGCATCGACGCTGCTTTCCTCAAGATAGCCTTGGCGGAGATTGCCCAGCCCGTCGATCCCCGGCGCTCCCGCCAAGGCGGGCCCCGAAGCGGGACTTTCGACGAACAGGTTTGAACCGATCGCCTCCAGCCCCTTTTCGTTGGTAAACCCCGCCAGCGTCAGTTGCCCCAGCAGTTCCGGATCGACCCGGTCGGCGAAGTAAGCGTAGACCTCGCCATCGGCGTTCAGCGACAGGCTGCGCGCGTCCGCAGGAATGGTGATGCCCGGCGCCACCTGATAGCCGTCGGAGGTCACGATCAGCCCATCCGCCGTCCGCTTCAGCGCCCCGTCGCGGGTGTAACCAGCCCCGCCCGAAGGCAGCGTCACCTCGAGATAGCCCTTGCCCTCGATCGCAACGTCAAGATCGCCGCCGGTCTGCACCAAAGACCCCTGCGACAGCACGACCGAAACCGAAGACGGGCGCACTCCCAGACCCATCTGCACCCCTGTCGGCAGCACCGAGCCATCCTGCGCCGACACCGTTCCTGGCCGTGCAAGTTGTTGATAATGCAGGTCGGCAAAATCGGCGCGGCGGGCGTTGTAGCCCGTGGTCGACATGTTGGCGAGGTTTTGCGACACCACGTCGACGCGCATCTGTTGCGCGCTCATTCCGCTGGCGGCGATTTGCAGGGCTTTCATCGCAGTCTCCTATCGTCCCAGCGTGTCAATGACGCCGCGCATCCGTTCGTCTTCGCGGTCCAGAAAGCTTTGCCCCATCTCGTAGGCGCGCTGCACTTCGATCATCCGGGCGATTTCGCTGACCGGCTCCACGTTGCTGTCCTCGAGGAAGCCTTGCAGCATCACGCCGCCTTCGGCCGGTTCCACCGCATCGGCGGCGAACAGCGTGCCCGCCTGATGCCGCAGGCTCAGCGGGTCCGATGGCTGCCAAAGCCCGATCCGGGTCAGCGGCACCCCATCGGCCGACAGGCTGCCGTCTTGCGCCAGCGCCACCTTGCTGCCCGGCGGCACGAACACCGGCGATCCGCCCTGATCAAGCAAGCGGTGGCCATCGGGCGTCATCAACTCGCCTTCGGGCGAGGGGGTAAAGGCGCCTGCGCGGGTCAGCCGTTCGCCCTCGGGCGTCTGCACCAGAAAGAACCCATCGCCCTGAATGGCGAAATCGAAGGTGCCGCCGGTCTGGCTGACCCCCGCCTGCCCCAGATCGACATGCCGGGCGTTGCCATGGGCCATCGACAGCGACTCCCCACCTGGCTGACGCTTGACATATTCCGAGAACACCACGCCCTCGCGGCGAAAGCCGGTGGTGGACAGGTTGGCGATGTTGTGTGCCACGACCTGCATTTCGCGCATCAACCCGGCCTGACGCGACAGGGTGACGTAACCTGGCGGCTCCATCGGCTAGCTCCCCGCGATCAGCGGCACCAGCCGCTCGGTGAAAAAGCTGACGAGGGTGGAGGTCATGAAGCTCATCGAGACCCAGAACACCACCAGCATCGCGGCGACCTTGGGCACAAAGGTCAGTGTCATTTCCTGAATCGAGGTCAGCGCCTGAAACAGGCCGATGGTGATGCCGGCGATCAGCGCCACCGCCATCAACGGGGCCGAGATCAGCACGGCAATCCACAAGCCCTGCCGCAACACGTCGAAAAAGGTGGCTTCGGTCATACCGGCATCCTCAGGATTTCCTGGTAGGCCTCGACCACGCGGTCGCGCACCGTGGCCACGGTGTCGACGGCGAGTTGCGACGATGCCAGAGCCTGCACGAGCGCATGCGGGTCGGCATCGCCAGTCATCGCCGCCATCGCGGTCTGTTCACCGGCCTGCAGCGTCTGCGCAAAGCTGGTGGCAAGTTGCGCAAAACCGCCCCCCTCCGGCTGCGGCGAGGGGGCCGCAGCCGTTCGGGCCTGCGCATAAGTCTGGGCGGCAATTGAAGCGGAAACATCCATTCTGGAACTCCTCTATCGGCGCAGAAGGTCGAACAGGCTCTGCGTCATTTGCCGCGCCTGATCGAACATCCGAAGGTTCGCCTCGTAGCTGCGCTGCGCTTCGCGCGCGTCAGCGATTTCGATCACCAGATCGACATTCGAGCCGTCGTAGTGACCGGTTTCATCGGCCAGGGGATGGCCGGGGTCGTAGTTGCGGATCAGCTCGGCACGGTCCAGTTGCACCGGACCCGCCTGCACTTCACCCATGGTTTCGTTAAAGGATATCAGCTTGCGCCGGTAGCCGGGTGTGTCGGCATTGGCAATGTTTTCAGACACATGCTGCAACCTTTGCGCCTGCGCCTGCATGCCGGAGGCCGAGAACGCGAGAGATTTGAGAAGGTCGGTCATCGGCCACGCCCCAGGCTGGCCCGGATGATCTCGGACGTGTTGCGATAGATGGCGAGCGCCATCTCATGCTGCTGCCGCACTCCGACCGCCGTCACCATCTCGCGTTCCAGCGAGACCGTGTTGCCATCGGGCGAGGCTGCACCGCCACGATCGCGCGGCTGCGCCAGAAGGCCCGCGGCGTGCCCCATATGACCGGGGCGCGTCGTGCGCAGACCTGCCCCGCTGTCATAGGTCTGTCCGAAATCGGGCAGGTCCTGTGCCCGGTATCCGGGCGTGTCGGCCTGCGCCACATTCTGCGCCACCAGTCCCAGACGGGCACCGGCATGGGCTGCCATCGCCTGTGCCATCCGGGTCAATTCCAGCTTTTCAAACATCGGGGCTTCTCCCTCGATCACCTTCATCAAGGCTTAAGGGTGATTCCTTTAGAAAGGGTAATCAGGGAACAAAGGGAGAATAAAATGAGCGGTGTCTTCGATGCCCTGCGGGCGGAAATCGCTACCGTGGCCCATTCGGTGCCGTTGGGCCGGGTGGCGGCGGTCGGGCGTGGCACGGTGCAGGTCAGCGGGCTGCAGCGGCTGGCGACGCTTGGCGACCGGGTGCAGATCGGCGTGGTGGGCGGCGAGGTTCTGGGGCTGACCGCCGAAAGTGCCACCGTGCTGACCGATGGGGCCGCCGAGGGGATTCCCATGGGCACAGAGGTGCAGTTGCGCGGGCAGACCAGCCTGGCGCCCGACGATGCCTGGATCGGCCGCATCATCGATCCCTTCGGCCTGCCGCTCGACGGGCGGCCGTTGCTGCGCGGGCCCATCGCGCGGTCGCTGCGGGGGGCCGCCCCGGCCGCTGCCACCCGCCGCCGGCTGGGAGAGCGTCTGGAAACCGGCGTCGCCGTCTTCAATACGTTGCTGCCTCTGGTGCGGGGCCAGCGGATCGGGCTGTTTGCCGGGTCTGGCGTGGGCAAATCGTCGTTGTTGGGCAAGTTCGCGCGCGGCGTCTCGGCCGATATCGTGGTGATCGCCATGATCGGCGAGCGCGGTCGCGAGTTGCGCGAGTTTACCGAGCGGGTGCTGGGGCCGGAGGGCATGGCGCGGTCGATCATCGTCGCGGCCACGTCCGACATGTCGCCCCTGGTGCGCCGGCGCTGTGCCTGGGCCGCAATGGCGGTGGCCGAGCATTTCCGCGATCAGGGCCTGCATGTGCTGCTGCTGGCCGACTCGGTGACCCGGTTCGCCGAAGCACACCGCGAAGTGGCGCTTGCCGGGGGGGAGGCGGCCTCGATGCGCGGCTATCCGCCTTCGGTCGCCCCCGCGATCATGGCCTGGGCCGAACGCGCGGGACCGGGGCCGGAGGGTCTGGGCGACATCACGGCAGTGTTTTCCGTGCTGGTGGCCGGGTCTGACATGGAAGAGCCGGTGGCCGACATCCTGCGCGGTGTGCTCGACGGCCATGTGGTGATGGACCGCAAGATCGCCGAACGCGGGCGGTTTCCGGCGATCGACCTGCTGCGGTCGGTGTCGCGCTCGTTGCCGGAGGCAGCGAATGCCGAGGAAAACACCCTGATCACCGAGGCGCGGCGTCTCTTGGGTGCGTGGGACCGGGCCGAGTTGATGATCCAGGCCGGGCTATATGCCAAGGGGTCGGACCCGCAGGTCGATGCGGCGATCCGCATCTGGCCGGCGCTTGATGCCTTTCTGGCCGAGGATGCCACGCAAGATGGCATTCAAGGCAGCTTTCGGCGGCTGCACGCCGCTTTGGCCAGCCGTTAACGGCGGTAGCTGCGCAGATTGGCGCTGGTCTGTTGCAGCATCTGCATTGCCACTGCGCCGGGGCCAATCTGCCCGGACAGGCTTTCGGCTTCGGACCGCACCAGAAACCGCCGGACCAGCGTTTCAACCTTGGCCGGGTCGGAAAACTGGCTGACGCTGTCGGTGCCGAAGACTGTCTTGGCGCGGGTCCGAAATGCCTCCAGCTGCTTGTCGAGGTCAATGCCGCTGATGCTCGGGGGCAGGCCAAGAGCCTTCTGGAACACGGTGCGCAGGGGGGCCGAGCCGAGGATCTTGAACCATCGGGTCGTCTCGCTGCTGCTTGAACCGCCAAGGTCTGCCAGCTCGCGCTTGGCACTCAGCGCCAGCCGAAAGTCGTTGTTCTGCGCCCCGACCGCCACTTCGAACTGCCGGGCGCGGTATTGGTTCAAGATCCGGTCGGGGAAATCCGACATCACGGTGTTGGGCACTGAAAAATCGCCGAAGCCGAAGGCGGAGGCCAGCTTCTCGTATTGCTTGTCGGCCAGCCTGCTCGACAGCGCGCCCTCTTTCAGCGTGCCGTCGGACAGAACCTTGCGGATGAACGCCCGACTGTCGAGGTCGGCCTCAAGCCCGAAGGCCCCGAGCGCGACCCGCAGCAGCCGACGGTCGCCAACCAGATCGTTCACAGTCTTGACCGCGCCGATCTTGGCACGAAAATAGTCCTCGTCCCGCGCGATTTGGGGCGACCGGTTGAGCGCGGCCTGCTGACTGGCCTGCGTGCGTTGCAGGAACGCCCAGCCGGAATAGCCCGACAGCGGCAGGACGGGGGCAAAGCTCATGACGGGCAGGCGGCCATCAGCCGTTCCTCGCGCGGCAGCAGGCTGCGCAGCGCCTTGAGGCAGGCATAATGCTGATCCTCCAGCACTGCCGCGGTCGCCAGCGTCAGTTGGGCGCGACTGTCATGGTCGGTCAGGACCTGGCTCAGCTGTTCGATGCCGCGCAGCAACTGCATGCGCGTGTCACCGGGTTTCGCGTCTCCGGACAGCACCAGTTGGGCGATGTAGCAGACACGCCGCACCGGGGTGTTGACCTCTTCCGGATGGATCGCATCGCGCAGCCGCAGGATATGGGCATTCGGCGTCATGATGGCCAGACGCGACCGGCGATCACCGTTTTCGATCACCGCGCCGTTGATCAGCACCCGTTCATGCGGACCCAGCTTCAGCACCAGCCCGGTCATGATGCCCCGCCTTCGCCACGCAGGCCCCGCATGACGGCGGTGTTGATATCGACCAGCACGTCGATGCTCGTCTTGTCCTCCAGCAGGGTGCGGCTGTGTTCCACGGTGAACTGATACAGATAGAACAGTTGCGCCCGCAGCGGGGCAGGCAGGCCGTTGCCCGGTTCGGCCACGTCGGCCGCGAGGGTGGACCAGAGCCGCTGGTTTTCGGTAAGCGCCTGCGCAAAGGCCGGAAAATCGGTTCGCCGTTTGGCCCAGGTGGCAGTCAGTTTCTGGGTCACGCGGCCGATCAGATCGTATTCGATCATGCGCGGGGTGCGGGAGGTGGCATCGGGGCGCGCATAGGCGCTGCGGGCCGCAGTGTGGGCAGAGGTCATGGCATGTCCTTCCGGAATTAAAGGGGGTCAGACGGAAGGCCGGGGGGCGGAC
>Ga0105048_10016014_pt1 | contig 11606 bp, 8 predicted proteins | sample MAT05_FD_78382 | JGI IMG/M metagenome (GOLD analysis project Ga0105048, IMG submission 78382) | Freshwater microbial communities from Lake Fryxell liftoff mats and glacier meltwater in Antarctica - MAT-05 | ecosystem: Environmental > Aquatic > Freshwater > Ice > Liftoff microbial mat | place...
AAGAATTATATTCTTCCAATACGTCCTATACTTGGCGGCGGCGATGATATTACCTTTGTTTGCGAAGGGAGACTTGGGATTTATTTGGCTGAAAAATTTGTCAAACATTTTACAATGGACTCTAACGTAATAAAGGGTGCTTGTGCAGGCATAGCCATAGTAAAAACTAAATTTCCTTTTTATAAGGCTTATTTATTGGCAGAAGAATTATGCCACGAAGCCAAACAAAAATCGAGAATTGAGCCAGGTTCGTATATTTCTTATTATTATTCAGCTACAACTTTCTCTGGAAGTCTTAAAAAATTGAGGGAAAGAGTACATAAAATCAAAAAAAATAATTTATATTTTGGTCCTTACCGAATTGATGGTTCTCTTAATAAATTGAAAGATGGAATAGCTCATTTTAATAATAAGGAGGTTTTTCCTAAAAATAAAGTTATGAAATTGAGAGAGGTATTAATTGAAAGCGACTCTGCTCAGCAACTCTTTTTAAAGGAAATAAATGAGGCTGGGATTAAATTGCCAGAGGAAGCTAATGAATTATGGAAAAATACTGAACGAGAAGAACAAAGTGGAATGTTTACCCCTTTTTTCGATCAAATTGAATTGATGGATTTTTACCCTAAAGAACTAATTTAAAATGAAAATTTTACTTACCACTCTTTCACCTTTACTTACTGCTTCTGGTGAAAGTTCGGCACATATTGATGCAGATGTTAAATATGACAAGTATGGTTTACCCTATATATCGGGCAAAACATTTAAAGGATTATTACGAGAAAGTGCCATCGAAGTATGTGAAATGTTAGGCAAAACTGGTGTTGATGCCATTATTGATTCTTTATTTGGAAAAGGCGGAGGGGGAAATGGAGTATTAATGTTCAGTAACCTCAAGGTGCCTAATTATAGTGATGTAGTAAGTGAATTGGGGAATGCCCCAGAATTATCCCCCCACTTTGTTAAAACTTATTTCACTACTGTTATAAAACAAACTACTATCAATGACGAAGGAATAGCTGCTGATAAATCTCTAAGAACATATAGACTTATTAGCAAAGGGCAATCCTTTGAAGGGATAATTGAAAATTATAACAATGTATCTAAAGATATATTAGATAATGCCATTCTCAACCTTAGATATATTGGAACCCGGCGTAACAGAGGATTTGGAAAAGTAAAAATTAGAGAAATTGCTTCTACCCCAATAGTTAAGCCCTCCTCAATAACAGCAGCATTAACTGGCCAATGTAAACTTACTTATGTTCTTAAAACAATAAGCCCACTTCAAATTTCTAAACAGATTGGAGACCAGAATACAACAGCTACTGAAGACCATATTCCAGCCCAAAACATCCGGGGATTGATAGCAGGTCTTTTGATTAAGACCTATGCAAATAATGTATTAGCACATAATATGCCTGAGTTTAAGGACCTTATTTTAAATAATAATGTAAAATATGGCGGCGCTTTTCCTTCTATTAATGATAAGGTGTATGCTCCTGCACCTTGTGCTTTGGGGTATGAAAAATTAGAACAGGAGAGTGAACGAAAAATTTATAATTCGATTGAAAAGAGAGAGACCTATAAATCTATTAAAAACTGGTGTAATAATGATGTAATTATCGAAGGTAAAAAGAAAATAAGTACACATGAAGTTGCTTTAACATCTAATTTTCATAGTTCCAGACAAAGAGACAGAATTGCCGGAAGAAGTACAAAAGAAGAAGGTGATATTTTCTATTATGAAAGTATTGAGGAAGGGCAGACTTTTAGAGGTGAAATAACAGGAGAATTTAAAGATCTGGAAAGAATTAAAACCTTTTTAGAATCAAACAATTCATTGCATCGCATGGGAAGGTCAAAAACTGCCCAATATTCTGAGGTTGAGTTTTTAGACATTCAAATTTCTAAAATTCAAGCCTCAACTGTTAAAACAGATAGTAATTTCTACATTGTATTTCAAAGCCCAGTAATCGTTTATACTGAATTTGGTATAGCCATTCCAGATATTAAATTTCTAAAAGATGAGTTAAAAAGTTATAATATTGATTTGATTGAAATAGCTTCTCGCAATACTTTAATTGAAAATTATATGGGTATTTGGAAAAGTAAAACAAATCGGGAGAATGGGTTTGCTATGGGAACTACTTTATTAGTAAAACCAATGCAAAACCAAATAATTGACATTACTATGTTATTAGCCAAAGGCCTTGGCGAACGAACCAATGAAGGCTATGGAAGGGTTGAAGTTTTGAATTTAGAGGAAGAATACGAGACCATAAAGGCTGACAAACCATTACCAACTACTTCCACTCTTGAAGAAAGAAGCGAAGCAAATTTATTAATTGATGAACTTAAAAATTTTTTTACAAAAGAAGAAGAAAAAAATACTTTAAAAATAAATGCTATTGATAAAGCAAAAAAATATGAACAGTCACTTAACAATCATGAGACATCCAGACTGAAGGAAAAATTAAATTCGTGTGAAAATATTAAAGATTGGCAAATATTTCTGAAATCAATCAAGTCTAAAAAATTAGGCCTCAAGATAGAAGCCAAGCATCTTTGGGCTGATTTATTTTGTTTGAATATAAACCCTTCAGAAAGTGATTTTAATAAGAAAAAATTATTCTGGGAAACCTTTTTTAATGTCCTTCGCAAAAAATCTAAAAGAGAAAAATAATGGGAGATATAAAGGCTAAAATTGTAGGTAAAATCATTATCAAGGCTACGGTTACCAATACCGGAAATTTTTTAGTAGGGTCAGGCAAGGGTGATACTTATGATTTCGAATTAATAAAACAGAATGGTAGGATATATATTCCAGCATCTGGCTTTATAGGAATGTTGAAGAAACATTTTGATAAAAGAGTAAACCTAAAAATAATCAATAGTAAGGATACTAAAAGAACGTCGGAATTATTTGAGAAACAAGCTGAATATTTTTGGGGTAGTGATAAATCAAAACAATCGAATACATCTCAAAGTCATATTATCATTGACGATTTGGAATGTAACGTGAAACCGATAGTTATGGTAAGGGACGGAGTAGCCATTGATACAAAAAAGGGAATCGGCATACCCGGTCATAAATACGATTATGAATTCATAGAAAAGGATGCTGAATTCAATCTGTATATGGAGATAACCTTGCGACAGGGATTTTGTGATGATATTTTTTTACAGTTTGTCAAATTTATTATTGTTGAAGGTAGCACATCAGGAAATTATAGGCAAGGAGCCTTCTCCTCGCATGATTTTGGCAATCTTATTTGGAAGGGAGTGCCAGAAGTGCATTTGATTAAATTTAATTCAGGTAACGCAGAAAATTCCCAAAAGTGGTTTGATTACCTGAAATCTGAAAACGGTAAGATAGACAACCCTGCCAAGTTGCCGGACATTTTTGAGTTTAAGGTGGAAAAATTAAAATCGGTTTGTATTACTGGCATTTTCTCCATAAAAAACACACTAATGATAGGTGCTTCGGATGATTCACTATTGCAAAATAATTTAGATAAAACACATATCAAAGATAGTAAAGGAACACCATTAATTACCAGCAAATCAATAAGGGGGCCGGTTCGTCACCGAGCTTTGAAAATATTAAACACCATAGGAAATAAAAACGCAACTCAAATTATTGACGGTCTTTTTGGAATAGTAGATGAAATTAATAATAATAAGAAGAAAGGGAAAATAATTTTTAGAGAAGTAAGTATTGACAAAGATAAAATTGATACCAAACAGATTCAACCCCGAATAAAAATAGACCGATTTACCGGTGGAACAATGAAAACAGCCTTGTTAAGTACTCAACCCCTTTGGCATAAAGAAGAAGAAATAACTCTAAATTTTGAAATTGAAAAATACTCGAATGATGAAATAGCCATTATGCTATTGGTAATGAAAGACCTGATGAATGAAGACTTGCCAATAGGAGGCGAAAAAGCTATTGGCAGAGGGGTGTTGACAGGCACAAAATTGACAATTAGGAAAGATGAGAAAAACTATTTTGAACGCGATGTATTGGAAGACGGAACCATAAAAATTGTGGATAAAGGTGAATTTACAAAAGCAAAGATTGAATCAATGATTAAAGACCTTAATAAAATCAACTAAGATGTATAAAGCAATGCCTATCAAATCCAATTCGAAAAGTATTGATTCCATAGAAGATTGGAGTCAATTGACCGAACATTTCAAAGACGAAGAAGCCAAAGCAGTTATTTGGTATTATGACAAAATAGAGTTCTGCCTTTTAAAAGCATCAGGAAAATGGGATAGTAGCATAAGGACTGATCTAAATGAAGAAGTGGTAAGAATCCGTATTTTTAACGAAAATAAAGAAGTTCATATTTGGCGGAGCAAAGGTAAACTAGTAGGAAGGTGTCGGGAAGACCAGGAACCAAGTACGGATATTAAAGAAGAGGTATTTGATGAATATGTAAAATCAGAACAGCAAATAAGTAAGTCTTCAGCCTTTACTAATGGTGGAATGTTGGTGGCGAGGAATTATATAGGATACAATGAAATAGGACAGGCAGGGTTTGTGGATAGCAGGTTTTGTGCAATTGAAATTTTAGAAAAGTAATAATTATGGATGGAGAAATTATTTTCAGAGGTGACAAGCCATTTATCAAGTGTAATAGAAAGGAGTTTCAAATACCTTCTTCATTAAACCTTGATAAGGATGCATTTGAAGGAGTTTATGTAGATGATATTACAATAACCGGTGAAGGTAGGAATGAAAAGATTATTTTTTTTAAAATAGGTGCTACACCTTTTAATTTGGAAGGCAATCAAGTGAATGAACCACAAAATGAAATAAGAAATATGCAACCCGATAATACTAGAAAATCAGCCAAAGCACCTTATAATTTTGTTCCTTTAAATCACACATTAGTAAAATCAGATGCAAGCGAAAAGCATTCGGATTTTTCCAATTTTCATGGAAACAGTGGATACATAGATATAGAAGTCGAAAATAAAACCCATTTATATGTTAGAGGTGAAAAAGAGGCGTTTTTTAAAATGGGTAAAAATGGAAAGTATGCCATCCCTGGTAGCAGTTTCAGAGGATTGATAAGGACAATGGTAGAAATATGCAGTTATGGAAAGTTTGGTTTTTTTGATGACAGGAAACTATTTTATAGGAAACCGGGAGCAAATGCTGCCACAAACAGAAATATTGGGTTTCTTAACTTTGAAAATGGCAAATATGTGATTCATGTTGCTCAATGTAACCCTATTCCATTTTGTGGGAGTAATGAAGGAAATAAATTTACTTATAAATTCTCTAGGTATAATAGTGACCTTTATATAGAAATATATTCTGGTGTCATGCATGGCACTAAAAATTTTAAGCTGGTATATAGCAAAGGGAATGAACAATATAATTTTAATAAAAATGTAATTGAAAATTATAAAGATGATGATAGCCGTAATATTGATAGAGAAATGAAGGATATACTAAATCTTGTCAAAGAGCAAAATTTAGAAAAGATTATTTCAAATTACTATGATTATAAAGATGCTATTTATATTGGAATACCTGTATGGTACGAATTAAACGGAACAAAGGTTAAACATTTTGGACATTGCAAAAATTACCGCCTTCCCTACGAAAAGTCAATTGGAGATAATTCCCATATACCTTTTAATGTACACCCTGGTAATCCGGAAAATTTTAATAAAGTAGATTTTGCTACCTCAATTTTTGGAAACTCGAATGAAAAATATCATACAGCAGGAAAAGTGTTCTTCGAGGATTTATTAATTAAGAAGCAAGAAGGCTTTACTGAAAATATTCTACAAATTTTAGCCAATCCAAAGCCTACCTCATTTCAGCTTTATTTGAATCAACCTTTGGGGGTAAAAACACCAAAAGCTAGACTCAATACCTGGAATAACGCTAATAAGGCTGCCATTAGAGGATATAAACAATATTGGCATAGAAATACTCATAATGCCATTATTCCTGAATACAATTGGGCAAAGATGATTTTTACAGAAAAAGAAATAGAAAAGATGTTTAAAATAAATTCGTCCGAGATAAAGGAATTGACAAGAGAAAATGGACCAATAGAAAGAATTCTTATTTATAATGAATATCAATATAAGTTAAGAACCACTTATAACCTAACCGAAGAATTAAAGCATGATATTTTTGATGATGATAAATCAACATATCAATTTACAATTATTAATGCGTTGAATCCAAAAGCTGAGTTTGCAGGACGAATACGCTTTGACAATTTAACAGATGCTGAACTAGGGGCAATTATGTTTGCTTTAAATCTACCTGATAAATGTTGCCATAAGATTGGGATGGGTAAGCCACATGGTTTAGGCTCAATAAGGGTAAGTGCAACTTTGAAAATAATTGATAGAAAGAAAAGGTATGAGGGTCTTCTTGAAAACGATAATAAATTTGAACTATCCATAAAACCATCAGAAAAAGACTATAGAACAGATTTTAAAGATTATATATTTGGCAAATTAAAAATAACTGAAGATATAAAACGCGACGGTATGTCTGATGCGAACAGTTTTGATGAATTGCATAGAATAAAATGCTTGTGTGATATGTTGTGTTGGGATGAACTCAAAATGAAATGTCAAAAATGGCTAAAGGAAACCTCTTATATGCCCTTCATTGGAAATAAAATAGAATACAAACAGCGTTGGGTATTGCCAAATCCTCAAGAAGTTATAAAATCAGTATAATTATGAAATCAAAAATATTAACTCTCTTTTTATTTGCCAATCTTTTTGCCTTTGAAACGGCATTAGGTCATTCTGGTAGTTCGGACTCTTTATCTACTAAGTCTGATGGACAAGCGGATTATTGGAGGCAAAGAGAAGAACTTTTGAACGATAGGGAAAAAATAATGGAAGAGGAATATAAAAACTCACTCGCTTGTTTGTCTAAGGAAATTAGCAACAGTACAAATTGGATGAGAGCTATAACTGGATTGTTTACTGCAATTTCACTTATATTTTCATTTTATGCTATTATCATACAAAGGCAGCAAAAAAAACTTGATGAGCAACAATCTAAATTGGATAAGAAGCAAGATGAAATAGACAAAACTTTCCAACGGATTTTGACTACTGAAGATTGGGCTGTCACAATTAGAAAAAGGACAAGGTTATTGGTTATTTATCCTGATACCGAAGAAATAGAATTTCCAAAGGAACTTGAATTTGTTTTTAAAAATGAAAATAGGATTTTTAAATACACCGATATTGTCAAAATAAAGCCCTCAGACTTTAATCTTACTAATATTCAAACCAACGGTTACGATGCAGTTATTATTTTAGATTTAATTAACGGAATAAGCTACTTCGAAGAGAAAAGTATTCAGGATTTTATTTTGAAACTTCCTCCTGCGATAGCTGTAATTCTTTGCGGCTCAGGAGATTTTAACAATTTAAACCGTCCCTTAATTTCTGGAGCAAGAATGGCCCCTCAGATTTACCAAAATCTTATGAACTTATTAAAGTTTCAGTCACTTTCTAGGGGCGAATTTAGCCCAGCATAAATACAAACCTAATGCCCCAAACTCTCATAGCCCCCCTTTCCTTCAAAACCATCCACCTCACCTACAAGGTTAAAAAATCCTTTATTATAAATCGTTTTAACGGCACGGCTATAAAAGGATGGCTATTTGATGAAGCCTTGCGAAAAAAGAGCTTTTATAAAAATCATGAAGCCTTTAAAAATAGCCTACCAAAACTACCCAAATACAGCAATCCTCCCGAATATTTTGTTATTAAATTTCCTTATGATAATAGGCAACTTTTTACGGAGGGTACCTCCCTTGGATTTTCTTTTACCCTTATAGGCGATGGTATTAAGTTATTTGATTCATGGCTGCAATGGTTTACAGCGATGGATTGTATCGAAATAGGTTACGCCTATGCCAGAGGCAAACTCGCATTGCAAAGTATAAGGATAGAAGAACCCATATCGGGAAATAAGTTACTTCAATCTATTCCCTCAAACGCAGAGGCTCTGAATCTCAATTTTATTTCACCCGTAGAACTAAAAGAAAAAGACAAACCATTTCTCGATTCTGAATTGCCTTTTTATCTTTTAGCAAAAACGGCCTTGGAAAGGATTAGGCTTCTTAATTTTTTTTATGCCCCTGGAAATCTATCTATTGATGACCTCAATAATACCATAGAACTTGTGGAAGCCTGCCAGGATATAAATATTTCCCATACCGATTTGGTCGTTGATAATAAACTTTTCCGATCAAAGGAGGATAAAGAAAAAAATAGTCATAATATTCCCGGACTTGTTGGCGCCATTCAATACCAAGCTGAAATTTCTGAGTGGTTGCCCCTGCTTTTTGCTGCTCAAATAGTAAATATTGGTCATTTAAGTTCCTGGGGCATGGGCCAATTCATAATCGATGTCCGTTGAGCTCACATATAAACAAATACTGGATCTGGCTCTGATTAAAAGCGCTTGGGGGGATGTAAAATCAAAGGCTGCCATGGGCGGTATTGATGGACAAGATATTGCATCCTTCAATCAAAATGCCACCAAAAATCTGGATGAAATATTAACTGATCTCAAAAATGAGGACTTTAAACCCTACCCTTATCAAAAAATATCCATCCCTAAATCTGATGGAAGTTTACGGATCCTTGGTTTATTAACCATTAAAGATAAAATTGTTCAAGGCGCAATAAAGCAACTGATTGAGCCCCTTTTTGAACCAATGTTTCTAGATATCAGTTACGCTTACAGGGCCGATAAAGGTCATGTAAAAGCGGTGAAACGAATTATTCATATTATTAAAGCAACACATCCCAAATGGATCATCAGTTGTGATATTAAAAACTTTTTTGATACCCTTGACCATGGCATTCTTCAAACAAAGATTAAGGAGCATATAAAGGATGAAAAACTCCTTAAACTGATTCAACTTTCATACATTATGGGGCGGGTAGATAAAAAAGGAAACTGGATTGAAAGTAAAGCTGGGGTTCCACAAGGTGGCATATTATCTCCTCTGTTTTCTAATCTTTATTTACACCATTTTGATAAAGCTATAATTAGTGAGGAAAACCAATTGGTAAGATATGCCGACGATTTCTTAATTTTATGTCAAACCAAAGAAGGTGCCGAAAAAGCTTTAGAAGAAACTAAACGGATTATTGAAACTGAACTTAAATTAACCCTAAAAAAGGATTTTGAAATTACGGCAATAGAAAACGGTTTCACTTTTCTTGGTATTTCGTTTAACCCAATAGGTATAAGTATAGCCGCAAAAAAATTGGAAAGTATGGCTCAAGGCCTTTCCAATATGCAAATATTAGATAAGGGTAATCTTCATAAAAAACTGGAAGAAAAACTGCAAGGCTACCAAAACTACTATGGTAAACTATTGCAGGATGATGAATTGTATAAAATTGACCAAGTAATATTTAAAGCTGTTTCTACAAGGCTATTGCAAGAATTTAGTGCCAAAACATTAAATAAAATAGTAGCCAAAAACCTACTTGTTAAAGTAAACTTCCTTTCTAATAAATTTAAAGACGGGCTTGGATTAACAATAACTACAGAGTTTAAAACCGAAAACTGGCAAAGCAAAACCCCAAAGAAAGCGATACGAAAAATACCTTTAGAAGTATTGCAGCGCAAACGAGAATATCAACAACTCCAAAGCCAAGGAATGGATTTGGTTATTTTGAAACAGGGTTCTTATCTTTCAAAAACAAAACAAATGGTAACAGTAAAGTATGCTGGAAAAATAGTGACCGAAGTATCTGCCATCAACCTTCGTTGTATATCCATAACCACCAATGGCATTACTATTACAAGCAACCTGATTGCGTATTGTATGGAACTGAATATTGCCATTGATTTTTTTGATTTTAAGGGAAACCCTTACGCCAAGATTCTTTCCAATGTCCAATCGTCTATTGCCACAGGCATACACCAGTTGGAAGCCCTAAAGAATAAAAAAGCCGAAACCTTTTGTAAAACCTTGGTGCAATCCAAAATTTATAATCAAACCGCTTATGTAAAATATCACTCCAAATACCGGAAAAACCTATCAGCCGACTGGAAAAAATTATTAAATGAAACGGTAATAAAAATGGATGTAATAGCCTTATCCATCAATAATTTGGAATACAACGGTATTGAACAACTGCGGGGAAAATTATTGGCTGCCGAAGGCAGGGCGGCGGCTTGCTATTGGAGTATTATCGAAGTGTTGGTACGAACCAAAATCCCATCCTTTGAAGGGCGAGAGCGAAAAGGGGCTTCCGACCTGTTTAACTCTATGCTTAATTACGGTTATTCTATTTTGTATGCCCGTATTTGGTCATGTGTTGTCCGAAGTGGTCTTAATGCAGGCATCAGCTATCTTCACACCGAACAGAAAAATAAGCCTACACTTATTTACGACCTGATAGAACAGTTTAGGGTGCAGGCTGTAGAAAAACCATTGGTAGCTATGGCCATAAAGGAAGACAAGCTGAAAATTGACAAAACGGGATTGCTTACAGAAGAAACTAAAAAGAGGGTGGTGCAAAAGGTATTGGAAAGGATGAATACCTTTGAAAAGTTCAGAGAAAAGGAAATGCGCTTGATTGACATTTTTCAACAGCAAACGGACGATTTTCAAAAATATATTAGTGGAGAAATAAAGACTTACAAGCCGTATTTGATGAAGTGGTGAATTAATTTACGATTTTAAATTTGCAACAGGTAAAATGAAAATAAGGGCAAAACGAAAACCGGTGGTTATAGCATACGATGTGCAAAGTGATGCTACAAGACTAAAGATTTCGAAATTGCTTGAAAAATATGGAAAACGGGCCAATAAATCTGTGTTTGAATGCCTGCTTACAGTAAGTGATGAATTGAAATTAAAAACAAAACTGGCTGAATTGATAGATGCTAAGACCGACAGTGTGCTTTTTTATAACTTATGCCAATATTGCTATGCCAGACAATGGAAAACAGGGGAAAATAAGGATACCGAAAGCATTGCGTTTGCTTAAAAACAGTTGCGAAGTTTTTATTTTTAAGTAAATGGTTAATTATGAGCAAAGTAACTAAGCTATGCTTATATTAACCTGAAAGTAAAACTTCGCAAATAACGTACTTTGATATATTGTATAATTCATTTGCGAACAAATTGTTTTTGGTGATTAATAATTTATTTTAAATCAAGGGTTTATAAGGATGTAAAAACATAAAACGACGAAATTGGTTAATAAAGTGCCGTTTTAAAATTGCTTGCGGCTTTTTATTATAGCCTAAGTGCTTGATATAGAAATGATTTTAAAATTTTGATTGCAAATGGACTTGAAAATTGGTCTTTAAAAGAAGGCATTTGCGAACTTATTTTTAAAGTAAGCATAATCCATTGATAAATAAGGCGAGACAGAATAATAGAATTAATCGAAAATTATTCATACATTTGGCATCGCCTTTATAAACTGGTCAAGCCGCAAAGGCTACAGGTTCGCCTGACTAAAACCTTTTTAACAGATACATACTATCCTCGCACTCGATCTCAAGCCGCAAAGGCTACAGGTTCGCCTGACTAAAACAACAGTTCCCTCAAAGAAAGTGT
>Ga0105048_10016016_pt1 | contig 11605 bp, 7 predicted proteins | sample MAT05_FD_78382 | JGI IMG/M metagenome (GOLD analysis project Ga0105048, IMG submission 78382) | Freshwater microbial communities from Lake Fryxell liftoff mats and glacier meltwater in Antarctica - MAT-05 | ecosystem: Environmental > Aquatic > Freshwater > Ice > Liftoff microbial mat | place...
AGGACCCGCGAGGAGTACGTGACGGTCCGGGCCGCCCACGAGGGCCGTGACCGCAAGGAGGCGCGCCTGACGCTTGCCCAGGCGCGCGCGAATCGTCTGCGCATCGACTGGAGCGCACGGCCTGCGCCCGCACCCAGCTTCCTGGGACCCCGCACCATCCTGGGCCAGCCGCTCGAGGAGCTCGTCGCGCGCATCGACTGGAGCCCCTTCTTCACCACCTGGGAGCTGGCCGGCCAATACCCCCGGATCCTGTCAGACCCCACGGTCGGCAGGGCAGCCACCGACCTGTTCCGGGATGCACAGCGGCTGCTGGAGCGCATCGTGCGCGACCGCTCACTGTAGGCCAATGGGGTCGTCGGGTTCTGGCCGGCTGCGTCGACGCCGGATGACGACATCGAGGTCTACACCGACGCCACCCGGAGCACGATCCGCAACCGGCTGCACACACTTCGCCAGCAGATGGACAAGACCAATGGGCGTCCGGACGTCGCGCTCGCCGACTACACCGCGCCCGTCGGATCCGGCGTCGCTGACCATATCGGCTTGTTCGCGGTCACCGCGGGTATCGGGCTCGAGGAGCTGCGTGCCGAGTTCATGGCGGACAACGACGACTATGGATCGATCATGGCCGCGGCCCTCGCGGACCGGCTCGCAGAGGCGTTCGCGGAGCTGCTCCACGAGCGGGTGCGACGCGAACTCTGGGGCTATGCCCCGGCTGAGGTCCTGGACAACGACGCGCTCATCTCGGAGCGTTACCAGGGCATCCGGCCGGCGCCAGGCTATCCGTCGTGTCCCGATCATACGGAGAAGCGGACCATCTTCGAGCTGCTGGACGCGGAGCGAGCCGCCGGCATCAGGCTCACGGAGTCCATGGCGATGCTGCCCGGCGCGTCCGTCAGTGGCTACTACTTCTGGCACCCGGAGGCACGCTACTTCGGCCTCGGCCGCATCGATCGCGACCAGGTCGCGGACTACGCCCAACGCAAGGGCTGGATGGTGGACGAGACGGAACGCTGGCTGGCACCCAACCTCATTGGTGGGATCCTCGGCTGATGACCGAGCGCGCGCGGCCAGGGGAGGAGTTGGACCCGGCGGAAAGCCCCAAGCAGCGTCTGGACCGCGAGCTCATCGAATTGCTCAACGAGGTGCGCGTCGCCCTGCCGGGTGCCCAGGTGCTGTTCGCGTTCCTGCTGGTGCTGCCTTTCCAATCGGCGTTTGCGGAGCTGTCTGACATCCAGCGGGACCTGTACGCCGGGGCGCTGCTGTCCAGCGCGGCCGCCATCGCGCTGCTCATCGCGCCCTCTTCGTACCACCGCATCAACTTTCGGCGACCCATGAAGGAAGGCATGATCCGATGGGCCAATGGCCTGCTCATCGCGGGCATGGCACTCATCGTGTTGGGTATCACGCTGGCCGTGGCGCTGGTCCTGGATATCGCCCTCGGCGATCTCCCGGCGATCATCCTGGGCGCCCTGACGGCGATCTGGTTCAGCTGGTTCTGGTTCGTGGTGCCGCTGCTGCGCAGACGTACCTTCGAGCACCCTGACGCGCCGGACTGAGGCGGGTCAGCCAGCTGGCAGGCAGATCCCGACGGGCTCACTGGAGCGCCCCTGTGCCTGGCGCCAGGTATTCGCCGTGCCGCCAGTGCCATCCCCGATGGACTCGTCCACGCAGTCGATGACCGTGCTACGGGTCGCTCGTAGCCGGTTGATGCGCACCCCCTGCGTGGCGGGCCCGAGGTGGATGCCGGTAACGCTCGACTCGGTGTCGGTGCCAACGATCCGGGCATCCCTCAGCTCATCCAGGAAGATGCCCTCGCCGTAGGTCCGCTGCACCAGGGCGTTGAGGATGGAGACCTCGTTGGAGCGGATGACACGGATGCCGTAGCGCCACGTCCGACGGACCACGCTGTCACCCCGGATGGAGACGGGTCCCGCGGCATCCGTGATGACGATGCCCGCCCACAGCACCGCGATGAGTTCCCGAGGATCGGTCGGCACCCGGGTGAACACATTGACGGTTCGCAATCTGGCCGCGGCCACGCCATCGATGACGATGCCCACCGCCTCCGGGTCGAGCGTCGACCCAGGCAGCGCCTGGTCGCGGTGGGCGTGCAGGAAGCGCACGTCGCTGTGATCGATGCCCAGATCCGAGCCGCCCCGCGCGACGATGCCGCGCTCCAGGAAGTCCGTGACCTGGATGCCGCTGATGGTGCCCGTAGAGCGAGTCGCGTCGATACCCACGAGATAGCCGCACGTGGCGCCAGATCCGATGTTGTCACCCCGGATGGTCACGTCGGTCGCGTCACGAACCCGGATGGCCACGGGGGCCGGGGAACAGGCGCGAGTGCCGGGGATGCGCAGCGAGCCGATGGTCACGGGCCTGACGCTGCCCGTGGGGCGGATGGTGAAGCCGCGCATCTCGAAGCGGGTCACGTCGTGGATGTCCACGGCGGGTCGCTCGTCGGTCGCGGGTGGTGTCAGGATCGCCTGGAACGAGACCTCGGTGGCCAGATACACGTCACTGCTGGTGCGTCCGATGCGCAGCGCCTCCGGGTAGCGGCCGGGGCAAACGGAGATACGGTCGCCGGCGCGGGCATCATCGAGCGCGTCCTGGATACGGGCATAGGTCCGTGCGGCGGCATCGCAGTCATCGGGCGCCGCGTGACCGTCGTCGTCCACCATGATCCACGGTCGATCGCCACTGATGGGTCGTGCCGCGCTCGCGGGCAGCGGCAGGAGCGTCAGCGCCCCGGCCAGGCCGAGCAGGAGTAGCCGGCCCCATGGTCGGGCCGAAGACGGCGTCGTGGGTCAGGCCCGGATGGGAGCGCGAGCCCAGCGGCGGGCCTGCTGGAACAGCAGGACCTGCAGCAGCGCCACGTCCAGGAAGAAGAGCGAGCCGCCGACGACGGCCCGATCCGTCAGCTGGTGCACGGTGTCTTGCGTCTTCCCGACCTTGGGCTGGAGTGCATCGACGTCTGTGCGCACGTTGGCCAGCGCACCATTGAACGCGTCGGGCTGCGGCCGGAGCTCGCCGATGCGAGCGCCGACCGCGGTGATCCGTTCGCCGGTCGTCGGCTCGCTGGTCAGCAGGGAATTCAGGCCGCCGACGGCGTTGTCCGCGATGGTCAGGGTCTGGTCCAGTTGCTCGATGCCGTTGCTGACGGTGCCCGGCAGGGAGATGAACGGGATCGCCTGATCGAGCCGGGTCAGCACACTGCCCAGGGAGTTGAGCACCGTCGACTTGGTCACGCCATCATCCACGATGGCGACGATCTCATCGACCCGGTCCAGGACCTGGGGCTTGATGCCCACGTGCCGACGGCCATCCCGAGCCTGGCCACGAGACCGACCACGGCGACCACCATCGGCAACCAACCCAGGACACGCACGCCATGACTCCACCCTGCGAGCGAGGAGCATACGGCAGCGCAGACGCAGTCGCGTGCGCGGCCCGATCGGCCTTGGCCTGGTCAGACCACCGGTTGGGACGGGACCTCGCTGACAGGCGCGGGCGCGTCGATCATGGGCAGCGCCGCCTCCACGGCAGCACCGACGGGCTCGATGAGCCACATGCCGTCACCCAGCTGCGCCGGGCGGGCCAGCAGGCTGCGTGCGAGGACCGATCCTGCCTCGCGATGGCCTTCCAGCAGGCTGCGAAGCTCGGCGGCGCGCTCCGCGCCGTCCTGGCGTGCGCCGACCACTGTGCGAAGTCGCGTCCAGCGCACCGAGCTCGCATCGGCATGCGCGAGACCGGTCCCGGCGGGATCCCACAGATATGCTCGGCCCCCGGTCATGCCGGCGCCGAAGTTCGGCCCGACGGTGCCCAGGATGACCACCACGCCACCCGTCATGTATTCGCAGCCATGGGCGCCGACGCCCTCCACCACGGCGGACGCCCCGCTGTTGCGGACGGCGAACCGGATGCCTGCGCGACCCACGAGGTGCAATCGACCACCGGTCGCGCCATACAGACAGGCATTGCCCGCGATGGCGAGCTCGGCGGCGCGCTCCAGAAGCGCATCGTCCGGGCGGACGACGACCTTGCCGCCCGACAGGCCCTTGCCCACGAAGTCGTTGGCCTGCCCCACCAGCTCCAGGGACACATCCTGGTTGGCGAAGGCACCAAAGCTTTGGCCGGCGGCACCCGCCAGCCGCCACCGGATCGGCCGGCGGACACGGGCGCGTTCGATGAGTCCCGAGGTGTGCGCCCCGAAGGATCGTTCCGCGGTGGTGATGGTCGCCGCGATACCCAGGGGGTCGGGATCGTGGACACCCGTGGGGTGCTCGAGGGTGGTGACCTGCGGATCGCGACCCACGGCCGGCAGATGGATGTACGAGGCGGCCAGACGGGCTTCGGCAGGGGATGCCGGCTCACGCTCGACCTCCAGGCGCGCCCGCACTGGATCGGCACGCCGGTCGTTGCTGGGCGTCCAGGCGGGGCCGCTCACGAGGCGATCAAGGTCGAAGGTACGCAGTCGGTCCGTGGCCGGGCGCAGCAAGGTTGCCTCGCCCACGATCTCCGCGAGGCTGCTCCGCCCGAGACGGGACAGCTCCGAGCGGACATCCTCCGCGATGGCCGTGAAGTAGCGCACCACGTCCTCGGGCGTGCCCGTGAACTTGGCCCGCAGGTCCTCGCGCTGGGTGGCGATACCCGTGGGGCAGGTGTCCAGATGGCACTGTCGGGCCATGTCGCAACCGAGAGCGATGAGGCCCGCGGTGCCGAAGCCGAACTCCTCGGCGCCCAGCAGCGCCGCCACGACCACGTCGCGACCCGTCGTCAGGCCGCCATCTGTGCGCAGGGCGACCCGATCACGCAGGTCGTTGCGCATCAGCACCTGGTGCACCTCGGCGAGGCCGAGCTCCCACGGGATGCCGACGTGCTTGATGGACGACAGTGGGCTGGCGCCGGTGCCACCGACGTGGCCACTGATCTGGATGTAGTCGGCGCCCGCCTTGGCCACGCCGGCCGCGATGGGGCCGATGCCCAGGGCCGCCACCAGCTTCACGCCGATGCGCGCGCCGGGGTTGATGGCCCGCAGGTCCGCGATGAGCTGCGCCAGGTCCTCGATGGAGTAGATGTCGTGGTGCGGCGGTGGGCTGATGAGCGAGATGCCCGTCTGCGCCCGTCGCAGCCGCGCGATGAGCGGCGTGACCTTCCTGGACGGCAACTGACCGCCCTCGCCGGGCTTGGAACCCTGGGAGATCTTGATCTCCAGTTGCTCGGCACGTGCCAGGTACTGGGCCGTGACACCGAAGCGGGCCGAGGCGACCTGCTTGATGGCCGCGTCGCGACGCAGGCCATCGACATCGTCATACCAGCCCGGGTCCTCGCCACCCTCGCCGCTATTTGGCGCCATGCCCAACCGCCGCAGGCCGATGGTCAGCGCCTGGTGCGCCTCAGGGCTCAGGGCGCCGAGGCTCATGGCGGCGCCGACGAACCGACGCAGGATCTTGTCCGCGGTCTCCACCTCGGATAGGTGCCGGGGCTGTCCTGCACGCACCAGGTCCAGCTGGTCGCGGACCGTGGCGGGCTCTCGCTGGAGTGCCGCCAGGTAGTTGGGGATCGCCTCAACGGCCTCCGGCCCACGCGTGGCGAGCTCCTGGATGGCCTTGACGATGGGCGGCGCGTACATGTGTCGCTCGCCATCCGCTCGGTACCGTGCCCAGCCCGGATCGACCAGCTTGACGCCGGGCGCCGCGACGGGGGCGCTGGCGAGCCGCCGCAGCTGGCCCGCCGCGATGGACATGAAGCCGATGGTGCCCGGCCACGTGGGGGCCGCCGGGAAGCAGCGACTGGTGACCTCCGGCTGGAGCTCCAGGATCTCGAACAGCTGGCCGCCGAGATAGGAGGTCGCGGTGCTGATACCCATCCGGGCGAGCACCTTGCGCAGACCGGCTTCGAACGCGCGCTGCAGGTTGACGATGGCCGCCTCCGGCGTCACGTCCTCCGCGCCACGCGTCCCCGCGAGCTCTGCTGCCAACTCGATGGCCAGCCAGGGCACGACGGCGCTGGCGCCCGACGCGAGCGTCATGGCGCCGGTGTGCACGTCCAGGATGTCAGCGGCATCCACCACGATGTCCGTCTGCCCACGGAGGCCGGCCTCGGTGAGCGCGGCGTGCACGGCGCCCGCGGACAGCACGGCGCCCACCGGCAGCCGGTCACCGGCGAGGTATCGGCGATCAGACAGGATGAGCAGCTCGATGCCATCCGTGGCTGCCGCGCGGGCCTCTGCCGCGAGCCGCGTCACGGCGACGTCCAGCCCGGCCGCGCCCAGCGCGATGTCCCAGCTCGTGTCCAGGGTCCGGACACGGCGGCGTCGGCCATCGCCGATGCCGGCGCGACCGCCCACGAACATCTGCTGCAGCGAGGGCAGGTCGGCCACGAAGGGTGAGGGCAGCCGGAGCGTCCGGCCGTGGGGGGGCAGCGGCGCCAGGAGCAGCGCCCTCCGGCCCAGGTCGACCGTCAGGTCCATCACGATCCGTTCGCGCTCCGGGTCGATGGCCGGGTTGGTCACCTGCGCGAAGCTCTGCCGGAGATGGTCCGCGAGCGGCCGGTCCAGCAGCGACGTACCCGCTGTGGGCGTGTCGTCGCCCATGCTCCACATGGGCTCGTGGGCCTCGAGGGCCATGGTCTTGATATCCAGGCGCTGGCGCTCGGCATCCAGGCCGGCGATCCAGCGAGCAGCCAGCGAGGTTCGCGTCGTGGGCGCCACAACGGGCAGCGACACGGGTCCGGTCTGGGCATCGGGCGGCGTGACCACCTGGCGCCGGCTGTCGGCACGAACGGTCGAGCGCGCCGCGTCCTCGCGTGCCTGGCGGTCGCGTCGGATGACCCGTCGCTCCACGTCCACGATGAGGATCTCGCCGGGCGCCAGGCGTCGGCGCTCGACGGTCTCCCCGGCATCGATGGGGATGGCGCCGCCTTCCGAGGCGGCCGCTACCAGGCCGGACGCGGTCACGCTCACCGAGAGCGGTCGGAGGCCGTTGCGGTCGAGCATCGCGCCCACCCGAACGCCGTCGCTGAAGCACAGCGCAGCGGGGCCATCCCAGGGTGCCATGAGGCCCGCGGCACGTCGTCGGAGGGCGTCCAGCTCGGGCACGATGTCCGTGCGCAGGTCCGCGGCATCCGGGATGGCAACCAGTAGCGCCGCATCCAGGCGCCAACCGGATGCCACCATCAGCTGTAGCGTCTCATCCAGGGACAGGGAGTCGGAGGCGCCCTCATCCAGCAACGAGCCGAGCGCCGCGAGGCGGGCGCCGATGCGGCCGCCCAACTTGGCGCGGCGTCCGCGCACCTGCTCCCGGTTGCCGCGCACGGTATTGATCTCGCCGTTGTGGGCAAGCACGCGGAACGGCTGTGCCAGGGACCACGTGGGGTGGGTGTTGGTGGCGTACCGCTGGTGGAAGACCGCGTGGCTGAGGGACATGGGCGTCAGCAGGTCCGGGTACAGCGCACCCAGTCGCTCGCCGGCCACGAGCCCCTTGTACACGATGGTGCGCGTGGACGCCGAGGCGACCGCGAAGCCTTCCAGACCCGCGGCACGCGCGGCGATCTCGACCCGCCGACGGGCCAGCAGGAGGCGCTGCTCCATGTCCGCCCGGGGAGTCCCGGACGGCGCGCTCACGACGGCCTGCTCCACGGTCGGCAGGGACGCCCGTGCGTCACGACCGAGCGCCTCTGGATCGACCGGCACGCTGCGCCAGCCGGCCATGCTCAGGCCCTCCGCCTCCACCGCGTCCGTGAGCAGGCTGCGGGCTGTCGCCGCCGCCGCAGCATCCTGGGGCAGGAACAGCATGAACACGCCCGGATCACCGGCCACGTCCGGCGCGATGAGTTGCAGCAGGGGCGTCTCCAGCGGCAACAGGATGCCCGCGCCATCGCTCGACGCACCGTCGGCGGCGAAGGCACCGCGATGCGCGAGCGCACCCAGGCCCGCCAGGGCCAGGGGCAGCACACGGACCCGTGCCGATCCCGACGAGTCCGCCACGAAGCCGACGCCACAGGCGTCATGCTCGAACTGCGGGTCGTAGAGCGGGTAGCGCGGATCGAATGGCATCGGGCAACCTCGACAGGGACGGCGACCCCACGCGAACCGGCCGCTCCGGTCCCCGCTGGTCATCGACGGACCCGCACCGTAGCGGCCGTGGCACCCCACGGTCAGCACCGTGATGGTTCTGACACGGTTGCGAACTGGTTACGCCGCGACCTGCAACAGGCTGGCCCCGAGGGAACGAATCTGCCTTCGCGCGCAGGTGCCGCCGCCGCCGCCCGGACCGCGCCCGCGCGTGCGACCATCTCATCTGCCGGCCACGAGGCCGTTTGCATCGCCTACCCCGGACCCGCCCGTGAGGACGCCCGTGAGCCACGAGCCCGCCCTCATCGCTCCCATCGCCGTCGGCCTCTCGCTGGCCTTCATCCTCGGCCTCATCGCCCGGCGGCTGAGACTCCCGTCCCTCGTGGGCTACCTCGCCGCCGGCGTGGTCATTGGTCCGCACACCACGGGGTATGTGGTCGATGCCCGCGTGGCAACGCAGCTCGCAGAGATCGGGGTCATCCTGCTCATGTTCGGTGCGGGGCTGCACTTCTCCCTGAAGGACCTGGTCGCTGTGGGTCCTGTTGCAGTCCCCGGTGCTGCGCTGCAGATCCTCGTGGTGACCCTGTTCGGCGCCATGGCGGGTGTTGCCCTGGGCTGGGGACTGGTGGGGGGAGTCGTCCTCGGTGTGAGTCTGTCGGTGGCCAGCACGGTGGTCCTGCTGCGGGCGATCATCGAGCGGGGTGAGCTGGACACCGCTACCGGCCGGGTCGCGGTCGGCTGGCTCATCCTCGAGGACATCCTGACCGTGGTCGTGCTGGTGCTGCTGCCCAGCATCGCCGTCCTGGCCGGCGGCACTGGAGCGGGCGGGCCAACGGAGCATGGCCCGCTGGTGGACCTGGCAGTGGCACTGGCTGGCGCCACCATCTTCGTCGTGGCGGTGCTCCTGGGTGGTCCCCGGTTCGTGCCCTGGCTGCTGGAGGTCGTCGCCCGAGAGCGGTCCCGGGAGTTGTTCACGCTCGCTGTCGTGGCGCTTGCGCTGGGCGTCGCGTACGCCGGATCCGAGGTCTTCGGCGTCTCCGTCGCCCTGGGGGGATTCCTCGCCGGGACCGTGGTCCGTGGGTCTGACATGAGCCACCAGGCAGCTGCTGATGCACTGCCCTTGCGCGACGCATTCACCGTCCTGTACTTCGTGTCGGTGGGGCTGCTGGTGGACCCGGCCTGGGTCGCGGCGAACCCGGTCACGGTCCTGGCCATCGTGGCGGTCGTGATCGTGGTCAAGGGGATCTCGGCCGGAGCCGCGGTGCTGGCCCTGGGTCATTCATCGCGGATGGCGCTCACCATCGCGGCCGGACGGACCCAGATCGGCGAGTTCACGTTCATCCTGGTCACTCTGGCCGTGGCCCTGGGCCTCCTGCCGGACGATGCCCTCCAGGCTGTCATCGCGGCGGCACTGGTGTCCATCACGCTCAATCCGTTCATCTTCCGGACGGTCGACCCGCTGGTGCGGCGACTGGACGCCATTGCCTCGCTGCAGCGCCTCGGTGACCGGTACGCACGTGACGTCCGGAGGTTCGATCGGGTCCACCCGGAAGCCGGCATGCGCAACCACGCGGTCGTCTGCGGCCACGGACGGGTCGGTCGCCTCGTGACGTCGGCCCTCGACCGTCGCGGCTTCTCCTATGTGGTCATCACGGACGACCGCCAGGAGACCGTCAGGTTGCGGGAACGAGGCACCCCGGCGCTGTTCGGCGATGCATCCAACCCGGACCTGCTGGTGCTCGCCCGACTGGCCGCGGCACGGGTGCTCATCGTCGCCGTATCCGATGTCCATGTGGCGGGCCTCATCGTCGGTCGTGCGCGCACCCTGGTGCCTCGCGTTTCCATCGTGGTCCGGACGCACGGTGAGGCCCAGCGGGATGAGTTCCAGGAGATACCCGGTGTCCAGCCAGTCATGGGGGAGGTGGAGGTCGCCGTCCAGATGAGCCGGTATGCCCTGATGCGATTCGGCGTCAGCATCCATGAGGCAGAGGCTGTCGCCCAGGGATTGCGCGGCCGCATCCGACCTCCCTGGGGCGCACCGCCACCGAGCGCCAACCGCGGGCTGGAGCGCGATGAGTCAGGGGAATGAACGCCCGTTTGACCATTGGCGCGACTGGTCGCACCATCCCCACGTGCCCGACACCGCCCCGAGCCCTGCCATGACGTCCGACGCGTTCGCCGCGACCGACCACGCGCGTGGCCTGGAGGAGATGACCTTCCTCGCGGAGGTCGCCCGGCTCGCGGCATCCGCGCGCACCTTCGCGGAGCTGATGGGCACCATCATCGACCGGGCGAGAGCCGCTGCCCGTGCTGATGTGTGCTCGCTGTACCTCATGGATCGCGATGGCACGGGCGTCACCCTGGCCGCCACCGATGGCCTGGACCAGGAGGCTGTCGGGCGGGCGCGCCTGGAGATGGGCGAGGGACTGACGGGTCTGGCGGCTCGCGAGCGGGTCCCGGTCACGAGCATCAACGTCAACGTCGATCCCCGATTCGCCTGGATCCGCGAGGTCGACCAGGCCCGCTACACGTCCATGTGCTCGGTGCCCATGGTCTGGAACGACCAGGTCATCGGGGTACTCAACGTCCAGACCGTCGAGGAGCGTGTCTTCGGCGCTTCGGACGTCGGCTTCCTGGAGACCCTTGCTGCCCTGCTCGCCGGCCTCGTGGAGAAGCAGCGGCTGCAGCAGGAGGCGGAGTCTCAGCTGGAGTCGTTGCGGGCCATCGATGAGGCGCGCGCCAACCTCATCGCGGTCGTGACGCATGCGCTGCGGACGCCGCTGGCCGTGGTCCGGGCGTACGTCGAGTTGCTCGGCGGGCGGGTCCAGGCGACGGAGCAGCCGGATGCGGCGCACTGGGAGTCCGAGGCCCTGACCCAGGTCGACCGACTGGACCGGACGGTCGACTCCATCCTCGAGAGCCTGCGGGTGTTCCCGGACGGTCGTACCCAGCTGGCGTCCATCGATCTTGCGGCGCTGGTGGACGAGGAGACCCGCATCGTGGCCCCGATGCTGCGACGCCACACGCTCTCGGCCACGTTCACCAGTCGGCCGCTGCGTGCCTGGGCTTCGGACGAGATGCTCCGTCGGCTGCTGGGCTATCTCCTGGAGAACGCGTCCAAGTACGCGCCGCAGGGCGGCACCATCGACGTCTATGGCTGGGAGCTGGATGGGCGTGCCTATCTCGCCATCACGGACGACGGGCCCGGTATCCCTGCCCAGTGGCGTGAGCGGATCTTCGAGCCATTCGTGCGGCTGGATGACTCCCCCCGAGGTGCCGGCATCGGCTTGTTCGCGGCTCGGCACCTTGCTCGCGCGATGGCGGGCGACCTGCGCGCCGAGGCCCGTGAGCCGGCGGGCTCACAGTTCGTGCTGACACTCCAGCAGACCCGTCCGGAGCTGTAGTCCGCACACCGGGACTGGGCCTGGCCCGGCGGCCTGGCGCGGCGGCCTGGCGCGGCGGCCTGGCGCGGCGGCCTGGCGCGGCGGCCTGGCGCGGCGGCCTGGCGCGGCGGCCTGGCGCGGCGGC
>Ga0105048_10016017_pt1 | contig 11605 bp, 6 predicted proteins | sample MAT05_FD_78382 | JGI IMG/M metagenome (GOLD analysis project Ga0105048, IMG submission 78382) | Freshwater microbial communities from Lake Fryxell liftoff mats and glacier meltwater in Antarctica - MAT-05 | ecosystem: Environmental > Aquatic > Freshwater > Ice > Liftoff microbial mat | place...
CACCGGTGAGCGTGAGGGATATGCGCACGTCCGATGCGTTGACGATACCGCCAGAAACAGCACCAGCATCGCCAGCATCGGCGACAGGCAGACCTGGAATGACAGGCTCACTCGCGGTGGGAGCTGCAACCGGGGCACTGAATCCGCCAGCATCTAATTTAAGTACGATGTTCACACCGCGCTTGGTCGGATCCGGCTCGTTCACGTCATTCTCGCGGGCTTTTTGCTTCAAGAAGTCGACCGCCTCCCGCACCGTGGCGTCTTTGAGGTCAATCTTATTGATGATGATCTGCGTTAGCTTCTTCTCAACCGCCGCAGTTCCACGGACATCGGTTTTGTTCTGGTCATAAACATTGGTTTCGCGCGTTTGAAATTTGCGAACCGGGCTGGCCCAAGCCTGATCCACCTGCCAAATGGCACGTGACCGGGCTTCGTTGTAACCTTCCATGCCGTAATTGCTGCGTTCCCGATTAACTTCCTCCTGCCCCTTGCGAGCAGCTTTGTTGTAAGGATCGACGTTCAGCACCTGATCGTAGCGCTTCATCGCCATGTCGTAGCGACCTGTCTTGGCAAACCCGTCTGCGTCAAGAAGAAGCTTTTTCACATCCTCAACCTTGGCAACGAAGCCTGGGGTGATGGTCTGGTTGTAATACTCCGGGTCTTCGAGTTTTGCCATCAGACTGAGCGCCCCACCATTCTTCGGATCGCCCTCCCAATTATACTCGGAGTCGCCATCAAGAATCCGATCACACAGCGCCTTGGCATCACCGTAGCGGCCTTCCGCGATGCGCTGTTCAGCCAACTTCAGGTGGGCGCGAATGAAGCCGTTTACCGCATCATTGCGAACGTCGCTTGCCGCCTCGGCTTGTGGTGTGGCTTTCACCGCACCGATAAACTGCGTGCAGGCCTCTTCGTAATCCTTGTCCGACATCGCACGGCGACCGGCTTCAATAAAAGTTTGAGCCTGGGCGATGGACTCCTGACGGCGTACGATTTCGCGCTCAGCGATTCCTTCGACGCTGCCGCCACTGGTGACACTGGTGACACTGGTGACACTGCTGCCCATGTTGCCGGCTTGTGTGGTGGAAATGGCCGCGCTTCCGGCAAGCAAGGCGCACAGGATGGATACCGGGGTCTTTTTGATCATGTCAGTCTGGTTTCAGTAAATGGTTAGGATGTGAGGGGAATTTGAGCAGAGGCAATTGGTCACTTGGAAACACTGTCCACAAGTGGAATGTCCAGTTTTTGGCCCGTCTGAACCGCTCCTATAAGGGCTTTATTATCCTGGATGTCAATGAGTTTGTACTTGGTTTCTTGATCGGGTTCGATCGTGAATTCACCATCTTTTTTTACGGCGAATTCTTTTTTCGCCCAGAGGTTGCGGAATTGGGCGTAAGACTCTGGTGAGTTGGCGATGACATCCACCACAAGCGCAACGGACGCCTTGTTCTCCTGGTTTTCCAGAGTCAGTTCAGAGACATCTTTTTCCACACCATTGCTATCTATTACCATTTTCTGCTTGAAACTCATCATTTTGAATTTGGTGCCCGTGATCATCTCCCCGATTTTCACAAATTGTGTGGGTTGCTTTACGTCAAGTGTGTTGATTTGGAATTGAAGAGTTTCGGGCTTCGCCTCTTCGCCTTCCCATGCACGGAGAATGAGACGGAAAGGAATTTTGACTGCACGCACCAATCGTAATTTGGTGACATAGGAGGGATGCAACTCCTTCTTCTGCGGATCGGTCGATTTTGGAGCCTGCTCCGTGCCGTCGCCGATCCATTCATCCCTATTGGTGAACCCATCCTGATCCGTGTCCTCGGAGAGGATGTCGTTATTGAGCAAATCGAGTCCGCTATCTTCGAACCAGGCGTTTGGAACGGGTGGATGAAGTTGGATGGTGCCTTCCCGTGGATCGATGAGCGCCCCATCTTTAACGAGGTATTTGGTGGAAACAAAAAGAGAACCTTTTTTGCTTCCACTCCATGAGGCTGGCTCGCCGATTTGTTTGGTGCGCGCTTCGATTTCGCCGGTTACCAAGGTTGGAACTTTGTCGCTCTTCGACAGAGCCTGCGGAATCTCGATGTTGAAACTTTTCGCCTTCATCGCGAGCAACGCACTGACGCCAAGCAGGGCCAACGCCGTGATTGCGAGCAGCACTTTCTCAATATGGCTTTTTATCCAATCCATGGCATTACTTGGTATCAACCGGTTTGGCAGGTTCGGCAAAATCGATCATTTCAATCTGCAATGCGACGTTCACTTTTTCGGTTCCCACTACATACTGCATGGAACTGGGAGCGGGTGTGGTATTGGGCTCAAAAGGAAGCGCACCACCGTCAGTTGGCACGCTAGGTGCCGTCGGGGAAACTGCAGCGAGGCGCGAAGGCCCCTCCGTTTGTTCGTTTTGCACGGAGAGATTGCGAATGACCAAAAATGGCTGCTTGGAAGCCGCGATGCTATCGAGGGCACGACGAAACTGGCCTTGCTCTGCCGTAAATCCCACATGGAACGTCTGAGCCCGGACCAACTTGGCTGCTGCGGGCTTACTCTGGAGCGCACCGGGAGTGGCCGGAGTGGCCGGGGCCGCCTTTTCAACTGAGGTTCCGGGTTCCCCAGGCAAGGGGTTGCGATCAAGTTCGGTAATGACTGTCACTTTACTGTCGATGAGAATGTTGATGACAGACTCAATGGCTTTCAACTGCCGCGCCAACGAGGGAGCCACATTCGCAGGAGGAGGCTGGGTCTGGTATTGTGCATATCCGAGGTAGAAGTTTTCCGAGCGTAATTCGCATCCGGCTTCGGCGGCCTTCTTTTTCACCGCATTCACTGTGGAACTCAGAACATCCTGAAACTGCGTCGGAGTTGTGGATTCATTGATCGGCAACTCTGCAGCCACCAAAGCCTGCTGCAACTCCTGAATGCGCGAATCAAGCACATCCTTCTGTTCGCGCAATTTCGAGAGATTTTTCTCTTCTGGATAAGGCGCTCCACCTTGCAACCGCTTAAGTTCGGCACTCTTTGTCTCCCAGTTTGACAACGCATCCGTAAGCTTCGTCCCGGCACCCATGGCCAGAAAAGCCACTGCACCACTCAGCACCACGATTACTGCGAGAAAAACCGCTAAAAATTTGTTTTCTTTAATCCAGTTCATGGAGTTCCAGCTGGTGAAGTAGGGGTTTTAAGCTTAGCTACAATTTCGAAACTGTAAGCCCACGTCTCCATATTTTTTGGAGTTCGCACGGGCGCTTCCACTTCGGAGAAAAGTTCGGATTTTTTCAAGTTTGCAACAAACTCATCCACAACAGCCACCTCCTTGGGATTATCGAGGTACAAGCCCTGCAAGCGTATGCCCATCTCGGGTGCCTTGGGCGCCTGCCCAGGAGGGCCTCCCGCCGCTGGTTGAGCGGGAACTTCGGGCGCTCCACCTTTTTTTCCAACGGTCTGAGGGGTGAAATTCTTACCAGCAACGCGTCCGGTTTCAAAAGACGTGACCCACACATATTTCAGAGGAAGTTGCGAATTCACTTCGTCAATGATGCGCACCCAGTAGTCACGATCGGAAACGGAACTCAAAAGAGGATTCGCATCATCCTTGGCCTTCTGCATGTCCTTCTTTAAGGCGTTGAATTTGGTTTCCACTCCCGATAGCCGAGCTACCTGGGGTTCAATTTTTTGGAGGGCACCTTCGTAGGCTTTTGCTGCCGCGTCGTTGTACAACCACCATGCAATCACAGAAAGGAGCGCACAGATCCCAGCCATAGCAAAAAGCGGCGCTTTACGGGCCATCACTTTCGTCCTTTTAACGCTCGCCGGCTCAAGACTTAGCTCCATCGGACACGCGCTCACATTGCGAAGCGCCAAGCCGATAAGTTCCCCAAGAACATGTGCGCTCTTGCCCGCCTCTTCGGCATCGACCCCGGACCCGACGGAAACATTTCGAAGCGGATTAAAAAATTCAATAGGAAGATTCAACTTCTCTGCGAAAAATTCGCGCGTGTAAGGCATGCTGACACTGCCGCCACAAAGGAAAACGCGAACCGGCGGTGCCCCCTGTTGCTGAGAGCGATAAAAGCTGATGGAACGTGCTATTTCTGCATGCAGACGCGTCATCGAATTGCGAATGACCTTTGCGATACGGGCGGTCTGTTCGTCATCAGGCTCTTGAAAGGAACCACCCAACCCGACGAATCCCCCGCTCTTTTTTAGACCTTCACAGACCTGAAAAGGCTCCCCAAGATCCTTGGCAATGGCCTGGGTGATTGCCGTTCCTCCGATCGGAATACTGCGGCTGAAGATGCGGCCACTATCGACGAAAACCAGATTCGTGGTGCGCGCCCCGACATCAATCAGCAGGGAACAACCCGTCATGTCGCTATAGTTATAACGGAAAGCGTTATAAAGAGCCATCGGGGCAACATCGACCACCCCGGTGTCAAATTTACTCTCCTCAATGGTGTCATTGAGGTCCTCCAGCATGTCCGCCTTAATTGCCACCAACACAACCTCCATCTGCCCTGCGCTCTGCGAGGCAACAAGCTGATAATCCCAGACCACCTCATCGATCGGAAACGGAACGTTCTGCTGCGCTTCAAATTGAATGATCTGCTCGACTTTTTCAGCGCCGACAGTTGGAAGCTTCACGAATCGCGTGAAGACCGCCTGAGCCGGCACACTGTAATTGGCGCGCCCCCCTTTGAACCCCATCCCCTCACGCATTTCATTGAGCGCGATGGAAATCTGGCTGTTCCGCGTCCCCTCCGCACCCGGATCAGCAATAATCTCCGTCAGGTTGAAAGCTTGGAGCACCAACCCGCCCTGCGCCGTGGAGCGGAAATCGGCCATACCAATGGTCTGCATACCAAGATTGACACAGAGAATGCGGGATGGAGCAGCCAAGGGATTTTAGAAACTTACGGTGAATGAAAAACGGTTCGCGGGAGACACTATCAGGGTAAAATTAGCGCGCGGAAGATTTGATAGCCTCATAGCGGTCCCAATAAAGCGGCGCAAAAGGAGTTTCGTTTTTGTTTAAAACCAATCCCGCCGTCTGCGGCATGGTCTGCCACCAAGGTGCCTCACCTGCGGTTTTGAAACTTTTCGTTGAAACGAGCTGCCCCTGCTTGAGGATCTGCACGCCCACCTCTTTGATGTTGTTCCCGGCAATGGCCTTGCCTCCGAGTAGCTTTTCCAAGGTGCGGGGCGCAACGAAAACCACGGAACGCAGTTCGCGCCCTTTCGGAATATTCACATGCGTCACCTCCCCCGTAAGGCAGGCAGGTTGCCCGCCATCCAGCAGGATGTAATATTTTAACGTCAGTTCGTCCGTGTAATCAGGTTGCGCCGTAAACTCGACTTCGACTTCCAACCATTGACCGTCCTTGCCAGTGCGCTTCTGCGTGCCCTGAAATTGGAAATCAGGTGTCGGGACCACGGATGGTTGCACCTTGGTAATTTCAAAATCACCCCCGCGCTGTGCGAACACTCCGCCTGTGATTAAAACAAACGCTAACGCCGTGCTACAAAATGTTTTCATGGGAGGATAGTGACGTTGGAGCGTGCGTCCAACAAGTGCTTTCTGTGTTAAACCTGTCGTCTAGCGAATGCAAAATGATTTTCCTCAAGCCGCATGTTTTTCTTTATTTCGCGGCATCCACCCGACTGCTGAAGTAAGCAATCGTTTCGCGGATTCCCTGGTCAAAATCAACTTTAGGTTCCCATCCCAGCACGGTCTTCGCGCGTGTGATGTCCGGTTGACGCACCTTCGGATCATCCACCGGCAGCGGACGATACTCAATCTGCGACGGCGATCCCGTAATCCGCAAAATTTCCTCGGCAAACTGTTTAATGGTCATCTCGCGCGGGTTACCGATGTTTACCGGTTCGTGGAAATCCGATTGCGAAAGTTTGTAAATGCCGTCGATCAAGTCCGAGCAATAACAAAACGAACGCGTCTGCGAACCGTCCCCGAAGATGGTCAGCGGTTCATTGGTGAGCGCCTGGCCGATGAACGCCGGAACCACGCGGCCGTCCCGCAGTCGCATGCGGGGACCATAGGTGTTGAAAATGCGGACGATATGCGTGTTCATTCCGTGAAACCGGTGGTAGGCCATCGTCATCGCCTCGGCAAAACGCTTGGCTTCATCATACACGCCGCGTGGCCCGATCGGATTAACGTTGCCCCAGTAATCTTCCTTCTGCGGATGCACGAGCGGATCGCCGTAACATTCGCTGGTCGAGGCAATCAGAAATGCCGCGCCTTTCGCCTTCGCAAGACCCAGCGTGTTATGCGTGCCGAGCGCGCCGACTTTCAACGTCGGGATCGGATGCTCAAGGTAATCAATCGGACTGGCCGGGGACGCGAAGTGAAAAACAAAATCAACGTCATCCGGCAGAAAGATGTAATTCGAGACATCGTGCTTGATGAACCGATAGTTTTCGTTGCCCGCGAGATGCTCGATGTTAGCGGTGCTGCCGGTGATGAAATTATCGATGCCGATGACGCGGTGCCCTTCGGCGAGGAGACGGTCCGTGAGATGCGAGCCGAGGAATCCGGCTGCTCCCGTGATGACGGAGACTGGTTTCTTGGATGACATGTGTTGTTGTGAATTAGCAGGAATCAGACGGGGAGCAAGAAGTGAAGTGCAACAAACGTCCCTCAGGACGCCGAGTACTCCTGCAGCGGTTTGACCCGGAGGCCAAACTTCTGCATTGAGCGAATTCCGCGCACACAAGCCTCCCCCGCCCGAAGCGTGGTCATGATCGGAATACGCCCGGCAACTGCCGCAGCGCGGATTTTTCGTTCGTCCTCACGGGGGTTTTTTCCGGCGGGCGTGTTGATGATAAAATGAATCTCGCGGTTCTTGATCATGTCAAGCACGTGCGGTCGGCCCTCGGAAATTTTGAAAAGTTTGTTCACCTTCACGCCCGCAGTCGCAAACGCCGCAGCCGTTCCGCCTGTCGCGTAAATCGCAAATCCCAGTTCCGCAAATTCCTTCGCAAGCTCCGCTGCACGCGGTTTGTCGGAGTCTTTAACGCTGAAGAACAGGTTGCCTTTTTCCGGCAATGGCGGCTGCGCGCTCATCTGCGCCTTGGCGTAGGCAAGACCGAGATCCTCGTCAATGCCCATGACCTCGCCCGTACTTTTCATTTCAGGCCCCAGAGCGATATCGACCCCGGGGAATTTGATGAACGGAAACACCGCTTCTTTGACGCAGTAATGCTTCGGCACGATTTCCTTGGTGAAACCCAAATCTTCGAGCGTCTTACCCACCATGATCTTCGCCGCAAGTTTCGCGAGCGGCACACCAATGGCCTTGCTGACAAATGGCACCGTGCGCGAGGCACGCGGGTTCACCTCGATGACGAACACTTTTTCGTCCTTCACCGCAAATTGCACGTTCATCAATCCACGCACGCCGAGTTCCATCGCCATGACCTTCGTCGCCCGCGTGATCTCCGTTTTTACTGGATCCGAAAGACTGAAACTCGGGATGACACACGCGCTGTCTCCGGAGTGAATTCCTGCCTGTTCGATGTGCTCCATGATCGCCCCGAGCACTGCGTTTTTTCCGTCGCAAATGCAGTCCACATCAACTTCCGTGGCATCTTCGAGAAAACGATCCACCAGCACCGGCCGCTCCGGACTGGCCTCAACTGCCGTGCGGATGTAACGCCGCAAATCAGCTTCGGAGTAAACCAGCTCCATCGCGCGTCCACCGAGCACGAAACTCGGACGCACCAGCACCGGATAACCGATGCGTTCCGCGATGATCACCGCCTCGATCTCGTTGGTCGCCGTCCCATTGGGTGTCTGGTTCAGCCCCAGTCGATTCAGCATGTCCGCAAACTCCTTGCGGTCCTCCGCCATCTCGATGCTCTTCACGCTCGTGCCGATGATCGGAACACCATAACCCGCAAGCCCCGCAGCTAGGTTGAGCGGCGTTTGACCACCGAACTGCACGATGACGCCGTCCGGTTTTTCGCGGTCGCAAATATTGAGCACATCCTCAAGCGTGAGCGGTTCGAAATACAGCTTGTCGCTCGTGTCGTAATCAGTCGAAACCGTCTCGGGATTCGAGTTCACCATGATGGTTTCAAACCCAAGCTCCTTGAGCGCGAACGATGCGTGAACGCAGCAATAATCAAACTCGATCCCCTGCCCGATCCGGTTCGGACCGCCACCGAGAATCATGATCTTCTTTTTGTCGCTCGTCCGCGTTTCATCCTCGTCCCCATAGGTCGAGTAGTAGTACGGCGTGAATGCCTCGAACTCCGCCGCGCAGGTATCCACCAGCCGGTACGTCGGCACGATGTCCGCCGCGATGCGCTGCTCGCGGATTTTCTTTTCACTGATCCCCGCCATCACGGAAAGCTGGCGATCAGAGAAACCCATCTTCTTCGCGCGCAACAGCGTGATTTCATCCGGCTTCGCGACGTAGATATCCTCCTCGGTCACGAGTTGTTTGATGTTCGTCAGAAACCAGGGATCAATCCCCGTCAGTTCAAATATCCGCTCCACACTCAGACCAGCCTGCATCGCATAACGGAGGTAAAAAATCCGGTGCAAATTCGGCACCGTGAGCTTGCTCATGATGAGGTCCATGTCCCATGAACCATCCTCTTTTTTGGAAGGATAACTTTTACCGTCGAAACCCAGGCCGAACCGTCCGATTTCGAGCGAGCGCAGCGCTTTCTGCAGCGCCTCCTTGAACGTGCGTCCGATGGCCATTGCCTCACCCACGCTCTTCATCTGCGTCGTCAATGTCGGATCCGCATCGGGAAATTTTTCAAACGTGAACCTCGGGATTTTCACGACGCAATAATCGATCGACGGCTCAAAACTCGCCGGCGTCTCGCGCGTAATGTCGTTGCGCACTTCATCCAACGTATAGCCCACCGCGAGCTTCGCCGCGATTTTTGCAATTGGAAAACCCGTGGCCTTCGAAGCCAGCGCCGAGCTGCGTGACACCCGCGGGTTCATCTCGATGACGATCATCCGCCCGTTTTTCGGGTTCACCCCAAACTGGATGTTCGATCCGCCCGTTTCCACGCCGATCTCGCGAATGATGGCAAATGACGCGTCGCGCATGAGCTGGTATTCGCGATCGGTGAGAGTCTGGATTGGAGCCACGGTGATGCTGTCGCCCGTGTGCACTCCCATCGGATCGAAGTTTTCGATGGAGCAAACGACCACGCAGTTGTCCGCATGGTCACGCATGACTTCCATCTCGTACTCCTTCCAGCCGAGCAGGGATTCCTCAATGAGCACCTCGCTCACAGGCGACATGTCAATGCCCCGCGCCACGATGGTTTCAAATTCTTCGCGATTGTAGGCTATGCCGCCGCCCGCACCGCCCAGCGTGTAAGCCGGACGAATGATGAGCGGAAACGCCCCGATCTCCGCCGCCGCCACGCGCGCCTGATCCATGTCATGCGCCACACCGCTCCGCGGCAGATCTAGCCCGATCTTTATCATGGCTTCCTTGAAAAGCAGTCGGTCCTCGCCTTTCGCAATGGCCTGTGCGTTCGCGCCAATAAGTTTGACCCCGTATTTTTCCAGCGTGCCACGTTTCACCAATGCCATCGCGCAGTTGAGCGCAGTCTGACCGCCCAACGTCGGCAACAGCGCATCGGGCCGTTCTTTCGCAATGATACACTCCACGACTTCCGGGGTGATCGGCTCGATGTACGTGCGGGCCGCAAACTCAGGGTCCGTCATGATCGTCGCCGGATTTGAATTCACCAAAATGACTTCGTAGCCCTCTTCCTTGAGCGCCTTGCAGGCTTGAACGCCGGAGTAATCAAATTCGCATCCCTGCCCGATAACGATGGGGCCGGAACCGATGAGCAGGATTTTGTGAAGATCAGTATTTTTGGGCATGACAGGCGGGGCGTTGTGTTACCAGCCGATAGTTGTGCGGGCAAAGTATCTTTTCCAAGATTCGATTTTCTGACCGCGCCTTTCCGGTGTTACTCCATCACCTTTCACAAACCGGAACAGCCACGCCCCGACGCTCTGTGGACTTCGGACCGCGATAAATCCAGCGGCTTTTGAATTTTCAGCCATCCGGCATAGACAAATTTTCCACCGATAATCAGCCGTACGCACGTCAACACCCACACAGCGGAAGCGGGGTGAGTCCCGGACTGGTACCTTTTGTGGAATTTCCATCTCCCACGATGGCACGCCGCCGCGAAGTTTCAAACCGATCGAAAAAGCCGCGTCGATTCAATCTTGCCGGCCTCGCGCTAGATGAAAATACCTGCTTTGCACGCCCGGCACCGCATCGACACCGCCTGTCGCTCATTTGTCGGGAGTTTTCCTCGTCAAGTGACTCTCGATTTGAGAGCGTGCCGTTCTTGTGAGTCTGTCTGGTCACTCTTCAACGCCACCCACCGAATTCTACACCAAAGGCTTGGCTCTCGCCACAGGCACGGCCACCTAGTCGCTCGATTAAATGGCCAACGAATCAGAGACCCGAAAAAACATCATCGACCTTCGCCTCAAGGCAGCGGGTTGGGACGTTTTTGATGAAACGCAGGTCACTGAGGAGCTTTTCGTTTCTTCCGATCATGGTAATGCCTTTCGCGAGGAGCCTGCCGCCTACGGTTCGCGAGGATTCAGCGACTATGGCCTCCTCGGCAAGAGCGGCAAACCTCTCGCCGTCGTCGAAGCCAAAAAATCCTCCACCGACGCTGAGTCGGGTCGTGAGCAGGCCAAGCAATACTGCCTAAACATCCAAGCGCAATACGGCGGCGAGTTGCCTTTCTGCTTCTACACGAACGGCCACGAGATCTTCTTCTGGAACATTGGCGAAGCGCCACCGCAGAAGGTCCATGGCTTCCCGACCCGGCAGGACTTGGAGCGCATGGCCCATCTGCGAAAGCACAAAAAGCCTCTTTCCGATGAGTTCATCAACACTGCCATCGCCGGGCGGGATTTTCAGCTACAAGCCATCCGCGCAGTTATGGAAGGCATCGCGAGAAATCGCCGCCTATTCCTCTTGGTCATGGCCACCGGCACCGGAAAAACCCGCACATGCATCGCCCTCATCGATGCTCTCATGCGGGCCGGACACATCCAACGCGTCTTATTCTTGGTGGATCGCATCGCGCTGCGAGGACAAGCACTCGACGCATTCAAGGAACACATCCCCGACGAACCCCGCTGGCCCGAGCTTGGTGAGAAGACCATCGCCACCGACCGCCGCATTTACGTTGCGACCTATCCCACGATGCTCAATATCGTTCGCGACGAAACCGACTCCCTCTCGCCGCATTTCTTCGACCTCATCGTCATCGATGAAAGTCACCGTTCCATCTACAACACCTACGGCGAGGTGTTGAATTACTTCCACGCCATCAAACTCGGTCTCACCGCCACACCCCGGGATGTGGTGGACCACAACACCTTCGCTCTTTTTGAATGCGAGGACGGCCTGCCCACTTTCGCTTACTCTTACGACGAAGCCATCGACCACGTCCCGCCTTACCTCTGCGACTTCCGCGTCCTCAAAATCAAGACCAAGTTCCAGGACGAAGGCATCAGCAAACGCACCGTCAGCCTCGAAGACCAGAAGCGGCTCATCCTCGAAGGCAAGGA
>Ga0105048_10016018_pt1 | contig 11605 bp, 9 predicted proteins | sample MAT05_FD_78382 | JGI IMG/M metagenome (GOLD analysis project Ga0105048, IMG submission 78382) | Freshwater microbial communities from Lake Fryxell liftoff mats and glacier meltwater in Antarctica - MAT-05 | ecosystem: Environmental > Aquatic > Freshwater > Ice > Liftoff microbial mat | place...
GACGCCGCATATGCCAATCTTCGCCGATCGGCGCGGCGGCAAACGATGACAGTGCAAGCCCACGCAGCTGCGATCGTGTCGGCCGCTACACGCGATGATCTGATCGGCCAGGCCTCACGATGACCGAGAACAACAGCCTCGAGCGAGCACGTATCGATGTCGGCCTGTCGCACAGCGATCTGTGGTTCCGTTACTTCGCACTCGGCGGAATGAGCACCGCACTCGAGCTGGAGGCGTACCTGTACGACGCGCTTGCCCCGACTGAGCACGAGCGAGACCTCATCGCGGTCGCGTTGAACGAACGTTACACAGAACTCGGCGGGGACCACCCGGTCCCGTACTCCGACGACGATGAGCTACGCGAACCCGCAAGCTGATCACGGCTTCAGCCCCGAATCGGGCGAGTTGCCGGTCCCGCAACCGCGCCCCGACATCGTTGTCTGGTCTCTGCGCAACTGGTCGTGAGTCTCGCCGATGGCTTCCATGCTGCCCCATCGTCGATGTGTCACTCACGGTGCGAGAGGGGTATGGGCTCGGCAACTACGGGACTGCCCTGGACCTCGGCATCGCGTCTGATTTGAACGGAGTTGGAATGCGCGTCGTGGTCAGCAATCTCGGACGGGGAGGACGCGGCAGCGCGGGACCGGCGAGTCCGGATTGGTGCGGCGGACCTCCGATGCTCGACGACCACCTACCCGCACGGGCTTGTGCTCGCCTGCCAACGCGTTCGGGGCTTGGCCGCCTCCCGTGGGTTGGTCAGCAAGGCGGTGTCACTCCAACCGCTCAGACGCCGCGGGCCATGTTGTCGAAGCGGGTGTAGGAGCCAAGGAACGCGACCCGCCTCATCCCGATCGGGCCGGAACGGTGTTTGGCGATGATGATCTCGGCAGAACCCTTGTCGGGCGACTCACTGTTGTACACCTCGTCGCGGTAGAGGAACATGACGACGTCGGCGTCCTGTTCGAGCGAGCCGGACTCGCGGAGGTCGGCGAGCATCGGCCGCTTGTCGGCTCGACTCTCCAAGTTTCTGGACAGCTGGCTGAGCGCGACGATCGGGATGGTCAGTTCGCGGGCGAGCACCTTGAGGCCACGACTGATCTCGCTGACCTCGAGCTGGCGGTTCTCGCTGCCATTGCCGCTCATCAGTTGGAGGTAGTCGATCACGATCAGACCGAGTCCCTCGCGAGCTTTGAGTCGTCGAGCCTTGGCCCGGATCTCCATCACCGTGACTCGCGGGTTGTCGTCGAGGTACAGCGGCACTTCGAGGCGCCCGACGGCGCGGCCGAGCTTGGTCCAATCGGCCTCGGTGAGCTTGCCATTACGCAACTTGACCGAATCCACCCGGGCCTCGCTGCTGAGGATTCTCTGGGTGAGCTCGGCATGTCCCATTTCCAACGAGAACACGAGCACCGGCACTCGAGCGACCTGTGCGGCGTGGACGGCCAAGCCCAGCCCGAACGCCGTGTTGTGGACGAAGACGTCGGCGGCAACGAAGTTGTGGGTGCCGGGCACGTTGAAGTCGTAGACCTGCTGCACGCCGCATGGTTCGATCGACACGATCTCGTCCCATGTGATGTCGGGCGACGCCCACCACCGCAGCACATCGCTGTCGAGCGCTTCGGCCAGGGCGGAAATCGTTGCCCGACGCGGCGGCTTGCGGTAGGGGTGCCAGTTGAGCAACGTCGACTGGCCGGCCATCTTGTTGATCTCGCGCCAGGTGTGCTCGGCCTTTTCCTTGACGACGTCGTCCCACACCTCGAGCGGCAGGGTGTCGTCGACCACCGCCGTGATCTCGTAGCTGACGAGACCCGGACGGATCGCGCTCGTGTGCTCGATCCGGTGCGGGTACTGCCCGAGCCTCAACAGCAGGTGGGCGACATCGACGCTGAGTTGGGCGCAGTGGGTGCTGTAGTGACCGTCGACCACACCGAGCGCGGCGACGAACTGCGCCATGCACTCGGCCGTCAGCGTGAACACTTCGGGCTGCACACCGCCGAGTTCGTCGGCGCGCCGGGCGAGGAACTCGATCTCGTCGATCGGCAGTTCGTGCCAGCCGAACACCGGCAGTGACGACGGGACCGCGATCTCCATCCCGACCACGATCTCTTCGAGTGGCTTCCAGCCCGCACCGGTGAGCAATGGGTGCGCCGCGGTGAGTCGCACGACTCGGCCTGAGCGGGTCGTGACCTCGAAGACCTCTTTGCCGCCGTCGTCGTAGAACTGGGCGAATGGCGCGGTCTGGATCGCGCCGTTGCCATCGAGGGTGAGGCAGTTCACGGCATGACCGGTGGCGCCGAGCCGGTACCACTCCTGCGCGGTCCGGACCGTCCCGGTGTCCGGGCACACCATCGGCGTGTCCCAGGCAACGCACTTACCCATTGCGGGACGAGCGCCGATGATGTTGAGCGTGCTTGGTTGGAGCCCCGAGAGCAGGTCGTCGAGGTCGTTGTAACCAGTGGGCAGACCCGTGATCGAGTCGCCGCGCTCGTAGGTGGCCTGGAGCGCATCGAGCGCGAGAGGCATCAGGTCACCAATCGGCTGTACCGAGTCGACGACGCGATCTTCGGCCACCTCGAACACCTTGGTCTCGGCCTCGTCGAGAGCCTTGGCGACATCGTCGGGTTCGTTGTACGCGATTTCGGCGATCTCGGAAGCCACGCCGATCAGGCGTCGCAGCACCGCTGTGTCCTGGACGATCTTGGCGTAGCGGGCGACGTTGGAGATCGCCGGCGTGGCGTTTTGCAGCTCGAGCAACAACTCGGCACCACCGATCTCGTCGAGCAGCCCGGCCCGACGGATCTCGTCGGCCACCGTGACGGCGTCGACCGGGTTGCCGGTGGCGCTCAGCCCCCGGATTGCGTCGTAGACGTATTGGTGCGCAGGCTTGTAGAAGTCCGAGACCGCGAGGCCCATCTCGGCCACCGTGCCGACCGCATCGCGAGACAACAGCAACGCGCCGAGCAGGCTCTCCTCGGCATTCAGGTTGTGCGGCGGAACCCGTCCGTCACCTCGCCGGATGGGCCGGGGACGATCTCGAGTGCTCTCTGCCATGGACATAACCCGTCAACCCTTTCGTACCGTGCCTGTGTGCCGCTAGGGGCACAACCCTGTTTGTTTCTGTGCGCATCGTGTGGACGACCTGTGGACGAGCGCGCGTCGACAGCGTCGGTAAACAGCGCTGCCCCGCCAATGGCGGGGCAGCCAACTGAGTTTGCAGGAGCCAACCGGCTCCGATCGGATGACGAGAAGGCCTACGCCTTCACGACCGCAATCGTGAAGGGGAACTCGACATCGCTGTGGAGCTTGGCCGTCACGCTGTATTCGCCGAGGGTCTTGATCTGCTCGGGCATGATCAGCTTGCGCCGATCGAGCTCGATGCTGGCCTGGGCCTGCACGGCGGTTGCGACATCGGCCGCAGTGACCGAACCGTAGAGACGGTCACCGGCGCCCGACTTGGCGGTGATGGTGATCACCTTGGCCACGAGGACCTTGGCAATGGTCTGGGCACTGTCACGGTCGGAGGCGTCGCGAAGGTCGCGGGCACGGCGCATTGCACCGGCTTGATTGACCGCTCCGTCGTTGGCGACCAGGGCCAGGCCGTGCGGCAGGAGGTAGTTGCGGGCGTGGCCGTCAGCGACTTCGACGATGTCGCCACGCTTGCCGAGCACTTTGTGATCAGCGCGGAGAATGATCTTCATCTCAGGCCTCCGTGGCTTCGGTGTCGGTGTCGGTCTCGACCGCAGCAGCATCGGCGTCTTCGGTCACTTCTTCGGTGCGCTCAGCAGCGTCACGGCGTGGGGCACGGTCGCCGTCGCGCGGCGGGCGGCCGGGACGGGTGCTGGACACGCGCTTGGTGTACGGGATGAGTGCCATCTCACGCGAGTTCTTGATCGCGTTCGCGATCTCACGCTGCTGCTGCACGGTGTTGCCCGTGACGCGACGGTTGCGGATCTTGGCTCGGTCGCTCACGAAGCGGGTCAGCAGGTTGACGTCTTTGTAGTCGACGTATTCCACCTTGTCGGTGACAAGGACGCTGGTCTTCTTCTTGAACTTCTTCGGGTTGGTCTCGCGGGGTGCCCGCGCTTTGTTCTTCTTGCTGGTCATGTCTTATCCAATGGTTTCGAAAATTGATGTGAGTCGAAGGTTCGAGCCGAAGCTCAGAACGGTTCTTCATCGCCGTACACGGGATCGGGGGCGCGGGTGCCGCCAGAGTTGCCTCCGCCGGCGTTGCCGCCACTGTTGCCACCCTGGTTGTTGCCGCCACCTTGATAGCCACCGGAGTTACCTCCGCCGCCACCCAGAGAGCCGCCGCCACCACCCTGGAAGTTGCCGCCACCGCTGGAATCGGAGCGCTGGGTCTTTTCGACCTGCGCCGTTGCCCAACGCAAGCTGGGTCCGATCTCGTCGGCGATGATCTCGACGACGCTGCGCTTCTCGCCGGCCTGGGTGTCGTAGGACCGCTGCTGGAGCCGGCCGGTGACGATGACACGCATGCCCTTGGTGAGCGACGCCGCAGCGTTCTCGCCGAGCGATGCCCATGCGGTCACGTTGAAGAAGGAGGCTTCTTCGACCCATTCGTTGTTGCGCTGGTAGCGGTAGTTGACCGCAACGCCCAACGTCGCGACGCCGCGGCCACCCTGTGTGAACCGCAACTCAGGGTCGCGGGTCAAGGTGCCGGTGATGGTGACGGTGCTATCTGCCATGGTGATTCCCCAATCGGTACGGCGGCCGGATCAGGCCGCGGCGCCTGCCACCATGCCGCGGCGCTCGGCCTCGGCATCGGGAAGACGAAGGAGCTTGTGGCGGATGACGTCATCCGCGAGACGGAGCTGACGCTCGAAGTCGTCGAGTGCGCCACCTTCGGCCAACAGGTTGAAGACGGCGTAGTAGCCGTACTCCTTCTTGTTGATCGGATAGGCGTACTGCCGGCGACCCCACCAATCGGGCTTGCCGTGAACGGTGCCGCCAGCTTTGGTGATGCTGTCGGTGACCGACTTCACCCAGGCCTGTGCGGCTGTATCTTCGAGATCACCATCGAGGATGATCATGAATTCGTAAGCACGCTGCATGCGTGTGGAACCTCCCTTCGGACCCGGACGCTTCCTACGGCGACTCGGGGCCCCTGTGGCGGGGCAGGGTGAATATGACCCGGCGAGTGTAACGGCGATCGCGGCTGCATCGGGCAGCCTGCCAAGATCGGCGAACACTGGCGGAGAGGGCATGTGAGCAGCCAAGCACAGGGGTGTGACATTCATCATCGGGCGAACTCGTGGCCTACGGGAGCGCGCTCGCGTCGCTCCCCCTTTACCTTGATCGTAAAGTGCGCCTAACATGCTCCCATGTCACGTGTTTGCTCTGCTCTGCCTGCGGTTGACCATGTCCTGGTGCGGCGATGGGCGGCTGCGTCATGACCCCGTTCGGCCTGCTGGCAATGCGCAAGGCGGCCGCACTTGCGTTCGCGGTTCCCGGGATGGAGATCGACATCGTCCACCATGGCCGGATCGTGGCCCGGGTGCAGCGTTGCTTCGATGGGAGTGACCTCGCCCTCGACACCACCGTGCTGTCGCCCTGCGCGTTCCGTGCCGCCGTTGGCCGGGCCCACACGCACGCGAGCGAAGGGGGCACAGCCGTGTTCCTCGGGCTCGCCGTCGATGCCGATCCAACGCTCGATTACCACATGCCGTTCACAGGAGCCGCGCGACCGCTCGGTCTGATCGTTTCCCGGGTCGGCGAGATCGTCGTGCACGTGTTTGCGACACAGCGACCTGTCGAGGCCGTCCGCACGGTGATCGCCAGTATGTCCGTGCACCCGGCGATGCCGGATGAAGCGGCTGTCAACGCGTCGTGGGATCCCGTGTCCGCCGTCACGCTGGTCTACTCCGAGGTTCGGATCGCCACCCTGGCGACGGCCCGACCGTTCATCGAAGCAACGATCGATGCCGTGATGATGCGGTTCGCCATCGACGAGATCACCCAGGCAGTGGCAGCCCAGTCCTCGAGGTCGATCGGCTGAGCGAGGCAGACGAGTTCGTCAGGTCGTCGTCAAGTCGTCGACAACTCCGAGCAGCGACCCGGAACTCGATCGATCGGGACCGGGCGACCAACGAAGTACCCCTGGCCGAGGTGGATGCCGGCCGCACGCAAGGCATCGCGCTCGGCTTCGGTCTCGACGCCTTGAGCGATGATCGTGCATCCATGCTCATCGGCGACGTTCACCAACATCGTCATGATCGCCTGCCGGGCCGGGTCGTCCTCGATCCCGGTGACCGCACTGTGGCGCAGTTTCACGAACGACGGCCGCAACGTCCGGATCTGCTCGAGGGTGTCGATGCCGGCACTGTCGATTGCGATCATGACGCCCGGCATGCGGGCGAGGGAGCCATCGACGACGCTTGCAGTCTGCATCGCGTCGCCGACCTCGAGCACGATCGGGCACGGCGCCTCGGCCACGATCGCCGCCAACTGATGCGTCTGGGTGGCCAAAGCGGCCGAAATGTTCACCGACAACCACGCTCGGGGCGGCAGGGCGTGGGCGGAGGCAATGGCCGCCTCGGCAAGAGCAATGTCGAGACCCACGCCGATGCCAACCAATCCAGCCGCTTCGAGTCCCTCACGCGGCGATCGCCCGTCGGCGAACCGGGTCAGGGCCTCGTAGCCGACCGCATCGCCCGTGATCAGATCGATGATCGGCTGGAAGACGGTGAAGAACGTGAACTCCTCGAAGGTTGTCGATTTGGACGCGTCTGCGCCCGCGCCGGCGTCGCTCCGGCGACGGTCGATCGGCGGACGATGAGCGGAGACCTCCGGATCGCGAGAGCCAACGGTGACCAGCCGGGTCGTCGACTCCGACGACCCGTAATGCAACACCGACGCCCAGTCACCGATCGCGCCCGATTTGGTCGATACGGCCACACCCGTCATGGTCGAGGCCGTCGGAGAAGTCTTGGTCGGTGCCGGTCGATACAACCAGGCGCGCAGCTGGACCCACAGGTCGACCACACAGTTCCACACGCCGACAAAGGCGACCATTGCATAGATCGTGAGGACACAGTTCAGCGCCGCGAAGAACAGGTGCGCCCATTGCTCGCGCTGGATGTCTTTGACGACGTTGTACCCGGAGAACCCAGCGAGCGCGAGCGGGGCGAGGAGATACCCGGCCGCTGCGGTCGTCCGGTCCCGCACCTTCGGTGTCCGCTTGAACGAACTCTTCTCACCGGTGATCAGTTGGAGGATCGATGCGAACGTGCCGGACAGGTTGACGGCGAGCAGGATCAAGTTGAAGCCGTAGATCCGGAACACGTCGAGTCGGCGATACCCGCAGTACCGCAGATCGGTTGCCATCATCAAGAAGTACGGCAACGCGATCAACGGCAGCATCGGCTTCAGCAGGCCACTGTTGAACGGGTAGATCAACAAGATCAGCAAGCACAGCGACGCCCAGAAGATCGAGGCCATGTAGTTGACCCGGAGGAACACCTCTCCGAACCGGTTCCGGTCACCTCGGGTGCGACGGGCACGGGACTGCTCGCGCAGCTTGGACAGGATCAGCAGTCCGCCGTTGGCCCACCGCTGACGCTGGATGCACAGCGAGCCGAAGTCGGGCGGCGTCGCACTGTAGGCAAGCCGTTCGGGATAGTTCAGCAACGACCAGCCGTGGATGCCGAGGTCGATCGTCGATTCGGTGTCCTCGATGACCGTCCGGTCCTGGATGTAACGGCGGATCTCCCAGTTGCCCTCGTAGTCGATCTCGACGATGTCGTCGAGCGCTCGCTTGCGCAGGATTGCGTTGGCCCCGACCCAGAATGTCGCGTCGTAATGGGTCATTCCCTGGTGGACGATGTGCTGCAGATCGGTGGTCGCGCCCGAGATCCGTTCGAGCCGGGTCGCTGACCCTGGGTAGGAGCTGTACGGCGTCTGGGCGACACCGACGCGTGCGTGCCCACTCTGCTCGAGCAGGTACAGGATCCGGACGCAGTATTCGGGCAACAACACGCTGTCGGCGTCGAGCGTCAGGACGTAGTCCGGGTCCGGCACGGTGAGGTCGGCGTTCCGGGGCGAGCACGGCACGAGCGCCAGCCCGAGCGGCGTCGCGATCTCCTGGTGGCTGTGGCCCATCAGGCTGATGTAGCTGTTGAGGTTCATTGCCTTGTTGGCCGCGTGGGACGACGAGACGTACTTCTTGCGTTCGAAGCTCGACATGTCGGCCCGGAAGGTCGCGACGAGGCGGCGGTACAGTTCGAGCAGCCGGTCGACGGGCAGGCTGGCGCCCTCTTCGGCACCGGCCGACAGCGCTTGGGCGATCCGGTCGAGGTCTGCTGCGAGCGCCCCGAGCACGTGATCGACGAAGAACGAATCCGCGTGATCGACAATCTCGTGCCGACCGCCGAGTTCACCCAGCCAGAGCGCCGAGAACTCGTAGTGAGACGCGAGAACCATCATGTCCTGGGCCGTCGGACGGCGATCGCCGATCTGGATCGACTCGAAGTGTTCCAACGCTTCGCGCACTCGCTTGAGGGGCACCGCGAGTTCGGCCTCGATCCGCGACGGCAGCGACCGGGCTGTCTCGAGCAGGAGCTTGGCTGCGGCTGTCGTTGGGGTAGGCGGATCATCGATCAACAGCACGACGCGCAGGTGCGGATGCTCCTGGAGCGCTGCGGACAGCAGCGTGGTGCGGATGATCCGTTCGTCCTCCTGGTACGACGGGACCAGCACCGTCACCGTTGGAACCGACTGGGTGAAGAACTGATCGATCGCCGCCCGCGGTGCTCGCTTGTGGGCCCGGCTGCGGTAGAAGAATCCGATCCGGGTGATCAGATAGGCCATCGCCGAGGCGGTCAACGCCGTGACCACGACCAGGTAGACGATGGCCTCGATCGCCAACCGAGCACTGGACGCTCGACCCTCGATGAACTGCTCGATGATGGTGAGGACCACATAGGTGATCCAGGCGCACACGGTGAGCACGATCGCCATTCGACCGAACATGATCCGACGATCGGAGATGGGTGGCGCAACCATCGGCAGTGGCCGAACCCGACGATCGCTGCCCCACTGCCGCTTCGGGCCAGTTTGTGCAGTTGTCGTCTTGGTGTTGCCCATAGCTGTTCCCTCGTCTGTTCGCGATGCCGCTGTGTACTTGGTATCGACAGCCGGCCGGCATTCGTGAGAGAAATGTCAAGAAGGTCTCAGGTATTCGCGCAGAGCGTCCGATGAATACAACAACATCGGCCGCGCTCGGCGATGTGGAGAGCGACGATCACACGATGGATTCGACAGACGACACGGCAGCCGACCCAGTTGCCGACCCAGCAGCGCGCAACGCGGTGGATGACGCTCTTCTGAACCCTGAACCGCAGCGCGACCGGTTGTCCTGGCGGCGGCTCGCGATCGTCGTTGCCGTGGTCGCCGGTCTGGCGGCCTTCGCCGTCGTCCGGATCGACGACGCCAGGTCCAACGATCGACCGATCGCCAAATCGTGGAGCGTGCCGTACGTCGACGTGACCCTGACCCCGTCGTACGAGTTCCAGAACCCAGAGTCGAATCCCGCTCGCGACATCGCACTGGCGTTCGTCGTCGCCGATCCCCAGGACCGCTGCGTACCGAGTTGGGGTGGGGCGTACACGCTGGACGAGGCATCGCGCGATCTCGAACTCGACCGTCGGATCACTCAGCTCCGTGCCGCCGGCGGCGATGTCATGATTTCTTTCGGGGGCCAGGCAAACGACGAGTTGGCATTCGTTTGCACGGATGTCGACGACCTGACGGCGGCCTACGGGGAGGTCGTCGATCGGTACGACGCCGAGGTCATCGATCTCGACATCGAGAACGCCGACATCGCGGATGCACCGTCGATCGAACGACGGGCGAAGGCCATCGCAACCGTGCAGCGCGAGCGCATCGCGGCGGGTGGCGATCTCGCGGTGTGGATCACCCTGCCGGTCACGACCAACGGTCTGACCGCAGACGGGATCGCGCTCGTGGCAACGACGATCGCCGGTGGTGTCGACGTCGCCGGGGTGAACATCATGACGATGAACTTCAACTCGTCGCAGCCCACCGCAGACATGCTCGGTGCCACCAAGTCTGCGCTGGAGGCGTCCGCCGTGCAGGTGGCCGACATCTACAGCGACCAGGGTATGACGCTCGACGGCGCGCAACGCTGGGCACGGCTCGGCGCGACGCCGATGATTGGTCAGAACGATGTCGAGGGCGAGGTCTTCACCCTCGACGATGCACGTGGGCTGGCCACGTTCGCGATCAACAAGGGTCTTGGTCGGGTGTCGACCTGGTCCTTGAACCGAGACCGCTCGTGCGGGGCGGCCTTCGTCGACGTGATGGTGCTCTCCAACACCTGCAGCAGCCTCGCCCAGGACGATCTGGAGTTCGCCGGAGTGTTCTCCGGCCTGCGCGGAAGATCCCCCAATCAGACCGGCGACGCTGCAGTGGTGGTCATCGATCAGCCGCTGGTGGTGGATGATCCAACGACGAGCCCGTACCCGATCTGGCGCCCAGAAGCCCAGTACCCGCAGGGCTACAAGGTCGTGCGCGGCGGGCAGGTGTACCAGGCCAAGTGGTACACCCAGGGTCAGGAACCCTCGATCGCACCGGTGGTCAACGGCGCCGAGCCGTGGTCGCTCGTCGGCCCGGTCGACCCTGACGACGAACCGTTCGCCCCCACCACCCTTGCTCCCGGCACCCATCCGGATTGGAGTCCGGTTCCGCTCTACGCGACCGGTGATTCGATTCTGTTCGGTGGCTTGCCCTACGAGGCTCGGTGGCCGAACAAAGCACAAGTGCCATCGGCGCTGTTCCCGGTCGGACCCGACTCAGCATGGCAGCCGCTGTTCAGCATCCCCGGCGAGCCACCGGATCCCTGATTCACTCCGTTCCAGAAGCGGTTCGCCGCCCCCTGACCCGGGCGTGCCCGAAAGCGCAGCAAAGATCGGGACGAAATCGGGACTGTTCGGGCAACAGACGCGTTGGAAAGCGCCATACTGTCCAACGCGGTGACGGACGTCACCGTTCCGGTTCCCGTGGGGCGGACCGGTCGAATCCAACGGAGGAATACATGCACGACACGACCGATTCCACAACACCTCTCCCAACTCGCCGAGCGGGCACCCACCGGGCACGCTGGGCCGCGATCGGCGCAGCCGTCGCCGTCAGCGTCGGAGCCGGCGGCTTCGGGATCGCCCGCGCCGTCGTGACCACCGACCCCAAGAACGTCTACGTCGCGATCTCACCCTGCCGCCTGATCGACACCCGCCCGGCCCCCGACAACGTTGGACCGCGAGCGACGCCGATCGGCGCCAACGAGACCTACAACATCACCGGCACCGGCGACGTCGCCGGCGCGTGCAACATCCCCACCGGAATCAGTGCCCTCGAAGTCAACGTCACCGCGGTCGGCGCAACCATTCCGACCTATCTCACGTTCTTCCCGGCCGGCACCCCGCGGCCGTTGGCGTCGAACCTCAACCCGACACCGGGCCAACCACCGACACCGAACTCGGTGACCATCACCCTGCCGACGGACGGCATGTTCAGCGTGTACAACCTCGGTGGCACCGTCGAACTCATCATCGACATCGTCGGCTACTACGAC
>Ga0105048_10016020_pt1 | contig 11603 bp, 7 predicted proteins | sample MAT05_FD_78382 | JGI IMG/M metagenome (GOLD analysis project Ga0105048, IMG submission 78382) | Freshwater microbial communities from Lake Fryxell liftoff mats and glacier meltwater in Antarctica - MAT-05 | ecosystem: Environmental > Aquatic > Freshwater > Ice > Liftoff microbial mat | place...
CCGAGATAGCGCGCCCCGATGAGCCAGAAGGCGCTGGCGAGTGCGGTGGTGATGCTGACGAGGAAAAAGGCGGTGGCCATGCTCGTCTGGCCGGCGATCCAGCCAATGAGCGGCGGGGAGATGGCGTCGCCGAGGGCATGGATGATCAGAATATTGAGCGCGAAGGCGGTCGCGCGCGTGGCCGGCGGAGTGACGTTGGCGAGGGCCGCGTTGGCGGGGCCGGTATTGAAAAATAGGAAAAAGACGGCGAGGAAAACGAAGACCCACGCGAGCGGGAATGGCGTGCGCAGGATCGCCACGATGCACGGGAAGGCGAAGAAAATGCCCGCGCCCGAGACGAGGAAATACGCACTCGGATAGCGTCGCCGCACGCGGTCGCCGGCCCAGCCGCCGAGCAGCGTGGCAGCCAGCCCCGCGGCGACGGTGATCGCGCCGAAAGTGAGGTTGATGCTGCCCAGGCTGGGCGCGCCGCCGAAGTCCGCGGCGCGGTCTTTATACAAATAGCGCGGGAGCCAGAAGGAGATGCCGCCGATGGCGAAAGTCATCGCGGTCATCGCGGCGGTGTTGAGGACGTAGGATTTGATGCGGAAAAGGGCGAGGACATCGGCGAAGCGGACGGGCGGCCTGGCTTTGGTGAGGCGCGTGCGGACGCCGCGAGGGTCGCGCATCCGGAGGCAGAGCGCGGCGAGGATGAGGCCGGGGATCGTGACGAGGTAAAACGGCATGCGCCAGCCGTCGGGGTGGCCGATGCCGACGGCGAAGTTGTGCAGCCACCACTCCCACGCGCGCTCCGGCTTCGCGATGGCCCCGGCGATTCCGCCGCCGAAGGCGTAGCCGAGCGCGCTGCCGACGGGGATCGCGATATAGAAATATGAGAGCATGCGTCCACGCTTCTCGACCGGGTAGAGGTCGCTGATGATCGTCGGCGCGGCGGGGCCGTAAGCCGCCTCGCCCGCGCCCACAAAAATGCGGGTGATGACGAGCGCCGTGAAGGTGCCCGCCAGTCCGGACCACCCGCTCGCCAAGCTCCACAGAGCCACTCCGAAGCCGATGAGCACCCAGCGCGAGAAGCGATCCGCCAGCCAGCCGAAGAGCGGGGCGAGCAGCATGTAGCTGACAAGGAACGCCGTGGCCAGCGCGCCGGTTTTCGCCATCGCGGTCTCGTCGGTGGCGGCGAAAAAATGGTCCGCGATCAGCGGTTCGACGGCGGCGAGAATGTAGCGGTCGAGGTAGTTGAAAAGATTGATCGCGAGCAGCAGCGCGAGGGCGCGGTGGGGGGATGAAGGGCGGGCGTCAGATGGCGGAGTAGTGGTCACGCGAAATGACGAATGACGAAGGACGAAGGACGAAGAAAGCCGGAATGACGGATGCCGCGACAATTTCACGCGGAACGCCTCGCGCCTGCGAAGCCACCCAACCCAGGCCGTCATCCTGAACGGAGTTCCGGGAGTCCGCGACCGGGACGGAGTGAAGGATGACGGCATTACTGTTCAATGGGCATCGGCTTCGCCGCCGCCCGGCTCGAAGCTGCATCACCTTCGGGCTTGGTCATTCATTCCTGATTCGTCATTTTCCTTCCTCGTGAACCCGCCGCCCACCTTCCTCGAACGCCTCATCCGCACCGCCGGCTCCGTCCTCGGGCGGCTCGTCTATCGGATCTCCTCGCACGGGGGCGAGCGGCTGCCGGCGGGGGGCTTTCTCCTGCTGCCGAATCACCTCACCTGGGTCGATGCCGTCATCCTCCAGCTCGCGTGTCCGCGGCCGATCCGGTTCATCGTTTTCGAGGACATCTACAATCTGCGCTGGCTGAACCCGGTCTTCCGCGCAGTCGGCGCGCTGCCGATCAGCCCGCGCAAAGCAAAGGACGCGGTGCGCGCGGCCAGCGAGGCGATCATCGCCGGCGACATCGTGTGCATTTTTCCCGAGGGCGAACTTTCGCGCAGCGGCATGCTGCTGCGGCTGAAACGCGGCTATGAACTCATCGCGCGCGCCGCGAAATGTCCGGTCGTGCCGGTCTGGACGGACAACCTGTGGGGCTCGATCTTCAGCTTCAAAGGCGGGAAGTATTTCTTCAAATGGCCGAGCCATTTTCCGTATCCCGTCACCGTCGCTTTCGGCGAGCCCATCGCGCCGGAGCAGGCCGATATCGCGATCGTGCGCGAGCGGTTTCTGGAACTCGGCGAGTTTTGCTACCAGCAGCGGCCGATGCTCCGGGGGCACCTCGGCGAGGCGTGTCTGCGCGGGCTGAAACGCGGGCAGTTTACCGTGGGCGTGATCGACGGCATGGATCACTCGAAGCTCTCCCGCGGCTCCCTGCTCGCGGCGGCCGTCGCCCTCAGCCGCTACATTCGGCGCGAGTGCCCGCGGCATCGCGTGGCCATCGTTCTGCCGCCGGGGAAGGCGGCGCTCATCGCCAATCTCGCCGTGCTGCTCGCGGACAAAGTGCCGGTCAATCTGAATTTTACCGCGGGTCCGGCGGCGCTCGAGAGCAGCATCGCGCAGGCGGAGATCAAACACTGCCTGACGGCGCATGCGTTTGTGAAACGCATCGGCGATTTCCCGTGGCCGGCGCACACCATCTTCCTGGACGACGTGATCCCCACGCTGAAGCCGCGCATCATCGCCTGGCGCATCGCCGTGCTCTTCGCGCCCGCATGGCTGCTGGCGCGGGCGCTGTGCATCCCGCGCGTGGGGGACCGGCGGGAGGCGTTTTTGCTTTTCACCAGCGGCAGCAGCGGCGCGCCGAAAGGCGTGGCGCTCACGCATCGGAATCTGCTCGCGAACGTGCAGCAGTTCGCCCTCATGCTCGACCTCGAGCCGGGGGACAGCGTGCTCGGCTCGCTCCCGTTTTTTCACAGCTTCGGCGCCACGGTCACGGTGCTGTTCCCGATGCTCGAACCGGTCGCCGTGATCACTTATCCAAACCCGCTGGAGATTGCGAAACTGGCTGCGCTCATCGAGCGGTACATGATTTCGCTCGTCGTCACGACGCCCACTTTTCTCCGCGGCTACATGCGGAAGGCGGAACCGAAGCAGCTCGCCTCGCTGAAGCTGCTCGTCACCGGCGCGGAAAAGCTGCCCGCCGATCTGGCGGCGGCTTTCGAGGCGCAGTTTGGGATGAAAGTCCTCCAAGGTTACGGCCTCACCGAGACCTCGCCGGTCGCCGCGGTGAATCTCCCCGAGCCCAAGCCCAGCCGCCCCGGCGACACGGTGCAGCCGAGCAGCCGCGACGGCTCGATCGGCAAGCTCGCGCCCGGGGTGGCGGCGCAAATCCGCGACCCCGAGACCGGCGCGCACCTTTCCCTGCACGCCACGGGAATGCTCTGGCTGCGCGGGCCAAATGTTTTCGAAGGCTATCTCGAAGACGCCGTGCGCACCGCCGAGGTCATCGTCGATGGCTGGTTCAAGACGGGCGACCTCGCACGGTTCGATGAGGACGGGTTCTGCTTCATCGAGGGCCGGCTCGCGCGGTTCAGCAAGATTGGCGGCGAGATGGTGCCGCACGAGACCGTGGAGACGCGCATCGTCGAGACTCTCGGGCTCGGCGGCGAAAGCGAGCGCACCTGCGCGCTCACTGCGGTGCCCGATGAGGCGAAAGGTGAAGCGCTCGTGCTGCTGACGACGCGCGACTTCGACCAGGCCGATCTGCGCAAGCGGCTCTCCGAAGCCGGCACGCCGAATCTGTGGATCCCTCGCATCATCAAAAAGGTGGACGCCATCCCCGTGCTCGGCACCGGCAAGCTCGACCTCAAGAGCTGCAAGGAACTCGCGCAGGGCTGACGCCCAATTTTTTTCCGCCATGCCGACTGTGACCTGCACCATCTGCGGACGGGAGATGCCCGAGGACGAAGTAGCCAAAGTCGGCGAGCGGGCGGTGTGCGCGGTGTGCAAGCCGGTCTTTCTCCAGCGCGTGCTGCAGGGCGAGACGGATGCGCTCACGCCGCTGGATGTGGGCGGACGGGTGATGGGATTTTGGGAAACCGTGGGCGCGGGGTGGAGCGTCATCCGCCGGGACTGGCCGGCGCTTTTCGCCGTGAAACTGCTCGTCGTCCTGCCGAGCGAATACCTGCTCCTCAAGCTCCCGGCGGTCGATGCGGAAACTCTGGCGGGTGTGGCCCGGAGCTTCCGCCGGGAGCAGCTCGCGGAGTCGCTCATCGGCGTCTTTGCCACGCTCGCGGTGGCGTGGATGGTGCGCGAGCGCGTCGAGGGGCGGCACGTCTCGATGTGGCGGGCGCTGGGCCACGCGGTGCGGCGCTGGCCGATGGCCGTGCTGACCGGCTGGCTGGAGGCGATTATCATCGTGTTCACCCTTCTGCTGCTGATCGTTCCGGGGCTGATCTACGCGGGTTTCTACACCTTCTCGACGGTCATTGTCTCGCTCCGCGGGCGCGCGGGGATGGACGCGCTCAATTACAGCAAGCGGCTGGTGAAGGGTCGCTGGTGGCGCGTGTTTGGATACGCGTTGGGCTTTATGGCTCCGACGATCGTGGTGGCGATCGCGGCGGGCTTTGCCAACGAGTTTGTGCCGGTTTATCCCGGGTCGGTGCTGGTGGAAAACGCGGCGATCAGCTTCTCGGTGCTCTTCTCCACGGTATGGCTGACGGTCTTCTTTCTAAATCTGGACGCGGAGGGCGCGGCGGAGCCGGGGAGTGCCCGCCTCTCTAGCCCCAGCGCCAGCGGGGATCGCGGATGAAGCGGAGCGTTTCTGCGACGGTGAAACCCTGCTGGGCGGCGCGGCTGTGGACTTCGGCGTGGCTTTGCCAGATCGCGATCTCGGCGGGGGTGGGCTGGTGGGTGCGGGTGTAGGGCACGCACTGGCCGACGAGGAGCGCCATAAAACCCTCGTGCCCCCACGAGTTGTGCGAGCTGACGAAAATCGTTTTGCCCAAGGCGCTGGGGCCGTTTTCCTGGTAGAACTCGCAGAGCGGAGCGGCGCCGGCGAGGTCGCACTTCTCGCGGCACTCGCGCCAAAAGGGGGTGTCGAGGCGCGTGTTGAAGCGATAATGGACGGCGAGGAAATCGCGGACGCTGTCCCAGCCGAGGGCGCGAAACTGGTTGTAGAGATGGACGACGCTGGGGCTCGGGTCGAAGTCGCTGTCGCCGAGCGCCGCGGCGAGGGTGCGCGACTGATCGCAGATGACTTGGAGGGCGGTGGCTTCGAGCGGCTCGATGAACCCGCTGGAATTGCCAATGCCGACGACGTTTTTCACCCACATGCGCTCGTAGCGCCCGCTGCGAAAGCGGACGACGCGCGGCTCATTGGCGACCTGGGGATTTTTGCGCAGGAATTCGGCGAGCGCCGTCTCATCGCTGATGTGCGCGGACGAATAGACGTAGCCGCGGTTGATCCATTTCTCGTGCTCGATCTGCCAGCACCAGCCGCTGTCCATGGTCTCGGCGGTGGTGTACGGGCGGATGGGCTCGGTGGTGCGCGGCCAGCCGCCGATGACCGCGCGATCGACGAAGAGCGAGGAGCGGTAGCTGAGGAAAGGCTCGGCGAGCGCTTTGCCGAGCAGCTCGGAGCGGAAGCCGGAGGCATCGACGAAAAGATCGGCGGTCACGCGCTCGCCGGTGTCCAGGTGCAGGGCGGTGACGCCGGGCTCGCCGGTCTCGACCTGGGTGACGGTGCCGTCGGTGATGGCGACGGCGTTTTCGCGGCAGCGCGCCTCGAGGTAGGCGACGAGTTTGAGGTTCTCAATGTGGAAGGCGACGACGCCGTGGCCTTGAAAATCCGGGACGCCATCGGCCCGGCGTGGGAAGGCGCGGTCGTGCTCCATGAGGGCGGACCAGAGGTCCATGCAGTCGAAGCGCACGTCGCCGTAGAAGCCGTTGTTTTTCGGGAGGTCGGGCCGCCGGTCGTCGATCATCCGGCTGAAGGTGTAGTGGAAGTACGGGCGCGGGCCCCAGAGGAAGCGGGCACCGAGTTTCCACGTCGGCTCAGCCTCGGCGAAAAACGGCGCTGGCGGGAGTCTCAGGTGTTTGAAAAGAAACTCGGGAAAGGCGCGCGTGGTGCCCTCCCCCACCCCAATGACGCCGATGTCCGGGCTGCGGATGACGCGCACGGGGAGCTGAGGAACGAGCCGCCGGAGGGTGAGCGCGGCGATGAGGCCGGCGCTGCCGCCGCCGAGGATGACAAGGTTTTTGATCATAGGGAGGAGGAAACGACCCCGTGTGCTGGCGCGGGGTGCGGGTGGTGATAGGGACTCCGCCCACGCCTTTCAACCACCCGATGCGCGCGACCGCGAATTCGGCTTTGCCATCCGGCGAAAGGCGGGCACGTTCCCCGGCCATGCGCTCCACCTTGCTCCTCCTGCTCGCCATTTTCACGACCATGCTCGCGCCTTTGCGCGCCGCGGACCCGGTGCCGCCGGCGACGAGTGGGGAGTTTATCCTGCTCGCGGGCGGGGTCTCGATGAACATCTGGGAAAAGTGGAAGGCGCAGCCGCATGACGGCTGGTGGATGAATTTCATCCGCGCCTCACGGCTGCGAATCCAGGAGATCCAGGCGGCGTCGCCCGGCGCGCAGATCACCTGGCTGGTCTATCGGCCCGCCTACCTGACGCGGGCGAAACAGGAGGGCAATGATCTCCTCGCCCACATCGGCAGCGTGCGCGATGCCTACGGCGTAAAGCTCATCTGGTTTGATCAGACCTCAGAAGTCATCAACTACCTGAACAACGGCCAGGACCGCAGCCGGGTGAAGATCGCGGTTTTCGAGTTCTTCGGGCACAGCAACAAAAAGTGCTGGATGTTCGACTACTCGAACACGATCGACAGCGCCTCGAAGGTCTGGCTCCACGAGGACGACCTGAAGAAGCTGCGGCGCGGCATTTTCTCCCGCGATGCCTTCATTAAAAGCTGGGGCTGCCACACCGGTGAAAGCATGAGCCAGCGCTGGAAGTCAGCGACCGGCATGCCGATGATCGGCGCAGTGGGCAAGACGCAGTATCGCGACGAGGAACTCCCGATGCTCTCCAGCGCGAACGGGCGCTGGACGCGCTGACGCGGCGACTGGTTTTTTGTGTTGCGGTAACGCCGCGCAAGGCTCGCTGAAGATTGCCGATTTCATGGCCTACCGTTTCAAGCGACGCGAATCCGTCCGTGCCGGGTTCCGGCGCATCGCCTCGGAACTGTGCGCCGCTCTCCGCACACATCTCGCGAGTGCCGATGCGCCCGACATTCACGAGGCGCGCAAGACCGGCAAGGTGCTCCGCGCGCTCCTGCGGCTGTGTCGCGGAGCGATCGATCCCGCGGAATTCACCGCCATCGACCACGCCGTGCGCGACATCGGCCGGCACCTCGGCCCGGCGCGGGATGCCGAGGTGCGCCGCCGTTCCTTTCAGCGGCTGCTCACCACGCATCCCGACTGCGATCCGCGACCCTTCGCCACGGTCACCCGCGCGCTGAACGCCCAGGCTCGCACGGCCCGGCGGCGCGCTCTTTCCGCGACCGTCCTCACGCAGCGCGGCTGCGAGATCGAGGCTGTCTGCGAGCGCCTCTGCGCGCTGGAGTTCCACGAGCGCGGCTGGGCGGCGATCGAACGCGGCCTTCACCGCACCTACGCCCATGCCCGCCGCCCGCTGCGCAAAAAGACGCCGCTCACCGACGAAGCGCGCCACGCCTGGCGCAAGCATATCAAGGCGCTGTGGTCTCACACGCGGCTCCTGGCCGGCGTTCGCAAACGGAAAATGTCCCCGCTCATCGATGACCTCGACACGCTCGGCGAACTCTTCGGCGAAGAGCGTGATCTCGCCATGCTCGCCGCGCATTTGCGGAGCCGGTTGCTCCGCGACGCCCCGCCCCGGGTGCGCGAGCCGCTTTTCGCCCTCATCGAGGAAAGCCGCGCCGAACTCTATCGCGTCGCCCGGAACGAAGCCGCCGAGCTCCTCGAGGAAAAGCCGCGCGCCTTCACCCGCCGTATCGAAAAATGGTGGCGCGAGTGGCACGCGTGAGCGTGCGCATCCCAAACTGGACACCCGCCGGATGACCGCCGAGACTGCGCGCCCATGACTTTCAGCGAACTCCGCGCGATCTACGACCTCCCGTTTTTTGACCTCATCCAGCGCGGTCGCGACGCGTATCTCGACCATTGGAGCAACAACGAAGTGCAGCTCTGCACTTTGCTTTCCATCAAGACCGGCGGCTGCTCGGAGGACTGCGGCTATTGCGCCCAGAGCGCCCGCTACACCACCGACGTGAAGGCTGGCCGACTCATGGAAACCGACGCCGTGCTCGAGGTGGCCAGGCGCGCGCGGGAAAACGGCTCGACGCGTTTCTGCATGGGTGCCGCGTGGAAGGGCGTGCGCGATGGCGATGCGAAATTCGAGCAGGTGCTGGGCACGATCCGCGAAGTCAGCAAGCTCGGCATGGAAGTTTGCGTGACCCTCGGCCAGCTCACCGTCACCGAAGCCCGGAAACTCAAGGACGCAGGAGTAACCGCCTACAATCATAACATCGACACCTCGCCCGAATACTATCCCGAGGTCGTTAGTTCGCACACGTTCCAGGACAGGCTGGATACGATCGGTGCCGTGCAAGCGGCCGGCATGGATGTGTGCTGCGGCGGGATCATCGGCATGGGAGAGACCATCGAGGACCGGCTCCGCATGCTCGAAGTGCTCACGACCTTCGACCCCGCTCCGGAAAGCGTGCCGATCAACTGCCTCATGGCCATGCCCGGCACGCCCATGGAAAACCAGCCGCCCGTCGAGGTTTTCGAGCTCGTGCGACTCGTCGCCACCACCCGCATCGCTTTGCCCAAAGCGAAAGTCCGCCTCAGCGCCGGACGCACCCGTCTATCGCGCGAAGCGCAGGCGCTCTGCTTCTTCGCCGGGGCCAACTCCATCTTCTACGGCGACAAACTCCTCACCGCCGCCAACCCCGGTGCCGACGAGGACCAGCAACTCCTCGCCGAACTCGACCTCGTCCCCCAGCCGCCCCGCCCCGCCTGCTTGGCGGGCGCTCTGGAGCCGGTCGCGTAGGAGCGGGCCCAAAAAAACAGGCCTGCGACCGGGACGCAGTGAAGAGCCGAGTCCGCGAGACAGCGCCGGGGCGAAGGCGGGCGGCGCAATCCTGACTGTAAATGGGCGGAGGCGGCGGGGAGAAAAGGTGCGCCATCGCTCCCGCCGCCTCCGCCCGCGGTCCTGTCAGCGATCCTTCACTGCGCTTCGCAAAGCCGAAGCTCCGTTCAGGATGACTGCCAGTTTTTTTCGCTGCTTCGCAGTCGCCATGGTCATCCCGCAGAGTTTCCGGGATTTGCAATTCCGCCCAAAGCCGCCATAGTCCCCGCCCTTCGCCGCCCTGCTGCGGAGGAAATGGAAAGCCGTCCCGCCTCTCAGCGCGACGCATTTGCTCAACCTTTCACTTCCTAAATTCATGCCCTTCCGTGCCCTCGGCCTCGCGCCTGCCATCCTCAAAGCCATCGACGAAGCCGGCTACACCGAGCCCACGCCCATCCAGGCCGCGGCCATCCCGAAAATCCTCGCCGGCACCGACGTCATCGGCATCGCCCAGACTGGCACCGGCAAGACGGCCGCCTTCGTCCTCCCGATGCTCCAGCTCCTCAGCAATCGCGAGGCGAAAGGCCGCCGCATCCGCGTCCTCGTCCTCGCGCCGACGCGTGAGCTCGTCGTGCAGATCGAGGAAAACGTCCGCGCCTACGCCAAGCATCTGCCGCTCCGGGTCGCGCTGATCTTCGGCGGCGTCGGCGAGCGCCCGCAAGTCCAGGCTTTGCGCGATGGCGTGGAACTCATCATCGCCTGCCCCGGCCGGCTGCTCGACCTCATGAGCCAGCGCCACGGCGACTTTACCGGCATCGAGTTTCTCGTCCTCGACGAAGCCGACCGCATGCTCGACATGGGCTTTCTCCCCGGCATCCGCCGCATCGTCCGCGCCCTCCCGAAAAAGCGCCAGACGCTCCTCTTCTCCGCCACCTTTCCGCCTGAGATCGAGGCGCTGACCCACGAGTTTCTCCACCAGCCCGTCACCGTCCAGGTGGGCCGCCGCGCGAACCCCGCCGAGACCGTCATCCAAAACGTCTATGAAGTCCGCGGGCACCTCAAACTCGCCCTCCTCGTCGCCCTGCTCGCCGACCCCGCCTACGATTCCGTGCTCGTCTTTTCCCGCACCAAGCACGGCGCCGACCGCATCTCCCGCAAGCTCGAAGCCAGCGGCATCAAGGTCGCCACGCTGCATTCCAACAAGACCCAGAATCATCGCCTGCGCTCGCTCAAAGCCTTCAAAGCCGGCGAAGTCCGCGTCCTCGTCGCCACCGACATCGCCGCCCGCGGCATCGACGTCACCGGCATCTCCCACGTCGTGAACTACGACTTCCCGATGACCAACGAGGACTACGTCCACCGCATCGGCCGCACCGGCCGGGCCAACGCCGTCGGCGACGCCGTCAGCTTCGTCTGCCCCGACGAGCACGGCGACCTCCGCAGCCTCGAGCGCTTCATCGGCCGCGGCCTCCCGCGCAAAACCCTCCAGGGCTTTGACTACAACGGCACCCCGCCCCCCGAGCCGCCCGCTCCACCGCGCGGTCCCCGGCAGCAGCAGGGCCAGCGCCGTTCGCAGGGTGGAAACGCGGGCGCGCCGCGTGGAGGTGGAGGAGGCCAGCGCCGCTCGGGCGGCGGCGGTGGCGGCCGCAGCGAGCGCTCGTGGAACTCGCGCGGTTAGAGAGTGTGAAATAGGTCTGCGCTCTGCGGTGGAGGAATCGCGCGCGGGAGCGCGGTGGGCGCGCAGGAGCGCTTTGCTCCCGGAGGCAAGCGCTCCTGCGCGTCCGCTCCGACGCGCGCTCCGACGCGCGTGCGGATAAGTTATTTCACAGACTTCTCAGAGAGTGGACCGAAACTCACCGCGCTCTCCCCCGCCCTGCCGCGAGGCGACCGCTTCACTTCGTCCCATAGCCTGTCCAGCTCGGGGAGCGAGAGCTTTTCCAAAGCGATGCCTCGCACGCCAGCAAGCTGCTCCACCGCGCGGAACCGGGCGGCGAATTTGCGGGTGCCCCGGTGCAGCGCGGTTTCGGCGTCGAGGTGGAGCTTGCGGGCGAGATTCACGACCGTGAAGAGCAGGTCACCGAGTTCGTCCTCCACGTTGGAGTCTGCAGATTCGGGATCGGAGATGGCGGTGCGAAGTTCGGAGATTTCTTCGTGAAGTTTGTCAAAGACGGGCGCGGCGTCCGGCCAATCGAAGCCGAGGCGGGCGGCTTTCTTCTGCGTCTTCTGCGCGTGCATGAGCGCGGGCAGGCCGCCGGGAATTCCGTCCAGCGCGCTCGCCGGGGCGTCGCCCTTTTCGGCGCGTTTGATTTCCTCCCAGCGCTGGAGCACCGCGGCGCTGTCCGCGCAGTGGTCGGCCGCGAAGACGTGTGGGTGGCGGCGGACGAGCTTCGCGGCGATTTCGCGCGCCACGTCGTCGAAGGTGAAGCGCCCCTCCTCGGCGGCGAGCTGCGCGTGGAAAACGGACTGAAGCAGCAGGTCGCCGAGTTCCTCGCGGAGGTTGGCGTCGTCGCGGTTGTCGATCGCAGCCACCACTTCGTGCGCCTCCTCCAGCAGTCCGGCGCGCAGCGTGGCGTGGGTCTGCTCCCGGTCCCACGGGCAGCCGCC
>Ga0105048_10016021_pt1 | contig 11603 bp, 8 predicted proteins | sample MAT05_FD_78382 | JGI IMG/M metagenome (GOLD analysis project Ga0105048, IMG submission 78382) | Freshwater microbial communities from Lake Fryxell liftoff mats and glacier meltwater in Antarctica - MAT-05 | ecosystem: Environmental > Aquatic > Freshwater > Ice > Liftoff microbial mat | place...
CACTCAGATCACCATGCCCTTTGGATAAATCCAAACAATACCAGTCATCTGTATCTCGGCACCGATGGCGGCGTGTACATGAGCCTTGATCAGGGCGTGACCTGGACACACCTCAATACTTTGCCGGTATCGCAGTTTTACCATGTTCAAATTGATGACCTGTCGCCATACAATGTGTATGGCGGATTGCAAGACAATGGCTCCTGGCGCGGACCCTCGCAAAGTTCAAGCGGCATAGAAAACCGCGACTGGGAAAACGTGGGCGGTGGCGATGGATTTTGGGTACAGCCAGATGCTACGGATCCTTCTATTGTTTTTAGCGAAAGCCAAGGTGGCGAGGTAGCCAAAGTGAATACCCGAACCAACCAATCACAATTCCTTCAGCCTCAAGCCAATTTAGGGGAAGAAAAATACCGTTGGAATTGGAATTCCCCGCTGGTCAAGGGTGTGAAAAACCCAAAAACGCTCTATATCGGCGCACAATACTTGTTCAAAACTACAGATCGTGGGCATAGCTGGCAGCGGATCTCGCCTGATTTGACCACAAACAACAAAGAAAAACAAAAGCAAGCCGAAAGTGGAGGCGTGACGGTAGACAATACGTCTGCCGAAAACCACTGCACCATTTTCAGCATTGGGCCATCTCCAATGGATGAAAATCTGATTTTCACCGGAAGTGACGATGGCAATATCCAAATGACCCGTGATGGTGGCAAAAATTGGGAGCTGATTTCCAAAAACATCCCGGACGTGCCTGTTGGTACCTGGGTAAGTCGCGTAACGCCCAGTCGTTTTGATCGCAATGTATTGTATGCCACCTTCGACAACCATGCTTTTGGCGACCTAAAAACCTACGCGGCTAAATCTTCTGATGCCGGCAAAACTTGGGTGAATATCAGCAGCGACAAGGTGTTACAAGGGTATGCCCACGTCATTGTCGAGGATTTGGAAAATCGTGACCTGCTTTTTTTGGGCACTGAATTTGGGCTTTACATCAGTACAGACGGCGGCCAAAACTGGGTGCTTTACAAGTCAAAATTGCCAGAATATGTGGCGGTGCGCGACATCGTAATTCACCCTAAAACCAATGATTTAGTGCTTGCCACGCATGGTCGAGGCATTTTTATTGTGGATGATATTTCTCCACTGCGCCGCCTCACCCCGGATGTTTTGCAAAAAGACGCGGCATTGCTCCCCACCCGCCCTACAGCGGTTACCAGCGGACACTATGGCTCAGCATTTCCGAACACAGATTCGTACGCAGGGCCGAATGCACCGGAGACCGCAACCATCCAATATTACCTGAAAGACCGCCTTAGCACAGGAGATGTGACCGTGGATATACTAGATGCTGCTGGTAAAGTGGTGGCTACCATGCCTGGAACGAAGCGCAAGGGCATCAATTTCGTTCGCTGGGATATGCGTCTTGCTCCGCCCAAGGCGGCTAAAGGTGTGCTTGTACAAGGCGAATTTGGGGTATATGCAGGTTTTATTGGCCGCTTGGCCTTGCCTGGTACCTATAAAGTTAGAATCAACGCCGGAGGGACGATTGATGAAGGAGAACTCCAATTAGTGCCTGACCCACTTCAGCCAGAATTGGATTATGTCAAAAAACGAGGTATTTCCGACGGCCTTTTTGACATGGTAGAAGACCTCGGCCTACTCGTAGCGCAGGTGCAAAATTTGAAAGACAGCACAGACCAACGGATTACCCTGGCGAAGGATAAAAAATTGAAAACGGATCTTACCCAGCTCAGCACAAACCTTGAGGCCTTCCGTAAAACCCTGACCGAAAACATCGAGTCTAAAGGAATTACGGGCGAAAGACAGCTCCGTGCTCGCATAGGTAGACTTTACGTATACACCGAGTTTTCGGACAACATGCCTACGCAATCGGTGTTAGACGGACAAAAAACAGAGGGTGAAGCGCTCAAAGAAGCCCACATGAAGGCTGATGTCTTTTTCAAAAAAGATTTGGCCGGTATCAATGCTGCGCTTGCGAAAGCCAAACTTAAGCCCCTTGTGGTAATTGATAAAAGTGAGTGGCAAAAACAAAACGGGCAAGCAGCACCGCCTTTGATCAAACCTTTCTGGCGGGTATTGGTGGAAGAAGCGATGCAGATGGAGAAGGATTGAGTGCTGTAGGAGATTTGGGTTTCCCTGTTAATTCTTAGTTCTAATTTGTCAGATAAGCCGCTGCGAGGCGGCTTATCTGGCAAAGTAAAACTAAGGAACAGGTTGGCTTCTCCATTTCTTGTGTCGCAGTACAGTGTTACATTTGAGCGGAAATTTCAAAAAATTTCCTGAAGTTCGCCTTTCGTTTATTCCATAATTTCTCGCCGCTCCTGTACCATGCTATACCAACTTTTTCAGTCCTCGCTCAGCGAGAGTGACTTTAATGAATTGCTTCAACTCACTTTCACCGAACACGAACGCGCAATGATGCTTGAACGCTGGCGCATTTTTGAGGCATTCGACCGGGGTTGTTCCCAGCGAGAGGTGGCCCGGGAAGTGCCTTGCAGTATCGTTACGGCTACACGTGGCGCAAAAGTTTATCGGGAGCATAAGGAGGGGGTTAAGAAGCATTTAGAGCGCTGGCGGAAGTGAATGTAACTTAAAGTACTTTGGCTGTACTAAAACAAGTTATTATTTACCCGTTCCTAAAACAGATTTTATGAACGAAACCTCTTTTTTAAAAACCCGCCTGTATATAACAGGAATCGTAACCATTGCTATTTGGTCGCTATTAGCGTGGTATCATTACCATGGAGGGGTGCCAAGTCATCATATATTGGCTCGCGAAGACTTACCTGAAATTTCAAATTGGTGGGGAGGTCTTTTGCTTCCGGTGCTTACCTGGTTTCTATTGTATCGCGTACAAAGAAGGCTAATACGGAATAAGGGTGGAAAACCAGAAAGGACACAGATTCCGAAAGCGGTAATTTATGGGTTCGCTGGTGCCCTGATTTTCGGCATACTGCTTTCGACCTTTTTTACTTTGGGGTTTTCTGAGCCGCCATTCTACATGCTTATTGGAGCGCTCCTACTTGCGCTTTTCTTTCCAATTTATCGCTCAGAATGCTTACTTGGCTTTGTCATTGGTATGACTTTTACCTTTGGCGCGGTGCTGCCAACAGGGATAGGATCTATCTTATCTATACTGGGTGCTGTAGTATTTCTACTTGTTAGGCCACTTCTAGTCTTTGTTTTCTCAAGACTTGTAGGTTTAGTTGGGGCCAACAAACCAAAGAGCGAACGTTAATCAACTTCATTTAAGGAACGCAACAACAGTAACGTAGTCATTTGATGCTACCCTTTGTTCCATCATACGGCCCCTATTTTTCATTAAATAGCACCACTATTCGCAGAAAAACAGGCTTGTCTGATGAAAAATGGCTGACCTAAAATGACTACGTTACTACTGTCGCGTTCCTAAGGAACGCGACATACGATCAACAGCAATAAAAAAGGCCGCTCGGAAGTAATTCCGAGCGGCCAAATATGTTCAAAAAGTCTCTAATTCAATTTAGGAACGGGAAAAAAATAACTTGTTCCTTAGCTCTTCACTTCCTCAAACTCCACATCCTGTGCTTCACCACCGCCCCCTGCTGGGCCGCCTGTGGCAGATCCATAAGGGTTTTCAGGGGCACCTTCAGCGGGGTTGCCGCTTGATGCTTGTTGTGCAGCGTAAATCTCCTGACTGGCAGCATTCCAAGCTTCTGTAAGGGCCGCCTGTGCCGTGTCAAGCCGAGCGATGTCTTGTGACTTATGCGCCTCCCGGAGTTCATCTAGTGCTTTTTCGATAATCTCTTTGTGGTTGGCGGGTACTTTATCGCCGAATTCTTTGAGTTGCTTCTCGGTTTGGAAAATGAGCGAGTCAGCAGCATTGAGTTTTTCAGCGCGTTCGCGGGTTTCGCGGTCGGTTTCAGCATTGACTTGTGCCTCGGCTTTCATGCGAGCAATTTCGTCTTTGCTCAAGCCTGTGCTGGCTTCGATACGAATATTCTGTTGTTTGCCAGTGCCTTTATCTACAGCCGTTACGCTGAGGATACCGTTAGCATCCATGTCGAAAATAACTTCGATTTGTGGAACGCCACGTGGAGCAGGTGGAAGATCGTTGAGGATGAAACGACCCACGGAGCGGTTGTCGCGCGCCATCGGACGTTCGCCTTGCAAGATATGAATCTCTACCTGTGGTTGATTGTCTGAAGCTGTCGAGTATGTTTTCGACTTCTTGGTCGGCACGGTCGTATTGGCTTCAATTACCACGTCGTAGATATTGCCCATGGTTTCAATACCGAGCGAAAGCGGGGTAACATCGAGAAGCAGTATATCTGTAACTGCGCCGCTGAGTACACCACCTTGTACGGCTGCACCAATGGCCACCACTTCATCGGGGTTTACGGAGCGATTAGGTTTTTTGCCAAAAAACTTTTCGACTTCTTCCTGAATCCGTGGGATACGGGTAGAACCGCCCACGAGAATTACCTCGTCCACCTCGTTGGGTTTCATACCAGCGTCTTTGAGCGCTTTACGGCAAGGCTCAAGGGTGCGCTGCACGAGTGCGTCAGTCATTTGCTCGAATTTCGCGCGGCTTAACTTGACCACCAAGTGCTTTGGCACACCATCTACTGCTGTGATGTATGGGAGGTTGATTTCAGTTTCTGATCCGCTTGAAAGTTCGATTTTGGCTTTTTCTGCAGCTTCTTTAAGGCGTTGAAGTGCCATTGGGTCTTTGCGGAGGTCAATATTTTCCTGACGCTTGAATTCGTCGGCCAACCATTCGATGATGGTTTGGTCAAAGTCGTCACCCCCCAGGTGTGTATCACCGTTGGTTGATTTTACTTCAAAAACACCGCCGCCTAGTTCGAGTACCGAGATGTCAAATGTACCACCGCCCAGGTCATACACTGCGATTCTCATGTCTTTGTCACGCTTATCCAAGCCATAGGCCAAGGCAGCTGCAGTTGGTTCGTTCACGATACGTTTTACGTCAAGCCCTGCAATTGCACCGGCCTCTTTGGTGGCTTGACGCTGAGAGTCATTGAAGTAAGCAGGCACTGTGATGACTGCTTCTGTGACCGTTTCGCCGAGGTAATCTTCGGCGATCTTTTTCATTTTTTGCAGGGTCATTGCACTGACTTCCTGCGGCGTATAGAGTCGTCCGTCTATATCAACACGAATGGTGTCGTTTTCGCCTTTCACGACTTTGTACGGCACACGGCTGATTTCAGAAGTGGATTCGCTATGGCGCATACCCATAAAACGCTTGATGGAAGCGACCGTACGGGTGGGGTTTGTGATGGCCTGGCGTTTGGCGGGAGCGCCGATTTTGCGCTCGCCATTGTCCAAGAAGCCAACCACAGAAGGGGTGGTACGTGCGCCCTCGTCGTTGGCAATTACGGTAGGTTCATTGCCCACCATGACGGAGACGCAGGAGTTGGTAGTACCGAGGTCAATGCCGATTATCTTTCCCATGTTTTGCTTGAATAGATTTTAGTGATTGGTTGATTGGTTTACTGGTTAATTGGTGGGGTGTTGAATACGTAGTTCCTGCTTACGGCAAGCTTTGGCGGGTATACCCCACTTATGCTGAAGCTTTGGCGGGAAACCCCTCCTACGCTGAAGCTTTGGCGGGTAAATGAAACTATCAATCGTTATGCCACGCAGGGAAATCTGACGGAATGGCAGAATTCAATGCACCAAAAAGGATTAATTTGTCAGGAAAACTAGGCTGGGACTGGCAAAGCGGCATATTTTGGACGTTTTTATGCCTATGAAAAAAAACAATCGAGCCGATGACGATCACGCTCGATCTTCCCGAAGCACTCGAAAGCCAACCGTCCTTCACCTAAGCCGCCCCACCATAATACCCGTTTGCCCAGCTTGATTGGCAATATATTCCGGTAATGGCTGCTTTGAAATAATCACTTTTTTATGCAGCGAGGAGGCGTGCATGAGATGAATTCGCCCGTTTATTTTAACGGCAAAACCTTGATGTGCAATGTCCAATTCGGGTTTCCATGCAGTAAGTGACACAATATCCCCTTCCTGAATGAGATGCTCCATCTTTGCGACTCGGTTTTTGGGAATGTAAAACCATTGATGCGCATTGATACGACGCTCTGCAGCATGTATGGAGCGTAGGTTTTCGGGATCTTTAACCTTGGGATACCGTGCAGGTCGGGCAGACATATACCCGATTTTTTTGCGGTAAGGAATACCCCCCATTGTTTCGGTAAGATCCACCAGAATACCACGTTTTTCGTTTTGAAGCAGCCAACCCGTAAAATAGTGGATGCGGGAGCCATAACCATTCACTTGGCCACCCCAATATCTAAGTTCTTGCAAATGAGTTCGGTAGCCATAAAAATCGCCTGGTGCTGCGAGTGCAATGGCGAGGCTGTTTTCCACAAAAGTCCAACAATCTAGCTCGCAAAGATTTACCGCCAGGCATTCTTCAGAAGTACGATCGAGGCATCCTGTCACGTAAGGTGCGCCAACAAAACTACGCGCTACGGCCAGGGTTTTGGCTGCAGTAGTCGTTTCTGCAAGGGCATATTTTTGTTTTTCCAGAAAAAGGATTGAGTCGTTTTCTGTGAAAACCGCCGGGGATACAAATGTATTTGCTGAAAAATTTACGGCCTTTGCTGAGACATTCCGGCGATTAAAGTCGCTGATACAGTACCTGACTGCGCTCGAAATTCCAGCCAACGGCATTGTGCTGTCAATCGCCCAAAACGCCGCTCCGAAAATTATTGGTACGAATAGAAAGGACAGTTTACCCATGGTGTTTGTTTTGCTTTCCGCGTTTTCTAAAAGTATCCTGAACCGCTATGATGAGAAAAATCTAGGGGGTATACACAAGTTCAAGCCTTTTGATACAACTCCAATTAGGCTCAGAACAGCAGTCCCGCCAAGGTAGCCGACAAATAACTCGCCAAAGTGCCCGCGATAAGTGCTCTGAATGCCAGTTTTGCTAAATCTGCACGACGGCTGGGCTCCAACGCTGAGATGCCCCCAATCTGAATTCCTACCGAACCAAAATTCGCAAAGCCACAAAGTGCAAAGCTTACGATGGCGATGGTTTTTTCAGAAAGCAAATGATTGTCGATGATGGGCTTGAGCTGAAGATAAGCTACAAATTCGTTGGCAACCAGCTTTGTACCCATAAGCGCACCTGCTTGTGGAGCCTCATGCCATGGCACGCCCATTACAAAAGCAAAACCTGAAAAAAGTCCGCCGAGAATGCTGTTCAATCCAAACTCCGGGAAACCCGCAAGACTGCCTGCCGATCCCAAAAGATAGTTGATAAGTGCGATGAGCGCCAGAAAACCGACCAGCATAGCCAAGACATTGAGTCCCACTTTGAGCCCATCGGTGCAACCTGCGGAAATGGCGTCTACGATGTTTGAATGCTGTTTGCCTACTTTGAGTTTCACCACGCCCTGCGTCTCAGATTCCTCCGTTTCGGGCCACATGATTTTAGCAATGGCCAGTGCGCCTGGCGCAGCCATGATACTGGCAGCAATGAGGTATTCCGCTTTCACGCCAAATGCAATATATGCCGCCATAACGCCCCCAGCAATACAGGCAAAACTACCCGTCATAGAAGCCATGAGTTCAGACATGGTCATGCCTTTCAAGTATGGCTTGATCATAATTTGGGCTTCTACCTGCCCCACAAATGCGCTTGAAATATTGCTCAAGGCTTCTGCACCGCTCACTTTCATGATGTAATTCAGCCCTTTGGCTAGTTTTTCTACAATCCATTGCATGAGGCCGATGTGGTAAAAAATATTCACCAGACAAGCCACAAAAATGATCGTCGGGATAATTTTGAAAAAGAAAATGAATCCGCTCACAAAGACTGGATCGCCGAGGCCATCTACATTCCAAGGTTGAGCACCCACTGTTTTTTCTGTGCTTTCAACGACCTTCCCAAAGGCCTTGTCGTCGGCTAAAATGCCAAAAACAAATCGGGCGCCTTCCACTGAAAAATCCAGAATTTTGGTCACGGCTTTACCTAACCAACCAAAAATGGCCTGTCCGAGGGAGGTTTTTAAAATAAATACGGCCAACCCTGCTTGTAGCAAAAGGCCCATGCCTACGGTTCGATAATTGATGGCTTTACGGTTGTTAGAAAGCAAAAAGGCAATGCCCAGAATAACAACAATGCCAACTAGTCCAATAAGACGATCCATGAAAAAAGCTTAGGTGGTGAATCTCAAATGCGCTGCAAAGTACGCGACGAGTTTGTTTCGAAGGGAATTTTGAGCGAACACCTATTTTCGCCGAATAAACAGATCAACAAATAACGCTCCTTCGCTCCTGTCTGCTAAAAATTGGTGAATGGGATGGCTCAGGAGGATAAAAAATCTACGCTAACATGCGACCATATCTTATCGGAATCTGCGGCGGCAGTGGCAGTGGCAAAACAAGTTTTATTCACCGCTTACGCGAGTCTTTCTCTGCGGAAGAAATGTGCATTGTGTCTCAGGACGATTATTATTTTCCTATCAGTCAGCAACCTCATGATGAGAACGGCAGGCAAAATTTTGATCTTCCGAAGTCTATCGACAAAAAGGCATTTCGCCAAGACATGGAGCGGCTTCTTGCTGGCGAAACAGTTGAACGAGAAGAACATGTTTTTAATAATCCCGACAAGAAGCCTAAAGTTTTGACCTTCAAATCTGCACCGGTTATTGTTATTGAAGGGCTGTTTGTGTTTCACTATAAAAAGATTGCCGCTCAATTAGATTTGAAGGTGTTTGTGAACGCCAAGGAAAATCTAAAAATCATCCGTCGAATTGTACGCGATCAGGTGGAGCGCGGTTATCCGCTAGATGACGTGCTGTATCAATACCAACACCATGTGCTGCCGTCTTACGAACGGTTTATTTTGCCCTACAAAGAAGAGGCGGATATAGTGGTGAATAATAACCGTGATTTTGAGCGCGGGCTTGCGGTGCTGGAAGGCTTTTTGAAAGACAAATTATCCTTACATCCGTGATTACATGAATTTCACGCCCAACCAAGCACTTTACACCCGCCCTTTCCTCCTGCTTTGCCTTTCGCACGCCTTGTTTGCGGGCAGTTTTAATATGATGATCCCGGAGTTGCCGACCTATCTCACATCCTTGGGCGGGGCGGAACATAAGGGCTTAATCATTGCGCTTTTTACACTTACAGCGGGTCTTTCAAGGCCGTTCAGTGGAAAACTCGCTGACACGATCGGGCGACTTCCGGTCATGTACATTGGCACTTTTGCCTGTGTGGTTTGCAGCCTGCTTTACCCGCAATTGGCTTTCGTTTCGGGCTTTTTGGCCCTTCGTTTTTTTCACGGTTTTTCAACGGGCTTTAAACCCACCGGCACCTCGGCTTATGTGGCAGATATTGTGCCGGATGGGCGCCGTGGAGAGGCGATGGGTACCCTTGGCATTTGCCTGAGCCTGGGCGCTAGCTCCTCCCCTCCATTGGGCAGTTGGCTGGTAAAGCAATATGATATCAACGCCATGTTTTATGCATCGGCAGTTTTTGCAGTACTTTCCATGCTTATTTTGATGGGCTTGACAGAAACGCTTCGCGAAAAACAGCCCTTCCGCCTCTCCCTTTTGAAAGTTGGCAGACAAGATGTATTCGATCCCCTTGCCTTGCCAGCAGCCGTCGTGATGATCTGTTGTTACATTAGTTACGGCGTTATTCTTACCCTGGTGCCAGATTTGAGCGACAAGCTTGGCGTAGAAAATCGGGGTACTTTTTTCACAATTTTCACCCTGGCCAGTGTTTCTACCCGGTTTTCTGCGGGAAAAGTCTCGGATAGATTAGGGCGTGTACCGGTGCTAAAAGCTTCCGCCCTTTTGATCGCCATCGCCATGATTGCATTTGCTATGGCAGATTCAAAGCCCCAGCTTTACCTGGCTTCTGTGCTATTTGGCTTGGGGAATGGTGTTTTTTCTCCCGCAATTAATGCCTGGACTGTTGATCTTGGCGATCCAGGCCGAAAAGGCCGAGCCTTGGCCACCATGTATATTTCTTTGGAAATCGCTATTGGTGGTGGGGCATTGGTAGCAGGTTGGTTCGCCGCGAATTTGGCCGGAGTATTTTACTTTGCTGCTGTGGCGAGCTTAATGGGATGGGTATATTTGACCTGGAGAACCAATCAACCTATCCACCAATAAACCAATCATCCGATCCCCATTGCCTGTCCGGCTAGCCAGCCTCCCGTCCAAGCCGCTTGAAAATTGAACCCGCCTGTGATGGCGTCAATGTCCAATACCTCTCCCGCAAGGAAAAGCCCCGGGCAGATTCTACTTTCAAAAGTCTTAAAATTCACCTCCTTAAGCGCCACCCCGCCTGCGGTCACAAATTCTTCCTTAAAAGTGCTTTTGCCAGTGATCAAGAATCTTGCTTCTGAGATTTGCATGGCCAAAGTCTGCAATTCCAATTTAGTCAGATCTGCCCAACGGCGTTCCGGGCCGATCCCGGCGGCTTCGACCATCCGCTGCCAGAGTCGGGCGGGGAGCGTAAAAAGCGGATTGCCCTTCACCAGCTTTTTAGCACTTTCAACTTTTGCTTTTTGAAAAGAAAGTAGAACGCCTTCGATATTCTTGTCCGGGAAAAAGTTGATTTCCAAGGGAAATTTATAATATTCTTTGTTCAATTCACGGGCGCCCCATGCCGAAATACGCAGTACGGCGGGGCCACTCAATCCCCAGTGTGTTACCAAAAGTGGCCCATTGGCGGACAGCTTGGTACCAGGAATCTGCAGCGATGCCATAGGCACAGACACGCCCGCTAAATCTCGGAGACGGATATCTTTTGTATTAAAAGTGAATAGCGAGGGCACTGGCTGAACGATGGTATGTCCAAGTTCACGAAGCCATTCCCAGGCGGTGGTGCTGCTGCCCGTGGCGAGCATGATCTTGTCAAATATTTCTGAGCCGATCCGCCAGCAATTGCCCGGCTCGCGCGATATTTTATCCACCCGGGTACTGGTCAAAACCTGGACGCCTGCCTGATGGGCGGCACGAGTGAGACAATCTACAATGGTTTGAGAATCATCTGTGATCGGAAACATACGCCCATCTGCCTCGGTCTTTAGACGCACGCCGCGTTGTTCGAACCAGGCCACGGTTTGTTCCGGCCCAAATTGCATGAATGGCCCTAACAACTCCCGGCTACCGCGAGGGTAATTTTTAACCAGTTCGCGGGGATCAAAGCAGTCATGCGTGGCATTGCAACGACCGCCACCGCTCACCCGCACCTTTTCGAGCACGGATTTTCCGCGTTCAAAGATGGTAACGCGACAGCTCGAGTTGGCTTCGGCACAAGTGATGGCTGCAAAAAAACCTGCTGCTCCGCCTCCTATGATGGCTATATTCATTGTTTTACAACCAAGATTTGGCCGCTGGATTCACGTCGACCATTGAGCAATGTTTCGTAAAAATACGCGCCAGGATACAAGGTTTCATAACGCAAGTCGGAGGTGCTTCCACGGCGTTCGATACCGATAGTTCCATCAAAATGGTTGGGAAGATCTGTCAGGTGATTGATTTGGCCGGGGCCATTGTCGATCACCTGCATGGTAGCATCCAGTTTGG
>Ga0105048_10016022_pt1 | contig 11602 bp, 8 predicted proteins | sample MAT05_FD_78382 | JGI IMG/M metagenome (GOLD analysis project Ga0105048, IMG submission 78382) | Freshwater microbial communities from Lake Fryxell liftoff mats and glacier meltwater in Antarctica - MAT-05 | ecosystem: Environmental > Aquatic > Freshwater > Ice > Liftoff microbial mat | place...
CGCTGGACGAAACCAATCCCTCCGAATGCCCAATGTGCGACTGGCACGTGGGCTACGAGAAACCGTCCGACGAACCCGGCAACCCGCGCGATCTCGCGGCGGTATTGATGAGCGTCGTCCCGGGCCTCGGCCACATCTACAAGGGGCACCCGCTCAGCGGGGCGCTCTATATGCTCGGCGCGGCATTCGCCCTCGTCGCCGCCGTGGTGGCCTCGACCGCGACGGCCGGCTTCGGCGTGCTGCTGCTGCCACTCTACTGGGCCGGCGTGATGCTCCAGGTCTATTGGCTGGAAGATCGCGCGCTGGTCAAAGCGCAGGGTTAGCCGGCCTCCACACCTGCCCGCTGGGATCGGCGGCTGATTATTGATTTGCCGCCCCGCCCGGGTTGCGCTGAATTCGCGCGCTCGCGCAGCGTGCTGCACGCGAATCACTCCAACCACCCTCCGCTCTTCTTTTCCCATGCTCTCCGCAGGCATCGTCGGTCTCCCCAACGTCGGCAAATCCACCCTCTTCAACGCCGTCACCCGCACCCAGAAAGCGCAGGCGGCGAATTACCCCTTCTGCACGATCGACCCCAATGTGGGCGTGGTCACCGTGCCGGACCCTCGCCTCGCGGTGCTCTCGAAGATGAGCAGCTCGAAGAAGTTGGTGCCTGCCGCGATCGAGTTCGTGGACATCGCGGGTCTGGTCAAGGGAGCGAGCGCGGGCGAAGGGCTCGGCAATCAATTCCTCAGTCACATCCGCGAAGTGAACGCGATCGTGCAGGTGGTGCGTTGCTTTGAGGATGACGACATCCACCACGTCTCCGGCACCGTGGATCCGGTGCGCGATATCGAGGTGATCAATACCGAACTCATTCTCGCCGACCTCGCCTCCATCCAGAAACGCTCCGACCGCCAGACCAAGGCCGCGCGCGGCGGTGACAAGGTGGCCAAGGCGGAGGTCGCGCTCGCGGAAAAACTCATCCCGCATCTCGACTCCGGCAAACCCGCGACCACGCTGGCGCTGAGCGACGACGAGCAGAAGCTGCTCCGCGAGTTTTTCCTGCTCTCGGGCAAGCCGACCATCTTTGCCTGCAATGTGGCCGAAGCCGATCTCGCCCACGTGACCGCGATGGTGGAAGCCGCGCACGGCAATGAAGGCGCCGCGCCGAATGCGGACTCCGAACTCAGCGCCGCCGCCCGCTACGTCACGGCGGTGCAGGATTACGCCCGCTCGCACTTCGGCACCGAGGCCGTGGTGATCAGCGCGCAGATCGAGAGCGAACTCGTGGGTCTGAGCGAGGAAGAAGCCAGCGAATATCTGCAGGGCATCGGCGTCGGCAGCAGCGGCGTCGGCTCTCTGATCCGCGCCGTATATCACCTGCTCGGCCTCCGCACCTATCTCACCACCGGCGAGCAGGAGACCCGCGCCTGGACGATCCGCGCCGGCGACAAGGCACCCGCCGCGGCTGGCGTGATCCACAGCGATTTCGAGCGCGGTTTCATCGCGGCGGAAATCGTCCACTTCGACGACCTCGTGCGCCTCGGTTCGAACGCCAAGGCCCGCGAGGCCGGCAAGCTCAAGATCGAGGGCAAGGAATACGTCGTGCAGGATGGCGACGTGGTGGAATTCCGCTTCAATGTCTGACGACCCGGCGGGCGAATCCGAGTCGGCGCACTCCGCGGGGGATCCAGGCCCTGTGAATCCCGACTCCATCTGCCCGGTCTGCGGCGGCCCGCTCATCTCCGAGAAATGCAAAGTGATCTGCCGCAGCGAACGCTGCCGCTACCGGATCGTCTTCAACTGCGCGGAGTTTTAGCTCACGGCGCGGCCGTGCGCAGGTTTTCGAAGTAACGCAGGCGGCCATCGGCGCCGCCGGTGACGCAGTCGAGATCGCCGTCGCCGTCGGCATCGAAGAGCGCGACCGTGGCTTCCGGCGACGCCACGGTCAGGCCGAGCGCGCCGGGCGGAATGAGGAGAAATTTCGGCCGCGTCGAGGAGCCGCGATTTTCGAAGTAGCGCAGTTCGCCGCGGCCATTCGCCGCGATGGCGTCGAAGTCGCCGTCGCCATCCACGTCGCCAAAGCCGAGCGAGATGAGTTCCCCCGCGCCGCGCAGACCGAAGGGACTGACGCGGGTGACCACGCTGAAATCCGCCTTCCGCGCCGTGCCGTGGTTTTCAAAAAAGAGGATCGCGCCGTCGCGCGTGCCGACAAAGAGATCGAAGTCACGGTCGTGATCGATATCCGCGAAGATCGGCCTCCAATCATAGCTCTTCGCCGGGGCCGCGCGGAAAGCGATGGGGTCGTCCTCGGGCGCGAGCAGCACGAAATCCGCGCGGGTCGGCTCGCCGCGGTTCTGAAAAAAAGTCGGTGCGCCGTTCGTGCCGGCATTCACCGCATCCGGCAGATGAGCGCCCCGGAGATCGGCAAAGGCGATGGTGTTCGCCGTATCGGTCGGCACGAGGCCATAGGTGTCCTCCGCGGGGCGGAGAAAGCGCGCGCGCCCGGAGGTGCCGACGTTGCGATAAACGCGAAAGTTGCCGCTGCGGCTGCCGAGGATGAGGTCCGGCGCACCGTCTCCATTCAGATCGGCAAAGGCGGGGCTGCTGTCGCCATCGACTTGGATGCCCTCCAAGGGATTCGCCGGACCGATGCACTCCACAAAGCGCGGTAACGCGGCGAGCCCCTGCACGATCGAGCGCTCCACCGCACCGCGCGGCCAGAGCTGGAATCCACTCCAGCCCAGCCCGCCGATCACGATCAACGAACCCACCGCGACCGCGAGATAGCTCGCCGCGGAGCGCTGCGGGCGCTCCGGCCAGCTCGATTCGATGGGAACGGCCATTCCAGCGGACGGCTCGCTTTCCTCCAACACTGGCTCCGGCTCCAGCGCGGGCACGACTGCTGCGGGTACGGCGAAGAGGTCGAGCTGCGGCGGTTCCGCCGGTGCTTCGCCCGGATGGCAGCGCGGGCAGTAGCGCCGCCCCTTCTCACCGACGAGCGGCGCCCCGCAGTGGCGGCAACGTGGAAGCGTTTCAGTGGAGGGCACTGCTGCATCTCCTAGCACACCCGCCGCCGCCGCGCACGCCCCGGCACGACGGTGGCGCGACTTGCCAGCGAGGCGGGGCGCGTCCATGTTCCGCGCTTCATGATCCGTCGCCTCTGGCAAGTCCTCGTTGTTTCGGTGGTTTTGCTCCCTGTTTCTCCCGGCCTCGCGCAGCCGGCAGTGCGCAAAAGCATCGCCCGTATCACCAACACCGCGCAGGACGGAAACTACCGCACGCCCTGGCTGGCCGGGCAGGTGGGCGGCGGCAGTGGCACCGGCTGGGTGGTGGCCGGCGAGCGGCTCGTGACGAATGCGCACGTCGTCAGCAATTCGCGCTTCCTCACCGTCGAGCGGGAGAATGATCCGAAGAAGTATGTCGCCACCGTCGAGCACATCGCGCACGACTGCGATCTCGCACTGCTGAAGGTGGACGACCCCGCGTTCTTCAAAGGCACTGAACCGCTCGAGATCGGCGGAATTCCCGAGCTGGAATCCGTGGTCAGCGTCTATGGTTACCCGATCGGCGGAGACCGTATGAGCGTCACCCAGGGCGTCGTCTCCCGCGTGGATTTCCGCGTTTACACCCACTCCGTGGTGGACCAGCACCTCACCATCCAGATCGACGCGGCGATCAATCCCGGGAACAGCGGCGGCCCCGTGCTCCAGGATGGCAAGGTCGTGGGCGTGGCCTTCCAGGGATACAGCGGCGATGTGGCGCAAAACGTCGGCTACATGATCCCCACGCCGGTCATCCAACACTTCCTCCATGACGTGAAGGACGGTCGCTACGACCGCTACATGGATCTCTCGATCAGCTTTTTCAACACGCTCAACCCCACGATGCGCCGAGCGCTCGGGCTCGCCGATGACGACCGCGGCGTGGTGGTGACCGCCGTGCAAAAGGCGGGCGTAAGCTACGGGCTGCTGAAACCCGGCGACGTGCTGCTCTCCATCAATGGTCACGAAATCGCCAGCGATGGCATGGTGGATCTGGACAATGAACACGTCCTCCTGAGCGAAGTCGCCGAACGCAAATATCTCGGTGACGAAGTGAAATTCGCCCTCATCCGCGACAAACAACCGCAGGAGGCCACGGTCAAGTTTGAGCGCGCCTGGCCCTTCACCATGCAGGCCAACAGCTACGAACAAACGCCTCCCTACCTGCTCTTCGGCGGACTGCTCTTTCAGACCCTCTCGCGGAATCTGCTCGCGACCTACCAGTTTGAGAATCTGCGCATTAACTATTACTACGACAACTTCATCACCAAGGAACTCTACACCGAGCACCCCGAATTGATCGTGCTCAGCAGCATCCTGCCGGATCCGATCAATACTTACCTCACCGAATTCAAGGACAACATCGTCGATGAAATCAACGGGAAGAAAGTTCGCACGCTCAAGGACGCCGCCGCCGCCTTCGCAGAAAAGAGCGAATTTTACGTCGTGAAATTTATCGGCGCGAGCCGCCCATTGGTCCTGGAAAGCAAAGAGGTGGAAGCCGCGCGGGAGCGGATCAAACAACGCTACAACGTGCTTCAGGAACAACATCTCGACCATTCACCCTCCTAACCCGTGCGCCGCCTCACTTTCCTCCTGCCCCTCCTCGCCGCGGTCGCTCTCGCTCCGGCGGAAGCCACGAAACCCGCGCGTTCCAAAAGTACGCGCATCGTCAAACCGGAACCTGTAACCGAGGTCAAAGCAGACACGACCCTCTCCGTGGTGCGGGTCAACGTCACCAACCAGCCGTGGGATTTCAGCCGGCCGTGGGGCAAGCGCCCTCCCTACTCCCGCCGCGCGATCGGGGCCGTGATCACCGGCGGCCGCGTGCTCGTCACCGCAGAACTAGTCGCCAATGCGAACTATGTGGAATTCGAAAGCGCCGGAGGCGGGCAGAAAGTCCCCGCCACCGTCGAAACCGTGGACTACGAAAGCAATCTCGCGCTGCTCAAGGCAGACGACCCTGATTTCCTCAAGTCGCTCAAGCAACTCGAAGTGGCCCCGGCCAATGTCGGCGATCTCCTCTCGGTCTGGCAGCTCGAATCCAACGGCAACCTGCTCGTAACCAAGGCGGCGCTGACCACCACCGAAGTCTCGCGCTACCCGATCGACGACATCGCCCTGCTCATCTATCGCGCCACGGCCCCACTCCAGTTTCGCGACAGCAGCTTCACCTTGCCCGTGGTGAAGGACGGCGCGCTCGTCGGCATCGTGATGCGCTACGATACGAACACGAACAATGCGGACATCATCCCCGCTCCCGTCATCCAGCATTTCCTCAAGGACGCCGCGACCCCGCCCTACGAAGGATTCCCACGCGTCGGCATGACTTTCGCCAGCACGCGCGATCCGCAATTCCGCCGCTACCTCGGCCTCACGGGCAGCAACGTGGGCGGCATCTACGTGAGTGACGTGGTAAAGGGCGGCGCGGGCGAAAAAGCCGGCCTCGAGGATGGAGACGTGGTGCTCAAAGTGGACGGTCGTGACGTGGATCGCGATGCGAACTTTGTGGACCCCGACTACGGTCGCATCGCCATCTCGCACTTGTTTTCGACCCGCCATTTCGAAGGCGACACGATCAAGTTCAACGTCCTGCGCAATGGCGAGGCGAAGGAGGTGCCCGTGACCCTCACCCATCGCGATGTGCAGAGCTACGTCATCGAGCCCTACACCCTCGACCGCGCGCCCCGCTTCTTCATCCTCGGCGGCCTCGTCCTGCAGGAACTCTCGCGCCAGTATCTCAAGGAATGGGGCAACGAATGGGTGAAGAAAGCGCAGACGAACTTTGTCTATTTCGACCGCCAGCAGACGGAGCTTTTTGAGGAAGGTCCCAAAAAAATCGTCTTCCTCAGCCGGGTCCTTCCGAGCGCCGCGACCGTGGGCTACGAAGACCTGCACACCCTCGTGGTCAAGCGGATCAACGGCGTGGAACTACAAAGCCTGAACGACATCGCCGGCGCGCTGGAAAAGGCGACCGACGGTTTTCACAAAGTCGAGTTCGATGGCGACCCTACGACGATCTACCTCGACGCCCAAGATGTGGCCCGCGAAGGCAAGGCGCTCATGAACAAGTACCGGCTCCCCGCCCTCGAGCGGCTGAATTGATGAGCACGGCGGCAGGCGCCTCTTGGGGCGCATTGTTCGACTGGGACGGCGTGGTCATCGATTCCTCCCGGCACCATGAGGAAAGCTGGGAGCGCCTCGCCCGAGAACTCGGCAAACCGCTGCCTCCCGACCATTTTAAAGTCGGCTTCGGCCGGAAGAACGAGTTCATCATCCCGAATCTGCTCGGCTGGACGCAGGATCTCGAAGAGGTGCGCCACATCTCGCTGCGCAAAGAGGCGCTCTACCGCGAAGTCGTCGCCGATTGGGGCCTCGAGCCACTGCCCGGCGTGCGCGTCTGGCTGGAGCGACTCCGCGAAGCCGGCGTGCCCTGCGCGATCGGCTCATCGACCCATCGCGCAAATATCGACCTCTCCCTCGGCCTCATCGCGCTCGGCGAATTCTTCACCGGCATCGTCACGGCCGAGGATGTGAGCCACGGCAAACCTGACCCCGAGGTCTTCGTGAAAGCCGCCCGCAGCATCGGGCGCGAACCCGCCCGCTGTGTGGTATTCGAGGACGCCTTCGTGGGCATCGAAGCCGCGCGCGCCGGCGGGATGAAGGTCGTCGGCGTGGCCACGACCCACCCCGCATCCGCGCTCGGTGCCACCGACCGCGCCGTCCATCGTATGGACGAGATGCAGCCGGCGGATCTCGCCGCCTGGTTCCCCGCCTGACAGCAGATCCCGATCGCGATCTCGCCCGAGTCGAATGCCCCCGTCGTTGAACTCGGTAACCTGCTGATCGGCTTCAGATTCGCCGGGATCATCGGCGTGCTCAGCGGCATCTACCCCGCGCTCAGCGCCAGCCGCCTCGATCCCATCGAGGCGTTGCGCTGCGGCTAACCGCACGCGTCATTCCGCGCGGACGACGACGATGTCGCTCGGGTGCAGGCAGCACCAGACCGTCTCGCCTTGATGGAAGCACTCTTGGGTAGCGCTCTCATTCGCCACCACCACGGTGAGTTTTAGACCACCACGGGTCTTGAGTTCGAGCTGATCCGTGGCGCCTTTGAACAACTCTTCCTCCACCGTGGCTTCGAAAACATTGCTCCCGGGCGGCTTCGATCTTTGCAGGTGGATCTTCTCCGGGCGAATCGACACCAGCAACTCACTCATCGTGGCGAGCCGACTCTCCCTCGGCACCAACACCTCCAGGTCATCGCTGAGACTCAAGCGGGTGAAGCTGCCCTCATCCGCGACGACGCTGGCTTCGATGATGTTGGCCTGGCCGATGAAGTTCGCCACAAAGGTCGTCTGCGGAGAGTGATAGATCTCGGAGGACTCGCCGAGTTGCTCGATGCGGCCCTTGTTCACCACCGCGATGCGGTCGGACATCGTGAGCGCCTCCTCCTGATCGTGAGTCACGAAGACAAAGGTAATGCCGAGTTTCCTTTGCAGTCGCTTGAGTTCCACCTGCATGGCGTGCCGCAGCTTGGCATCGAGCGCGGAGAGCGGTTCGTCGAGTAGCAGCACTTTGGGCTCGCAGACGATCGCCCGCGCGAGAGCCACCCGTTGACGTTGCCCGCCGGAAAGCTGACTCGGCCTGCGCTGCTCCATGCCACCCAGCGACACGAGATCGATCGCCTGCCTGACCCGTTCGACCAACTGCGGCTTCGCCACCTTCTGCATCTTTAGGCCGAAGCCGATGTTTTCCTCCACCGTGAGGTGGGGAAAGAGCGCGTAGCTCTGGAAGACCTGATTCACATTGCGGCGATACGGCGGTAGATGCGTCACGTCTTCACCGCTCAGCCACACGGAGCCTTCCGTGGGCGTCTCGAAGCCCGCAATCATCCGAAGCAGCGTGGTCTTCCCGCAACCCGAAGGCCCCAGTAAAGTCAGAAACTCACCCGCTTGAATCGTGAGGCTAACATCCGTGACCGCAGCAAAACCACCGAAGCATTTCGTGACGTTGCGGAGTTCAACCATTGATCATCTACACGCCACTGAACCAATTTAGTCTCTGGGGAACAAGGTTGATATTGATCTGCTTGGTTTCGAGATAGGCATCCAGCCCGAAGGTGCCGAGTTCACGCCCGATGCCACTTTGCTTGTATCCGCCCCACGGGGCTTCATTGAACGTCGGATGATAGGTGTTCAGCCAGGTGATCCCAGCCCGCAGCTTGCGCAGTACGCGCAGACCTTTGCTCTGGTCATTGGTGAAGACGCCGCCCGCCAGTCCATAGATCGTGTCGTTCGCGAGGCGCACCGCCTCTTCCTCCGTATCGAAGAGCTGCACGACCAGCACCGGGCCGAAGATTTCTTCCCGCACGATGCGCATTTCCGGACGGGTTTGGGTGAAGATGGTCGGCGCGACAAAGTTTCCCCTCGCCAGCGCATTGCTGGTGAGACGCTGGCCGCCGCAAAGTAACTCCGCACCTTCCGACCGACCCGCTTCAATGTAGCTCAACACGCGGTCCAGATGCGCAGGAGAGATCAGCGGGCCCATCTCCGTCTGCGGATCGAACCCATCGCCGACCACGATCTTCCCCGTCGCCTCCGCCAACCGGGGAAGAAAGCGATCGGCCAGCTTCCGCTCGACCAGCAGCCGCGAACCCGCGCTGCACACCTCTCCTTGCCCCGCAAAAGCACCGAACATCGCAAACTCCAACGCCACCTCGAAATCGGCATCCGCGAAGATGATGTTCGGGCTCTTCCCTCCGAGCTCGAGCGTCACCTTTTTGATGTTCGACGTTGCGGCCTGCATGATTTTCCTCCCGGTCGCCGTGCCCCCGGTAAAAGCGATTTTATCCACCAGCATGCTCGCCGCGAGCGTCTCCCCCACTCCCAATCCCGGACCGAGAAGCAGTTGCACCGCGCCCGGCGGAAATCCCGCCTCCGCGATCAACTCGAAGAGCCGAACCGCGGTCATCGGCGTCACCTCCGCCGCCTTCAGGATACAGCAGTTTCCGGCCGCCAGCCCCGGGGCAAGCTTCCACGCCGCCATCAAGAGCGGGTAATTCCACGGGATGATCTGCCCGCAGACACCGATCGGTTCGCGCACGACCATCGCGTGGATCGTCGGATCCGACACCTCGTAGGTTTGCCCGAGCGGTTTGGTGATCAATCCGGCGTAATACCGGAAACAAGCCGCCGCATCGGCGACGTCGTAGTTTGCCTCGCGCAGCGGCTTCCCATTGTTCCGCGTCTCCAGTATCGCCAGTTCAGCGGCGTGCTTCTCGATCAGATCGGCCAGCTTGAATAAGTAGGCCGCCCGTTCCGGCGCTCGCATCTGCGGCCACGGACCTTCATCGAAGGCCCGCCGCGCATGCGCGATCGCCGCCTCCGCGTCGCGCGCAGTGCCTTCGGCCGCCGTAGCGATCACCTCATTGTTCGCCGGATTCAGGATTTCGCGTGTGCCGCCGTCGACTGCCGCGGTCCACGCGCCGTTGAGAAACATCGGGAGCGTATTCATAGGGGAATAAAAGCAATGTCCATGCGAAACCGTGGAAGGCAACTCAAGCGGAAGCATTCGTCCGACTTCGCGTCTTTTCGCGACGATCTGCCGTCCCTCGCGGGTGAAGTTTTCCATCAGCTGTCGCCCTCGCGTTGAAAGCTCTTCCGACCCCCCAGCCATCGGCCGATCCTTGCTCCACACTAGACCCGGAAGTTGCTTCGTCTCCGGGACGCCAGCCAAAATACAGACGCGAAAAGAATCACCAGGGTCATCCCGAGGGCCGCGCCAAATGGCCAATCGCGGGCGGACATAAATTGGTTCTGGATTACCTCGCCGATCGTCGGATCGGTCCCCCCACCCATCAGTTGAGTAATGGCAAACATGCCAACTGCGGGGATGAAAACGAGCAAGATTCCGGCAACGATCCCGGGCTGGGTCAATGGCAGGATGACGTGCTGAAACGCCCGAACCGGCCCGGCGCCGAGATCGAACGCCGCTTCGACCAACGCGTTATCAAGCTTTTCGACGCTGCCGTAAACGGGAAGAATCAGGAATGGAAGATAGGAATAAACAAGCCCCAGCACGACGGCACCCGGCGTGTAGAGCATCTCGAATGGTTCGGAGATCATTCTTGTGTATTGCAGGAATCCGTTGAGCAGACCGTTCGTGCTCAAGATGGTAATCCATGCATAGGTGCGGATGAGGAAACTGGTCCAAAACGGAATCATGACCAGGGTGAGCAACAGGTGCCTCCGGTTCTCTGGTGCGCGACCAATGAACCAGGCGACCGGATAACCCGCGACGAGACAGATCATCGTCGTCAGCCCTGCATAGAAGATGGATCGGGCGAAAACTGTGACATAGGTCGTCCCAAATTTACCCTCTTCGTCAATGAAGATACGGCGGTAGTTCTCCGACGAGAAATGATAGACGACTTGCCCCAACTCATCGCGCTCGCAAAAGCTGTAGATGGCGAGGATCAGGGTGGGAAGGACGACGAAGGCGGCCAGCCATAAGAGCATCGGGACAATGAGTAGCCAGCCCATGAGACGGGGAGACCGTTGGCCTGCGCGCGCGGCTTCCGGAGCTAGACCCCCTTGCATCGCAATGATTTTCCCGGGTTCATCTACCTGCCACCCCTAGCTTTGAGGTCCGTCACGAGTTTATCGACTTCCCGGGCTGCTTTTCCGATGTCCTTGAAAAGTTCGAGCTTTGGCTCACCCGGAGGATAGCTGGCGGGATTATCGCGCTGTTCGGGCTTGAGCAGTCTTACTGCTTCGGCGTTCGGGTTGGTATAGGGGAAGGCATCGGAAATCTTCACGCTGACCTCGGGTTTAAGAATATAATTGATGAATTTCTCGGCATTCACCTTGTTGGGCGCACCTTGCGGAATCGCGAGACTGTCGATGAATTGATGAGCGCCTTCAGCGGGGAGGACGTAGGTAAACTTCTTGTTTCTCTGCCAGAGAATCGCCGCTTCCCCACTCCAAACGATGCCGAGATCCACATCGCCATTCAGCAGGGCGGTCTTTGGTGAATCAGAGTCATAGACCTTCACCTGCGGCAACCACTCGGCAATCAGTGGCTTTGCCCTACCCAAGGCCTGGGGTGTGACCTCATTGATCGGTAGTCCGAGTGTGTTAAGAGCCCATGAGACGATCTCACGGGCGTCGTTCAGGACAACGATCCGCCGCCTGTATTTTCCGGAGAAGACATCTTTGTATCCCGTGATCGACTCCTTGATTTTTTCGGTGTTGACCACGATGCCGACGGTCCCAGCCATCCAAGTGACGCAGAATTTTCCCGTGGGGTCGTGAGCGAGTTTGGTGAACTTGGGATCGAGGTTCTTAATGTTTGGAATATTGTCCAAATTCAGAGGCTCGAGTTTCCCTGCCTTGATCAATGCCTCGATCGTGTATTCTGAGGGCTGGATCAGGTCATATCTTGTCCCGCCGGCGAGGAGTTTGGAGAGCATCTCTTCGTTGGATGCATAGTTCTCCTGGTTGATTTTGATACCCGTTTCCTCGGTGAAGCCGTTAATCACGGCTTGCGGGACGTATTCGGACCAGCAGAAAAGA